>Ga0116219_10004426_pt1 | contig 10592 bp, 12 predicted proteins | sample Sb_taG_4_FD_91019 | JGI IMG/M metagenome (GOLD analysis project Ga0116219, IMG submission 91019) | Peat soil microbial communities from Weissenstadt, Germany - Sb_50d_6_BS metaG | ecosystem: Environmental > Terrestrial > Soil > Wetlands > Peat | place: Germany: Weissenstadt | collected 2010-09-21
GCAGTTGGTCCCAGCTCAGCGCGTGACTTTTTTTCTCGCGGGTTTCGGCGCCCAGAGTGTCCTTGAGCTTCGGGTCGGTGATGCCGCGCTTTTCTGCCTCCGCCTCGATGATGCCCGTCCGCCGCGAGAAGGTCCTGATCGCAGAAAGCGGCACCCCGGCAAGCTCGAAATCGTCCCGCTTGCGCACGACGCCGAAGCCGAGGTCTTGCAGCTTGCCGGCCAGCCGCACGCGAAACCCCGCCTGGAAATACGGCGCATCCGCCTTGAGGCCGCGGAACTGGCCGGCCTTCCACCGCCGCTCCTGGTCATCCCACGTCGCGTTGAAGGCGAAGCAATGGGCGTGCAGTTGCGGATCGGGGATGCCCTCCACCGGCCGCGAGGTGGTATGGATAAACTCAGCCCACACCATGTTGCCGGTCGTGCGGTCCTCATCCCGGCCATTCCGGCGCACCCGCGTCTTCATTTCGGACTCGATGTCGCGCATGGTTTCATCGACCGCCTCGCGGAAGGCGCCGAGGATTTCGCGGTCGCCGGTCATGGCGTAAAGCAGCGACACTGATTTGGGCACCGAGAAGGTGAAGTCGTAGCCGACCGTGCGGTCAGAACGGGTGCGCACCGTCAGCGGCTTGCCGTCACGCGGGCTCAAGTTGTCGCACAGCCGCTCGAAGGAGTCCTTATCCACGACGCCCTCTAAGCCCAGCATACGCGACGCCCGGCCGCCCCAGGAGCCGACAATTTCCTGGCCCTCGCTGTAATAGTCGGCGGTGGCGTAATAACGCTTGGCACCCTGGGAACTGTCCTGTTGAGTGATGCGGAGCATGCGCGATTATACGACGCTCCAAGTTGTGGTAAATAAACTTTTTGCATACCCAGGTTGTCCGCTGAATCCCGCGGCGGAGCGCGATTTCATCCGGCGGTAAGCAGCAGCGTCGTGGCGTGGGAAAGCAGCCGCGTCGAGGCGTGGGGAAGCAGCAGCGTCGTGGCGCGGGGAAGCAGCCGCGTCGAGGCGCGGGGAAGCAGCCGCGTCGAGGCGTGGGGAAGCAGCAGCGTCGTGGCGTGGGGAAGCAGCCGCGTCGAGGCGTGGGGAAGCAGCCGCGTCGTGGCAAAAGGCTTTGTTTCGCTTTCTCTATGGGGTAAAGCGACAGCTACCCTTTCATTAACATGCCATGCCTTTATCCATAGCGATGAGGTACAAGCCACCGGGGGTAAAAAAACAAAGGCCATCATTTCTACACCCAAACAATGGTGTGATTACTACGGCGTTGAAGTGAAGAATGGGATCGCTGTACTGTATAAAGCTGTAGGCCAAGAATATTGCAGCAATCATGACAATGCATTCAAATACACGCCCGGCACCATGCCAGAAGCCCCCGATTGGGACGAAGGCAAGCAAGAGTGTGGAAAGGGACTGCACTTTTCGCCTCACCCAAAAATGACGAAGGATTTTCTGTCACATCCGTCTCATTATATTGCTTGTCCAGTAGCATTGAAAGATATGGCCATTCATCCTGACGGTGATTATCCGCAGAAATGCAAAGCGAAGCGTGTATGCAAACCATGCTGGGAAGTGGACGAAGACGGCAATGCAATCAACACGAAAGGAGTCAAAGCATGACCCACCCCGTCCAGACACCTTGGGGACCGTCCCAAACCGCCACCGAAATCGCCCCCGGCATCATTGCCTATACCACCGCCAGCCACGGCGGCTACTGGCTGTCGCCTGAGCGCATCGCGTCGATGCCGAAGTGCCTGCGGGATTTCGTGCCGTTTGGCGGCCCGCAGAGTGGCCCAGGCCGCTGGTACGAGGAAGATTGCGATTGGGCCGTGGTCGCCCTGGCCTTCCCGCAATTCTTCCCTGCGGACGCCATCCCGGCGACGTTGAAGACGCTGGAGCGGTATAAGCCTGAGTTGTACAAGCAGGTGGTGGCGATGCGGTCAGAGGGGAGGGGTATGAGCATAGCTGAATGTAGTGACGAATCGTGCGAGGCAGAAGCAAAATGCCTTGAGCTGATGGCTAGGATTTTACGGCTACCCCAGCATCAGCGCCAGGCTGTCATGAGAATCATTGAGAGCATGGCAAGCCATCCAACTATACGGATGGAAGGGAAGGGAGCATGACGATCCCTGCCTTTCACGTTCCGACAGTCGAGGAATTCCATAGCACCGCTGAACGATGGATGGAACCCTTACGACCTTGTCTTTACACGCACTGGCCACAGCGGTTCAAGGACTTGTCCTTCAAGACATGGGTTGAGGAATTGACTCCGGTTGAGACGGCCGAACTGGCAAGTATTTTCAATGAGCAGACCGACCAGCCTTGGAGCGATGGGCTGATCGCCAAAATCGCACGAGGAACGGCCCAACACACCAACGGCTGTTTCTTTAAAATCGAATCCCGAAGCCCCAAGGACAACTACTGGGGCGAGAAGACGGGCTTCCGCGCCTGTTCGTGGCATGACGTAAAGCGGTTGATCTATAGCGAGCGGATGCTTGATGACCTTGCCCGGTACAGCAACCTCGAAAGCGAGCCGTTGCGGCTTTTGTTCCGTGAATGGCAACCCATCGAGAAATCCGGCGAGTTTCGGTGCTTCATCAAAAACCTGACGCTTGCGGGAATCAGTCAATACCACTACGTCGGTTTTGATGAAGGGTCGGCTACGAACAAGCCGCTGGCCTTAGCCAAGGTCTACGGGCGCGCCAAACAGACGGAAGCTACCCTGAAGGCGTTCATCGCCGCCGAGATCATCCCGCACCTGCACGTCGAGGACCTGGTAGCTGACCTGTGGCTCGATCACATGGGAAAGCTCACGCTGATCGAGATCAATCCCTACGGCCTATCGGACCCATGCCTATTCAGCTACGAGGAACTGGAAACGACGTTGGGTGAGTTTCGATTCAACCGGCCACACAAGGAGGCCGCATGACCATCCCCGCCCAGATCGACGCTATCATGGATCGCTACATCGATTACTGGCGCTCCGATGAGGCCCTGAAGGAGGCCATCACCGCCTGGGGAGCCGAAGGCCATGTCAACGATTGCGGAGTATTCGCCAACTATGAGCGGGAGATCGTCGCCAAGCAGGGCCGCGCCGTCGCCGAGATCGGCATCTACAAGCTGCGGGACGGCGTCTTCGTCTACTGCTGCGGCTTCACGTCAGCCACCGCAGGCTTCGGCTACGCCCCCAGCGTCTGGGCTTCAACACCGCACGAAACAGCGAACGATGCCCGGCTGGCAGCGATCACCGAGCTGCTGGAGAGAATCGGGAAGGTGGAGAGCGAGCAATCAGCGCGTGAGGACGTGCGGCACGTCAGACGGCAACTTCAGAGGCTGGTTGAGCAGCCGACGCTGTTTTGAGTATGACCGCCGCCCCCGCCGACGACATCCTCGATGATTTGTTTCATGGTGCGGCTACCGCTGCTTTCGTGCGGGTCGCCCAGGAGCAGAAATCCTGGCCAGACATCGAGTCAGTCAGGCTACTTGCTTACCGCTTTTTTGAGGACGCACTGGCAGAGAAGAACGCCGTGACGCAGGCGAACATAGGGCCGCCATGAGCCGCCCCGTCCAGCGTCTCCTCTTCGACGAACCGCCCGCAGAACCCTTCAAGCTCCTTCCGCTCGACCAGTACGACCTGATCCTTGTCAGTTACAGCGGCGGCAAAGACAGCCTCGCCTGCCTCCTGCATCTGCTTGATCTCGGCGTTCCTCGCTCGAAACTGGAGCTACATCATAATGACGTGGATGGCCACGGCGAGCCGCTAATGGACTGGCCCTGCACGCCCGCCTACGTCAAGGCGACCGGCGAGGCCCTCGGCCTCCCCGTCGTCTTTTCCTGGCGGGAGGGCGGCTTCGTCCGTGAGATGCTGCGCGACCAGGTGCCTACGGCCCCAGTCAGCTACGAGCGGGAAGGCCAGCGCCGGGACCTCCTCCAGCAATCGCTCCTTGGTGGCCGCGTCCATGCCGGCGTAGCCCTCACCTTCGAGCAGCCCGGCGAGCTGCTGCCGGAAATTCTCCTGGCGGGTGTGGCGGCGATGCGTCTGCCCGCGAGCCTCCGCCTGCTCCCACGCCTGACCAGCCCGGAGAAAGGCAACCCGGAACTGCTCCCGCATGGCGGCGTCGTGAAAGCGGCCGTCGCTCGTCTCGACGGGGAAGGACAGGAAGGTGAGTTCCAGGTCGCGTCTGCGGCGCGGGCCACAGTTCTGCGAGTGGTCTTCGGTTTCGCCGAGGGCATGCCCAGGCAAGCGGCCCAACTGCTCCTTGAGCAGGGCGCAGTATTCCCCGGCTGACCGGCGAGCGGCAGCGAACCCCACCCGGTCGCTCAGCTCGTCGAACTCGATGTAAATGCAGTAGGTGCCCGCGTCGAACCCCTTATCCAGTTTGACGTGCAGCCCCCGCCGGCTGAGACGCTGATCCGCCAACACGCCGTAAGACTGCTCTTCCCGTTCGCCCGTCATCCGTGCCCTGTTGCCCCCTCTCTTGCATTTCTAGCGCATCGAGCCGCCGATGGTAAACCGAAAAATGCAGCCCCGCCGGCAGAGCGCAAGCACCCCCCTCTGAGGCCAAGGCGGCATACTCGTGCCCCGTCCGCAACACCGCCTCCCTGCCCTGTGTCACCCCTCGGCATCACCGTCGAGACCCGGCAAGGGCAAGCGATCGCAGGCACGTAATCTTGCAAGTGCGGCAAAGCAAAAAGTGGTCAGGCATCTTCCCTATGCTTCGCTTAGGCAAAATGGATCGGGTCAATCGGGCAAAACGCACCCGTGAAAGCCGGCCAGTCAGTTAGGCGGTTAACTGTGTCGGCGGGGATACACATTGGCGGGTAAGCGGTTCGGCAGGTTACTGTGTTGCCGCTTTGCCACACTGCCGCTTCTCCGCCGCGTCGTGTTGCCGCCTTTCCCCATCGGCGCGCGACCGCTTCAGCGGCTTGCCGCTTTCGCGCCATCCATCCTCGGCGCATCGGCGGGATAGCGTGAATCCGCTTTCCCGGCATGCTGCCTGACCGCTTCGCCGCAAAAGCGGATAAACGCTTCGGCGAGTTACCGCTTTCACGCCTTGCCGCCGCGCAGGCGTAATCATCTGCTTGACATTGCCGCTAAAGCGTCTATGCAGAAAGGCGCGTCGGCGGAAAGGCGGGTTGCCGCCTTCCCGGAAAAGCGGCAAGTCGCCCGACGCGACGGTTAGAGGACAGGACATTTCTTGATTATTTCAATCATCAACCAAAAGGGCGGGGTCGGTAAGACGACCCTCTCGATCAGCCTGGCCGCCGCCTGGGCCGGCCGCAAGCAGCGCGTGCTGTTGGTTGACGCCGATCCGCAGGGAAGTGCTCTGGATTGGGTGGCCACGCGCGGCGAGCGGGCGTCGCCGTTCGCTACCATCGGCATGGCCAAGCCGATCCTGCACGTCGAGCTTCCCAAGATGAAAAAGGACTTCGATGTCATCATCATCGACGGGCCGCCGCGGGTTTACGAGGTGGCCAAGAGCGCCGTCATGGCCAGCGACGCCGTGTTAATTCCCGTCCTGCCGAGCCAGTTCGACGTCTGGGCGGCCGAGGAGACGGTCAAGCTCCTGGAGGAGTGTGCCGCCTACAAGCCCCTCCTGAAATCGGCTTTCATCATTAACCGCAAGATCGCCAACACGGCCATCGGCCGCGACGCCGCCAAGGCGCTCAAGCACTACCCGATACCCATGCTGCCGGCGTCGCTGTGCCAGCGCGTCGCCTTCGCCGAGAGCGCCCACGGCAAGACCGTCTTCGAGATGGACCCGGACAGCGCGGCCAGCCGGGAGTTGCAGATCCTGGCCCGAGAGGTATGGAAGTTGGCAACATGAAGGCGAAGAAGAAACAGCTGGACTTCACGGTGCGGCCGCGCGCGGCCAAGGAGGAACTACCCGCCGACGCGGACAGTTGGGTGCGGGGAGGGGAGGGGGCGGCCGCGGGGCCGCAGAAGCGGCTGACGCTGAACCTGCCGGCCGGCCTCCACACAGCGTTCAAGGGCCGCTGTGTCCTGGAGGGGGTGACAATCCAGGACAAGGTACGGGTGCTGATCGAGCGCGAGTTGGCGGCGGAGCGGTCGGCGCAGGAAGTCGGGGAAGGACAGGCGAGGGGAGGGACCGCAAAGACCTCACCCGGACTCAACGCAACGATGCCCTCCGCGCGCTGACGATTTCGTTTGAATCCAAGTGCTTCCTGATCTACTGTCCGGTTGAGATTCGCCATATCGCTGCCGCCGGGCAGGATGTGGCAAACAGCGCCCGGCGAAACGACGGAGCGAATCAACCTGGATACAGTTTATGACCAAACGGCACCCGCCCAGGGGCGATCATCAACCCGACCTATTCGCCGCGAATTTCGCGGACATACCGATCCGCGACCAGCGCGACACGATGGAACGGCCGTTCTTCAGCCTGGCCAAAAAGCCACGCTTCGCGCCGATAGAGTATCATGTCGGCGACGTTTGGGTAGAAGTCAGCGCCAACCCGAACTTCGGGCTCGCGACCATCTGGGACGCCGACATCCTGATCTGGGCATCGACACAGATCACCGAGGCACTCGACCGTATGGTGACGCCCAGCCGGACGATCCACTTCCACCCGCACAATTTGCTCAAATCAATCCGCCGCCCGACCGGCGGCGAGCATTACCGCCGCCTCCGCGCCGCCCTCGAACGGCTGACTCACACGGCGGTCCGCACCAACATCCGCGCCGAGGGCAAGAAGAAGGCGGCGTCCTTCCACTGGCTGGAAAGCTGGACCGAGGTAACCGACGAGGAAACCGGCGAAACCACGGGGATAACCCTGACGCTTGCCGACTGGCTTTTCGACGGCATCCTTATGAAAGGCGGCGTGCTGACCATCCACGAGGACTACTTCCTGCTCACCGGCGGCATCGAACGCTGGCTCTATCGCGTTGCCCGCAAACATGCCGGACAGCAGGAAAATGGCTGGCAGTTCACCATGCGCCAGCTCCATGAGAAATCCGGCTCGTCGTCGCGTCTTTCTGACTTTGCCATCGACGTTCGCAAGGTCGTCGATCTGGATTCACTGCCGGAGTACACGGCAATGATTCATAAGAACGAGGAGGGGGAGGAGGTCATCCACTTCCTGAAGCGCGACTTGCTCCCCCTCGACAACCCGAGATACGAGACGCCGCGCCATCCCCGCCGCCGGGTTGCCCGCGGCATCACAGCGAAATCCATTAAATTCAACGAGGTGGCCGAGTAGGGACGCGGCCTATTAGGCGTAAACTGGCCAATCAATGCTAATCGGACACGGCCTATTAGGCGTAAGCACGGACGAAAAGCGTGGCCCGAAATGGCCTAATAGGCGTAGAAATGTCCCTTCAGCATGCGAACACCCGCACTTAGGCCCATTAGTCCGGGTACAAAAGAGAAGAAATCCTTTGAAAGTGCCACCGAAACGCCGGCACGGCCTATCAGGCGCAGAAACCAGGGCAGGGGGCATCTCCGGCTTGACGGCAATTCGCGTCTTGCCGACCTGTGAATTACCACGGCCTATTAGGCGCACTCCACACGGCCCATTAGCCGCAAGCTTTCCCGGCCTATCAGGCGCAGAGACTCGGCCCATCAGGCGCACGAAGCGCCAGAATCTTGTACATCTTCAAAGACGTGTGGAGCGCTTAACTGTTTAACTTCAAGAGAAATATATAACTTACTTAACGCAAACCGCCTGGGGATAAGTCATGAAGGCATTCAAATGGTAGGCTGAATTGATGCCATTTGCGGCGCTGATGATAGCTAAGCCATTGAATCATCAAGAGACCGCCACGGTAAGTTGGTCGCACCAGCCGGAACCGAACGAACGACACTACGGTCACTTGAAGGAAAGGCCAGGTGAAAAGAGAAGTGGCATTCAGGAAAGTGAGGAGAGGAGACCCGTCGTATTCGCGATACAAACGCCCAGGAAGCGAAGTAAAGGGGGAGGGAGCTACCCACCTAGCCACAAACCTACTTCGCTGCTGTACGGCCTCCTAAATGAGCAATAAGTGCTTTACTTTGAAGTAAGCGCCTTATCTGTCCAAACGTTGTAACCTTCAAAGAATAATGGCGTGATTCCTTCAAAGCATTTTGGCGCTGTAGCTCCATTGATGGCGAAACTCGCAACGGCGGCGCGAGGAATATCCTACATTCTTGGCCGATTGGGCGCAACTAGCTATCATCGGCGGCGTACCGTTCAAGGACGGCATCGTCCGCAACATGCAGTGCCAGGGAGTGACCGATCACGGAGCCACACGCGCTGAGCGACGATAACATAAAGCGCGGGCAGCGGTGTCGCCACTCTTCCTTTGACAAAGCAGCCAAGCGTAATTACAATGTAATTATAAAGCTCGTATTGTTATGCGTTTTTATGAAATCTGAACTAATCCCCATCGGCAACTCGCGCGGCGTCCGCATTCCCAAGGCGCTCATCGATCAGTCCGGCTTGACGCGAACCGTCGAAATCACCCTGCGGCCCGAGGGATTGCTGATCTCCCCGGCCCGCCGGCCCCGCGACGGCTGGGCGGAGGCTTTTGCCGCCGCCGGCCGAGGCGATGCCCTGCTGATTCCTGATGCGATCGCCAACGCCTGGGATATGAACGAGTGGCAATGGCCGGCCGATTGAAGACCGGCGCGAAGAAACGGTCATCGCGCCGCCCGACAACGGGCGTTGCTCCGAAGCGCTTCGAGGTTTACCTGGTGCCGCTCGATCCCACGGTCGGGGCCGAGATCCGCAAGACGCGGCCCTGCCTGGTTATTTCGCCGGACGAGCTGAACAACCACTTGCAGACCGTCATCGTCGCACCGATGACGACCGTGCCGCGGCCCTATCCCTCCCGGGTCGATGTCACCTTCCGCAGGCGAGCAGGGCAGGTCGCCCTCGACCAGCTCCGCACCCTCGACAAGGAGCGACTCACGGCGAGGCTGGGGACGATCAGCCCAGCCGAGGCAGAGCGAGTCGTCGCGACGCTCCTGGAACTGTTCTCTTGACGGCAACGGCGGCTCCGCTTCCTCCGCGCCGCACGCATTCCCGGCAGAATCGTTAACCGTCCCGCGTTTCGCCATGCCTTCCGCAGATACCGCACATTGCCATCGGCCATTCTGCGGCTAGACTTGCGCGGAAAGGGAGGATTGCGCAATGGCGAAACCGCTCGGGCCGAAGTCGCTGCTAATCCGTGACGCGATCAAGGCTCACCCGCACATGGGCAACACGGAGCTGGCGGAGCTAATCAACAGCTCCGACGCCCGCAAAGAGGACAAGATCAAGGTCGCACCGGGCGACATCGCTGCGCAGAAGCAGGCGATGAAGAAGGCCGGCGACACGCCGACCGCAGCCACGAAGCCCGCCGGGAACGGCAGGCGGAAGCCCGGTCGCAAACCGGGGCGAAAGGCGGCGCCCGAGGCCGCGGCTTCGACTCCAGCGCCCGCATCCCAGCGGCCACAGGCCAGCCCGGTGGAGCTGATCGACAAGGCGCTCGACCTGGCCCAGCAGTGCGGCGGCCTCGCCGCCCTCAAGAAGCTGGTGGACCGGCTTGCCGATATGCAGCGCTGGTAGGCATCCCTCACCGTCCGCCGCGACAGTTCAATCCTCTCGCAGGCGGTTCCTGGTCGTTTCCTGCTCGCCGCCAGCGCACACGCGCAGCGGTCAGATTAGTGGTCAAAAGTTTACCATCTGGCCTTGGCGCCCGCTTTTGCTCGGGTTACAATCCTCCCTCATCACTCGCCCCACGTTGAGGGACCGCCATGCAGGTCACCTTCTCCCCCAGGGAATCCTGGTCATTCGACCGGGAGAGCGTCATCGTCTACGCCGATGCCGACGGAAAGCCCGTCAAGTGCGTTGTGCCGCAAGAGTTCCTGACGGCGCCCTTCGCCAAGCGGCTTTCCGAGGCCGAGGCACGCAAGCTGTTCACCGACCGCAGGCCCGAAATCGAAGGGCAGCTGAGGAAAATGATCGAGGCCGGCGCGCTCGACGCGAACGGCGAGGCTGTCCTTCGGCATTGAAGCCGCCATGCTTTTACCCGGCGAACCCTTCGCAGTCTGGCGTTCTGCATGAACTGGAGAAACCATGCGGACCGGCGATGGCCTGCGCTTCTGTCCCAGATTCGCCACGCTACCCTCACGGAAAAGTTCCCGCCTGGCCGAAAAGCGACCATGCGGGTATCGTCACCCGTGGGCCTTCTGTTGCCTCGGCTACCGACCTGGCAATCCGTTCAGCGAGCCGGTAAAATCAAACCGCGCGGGCACCCTTGCACACCCGGAGTGGGAGCTTGGTGAGCGGAAGTCGATTACCAGGAAGGACTTGGCACTGACAGAGGCCGTCTGCCTGACGATGGAGCGGCCAGCCGAGGTGCGCCATGACTCCCGAACAGCGGGAACGTCTGATCGAGATCCTCCGTGCTGGTCAAGAAATTGACCCGGAATGGCATCACGTCCTCTTCCCTTCCGGCAAGCGCGAATACGAACTGCTCTACGGCTGCAAGGAACGCGAGGAGGAAGTCCTCGCCGACACGATGGCCGTGCCACTCCAGCGGGTCCGCACGTTCGGGCGGAACGGCAACGGCTGGCACAACATGCTCATCTTCGGCGACAATCTCCAGGTCATGA
>Ga0116219_10004429_pt1 | contig 10584 bp, 10 predicted proteins | sample Sb_taG_4_FD_91019 | JGI IMG/M metagenome (GOLD analysis project Ga0116219, IMG submission 91019) | Peat soil microbial communities from Weissenstadt, Germany - Sb_50d_6_BS metaG | ecosystem: Environmental > Terrestrial > Soil > Wetlands > Peat | place: Germany: Weissenstadt | collected 2010-09-21
CGAACCGTCGCCGGCCTGCTGATCGCCCTCGACGCCTGCGCCGACATCTTCAAACCTGCGGAATGCGTCAATTACTTCAAGGCCTGCGGATATGATACCGGTTGATCGGAGTCCGCTCTAATGACAGTTTTTACTCTGCGAACGCGCTGACGCGTCTTCTCCGTTTCCCATTGATATTCGCGGTTTTGTCCATGCAAATGAATGGCTCCGCAATTGACGCTTTAAGAATGTCGTTCACCGTTTCGTCGGTTATGTGCTTACTGAACGCTTTAAGGCGCTCAATTTTGCTATATTTGAGCGCCTCCGCTATTTCAATTAGTTCGGTCTTCATGCGATCAACCTCGAAATCGTCTGTGCGCTGAGATTGTAGCTACGCCCGCGGGAGCGGGTCTGTAAATTGCCGAGCCTACGCCTCTTCGATCGCGCGGCTGCGCGCGAAAGCGATCCGCATCGCCTTGGCTAGCGCGTCGCCGAGCGTGACGCCTCGCCGCTCAAGATAATTTTGGAAATCGTAGATGGTCACGCCCGGGCAGACTTCGAATTCGAACAATGTCGGCCGGCCGTCGGCGTCGATGCGAAAATCCATCGAGAAATAGTCGCGCAGGCCTAAGAGCCGGGAAAGGCGGGCGCTGGAATCGAGGATCCGCGCGAGCGCCCGCCGCGACCGCTCGCCTTCGTCGGCGCGCAGATCGACCATGCGGGGCGTGAATGCGGCCGGCCGCGTAGCCCCGAAGCCGCCGCGTCCGCCCGCCGTGTCGCGCGCGCCCGACAGGGTTTCATTGTCCTTCATGGTCAGAAAGGCGCCGCCCGCCTCGCTCGCGGCGTCCTTGACGATTCGTTCGACGCCGAGCTGATCGGCGAACTCGCCGCCCAGATCCATGAAGCTGACCCGCACGTCGTCGCCGTCGACGAAGGGTTGGATGAGCGCCCGGTCGCGATACCGCTCCCATATGCGCTGCGCCCGATCGCTCGCTTGCCGCCGGTCGCGACACAGGCTGTCAGCGAAAATCCCGATCTTCGCCCCGAGCGTATTGGGCTTGACGAACAACGGACCGGAAAGGCTCGGCCATTCGCCGAGCGCGGCGATTTCGCTCTCGCCTTCCATCAAGCGCGTCGGCGGGACGGAAAGGCCGGCGGCGGAAGCGAGCGCGAGACTGGCGAACTTGTCCTGGGCGAGATGGGCCGCAGTCGCGGGGCTGCCGAACCGCGCGAAGCCCTCGAGGCGGGCGAGAGCGGGAACCGACGAGCCGCGATAGAAGCGCACGCCGTCGGTCAGCGCCCACACGATCGTCCGATCGCGCCGCGGCGCCAATTCTCTCAGGCGCGCCGCCAAGTCGTCGAGCGCCACGAACTCCGCGGCAATCCCATCCCTTCGCAGCGCGCCGGCGATTTCGTCGACAAAAAGCGGAAGATCGCTCGACTGCGCGAGATAGACGGCGATCTCGGCGGCGATCTCGGGCGGGTAACCGAACGCTTCGAGCCGGCGGCTCGCCCGCTCTTCGGTCTCGAAAGCGATCACGACGTTGGAGAGCGTCGCGGCCCCGCCCCGGCCCGCGGCCGCGTGCGGGCTCAAGGCGCCTAGTGCCATTGGTCCGGCCGCTCCGCCTTGCGCCGCCGAACGAAATCGGCGAGCTCCTCGTCGATGGCCGGCTCGAGCTTCGGCGGGGCATATTCGGCGAGCAGGCGCTTGCAGCGCTCAGCGGCGCGCGTGGCGGTGTCTTTCATGCCCTCGTCGCGCCATTGCTCGAAGGAATTGTTGTCTGCGACCGCGCTGTCCCAGAACGCGGTCTCATAATTGGCGAGCGTGTGGGCGCAGCCGAAGAAGTGCTTGCCCGGCCCGACTTCGCGGAACGCGTCGAGCGCGAGCTGATTGTCGTCAAGCTGAAGGCCGCGCATCCAGACATGCAGCGCAGCGCAGAAATCCGCGTCCATGATGAACTTCTCGTAGCCCATCGCGAGGCCGCCTTCGAGCCAGCCCGCCGAATGCAGGATGAAATGCGCTCCGCACTGCACCGCCGCGAGCATCGACATCGTGCTCTCCTGCATCGCCTGCCCGTCGGGGATTTTCGCCGAGGTGAACGCGCCCGAGCAGCGCAGCGGGAGACCGAGCCGGCGCGCGAGCTGTCCGACGACGAGCGAGCCCAGCGCCGGCTCGGGCGTGCCGAAGGTCGGCGAGCCGGAGCGGAGCGCAGTCGACGACAGAAAGTTGCCGAAGATGACCGGCGCGCCGGGGCGAGTTAACTGGGTCAGCGCGCAGCCGGCCATGGTCTCGGCGAGCGACTGCGCGATCGCGCCCGCGGTCGTCACCGGACCCATCGCGCCGCCGAGAATGAAGGGCACCACGACGGCGCATTGGTTGGCGGCGGCGTAGGCGCGCAACGCCTTGGTCATCGTCGCGTCATAGACGAGCGGCGAATTGGCGTTGATATTGCCCATGATGACGCAATGCCCGTCGACGAACTCGCGTCCGAAGACGATCCGCGCCATCTCGATCGAATCTTCGGCCCGTTCCTGCGCGGTCACCGAGCCCATGAACGGCTTGTCGGACAGCCGCAAATGCGCGGCGACCATGTCGAGATGGCGCTTGTTGACGGGAATGTCGACCGGCTCGCAAACCGTGCCGCCGGAATGATGCAGCCACGGGATCGAGTAAGCGAGCTTCACGAAATTCTCGAAATCGACCAGCGTCCCGTATCTGCGGCCGCCCTCGAGGTCGCGCACGAACGGCGAACCGTAAGCGGGGGCGAATACCACGTTGCGGCCGCCGATCTTGAGCGAGCGTTCGGGATTGCGGGCGTGTTGGACGAACGTCGAAGGCGCGGTCTTGAGGATCGACCGCATGAGGCCCGTGGGAAAGCGCACCAGCTCGCCGTCGACGTCGGCGCCGGCCTCGCGCCACAGGCGCAACGTCTCCTCGTCGCCGCGGAATTCGATTCCGATCTCTTGAAGGATCGTGTTCGCCGCCGCCTCGATCCGGACCAGGCCCTCCTCGCCGAGGAGCTCATAGGTCGGGATTTGCCGCTCGATTCCGGCAATGACGCCGTGCGTGCGCTGAGAATCCCGCTGCCGCCGGGCTCTCACCCCGCGCTCGCGCGCCGGGGTCGTCGAGGATCCGTCGATCATGGCGCGTTTCCGTTCCTCACTAGCGCAGCGGTATCCGGCGATGCCGGCCCGGGAAAGCCGGATCGTGGAAGTGGTCGAGCGGTCCGTGCTCGACAAAATGGCGGTTCCAGACCTTCAGCGCGGCGCGATCGAGCGTGACGCCGAGGCCGGGTCCCTCCGGCACGCGCACGACATTGCCGACCCGTCGGAACGGACCCCCTTCGATCACGTCGCCGATCTGCCAGCGGAAGAGCGACTGGCTGGCTTCGGCGATCCAGGGCGTCGCGGCTGAGACATGGAGATACGCCGCGGTGCAAACACCGGTATCGCCGGAATAACACCAGAAGCCCACGCCCATCGCCTCGCAAGCGCCGATGAACCGGAGCGCGCGGCCGATGCCCCCGAGCACCGCGAAATTGGTGACGATCGTGTCGGGCGCGCCGAGCGCCACCGCGCGTCTCAAGTCCGGAACATGGGTGGAAAAGGGAATGTCCGAGTGCTGGCGCAGCGCCGCCATCTCCTCGAACGTCGCGACAGGGTCCTCGTAGTTGCTGATGTCGTAGTCGGCGAGCCTGCGCAGCACACGGCGCGCCGTCGAGAGCGACCATTGCATGTTGGAATCGAGCCTGATCTCGGCGGACGGCCCCAACGCTTCGCGCAAGCGGCGCACGGTTTCGACCTCGAGCAGGGGATCGCCGCGGATGAGCTTGCCCTCGAAAATCGTGCTGCCATGCTGTTCGCGCATCGCCAGGCAATAGTCGACCACCGCCTCGGGCGTCATCTCCCGACCCTCGCGGAAGCTGAAATATTCGGAGAAGGCGACCGCGTCGCGCGCCTTGCCGCCGATGAGCGTCGACAGCGGCTGCCCCCAGGCTTTCCCGCGCAGGTCCCAAAGCGCAATCTCGATCGCGCCGAAGGCTTTGACGACGCGCGCGTCGTCGGTGTTCTGGACGATCTGCCAGGGCGGCACGCAAACGCGTTCGCACGCCGCGATGTCGAGCGGGTCCTTTCCCGCGAGCGCTTCCCCCATCGCGACGATCATCGCGCACACATCGGTCGAGGGAGCTTCGCCGAGACCGACGAGGCCCTCGTCGGTCTCCACCTCGACGATCGCCTTGGACGCGCCGGGATAAAGCCCGCCGGTCCACCAGAACGGCGCCTCGAGAGGGATGTTGACCGGGGTCACCCGGACGTTGGCGATTTTCATGGGCCTCCCCTTCCCGCGCGGCAATTCTCGGTTTCCTCACGAGAGGATAGGGCCGCGATCCGCACACAATGAACTCGATTATTTAGGCGCCCGAACCTCAATTCCGTGGGACCGCCGCCTGTGCTACCTACGCCGCGTTCGAGAAGACGGGTCAAGAAGGAGAGCGCGGAGTGAAAGTCGACGGGCGCCCGTACCGCGCGATTTGGCTGAGCGGGGACGGCTCAAGCGTCGATGTCATCGACCAGCGCTGGCTGCCGCACGAGTTCCGCATCGCGACCCTGCGCAGCGTTGCGGACGCGGCGACGGCGATCCGCGACATGTGGGTTCGCGGCGCGCCGCTCATCGGCGCGACGGCGGCCTACGGCGTCGCGCTCGCGATGCGCGAGGATCCGAGCGACGCCGCGCTCGACGCCGCGCGGGATCGGCTCAGCGCGACCCGGCCGACCGCGATCAACCTGCGCTGGGCGTTGGACACGATGCACGAGCTCATGCGCCCGCTCGCCCCTCAAGCGCGCGCCGCGGCCGCCTACGCCGAGGCCAGCCGAATCGCCGACGAGGACGTCGAGATCAACCGCGCGATCGGCCGCAACGGCCTCAAGTTCATTCGCCGCCTCGCGGCGGTGAAGAAGGCCGGCGAGCCGGTCAACGTGCTCACCCATTGCAACGCCGGCTGGCTCGCGACGGTCGATTACGGCACCGCCACTGCGCCGATTTATCTCGCGATGGAGGAGAGCTTGGCCATCCATGTCTACGTCGACGAGACGCGCCCGCGCAACCAGGGCGCCTCTCTGACCGCCTGGGAGCTTAAGCATCACGGGGCGCCGCACACGCTCGTCGTCGACAATGCCGGCGGCCATCTGATGCAGCACGGCCTCATCGACATGGTGATCGTCGGCTCGGATCGCACGACCGCCAATGGCGACGTCTGCAACAAGATCGGCACTTATCTCAAGGCGCTCGCGGCGCGCGACAATGCGGTGCCGTTCTATGTCGCGCTGCCCTCGCCGACGATCGACTGGACGGTCCGCGACGGGAGGGAAATCCCGATCGAGGAGCGCAGCCCTGACGAAGTCAACTTCATCCAGGGCGTGGGCGACGACGGCGCGATCACGCGGGTCAGGATCTCCCCGGAAGGCGGGCGAGCCGCCAATCCGGCGTTCGATGTCACTCCCGCCCGCCTTGTCACCGGGCTCATCACCGAGCGCGGCGTCGCCGAGGCCTCGGCCGAGGGGCTCAAGGCGCTGTTTCCCGAGCGAGCTTAAGCTCGCGCCGCGGCTCTACCCCCGGACGAGCGGCGTCGTAAAGTAGCCCGCGCAGGGATTCGGCGCCCGGGGGCCCTTTCAATGATTCATCCGCTTGCAGGCTTGAGTGTTGTCGAGTTCGAGGGCATCGGTCCGGGGCCGCTCGCCGGCCGCATGCTCGCAGACCTCGGCGCCGACGTTGTCGCGGTCTGTCGCCCGAACAAGGCGGCGCTCGGCGATCCGGACCGCGCTCTATCCGACGATCCCCTGCGCCGCGGCAAGCGGATCGTCGTCCTCGACCTCAAGCTCCCGGAAGCGGCCGAGGAGGCGATGGCGCTCATCGAGACGGCCGACGCGTTGATCGAGGGCAATCGGCCGGGCGTGATGGAGCGCTTGCGGCTAGGCCCCGCCGAATGCGCGAAGCGCAATCCGCGGCTCGTCTATGGCCGCATGACCGGCTGGGGCCAGGACGGGCCGCTCGCCCAAGCCGCGGGCCACGATCTCAACTATCTTGCGCTGAGCGGCGTGCTTTCGCTCGCCGCCCGCCGGGGCGAGGCGCCGATCGCGCCGCCGACGGTCCTCGGCGACGGGGGCGGCGCGCTCGGCCTCGCCTTCGGCCTCATGAGCGCGGTGTTCGCCGCCGGGCGCAGCGGCAAGGGCTGCGTGATCGACTGTTCGATCGTCGACGTCGTCGCGAGCTTGAGCGGCATCGCGCTCTGGGCGCGCGCCTGCGGGATTCTGGACGCGCCGAAGCCGAGCCCATTCCATGATTCGCCCTTCTACGACGTCTATGCCTGCGCCGACGGCCGGCACGTCACCATTGCGGCGCTTGAGCCACAATTCTACGCAGCTCTTCTCGAAACGCTCGGTCTTGCGGATGTCGATCCGAAGGCGCAATACGACAGGACCGCCTGGCCGGCGCTAAAAGAGCGCTTCCGCGCGCTCTTTTTGAGCCGTCCGAGCGCCCATTGGCGCGCGCTGCTCGAAGGCGGCGACGCCTGCTTCGCCCCGGTGCTGAGCCTCGCAGAGGCTGCGGCTCATCCGCACAATGCGGCGCGCGGCGTCTTTTCGTTCGGCCCAAGCGGCCAACTGGACGCCGCCGGCGCGCCGCGCTTCCTCCCGCTCGAGTGAGGCGGGGCTGGTTGAACGCAACAAGGTCAGAAACCGGACGATGTTCAACCGCGCGCTGCCCGAGACGATCGAGTTTCCCCACGCGACTGCGCCGAAGCCCGGCGAAGCGATCGAAATTCGTCCGGGCGTCCTGTGGGCGCGCTTCCCCCTCCCGTTCCGGCTCGACCACGTCAACATCTATCTCGTCGAGGACGGCGACGGACTGGCGCTCATCGACGCGGGAATCGACAACGTGCAGTCGCGCGCCGCTTGGGAGGCGCTTCTCGCCGGGCCGCTTCAGGGGCGCAGACTGACGCGGGTCATCGCCACCCACTTCCACCCGGACCACGTGGGCCTGGCCGGATGGCTCTGCGAGCGTTTCGGCCTGCCGCTCGCGATGAGCGAGACGGAATATCTGATCGCGCTCAACATCCGCCTCGACCCGCAAGGGCTGAGATCGGAGCCCTACCGAGGCTTCTATCGCTCGCACGGCCTGACCGAGGAAAGCACGGAGCTCCTGCTCGGCAACGGATTGCAGTATCTGCGAATGGTCTTCTCCCCGCCGAGGACGTTTCTGCGCCTCATCGCCGAGGACAAGCTAACGATCGGAGGGCGCGAGTTCGAGGTGATGACCGGCGCCGGCCATTCGCCCGAGCAAGTGATGCTCTACTCGAAAGCCGACAACCTCATTCTCATCGGCGATCAGGTGCTGGCCAAGATCTCGCCCAATGTGAGCGTCGAGGCGATGGATCCGGACGGCGACCCGCTCGGCGCCTATCTGCGCTCGCTCGAAAAGCTGAAAGCAGCGCTGCCGGAGGACGTGCTGGTCCTTCCCGGCCACAACCTGCCGTTCGTTGGCCTGAGGACGCGCGCCAACGAGCTCATCGCCCACCACGAGGCGCGCTGCATCGCCATTCTCGAAGCCTGCAAGCGGGGACCGCAGACGGTCGCCGAACTCATGCCGATCATTTTCGGGCGCAGGATTGAGGACCCGCACCAGCTCGTCTTCGCCTTCAGCGAGGCGCTCGCGCATGTGAACATCCTCATCCGCGGCGGGCGGCTACGCATCGCGAAGGCCGCGCAGGGTCTTGCGCTCGAGGCCGCGTGAATTGGGAAACGTACTACCGACCTTGGACGCGAGCCAGAGGAGCGCGCGACGCCGCATTCGATCGCGATGAATGAACACTCCGCGCCGGGAGGACGCCCATGTCGGCCTTAAGCATCTAGCGGCCCGCATTCATGCGCGAGGACGATGTCGTCATCCTCGCGCAGTCGATCGGAAAGTTCCTCGACGATCACGTTCCGGAGGCCCGCGCCGCGAAATGGCGCGAGGAAGGAATGGTCGAGCGCGCGATGTGGCGCGAAGCCGGCGAGGCGGGACTCCTCTGCCTCGGCTTGCCTTGCGAATACGGCGGCGGTGGCGGCGACTTGCGGCATGAGACGATCCTCAACGAACAGCTGGCACGGCGGGGCTTAAGCGGCTTCGCGGTCGCGCTGCACAACACGATTGTCGCGCCCTACGTCTTTTACTACGGCTCCGAAGAGCAGAAGGCCGCTGGCTGCCGAGGATGGCGTCCGGCTCGCTAGCTACCCGGCCGGCTTCCAACCGGGCCGGCTCTACGAATTGATCTATCGCGCCAAGGACCCGACGGTTGCCGGCCTCGGCTTCGCCGCGATGCGCGACATTGGCGCCTTCCTGCGCAATGCTCCGCAGGATGACTTCGGCGCGCAGAACCCAGTCTATCGCCCCGACAATGTCGCGATCGTCGAGGGCACGTCGCAGGGCGGCCGCATGATCCGCAGTTTCCTGGCGCTCGGCTTCAATGGGGATGAGACCGGCCGCCGGGTCTTCAACGGCGCCTACCCTCACATTGGCGGGGGCCTGATGCCGCTCAATATTCGCTTCGCGCAGCCGGTCCGAGCGTGGGGCGAGCAGACCGACCATCTGTATCCGGCCTACGATTTTCCGTTCTCCTATGCGCGTCAGAGCGATCCGCTGACCGGGTGCATGCAGGGCCTGCTCGACAAGTGTCTGGCGACCGATACGTGCCCGCGCATCTTCCACGTCGCCACGGCGCTCGAAATGTGGGAAGGCCGCCAATCGCTGGGATTGACCGACCCGCTCGGCCAAAGGGACGTCGACGATCCGTCAAACGTGCGCACCTTCATCATGGCAAGCACGCAACACGGCGCAGCGCCCTTGCCGCTCGCTGCGCACGCGCCGTTCGGCAATTGCCAGCAGCAGCCCAATCCCGATCCGGAGCTCTGGACCATGCGGCCCTTGTTGACCGCGCTGACAGAGTGGGTTCGGGACGACGCGCCGCCGCCAGAGAGCGCAAAGCCGCGCATCGCCGATGGAACGCTTGTCCCGCCCGATCAGGTGCGCTTCCCCGCGATCCCGGCCAACGCTTATGGCGGCGTCGAGCGGCCGCCGACGTCGCCGTTGCGCATCTACGACCCACTGCACGTGCTCGATTTCGGACCGCTCTACGACGCCGGGGAGTCGAGCGGGGTGATCACCCGCGAGCCGCCGCTCGTGCGCTCCGGAAGCTATGGGGTTCTCGAAATGCAGGTCGACGCGGACGGCAACGACCTCGCGGGGATCCGGTCGGTCTTCGCCCAAGTTCCGATTGGCGCTTATACGGGGTGGAATCTCGGGCGGAAGGATCATTTTGAGGGCGGCCTATGCAATTTGCAGGGGAGCTTCATCCCCTTCGCCGCGGACCGCGCCGAGCGCCTCGCCGCCGGCGATCCGCGGCTTTCGATCGAGGAACATTATCCGTCCAAGGAAGCCTATGTCGTCGCCTTCAAGAAGGCCGCGGACGGTCTCGTCGCCCAGCGCTTTCTCTTGCCCGAGGACGCTAAGCTGCTGATCGGCCGCGCCGAAAGCGAGGGGATCCGCACAGCGCCATGAACGGCGGCGAGGGAGCGCGGCGAAGCCGAAGCCTCACGGCGATCAGTCACCCCGCCAGGAACTCCCTAACCGTCTCGATCTGATCGTCGCTCAGCAATGCCGGCGCGTGGCCGACGCCGGCGAATTCCACGAGCTTCGCCTTCGGTCCGGTTCGCGTCATCCTTTCGGCGACGTCGCGCGCCAGCACATTGGAGTTGGCGCCGCGCAAGAGCAGCGTTGGGCAGTCGACCGCGTTCCACACCGGCCAGAGATCGACGTCCGGGAGCTCATCGGCCTTCAAAAGGTCGCCGAGATGCGGATCATAGGCGAAGCCCCAGCCGCCGCCAGGCTTTCGGCGCGCGCTGTCTTCAGTCATCTTGCGCCACTGAGCGTCGGTGAGCGCTCCGAAGCCCGCGTTATTCGACCGCACCGCGCGCTCCATCGCCTCCAGCGAATCAAAGGTCGGGTCGGCGCCGACGTAGGAGCCGAGCCAGGCCAGCGCTTCTTTCGAGACGAACGCGCCAACGTCGTTGAGCGCGAGCCTGCGAATCGGATTGCCGGGCCGAGCGGCCAGCATCATGCCAATGAGGCCGCCCATGGACGTGCCGAGCCAGTCGACGCTCTCGACGTCGAGCCGGGCGATGAGCGCCGCGCAGTCGGCGAGATAGAGCGGAAAGGCGTACTCGGCCGGCGCGGCGAGCCATTCGCTTCGTCCCCGGCCGGCCATGTCGGGGCAGACGACGCGATGCCTCTTCGCCAGGACTGCGGCGATGGCGTCGAAGTCCTTGGCGTTGCGCGTCAGTCCATGGACGCAGAGCGCGCCCGGCGGACCCGGCCATTCGCTGTAGACGATGCGGTGAAACCCCGACGGGCCGAGGCAGGAAAGATGGCGTTCGAACATGGGCGAATGACGTTCCGTGTTGCGCGGCTGAATACGGCGTCGTCTACAGTGTGCGCGCGATGAGCGCCTTCATGATCTCGTTGGCGCCACCGTAGATGCGCTGCACGCGGCCGTCGCGGTACATGCGGGC
>Ga0116219_10004430_pt1 | contig 10584 bp, 10 predicted proteins | sample Sb_taG_4_FD_91019 | JGI IMG/M metagenome (GOLD analysis project Ga0116219, IMG submission 91019) | Peat soil microbial communities from Weissenstadt, Germany - Sb_50d_6_BS metaG | ecosystem: Environmental > Terrestrial > Soil > Wetlands > Peat | place: Germany: Weissenstadt | collected 2010-09-21
CCGCCTACCGCCAGACCGTGCTGACCGCCTTCCAGCAGGTGGAAGACAACCTGGCCGCGCTGCGCGTTCTGGCCGACGAAGCCTCCGTCTTGGCACAGGCCGTGAAATCGGCCGAACGCTCGGTTACGGTTTCCACCGCGCAATACAAAGGTGGAACCGCCAGCTACCTGCAAGTGATCACGGTTCAGACCATCGCCTTACAGGACGAGCGTTCCGCCGTCGATTTGCAGACCCGCCGCATGACCGCCAGCGTCCTGCTGATCGAAGCCCTGGGCGGCGGATGGGAGGCCTCGAGCCTGCCCACGGTCCAGGACGTGTCCCTGAAGTAATGGCGCCGCGGGCGGAGTCTGGGCCGGCTCCATTTGCCAGCCTGCCGGTAAAAAGGGCTGAATTGGCTACCCGCCACGCAATCGGCTATTATTAGGCTACTACGCCGTCGTGAGATGGGATATGTTGACCTTGGACCCCGGCAGATTGGCCGGTCTTGCGATTCCTGTCGGAACCGGCTGGCTTCTCGGCGCTTGTATGGAAGCACGCGGAAAGCAGGATCTCTGGATCAGGCAGAAGCCCGAAGTTCTGGACGTATTGCGGGAGCAGGCAATCGTCCAAAGTGCCGAATCGTCGAATCGAATCGAGGGCGTCACCGTCGCGGCGAACCGCCTGCGGCCTCTGGTGATTGGAAGGGCCAGGCCGCGTGACCGTTCGGAGGAGGAACTGGCTGGATATCGGGCGGCGCTGGATTGGGTCTTCTCTCGAAAGAACCGGGTGGCAATCACTCCCGATGTGATCCGTCGCATGCACGCTCTTGCGCAGGGCGGATCTTCGGGAGACGCCGGCGCATGGAAGAGACGCGACAACGAGATCGTCGAAATCCTGTCTAGTGGCGAGCCCAGGCTTCGCTTCGTTCCAGTCTCGGCCAAAAAGACTCCCGCGGCCGTGGAAATGCTGTGCCGCAGGTATCGCGCCTCGAGCGATGAGGAACGTCTTCCTTCGCTCTTGATGGTGGCAACATTCGTTTTCGACCTCCTCTGTATCCACCCTTTTCGCGACGGCAATGGCCGCGTCTCGCGGCTTGTGACCTCGCTGATGCTCGAATCTCAAGGCTTTCGCGTGGCTCGGTATATCAGCCTTGAGCGGCTGATCGAAGACAGCAAGGAGGAATACTATCGGGTTCTCAAGCAGTGCTCACAAGGGTGGCACGAAGGCAAGAACGAGATCGTGCCATGGTGGAACTATTTCCTGAGCACGCTGCGAAGTGCCTACAAAGAGTTCGAGCACCAGGTCGAATCGGTCGAGGCGCGGCCCGCCAAGAGCCACTTGGTCCGCCAGACTGTGCTTGGCCAGGTGGAACCCTTCACATTAGCCGACATGGCGGCGCAATTGCGAGCGGCCAGTCCACAGCTCATCAAGAAGGTCCTGGCGGAAATGAAGAGGGCTGGCCAAGTTCGACTCGTAGGCCGGGGGCGCGGCGCGCGTTGGGAGGTGATCCGATGACACATTCCCGTGGCTACCGTGCGGCGGTCCGCTTCACCGCGCGGCGGTCCGCTTCAGAACATCGCGATGCCGCACCGCCGCGTGTCCACCACGCGCGCCAGGTCGTCCGGCGCCAGCAGCATCTGACACCCGCGCACGCCGGCGCTGACCGAGATCGCATCCCACAACTCCGCTGTCTCGTCGAGGTATAGCGGATAGGGCTTCCTGGTCCCCACCGGCGAGACGCCGCCGCGGATGTATCCGGTCAGGCCGAGCACCTCCTTCACCGCCACCAGCTCCACCTTCTTGTTGCCGCTGGCGGCGGCGAGGGCCCGCAAGTCAAGCTCGGCGCTCGCCGGGAGCGACGCCAGCAGGACGCCCGTGCGGTCGCCGCGCACCACCAGCGTCTTGAATACCTGCTCGGGCGGCATACCGATCGCCGCGGCTACCTGCGGCGCGCTGAGGTCCTCCTCGTCTACCGGGTACTGGCGCAATTCGTAATGCACGCCGGCTTGGTCCAAAAGGCGGGCGGCGTTGGTCTTACTCATCTCCCCGGCTGATCACCATCCATGCCGCATCGCGGCTTCGCGTGCCAGCGAAATTACCGTGGGGTGGACCAGCTTGCGAAAATCGTCGGTCTGCATGTGGATTACGTCATAGTGCGTGCCGCCGTTGAACGCGATCGTTTCCTCCGCGGCCAGGCTGCTGTCCAGATACACGGGCATGCCGTACAGATTGCCCATGGGCGGCATGGCGCCGAGTTCGCAATCCGGAAACAGTTGGCCGATTTCCTGCTCCGTCGCCAGCCGCGCGTGCGTGAGCCCCAGGGTCAGGCGCACTTCCTGAAAATCCACGAATCGGCTGGCGGGCACGACGATCATATGATAACCCTCGTCCCCGAATACCACTACGGTCTTGGCGACCTCCCGGCTGGGCAGGTGCTCCGCCGAAGCGACCTCACGGGCCGTGTAGGCGAGGGGGTGAACGGTGTGCGTGTATTCGGCGTGGCTTTCATCCAGGAATACGCGCAGTCTCTTCAGAAGCTCCATGAGAACCTCCGCTGATCGCATTGTACTCCCTGGCGGTGCGGATAGCGTATCCAACCGTGGCGCACGGTGGCGCGCGTGTACCCCTTGCCAAAATGCGAAAAAAAGCGAAAATAGGGCGTGGCACTCATAGGCAGGTATGCTCACAGTTCTGATCGCGCTGCTGTTCGCGCCGCCGCAGCCGGCTAACGACTGGATGCTGGTCCCCGGCGTGCGCGTCGGCCCCATCGCCGCCGGCACCGTCCGCGACGATCTCGCCCGCCTCTTCCCTCCAGGCGCGGTCGAAGACGACGAGATCGAATTGGACGAGGGCATGCTCCAGCCGGCCACCTTCGTCTACCGCCAGGACCCCTCGCAGACGCTCGCCATCTCGTGGAACGGCAAAGGACCGCAGGCGCATCCCAAGCAGATCTTCGTGTGCCACGGCCTGCGGCGCGGGCCATGCCGCTGGCACGCCGCGGGCGGGATCGCGATGGGCGCGCGCCTGAGCGATCTCGAGTCCCTGAATGGCGGGCCGTTCACCGTCTCGGGCTTCGGATACAACTACGGCGGCAACGTGCTCTCCTGGGATGGCGGCAAGCTCGAGAAGCTCGACTGCAACGGAAGGTTGATTCTCACCCTCGATGGCGAGCGGACCGGCGCGCGCTACACCGTGCCGATGACGCCCGAAGAAGTACACGCCGTCCGCGGCGACCGGCCGATTCGCTCCAGCACGCCGGCCATGCAGAAACTGAACCCGCGCGTGGTCGGCATCCTCTTTCAGTTCCCCACGCCGGATAGCAAGCGCTGCGCCTCGTCGAGCGCGGGCTTGTAGCAGAACGGCGGCCCGTCGCACCACGCGTAGTCTCGAGAGCGTGGTAAGCCGCCTCGCTGTGCTTCGTCAGATCGCGCCCTGTCGAACTGAGAAATACCTTCATGCAGTCGCATCGCCAATCATAGCCGATATACTGAGTACCCATGGAGCCTTTGATTCGTAACATCTCGGACACCGCCCGCTGGACCGCGGTCTTTCGCGCGCGAGAAACCGATCGGCCCGACGCCCTCTTTCGCGATCCTCTCGCCCGGCGCCTCGCGGGAGAGCGCGGCGAGCAGATCGCCAACACCATGCCGCACGCCACCGACAACACCTGGGCCTGGATCATGCGCACGTACCTGTTCGACCAGGTGATTCGCGAACGGATTGCCCAAGGCGCCGACATGGTCATCAACCTTGCGGCAGGCCTGGACGCGCGGCCCTACCGCATGCCGCTCCCCGCCTCCTTTCATTGGGTCGAGATCGATCTGCCCGAGCTGCTGGCTTATAAAGAGGAGGTGCTCGCCGGCGAGAAGCCCGCCTGCCGCTTGGAACGAATCGCGCTCGATCTCGCCGACACCGCCGCGCGACGCGCCGTCTTCACTCGCTTGCGGGACCAGGCCAACCAAGCGCTGGTCATCTCGGAAGGACTGCTTGGCTACCTCTCCGAGGACGAAGTGGGATCGCTGGCCCGGGACCTGGCCGCGGCGGCAACCCTGCGCTGGTGGGCCCTCGACCTCTCCTCCCCGGGGCTGCTGCGTTTCATCCAGAGCACCTTGGGACAAGGCACCGCCGCCGCCGGCGCCCCGCTCAAGTTCGGGCCTGCCGAAGGGCCGGAGTTCTTCGTTCCGCATGGCTGGCAGCCCGCCGAGGTGCACTCCATCCTCCAGGCCGCCATCCGCACCCAGCGCCTGCCTCCGGATATGCAGGCCGCCGCGAATGTGACGGAGTCCTCGGGAAGGCAGGGCGACCAATTCTGGTCGGGAGTTTGCCTCTTGCAAAAAGGCGAATAAAAAGCGAAAATAGGGAATGGCACTCGTAGGCATCGCCCGCCTCGCCTCCCAATCCGAGCTCCTCGAAGCCAAGCGCGCCGTCCAGTATTTCGAGATCCCGGCGCGCAGCATTCTCAATCGCACCAAGCCCAACATGCTCTTCCAGTGGACCATCAACCCCTACCGCGGCTGCGAGTTCGGATGTGTCTACTGCTACGCCCGCTACACCCACGAGTTCAAGGAACTCGGCGCCCGCGATTTCGAAGACAAGATCTACGCCAAGTCTGCCGCCGCGCATCTCCTGAAGCAGGAACTCGCCCGCGTCGGGCGCAACGAGCACATCGCCATCGGCACCGCCACCGACCCCTACCAGCCCGCCGAACGCCGCTACTCGCGCACGCGCTCAATCCTCGAAGTCTTCGCCCGCGAGCGCGGCCGGTACCTGGGCATCACCACCAAGTCCGACTTGGTGCTGCGCGATCTCGACCTGCTGAAGGAGATCGCGCGAGCCAACGTGCTGGGGGTCAACATCACCATCACCACGCTCGATGAGAAGCTGGCGCGGTTGCTGGAGCCGCGCGCGCCCAGGCCTGCACTGCGCCTCGAAACCGTCCGCCGCCTGAGCAGAGCCGGCATCTGCGTGGCCGTCTTCCCCAATCCCATCATGCCGGGGGTCACCGATGGCGAACGCCAGCTCGACCGGCTCGCCAAGGCCGCGCGCGATGCGGGAGCGCTCTCGTTCGGCGGCGGTCTGCTGTTCCTGATGCTCTCCGCGCAGAAGGTGTTCCTGCCGTTTCTGGAGAAGCAGTTTCCGGACCTGGCGCCGCGCTACCGCGAGATGTATGCCAAGAGCGCCTATCTGGGACGCGAGTACAAGGAATCGTTGCAGCAGCGAGTGCGGCGGATTCGCGAGCGTTACGGGCTGGCCTCCGGGTTCATCGAATATCGTCCAGAATTGTGGATAGAGGAGCAACTGGACCTGTGGACGTCGCCGCCTTCGACTACCACCTCCCCGACGATCTGATCGCCCAGCAGCCGCTCCCGGACCGCGCGGCCTCGCGCATGCTCGTGCTGTATCGCGAAGAGCGCCGATGGGAAGACCGCCACTTCCGCGAGTTGCCGGCCTTTCTGCGCAGCGGCGATTGCCTGGTGCTCAACGATTCGCGCGTGTTTCCGGCGCGGTTGTTCGGGCATCGCGAGGGCGTGCGGTCGCTGCCCATCGGCAAGAACAATCCTAAGCGGCGGGAGTATCTGTCGGGCGAGGTGGAGGTGTTTCTGCTGCGCGCGGTGAGCGCGGACGGCAGGGATTGGGAAGCGCTGGTGCGTCCCGGCCGCAAGATGCGGTTGGGGGAGCGCATCCGGTTCGCGGACGGGCTCGCGGGCGAGATCGTCGCGCGCGGTGAGTTCGGCGAACGGACCATCCGCTTCACCGGCTCGGACGACCTGTTTCACGAGTTCGAAAAGATCGGGCACGTTCCATTGCCGCCGTACATCAAGCGCGCGGATGAAGCCACCGATCGCGAGCGCTACCAGACGGTGTTCGCTCGCGAAAAGGGATCGGTGGCGGCGCCTACCGCGGGCCTGCACTTCACCGGCGAAATCCTGGACCAGTCGCGCGCCAGCGGCGCCGAGGTGGCCTACGTCACCCTCCATGTCGGCCTCGGGACGTTTCAGCCGCTGCATGCCGAACAGGTGGAACAGGCCAGGCTGCACGCCGAACGCTACCACATCACCGCGGAAGCTGCGGCCACGATCCGATCCGCGCGCCGCGTGGTGGCCGTAGGAACCACCAGCGTCCGAACCGTCGAAAGCGCCTGGCAATCCGGCCAACTGCAAGGCGAGACCGATATCTTCATCTACCCCGGGTATCAGTTTCGCGCGGTCGGTGCCATGTTGACCAACTTCCACCTGCCGCGGACCAGCCTGCTGCTGCTGGTCTGCGCGTTCGCCGGCACGGACCTCGCGCTGGCGGCGTACCGGCATGCCGTCGATCAGAGTTACAGGTTCTACTCGTATGGAGATTGCATGCTGGTCCTCTGACCGCGTGGTTGGGTGCCCTATACGGAAACCCTCCCTTACGGTCGGGGCTCCGATCAGAGCCGCGACCGTGAGGGAGCGGTTTCCCATGCGCACTGAATCGCGCGGTCAGAGAGCTAGTGGTCTGAGGCCCGCGTCACCGCGCCCTCGGAAGCCGATGACACCAGCGCGCAGTACTTGGCGAAGACGCCCGTGGTGTAGCGCAGCGCCGGACGCTTCCACGCCGCCAGGCGGCTGGCCAACTCTTCCGCCGGAATGTCGATATCGATCACGCCGCGATCAGCATCGATAGTGATGGAATCGCCTTCGCGCACGGCGGCGATAGGGCCGCCGTTGAAGGCTTCGGGCGCCACGTGCGCGATCATGAAGCCGTGGGTGGCGCCGCTGAAGCGGCCGTCGGTGACCAGCGCGACGCTGTCCGACAGCCCCGCGCCGACGATGGCGCCGGTGACGCCCAGCATCTCGCGCATGCCGGGGCCGCCGCGCGGTCCCTCGTAACGAATCACCACCACGTCGCCGTCTTTGATCTGGCCGGCGGTGACAGCCTGCATGGCGTCCTCTTCGCGCTCGAAGACCCGCGCCGGACCCTGGTGGACCTTCTTATCGTGGCCCGCCAGCTTGATTACGCAGCCTTCCGGGGCCATACTGCCGCGCAGAATGGCGATGCCGCCGCGCGGCTTGAGCACGTTGCTCAGCGGGCGGATGACTTCCTGGCCGGGAGCCTCCTTCGCGTCGGCAGCCTCTTCGGCGAAGGTGCGGCCGGTCACAGTGAGGGCGGAGCCATCGGCGTATTTGCCCTCGACGAGGCGCTTCGCAATGACGCCTATGCCGCCGGCCTTGTCCACGTCCACAGCCACGAACCGCCCGCCGGGCTTGAGGTCGACGAATACGGGAGTGCGCGCGGAGATGCCGTCGAAGTCGTCGATCGAGAGCGGCACTTCGGCTTCGCGCGCCATGGCCAGCAGGTGCAGCACTGCATTGGTCGAGCCGCCGGTGGCGGCCACGCCGGCGATGGCGTTGTCGAAGGCCTTGCGTGTGCAGATGTCGCGCGCCAGCCGGTTGCTGCGCACGGCATCCAGGACGATCTGCCCGCAGTGGTAAGCCACGTCGTCCTTACGTTTGTCCACTTGAGGGACGGCGGCCGTACCCATGGGCGCGAGGCCGATCAGCTCCATCACCGTGGCCATGGTGTTGGCGGTGAACTGGCCGCCGCATGCGCCGGCGCCGGGGCAGGCGTGGTCTTCGATATCGAGCAGCTCCGCGTCGGACATGCGGCCGCGGGCGTTGGCGCCGACTGCCTCGAACACGTCCTGGATGGTGATGTCGCAGCCGTTGTGTTTGCCGGGCATGATCGACCCGCCGTACAAAATCACGCCGGGAATGTTGAGACGCAGCAGGGCCATGGCGGCGCCGGGGATGGTTTTGTCGCAAGCCACCAGCGCCACCACGCCGTCGAACATGTGGCCGCGGACCAGGAGCTCGATGGAATCGGCGATCACCTCGCGGCTGACGAGCGATGTCTTCATGCCTTCGGTGCCCATGGTGACGCCATCGGAGATGGCGATGGTGTTGAACTCCATGGGGGTGCCTCCGGCGGCGCGGATGCCCTCCTTTACTTTCACGGCCAGTTCGCGCAGGTTGTAATTGCAGGGCATGGTCTCGATCCAGGTGTTGGCAACCCCGATGATCGGCTTGGCGAGGTCCTCGTCGGTGAAGCCGATGGCCTTCAGCATGGCGCGCGCGGGAGCGCGGTCGCGGCCCTGAGTGATGGTGTAGCTGTGGAGTTTCATAACGTGAACTATTAGTGTAGCCTGTGCCAACCTTCGCCCGCCTGTGCTAACCTGCAAACGATGCGTAGGTCCTTCCCCGCTAAGGCCCTGACCGTCGCGTTGGGACTCGCCATCTCGCTTCACGCCGCCAATCCCGACCACGATTTTTCCGGAGGGTGGGTGCTGGACCCTGTCGCCAGCAGCACCACCTCGCTGGGACAGGTAGAGGAGTCTCTCAAGATCTCGCAAGGCGATGCCGGCATCCTGTGCTCGGCCGGTGGGCTGCAATGGTCGTATGCGCTCGACGGCAGCGAGACGCGCAAGCGCGTCGGCGAGGAGTCCAGGAGTTCCGTCGCCAAGTGGGAAGGCTCCGCGCTGCTGATCAACACCCAGGTTTCCGGCCCGCAAGACTATACGGTGATGGATCGCTGGGTGCTCTCGAGCGACCACAACACCCTGACGATTACCCGCCAGATAATCCGCGCAGGAGCCGAAGTGGAAGGCACACTAGTGTTTCGGCGCGAGGGCACGGCGATGCCCGACCTTCCGCGACCCGCTCTTGCCAAGAGGCCCGAACCGGGTCTGCCTCCCGACATCACGGTGCCCACGGGGACTCGAGTTCTGCTATCCCTGGTAGGCGAAGTGAGCACGAAACATGCGAAGGATGGCGATAACGTCTACCTTCGTACCGACGCTCCGGTAGCCGCGGATGGTCGCGTCGTGATACCGCGCGGCAGCGATGTCAGGGGCACCATCACCCATACGAAGAAGGCCGGCCACGTTTCGGGCAAGGGCGAGTTGTACATCCGGTTCGATTCGCTGATTCTGCCCAACGGGGTATCGCGCGACTTTCACGCGCGGCCATCGGGAGACGAGGGCAAGGTCGAGGGCAACGGCAAAGCCGCGGACGGCCGCACCGTGATCGAGGGCGCCGGCATGGGTGCGACGATCGGCGCCATCACCCGGGGACTGCCGGGCGCGGGAGTCGGTGGAGCGGCAGGCGCCCTGGCCGGGGTGCTGCTTTCCCGCAATCAGGACGTGGTGCTACGCCCGGGCACCCACGTGGAGATGGTCCTGGATCGCGACCTGGTGTTTCATCCCGAAGAACTGAGTAGGATTCGATAGTTACTACACTTCTTCTTGATGTGGCGTAAACGAGTCGGCTTCGTGGAGTAGGCAATATTCGCAACGTCGAGCGGCCCGAGCGGCGACAAGCAAACGGACTGCCGCGGAAATCTCGTCGCCCATGATATATTGCGGCTACGGTCGGAGCCGGGCCTGCGCTTTCGCCTTGGCCATAATCATCAGATGTTCGAGCCGCAGGTATTCCTCGAGTTCTTCGTCCTCGGCGGGGGTCATCTTCGCTTGTTGCCGGCGCTCGATTAGTTCGCGTACTCGCGCCTGCGCTTCTTCGGAAGGGCGAAAACCTGCGATGTCCTCGGCCGTAGTTCCCGAAGCAAGAAAATCGAGGATCTCGTCGTAGGCCTCTGTCAGAGTCATCCCAGTCATCATGATAGCGTGGGACGGGCTTGGCTCGGGTGACGGCTGAGCCAGCTTTTCAAAAGCTGTACCTAACGGTGAGGATGGCGTGGGAGTTGCGATGGTATTGGCCTAGGAAGTCGCCGTCCGAGCCGCGGATCAGGGCGAAGCCCGCGGTCAGGCGCCAGTGCTGGCCGAAGGCTTGCGTGTATTCGGGCTTGAGGTAGATGCCGCGGCCGTTCTGGCGGATCACCGTTTCGAAGGCCAGGCTGCGGTTCACGTCGATGGTGTAGCCGGCGCGGGCGACGAAGGCCCGGGTGAGCCCACGCACCGGCGAGTATGAGACTGCGGTGCCGTGCTGCGTGATCACTTGGCCGGCATAGCCGCCGGCGAAGCTCCACTCGCCCGCCTGCCGCTCCAGTTGCAGCACATAGAGCGCGTACTGGTCGGACTGCGCGGTGGACGAGGTGAAATACGCGGCTTCGGCCTTGAGCGTCACCACGGGAAGAGGAATGGCGGCATCGCCTCCATACATCCGCAGCTTGGGATAAAAGCGCTGTAGCTTGACGCCCAGGGGAACGAGGTCCAGTTCGGCACGATAGAGCGGCAGGTTGTCGTAGCCGTTGTAGAAGGAGAGCGAGTACTCGGCCGCACCGCCAATGTGGTTCCAACGCGCGCCGAACTGCGGCCCTCCGGGAAAGTTGGGAGGCGGCTCGACAATCGGGACGCCGGCGGGGAGCACGGCCCACCGCTGATCGAGCAGCGGAACGCGGCTGGGCGTCAGGCGCGGAGAAGCCACGACTTCGATGGTGTTCGCCTGCGTGCCGTACGTGACGCGGGCGGCGGTGATGGCGAGGAAGTCGTTATCTACCACGTTGAGGAAGTCGCGCGGGGCGAAGCGGTCGGTGGGGTTGAGGATGTCGGTCTTGCCCCAGCGGATGAACTGCTTGCCGGCTTCGATGGTGAGCTTGCCGCGCGTGTAGGTGGCGCTGAGG
>Ga0116219_10004431_pt1 | contig 10577 bp, 8 predicted proteins | sample Sb_taG_4_FD_91019 | JGI IMG/M metagenome (GOLD analysis project Ga0116219, IMG submission 91019) | Peat soil microbial communities from Weissenstadt, Germany - Sb_50d_6_BS metaG | ecosystem: Environmental > Terrestrial > Soil > Wetlands > Peat | place: Germany: Weissenstadt | collected 2010-09-21
CGCCGCCGCGCTCGATCTGCCGCAGTCGACGGTCTCGTCCAACCTGCAAGTCCTCGAAGCGGCCGGCCTCATTCGCGCCGAGACGCAGAAAGGCCGCAAGGGCAATCAGAAGCTGTGCTTTTCCGCCTTCGACGAGGTGTTGGTGATGTTTCGCGAGGATCTCGCGGACGCTTCCGCCAACACGATCGAAGTCGCCATGCCGATCGGCCTCTACACGAGTTGCGAAGTCACCGCTCCGTGCGGTCTGTGCTCGCCGAAGGGCATCATCGGTCTCCTCGACGTTCCCGGAACTTTTCTCAACCCCGATCGGATGAATGCGGGGCTCATGTGGTTCACGCGCGGCTTCGTCGAATACCAGTTCCCCAACAACGCGCGGCTGGTCGGCAAGGACGTCGTCGCGCTCGATTTCTCCTTCGAGCTGTCGTCCGAAGTGCCGGGCACGTCGGCCGACTGGCCCTCCGACATCACGATCGCGATCAACGCGAAGGAAGTCGGCGTCTGGACCAGCCCCGGCGATTTCGGCGACAAGCGGGGCGTCTATACCCCCGACTGGTGGAAGCTCAAGGGCAGCCAATACGGCAAGCTCAAGAGCTGGCGCGTCACGCCGGAAGGCGCATTCGTCGACGGGGTGAGAATTTCGGCGATTACGCCTCAGGATCTCGACATTTCCGGCCATCACTCGATCCGGCTCCGGATCGAGGTCAAGGCCGACGCGCGCCATCCCGGCGGCGTCAACATCTTCGGCCGCGGGTTTGGCAATTACGATCAAGATATCGTCCTCAGATTGACGACTGCGCCCTGATTGATCGGCAAGGGCCATCACATCCTTGAGGTCGGGCTAGAGAACCGAACCGGTCGGACCGAACAGGTGAACCTGGCTCTCCATCACTTTGAGCCCGACCGGCTCGCCGGATTTGACCTCGAGATTCCCCTTGCCTTCGACGATCAGTTGCCCCCCGGGAGTGTCGACGTAAAGGAGGGTCGAATTGCCGAGGCGCTCGACGATGGTCACCGCGCCGTTGAAAGACGCGGTCGGATCCTGCGGATCGACAACGGTCAGATGCTCCGGGCGAACGCCAAGCTCGGTCGAATCGCCAGGGGCGCCTTCAGCGCCGACGCGGACCATCGTCTCCCGTCCGCCGGGCAGGACGACCGAGGCCGTTTGGCCGTTGACGGAGGCGATCCTCACGTCGATGAAGTTCATGCTCGGCGAGCCGATGAACGAGGCGACGAACTTGTTGGCCGGCGCGTTGTAGAGCTCGAGCGGAGAGCCGACCTGGGAAATGCGCCCCTTGTCGAGAACGACGATCATGTCGGCGAGCGTCATCGCCTCGGTCTGATCGTGAGTGACGTAGATCATCGTCGTGCCGAGATCCGCATGGAGCTTGGCGAGCTCGAGCCGCATTTGCACGCGCAGCTTCGCGTCAAGATTGGAGAGCGGCTCATCGAACAGAAAAACCTCCGGCTTGCGCACCAGCGCCCGGCCGATCGCGACCCGCTGGCGCTGGCCGCCGGATAGCTCCGCCGGCCGCCGGTCGAGAAACGGCTCGAGCTGCAGGATGCGCGCGACTTCGAGCGCGCGCTCGCTTTGCGTTTTTCTTGGCGCGCCAGCGACGGAGAGCGAAAAGGCGATGTTCTGCCTGACCGTCATGTGGGGATAGAGCGCATAGGACTGAAAAACCATCGCGATGCGGCGCTTCGCCGGAGGGGCGTCGGTCACATCGACGCCGTTGATGAAACAATCTCCGACGGTGATCTCCTCAAGGCCGGCGATCATCCTCAAAAGCGTAGACTTGCCGCAGCCCGACGGCCCGAGCAGCGCGGTGAAGGACCCCTTCTCAACCGACAGGCTGAGATCGCTGACGGCGGTCACAGGCCCGTAGCGCTTGGTCACGCGCCTCAGTTCGACGTGCGGCATCCCGCTTTCCCGTTTGTCGCGCGACGGCGCATCAGCCTTTGATGCCCGCCGACAGCATGATGGCCTGCGTCACCCGACGCTGGAAGACGAGGTACACGATGGCGACCGGCAACGCTGCGAGCATCGCGACTGCGAGATCCCGCGCATAGCTGACGCCGAACGCGTCGTGCACTTGGGTTATGCCGACGGTGATGTTCATCTTATCCTCGGTGTTCACGGCGACGAACGGCCACAGGAACAGATTCCATGCACCGATGAAAGTGATGATAACCAGCGCGGTGGTGATGCCCCAGTTCATCGGCAGATAGATGCGGAACAGAAGCTGGAACTCGCTCGCGCCGTCGATCACGGCCGCCTCGCGAAAATCCTTCGGCACGGAGTCGAAGAACTGCTTGTAGATGATGACGGACAGGGCGCCCGGGGCGATGAGCTGCGGCGCGATCACGCCCGGCAGGGTATTGATCCAGTGGAACTGGCTCATCAGGATGAAGTGAGGGACAGTCAGCGACGGGATCGGAATCATGAAGCTCGCGAGGATCGTCCACCAGAACAGGCGCCTGCCGGGAAACCTGAGCTGCGAAATCGCGTAGCCCGCCCCGACGGCCATCGTCACGACAATGGCCGTCACGGCGCCCGAGGTGATGAGCGAGTTGAGATACCAGATCCCGATCTTCGTCCGCATCAGCACGTGGACGTAGGCTTCCAGCGTGAAGTGCTCCGGCCAAAGTTGCACGCCCGGCCGCACCACCTCGTATTCCGGCTTGAACGTCGTCACCAGGCCCCAATAGAGCGGGAACGCCCAGACGACCGCGAAGCCGAGCGTGGTCAAGGTGATGACGAGGCCGAAGAGGTCCAAATGGCGCAAACGCGCGAGCCGGCGGGTTGCGAGCGCGGCGGCCAGTTCCTGTCCAGCCTCGGCGGCGGCGGTCATCGCTCCCCTCGGGCCCGTAGGAGTTGAAACTGCAACACCGACGCGACGACGATCACCAGGAACAGCACCACGGACGCGGCCGCAGCGAGACCGCCTTTGTTCATCTGGAACGCCTGCTTCAGGATATATTGGACCATCACCATGGTCGCGTCGGTGCGGACATTGTTGGCGAACAGGTAGACCTGATCGAAGATCTTGAGCTGGAGAATGAGCTGGATCGTGAGCACGAGCGCGGTCACCGGCCAGATCAGCGGCCAGGTGATGCGGCGAAACTGCGTCCAGCGGCCGGCGCCGTCGAGCGCCGCCGCCTCATAGATTTCGCTCGAAATGTTGCGCAAGCCCGCGATGAATAAGAGGACGTTGAAGCCCAGAAGCCACCAGATCGTGACGAAAGCGACCGCCGGCATGAACAACGGAAGCGTACGGAAGACCGAGACGTGCTGGCCTCCGGTAAATGGAGTGATGACGTATTGCGCGACGCCGAAGTCCTTATCGAACATCCAGCTCCAGATGCGGTATACGACCGACACCGGCAGGATGTAGGGAAGGAAGAAGGCGGCGAGCACCACGCCCTGCAGTCGGCCCCTCAGCCGGTTGACCCCAAGCGCGACGGCGAGCCCGATGAGCGTGCTCGGGACGACGGAGAGCAGGACGAAATAGGTGGTGTTCCAGATCGCGGTCGAGAAGAGCCGATCCGATTGGAGGCGCCAGAAGTTCTTGAAGCCAACCCACGCGCCCTCCCCGATCAGCGGCGCGTCGGTGAAACTGAGTTTGAACATCTTGACGGACGGATAGACGAAAAGCACGCCGTACACGATGATGAACGGCGCCATAAGGGCATAGGCGACGACGATTTCGTTGCGTCTGCTCTTGACGATCACCTCGAGGGCCTCCGGCCGCCGCCAGACATATCGCCGGCCGTCCCCGATGAGGGGGCCGGCTTCGCCCGAAGCTAAACCCTATTTGGCCTGGTTTTGAAGGTCGTCGCGCATCTGCTTGGCGGCGTCGGCAGCCTCCATTTCGCCGCTCATCGCGGGCACGACATAGTTGCCGGCCGCGTCATAGACCGGCGACGCGACGCCCGCCAAGGTCGAGACGGGATCGAAGACCGCGGTCTTGGCGAGCGACACATAGTCCGAGTTCGGCTTGAGCGCCTTGAATTCGGCGCTCTCCTGCACTGGCAGGAAAGCCGGCACGTGACCGCCGCCCGCCCATTCGAGCGAGTGTTCGTTGAACCAATGGACGGCGTCCAGCACTTCCTTGCGCTTGGCGGCATCGACTGGATTGCCCTTGCGATCGGGGATCGCGAACGAGTGCGAGTCCGCCCAGGTCGCGGGATGATCGTAGATAACCGGGATCTGGATCGCGCCCCAGTCGAAGAGCGCACCCTTCTTCGCGAGGTCCACCATCGTCGGGACTTCCCAGACGCCGTTGATGTGCATCGCGGCCTTGCCCGCGGTGAAGAGGGCGATCGAGGCAGGATATTCGGTTTTGGCGGGGGTCCAGCCGTTCTTGACCCACTTCTGCATTTCGGCGAGCACGGTCGCCGCCTTGTCGAGGTTGTCGCCGTCCAAGAATTTTCCGTCCTTGAGGAAGTCTCCGCCCTGCTGATTGAGCAGCGTGTAGAAGACGCGCCATCCCGAGGCGTTGTCGGCCGGCACGGAAAGCGCGGCGACATCCTTGGTGGTCAATTTCGCCAGCGCCGCATCCCAGTTGGCGAGGCCGTCGAGCCCCTTCGGCTTGCCGTCGTCGCCGAGCAGGCCGGCCTTCTTCAGGAGATCCTTGTTATAGTAGAGAATGATCGAGTGAATATCGAGCGGCACGCCGTATTGCTTGCCGTCCGTCCCTTGCGCCGCCTTCCAGTTGGCGGGGCCGAAATCGGTCGCCTTGATGCCGGACGCCGCGAGCTCCTCGGGGGTGATGGGGCTGAGCGAGCCGGTCGAAATGCCGAGCGGCATGCGCGATTCGTGATAGGTCATGACGTCCGGGCCTTGGCCCACAGCGGCCGAAGTCTGCACCTTGGTGTAGAACGGCACGCCCCAATCAAAGGTTGAAGCATCGATCTTGACCTTGCCGGCGTGCTCCTTGTTGAATTCCTCGAGCATCGCCTTCATGCGGACGCCGTCGCCACCGCTCAAAAAGTCCCACCAGACAATGGTGTCTTCGGCTCGAGCCGCACCGATCATGAGAGCGGTGGTCGCCAATGCCGCGCCTAAGATTTTTCGGATCACGTCGATTCCTCCCAAAATTTGCTCGGCGGCTTCCCCCCGCCTCAGCGAGCGCGCGCCTTTTTAAGGCGCGCTGCACGGAAACCTCGGGTCTCGATGGTAGCGGGGAAACGAGAGGGCGCCAAGCGCTTTGGATCACGACGGACGATGTTTATCAGGAGTTCGGTCGGAGAAGCGCATTGCGCGTCCATCGCGGGCTCCCCATGCCCGGAAGCGCTCGACGCCGAGCGCAAGCCCGCCGCTCAGAAACCTCTCTGCGAGCCGCGCCGCAGCCCGCGAGGATCCCCGAAAAACCGCTCGCAGGCGTCATTGTCGGGGGTTTGCAGCAGCGACCGGCATGCCCAGGAGACGAAGGCGCGACTGCGCCGACTTTCGCTCATGCGCGCCGGACGACGAGCGCCGCCGCTTGACGCGGTCGGCCAAAATCGGCTCCTATGTACCCGACAATCTGATGCTGACCGCAGAACAGCAAGCTGGCGAGGAAACATGAAAGCGTCCGTTACGGCGCATCGGGATTATCGGATCGCCAAGATCGATGACCGCGTGTACGGCGCTTTCCTGGAGCATCTCGGCCGCGCCATCTACACCGGTATTTACGAGCCCGATCACCCGAGCGCTGACGCCAACGGAATGCGCGGCGACGTCGCCAATTTGGTGAGGGAGCTCAAGGTTCCGATCGTGCGCTATCCCGGCGGCAATTTCGTTTCCGCCTATAACTGGGAGGACGGGGTGGGGCCGCGCGAAATGCGCCCGACGCGCCTCGACCTCGCTTGGCACACCTCGGAATCCAACGCCGTTGGCGTGCACGAATTCGCTGAGTGGTGCGAGACGGTCGGCGCGGAAATGATGCTGGCCATCAACCTCGGCTCGCGCGGTCTCGATCAAGCGCGCAATTTCGTCGAATACGTCAACGGACCAACCGGCAGCTACTGGGGCGACCTTCGCATGGCGAACGGCCGCGCAGCGCCGTTTGCGGTCAGGAGCTGGTGTCTTGGCAACGAAATGGACGGCCCCTGGCAGGTCGGCCACAAGACCGCCCACGAATATGGCCGGCTCGCCAACGAGGTGGCCAAGACTTTGCGGGCCTTCGACAAATCGTTGGAGCTCATCGTTTGCGGCTCCTCCAATTCCGACATGGCGACCTATCCGGAATGGGAGCGCGTCGTCCTGGAGCACACCTACGACGCGGTCGACCACATCTCGCTGCATATGTATTTCGCCAACCGGGCGAAGAACTCGGCCGAGTATCTGGCGCTCAACGCCAAGCTCGACGCCTATATCGGCGCCGTCGCCTCGACGATCGACGTCGTGCGGGCGGCCAGGCGCAGCCGCAAAAGAGTGACGATCTCCTTCGATGAGTGGAACGTCTGGTACCATTCGAACGCTGAGGATCGCGAGATCCTGGGCGGCGCGAAGGGCTGGCCGCACGCGCCCCGGCTGCTCGAGGACATTTACACCTTCGAAGACGTCCTGCAGGTCGGCTGCATCCTCAACACCTTCATCCGCCGCTCGGACGTGGTGAGGATCGCCTGCATCGCGCAACTGGTCAACGTTATCGCGCCGATCATGACGGAGCCGAAGGGTCCGGCTTGGCGCCAGACCATCTACTACCCCTATTATTTCGCTTCCCGTTACGGGCGCGGAACGGCGCTGCAACTGGCGGTCAAATCGCCGGGCTATGACGCGGAAGTCGCCGATAAAGTGCCCTATCTCGACATCTCCGCCGTGCACGACGAGGGGAGCGAAACGCTGACCTTTTTCGCCGTCAACCGCCATGGCGGCGAAACGCTGGACGTCGAGATCGGCCTGCAAGGGTTTGGCCAGGCGAAGATCCTCGATTGTCAGGGGATGGAGAGCGCCGATCTCGAAGCCGTCAACACACTGAAAAATCCAGACGCCGTGACGCCGAAGAAGGAAGCGCGCGCGGCCGTGGACGGCAATGCGCTGACCGCTCGTTTGCCGCCGCATTCGTACCACATGATCCGCGTGAGCGTTGCGCCGGCCTGAACTCGATGGCCAACCCATGAGAAGACGATCGACTTCCGAAGGGCTCCGCAGCCGGCCACGCGGCGCAAACCAAGCGATCGCGTCCGCCGCGAAAACCACGAATTGAGGCTTCCCCGCGGCCTCTAATCCCAATGCGCTCTTTTTTGTGATAGACTTGGTGAAAATAGCCGAATGGAGAGCGGATATTGCCTGAGCCGCGCCGCCTGACCCTGAGTTCCGCTATTGGACTGCTCGTGCTGATCGCCGCCGTCGTCGCGTGCGCCGCCGCCGCCTTCGCTTACACGGCGGGGTGGTTCTCGCCCGAACGCCTCACGCCCGACAAGCTCGTCGACGCGTTCACGCCGCCCGGCGCCACGCCGCCGCTCGGCCATCGGCGCAACCACGCCAAGGGCGTCTGCTTCACTGGCGTGTTCGAGGCGAACGGCGCCGGGTCCGAGCTGTCGCGCGCCCAGGTCTTCTCTCACGGCCAATATCCTGTCCTCGGACGCTTCAATCTGGCCACCGCCGATCCGAATGCGCCGGACGCGACGGTGCGCGTGCGCGGCCTCGGTCTCATGATCTCGAGCGCCGACGGGCAGGAATGGCGCATGGCGATGATCGACGCGCCATTCTTCCCGGTTTCAAATCCGCAAGCGTTCTACGACCTCCTCATCGCTTCGGCGAGCAAGGACCCGAACGCGATGCCGACCTTCGCCAAAGCCAATCCGGAGATCGTGAAGTTCGGCGACTGGGCGAAAAGCGCGCCGTGGACCGGCAGCTATGCCGAGGAGCGGTTCAACAGCCTCAACAGCTTCATCTTCGTGGACAATTCCGGCGGGGAGCATCCGGTGCGCTGGTCGCTTCTGCCAGCGGCGCAGCCGGTCGCAGTGCCGCCTGACGAACTTGCCAAGCGCGGCGCCGACTTCCTCGAGCAGGAAATCGCCGAGCGGGTTGGCGGGGGGCCCGCGCGTTGGACCATGACGGTGACCGTCGCCAATCCGAGCGATCCGACCGCCGATCCGAGTCAACCCTGGCCGCAGGATCGCCGCACGGTCGAAGTCGGAACGCTCACCGTGGAGAAGATCGAGGCCGAGCGGGACGGGCCGTGCCGCGACATCAACTTCGATCCGGCCGTCCTGCCGAGCGGTATGCGCACGTCCGATGATCCGTTCCCCGCCGCGCGGTCCTCGGCCTACGCGAAGTCGTATGACCGCCGCACGGCGGAAGCCAAGGATTATCCGCGAACGGCGCCGGGGGCGAGCCAATGACCGTCCAACGCTTCACTCCGCTCCAGCGCGGGCTGCACTGGCTGATGGCCGTTTGCATCCTCGCCATGCTGTTCATCGGCGTCGGCATGGTGTCGACCATCGAGCCGACATACCTGACGCTCGTATCCGTCCATAAGCCGCTCGGCATGGCGATCCTCATTCTTGCGCTGATCCGCCTGGCGGTGCGGCTACGCGCCGGCGCTCCGCCGCTGCCGGCGGATCTGCCCGAGCCGATGAAGCTCGCGGCGCACCTCTCGCACTACGTGCTCTACGCCCTCATGATCGCCATGCCGCTGATCGGCTGGGGTATGCTGTCGGCCGCCGCCTATCCGGTGAAGCTGTGGGACGGCGTCTACCTGCCCTCGATCCTGCCGCAGAGCGACGCACTCCACACGGCGCTGTGGAACGCGCATTTCTATCTGGCGTTTTTGTTCTTCGCGGTGATCCTGATGCATATCGCCGCGGCGCTGTTCCACGCGCTCATCCGCCGCGACGGCGTCTTCGACGCCATGGGGCCGGCGCTCACGCGCGATGGGGCCGCGCCAGCGGAGTGATCAGCTGATTTGTAGGCGCAAACTCCCGAGCTGAAGGAACACGGCGGCTCGCCGAATGGACTCCCTGTGTGTTAGGCCGGTGCTGGTCGCGATGTCGGGTCTCAAGACGGACTTTGGCGCCGACAACGGCTCGGCGCGCCGACTACGCTCGCCTGCATGCGACCCGCTGATGCTGGTTGAGCGCGGGATCGCGCCACATCCCGGGCTATCGCGTGGCGCCCGGGCGAGTGAGGTTTGCGTCGTCGAGCCCATCGTCGGGGGCGGGCTCCCATCCGAAGACGCTGCGGCCGGCGAAAGTGTGCGAGAGCCGTCGCTCTTCCGCGATGATATCCGCTACCGGCGGGCCGGCGGCTTTGCTTTCGACCCGCCGGGCCTCGTCGTCGAGCCGCTTGATCGCGGCGAGCATTTCGTCGCGTCCGAGCTTCGCTTTTAGCACGGCCGTCTTCATGACCTTGATCGTCTCGTCGTAGACTCGGAGCGGCACAGGGAACGGATGCCGGTCCTTGCCGCCGTGCGCGAACGAGAATCGGGCGGGATCGGTGAAACGGTAGGGCGCGCCGTGCACGACCTCGGCCACCATTGCCAGCGCGCGCACCGTGCGGGCGCCGACTCCGGGAACGAGAAGCAATTCGGCGAAGTCGGCAGGCCCCCGATTTGCGGCCGCCGCGAGGCTTGCATGAAGGCGCGGCGCAAGCACATCGCTCGCGCGCACATCATGGTGGGCGGGCATGATGAGATGCGGCAAAACGAGCTGTTGCGGATGTTGCGGCGGCGCGGCTTTCCGAGCCGGGGCCTCCAAGCGAGCCACCTCGCGCGCCAAGCCGTCAGGACCCAGGGACTGCAGAAGCTCAAGCTGGCCGTGACGAGAGGCTTCCGCCCGACGATCCGTGAGGTTGACGATTTCGCCTTGATTGACTCCGTCGATCCCCGAGTGCGGCTCCTCGACGAAGCTCTTCAAACCTTCGGAAAGCCAATGATAGCGGCGAGCCGTCCTGCTGGTCTCGTTCATGCCCTGCTGCACAATCACCCAATGGCCGTCGTCGGTCACGATGAAGCCGTGCAGATAGAGGTCAAAACCATCCTGAAGGGCGGCGCTGTCGACCTTCGCAACCAGCCGGCTGACGTTGGCGAGACCCGATCCATCGAACCCGACGCGCTCACCGATCGCAACCAGTTCGACGGGCGTCTTGCGCGAATGCTTGCCGCGACCGCCGCAGACATGAACGCCGAGTTCGCTCGCCAACGGCTCGAGCCCACGCTTCAGCGCGCCGATGACGCTCGTCGTGATGCCCGAGGAGTGCCAATCCATGCCCATCACCGAACCGAACGACTGAAACCAGAACGGATGAGCGAGGCGACGCAGCAACTCGTCGCGACCGTAGTGATGAATGATCGCCTCGCTGATGACCACGCCGAGGCGAGTCATTCGCTCCGCAAGCCATAGCGGCACGCGCCCGCCGTGAAGCGGCAGATCGGCGCTTCCAGCTCTATTGGCCATTCTTCGCCCTACGCGACATTCGATCTCCGTCCGCGGCGTGCGCGTCCCCTCTCCCTCGCGGGAGAGGGGCAGGGGTGAGCGACTGTCTTGGATGTCAAGGTCGATTTGCGAGGTTTGAGCGTGTCTGCGTCCGACGCGCGGGTCAATCGGGATAGGGGGGAGCCTCGCGGCTCCTCCCCTCCCACACCGCCGTA
>Ga0116219_10004433_pt1 | contig 10576 bp, 9 predicted proteins | sample Sb_taG_4_FD_91019 | JGI IMG/M metagenome (GOLD analysis project Ga0116219, IMG submission 91019) | Peat soil microbial communities from Weissenstadt, Germany - Sb_50d_6_BS metaG | ecosystem: Environmental > Terrestrial > Soil > Wetlands > Peat | place: Germany: Weissenstadt | collected 2010-09-21
AGATGATGATCCGATGATCGGGCGGCTGATGGCCCGGCGCGGTGCCCGGGACCCGGGGGACCGGTACAGGTGGGTGGCCCTGACCAACACGACCGCGGCGATGTTCATGGCCACGCTGGACGGCTCCATCGTCATCATCGCGCTGCCCGCCATCTTCCGCGGCATCCACCTGGACCCGCTGGCGGCGGGCAACATCAGCTACCTGCTCTGGATGATCATGGGCTACCGGCTGGTCCAGGCCGTGCTGGTGGTCACCCTGGGCCGATTCGGCGACATGTTCGGCCGGGTCAAGATCTACAACGCGGGCTTCGCGGTGTTCACCGTGGCATCCATCCTGCTCTCGTTCGATCCCTTCCAGGGCGGCCACGGCGCATTGTGGCTGATCGGCTGGCGGGTGCTCCAGGCCATCGGCGGGTCCATGCTCATGGCGAACTCGGCCGCGATCCTGACCGACGCGTTCCCGCCCGACCGGCGGGGCTTCGCGCTGGGCACCAACCAGGTGGCCGGGCTGGCCGGCATGTTCATCGGGCTGGTGGCCGGCGGCCTGCTGGCCGCGATCGACTGGCGGGCCGTGTTCTGGGTCAACGTGCCCGTCGGCGTGTTCGGCACGCTGTGGGCCTACCGCAAGCTCCGCGACAACGGCGAGCGGCACCCGGGCCGGATCGACTGGTGGGGCAACATCACCTTCGCCGTCGGCCTGGGGGCGGTGCTGATCGGCATCACCCTGGGCATCCAGCCCTACGGGCACGACAGCATGGGCTGGGTGAACCCTGCGGTCCTCAGCCTGCTGTCCGGCGGCGCGGCGCTGCTCGCGGCGTTCGTCGTGATCGAGACCAGGATCGCCGAGCCCATGTTCCAGCTCAGCCTGTTCCGCATCCGGGCGTTCACGGCCGGCAACGTAGCGGGGCTGGTGGTGTCCATCGCCCGCGGCGGCCTGCAGTTCGTGCTCATCATCTGGCTGCAGGGCATCTGGCTGCCGCTGCACGGCTACAACTACAGCGACACCCCGCTGTGGGCCGGCATCTTCCTGCTGCCGCTGACCGCAGGTTTCCTCATCTCGGGCCCCGTGTCGGGCACCCTGTCCGACAAGTTCGGCTCCCGGGGCATCGCCACGGCCGGGATGGCCGTGTTCGGCGGGAGCTTCATCGGCCTGATGCTGCTGCCGGTCAACTTCCCGTACTGGGCCTTCGCCCTGCTCATCGCCGCCAACGGGATCGGCAGCGGCATGTTCGCGGCGCCGAACTCCTCCTCGATCATGGGCAGCGTGCCGGCCCGGTACCGCGGGGCGGCGTCCGGCATGCGCTCCACGTTCCAGAACTCCGGGACGGCCCTGTCGATCGGCATCGTCTTCTCCCTCATGATCGCCGGACTGGCCAGCGCCCTGCCGCGGACCCTGACCAGCGGCCTGGCCGCCCGTGGCGTCCCGCACGCGGCCGCCGCGCACATCGGCTCGCTGCCGCCGGTGTCGTCGCTGTTCGCGGCGGTTCTGGGGGTCAACCCGCTGCAGCACCTGCTGGCCGCCTACGGGGCGCTGTCCGCGCTGCCGGCCGCGAGCCGGCAGGTCGTCACCGGCCGGGCGTTCTTCCCCGGCCTGATCTCCGGGCCGTTCCACCAGGGCCTGGTGGTGGTGTTCGCGGTCGCGGCCGCGCTGGCCACCGTGGCCGGGGCCGCGTCGCTGCTGCGCGGCGGCCGCCCGCCCCGGGCCGTCACCGGCACCGGGCCGGCCGCGCCGCGCCCCGCAGATGCGTCCCAGCCCGGATCGCGGTGACCGGCCGGGTCAGCGGTCCGGCCGGGTCAGCGGTCCGGCCGGGTCAGCGGTCCGGGCGGGCCGGCGCTCCGGCCGGCCAGCCGGGCGCGTCGCGCAGCGCGGCCCACGGCGGCGGATCTTCCGGCCAGGCACCGGCTCCCGGGTCCAGCCGGCCCCAGGCCAGCCGCGGCCGCCGCCGGTGCCGCCGGCCCGCCGGCCCGGCCGCACCGGCCGGCGGCCCGAAGCCCGCGGTGATGCAGCCGCCGCCCGCCGCGGACCTGCCCACGGTCAGCGACCCGCCGGACGCCTCGGCGATGCGGCGGGCGATGTCCAGGCCCAGGCCGGTCGACCCGGCGCTGGAGCGTCCCCGCTGGGCCGCGTCCGGGTCACCGAAGCCGGGGCCGGCGTCGGACACCACCAGCCAGGCCCCGCCGCCCGCCCGGCGGCTGACCCGGACCGCGGCGCCCGCGCCCTCCGGGGTGTGCGCGAACACGTTCTCCAGCAGGATGTCGGCGCAGGCCGCGAGGTCTTCCCGGGACACCGCGACGTCGGCCGGCCCGGCGGTCATCTCCACCGTCATCTGCCGGTCCTGGTCATCGGCGAGCGGGCGCCAGAACGCGGCCCGCTCGGCGATCACCTCGCTCGCGTCGCAGCGCGGCTGGATCACGCTCCCGCCCGGCCGCCGTGCCTCCCGGATGATCTCATTGACGGTCCGCTGCAGCCCGTCCACGTCGCTGATCAGCTGCGCCCGCTCGGTCCCGTCATGCAGCGACTCGGCATCGATCCGCAGCGCGGTGAGCGGGGTGCGCAGCCGGTGCGACAGGTCAGCGGCGGTTTCCCGTTCGTGAGCCAGCAACTCGCCGATGCGCGCGGCCAGGCGGTTGAGCCCGCTGCTGACCTGCCGCATCTCTGGCGGGCCGGCCACCTCGGCCCGGGCGGCCAGGTTGCCGGCGGCCAGCTGGTCGGAGGCGCGGGCCAGGGCGCGCAGCGTGCGCACCTGGGACCTGGCCAGCTGATCGGCGACGGCGACGCTGAGCAGCAGCAGGCCGAGCCCCACCCCGCCCAGGATCAGCCAGGCCCGGGTCACGCCGGCCCGCAGCTGGGCGCGGCTGACGAAGGCCCGGATCACCGCGGTGCCCCGGGGCAGGCCCTGCACCGCGACGAGCACCTCCACCCCGCCGTGGGACCGGGTGGCGAAGCTGCGGCCGGTGGCGGCCAGCCGGACCCCGGCCGAGAGGGACGCGGGCTGCCCCAGGACCGGCCCGCCGGGCAGGAACACCGTCACCGGCTGGTCCCGGTCCGCGGCATTGACCCGGTCCACCGCCAGCCTCAGGCTCGCGCCGGACAGCGTGGCGACCAGCGGCGCCATCCACTGGGCCCGGACCGTGGCCGCGCTGACCGCCCGGTCGGCCGCCGACGACCGCAGCACCAGGGCGAGCGGCACGAGGAAGGAGATCAGCACCATCGAGCTGACCGCGACGACCAGGAGGATGATCCGCAGTCTCATCGCGGGCCCGGGCCAGCCGTGCGCACGGTCATGACGGAGCCGTGAGCTTGATCCCCACACCGCGCACGGTGTGCAGGTAGCGGGGCTGCTGGGCGGTCTCGCCGAGCTTGCGCCGCAGCCACGACACGTGCACGTCGACGGTCTTGTCGGCACCGCCGTAGGGCAGCTGCCAGACGTGGGTGAGCAGGTCCCGCTTGGTCACCACCTGGCCGGCGTGCGCCACCAGGTAGTGCAGCAGATCGAACTCGCGCCGGCTCAGGTCCAGCTGGACCCCGTCCAGGGTGGCCTCGTGCGCGTCGGCGTCCAGCCGCAGCGACCCCACCGTGAGCGCGCCCGGGGCCTCCGGCCGGCCCGCGTCGGCGCGGCGCAGCACGGCCCGGATCCGGGCCTCGATCTGGCCGCCGCCGAAGGGCTTGACCACGTAGTCGTCCGCCCCCGCGTCGAGCACCCGGATGATCGTGGCCTCGTCATCGCGGGCGGTGATCACCACCACGGGAACCTTGCTGATCGCGCGCAGCATCCGCAGCGCCTCGTAGCCGCCGAGGTCGGGCAGGCCTAGGTCGAGCAGGACCAGGTCCGGCGGTGCCTGGTGGATCTGCTGCAGCGCGGCCATCGCGCTCGAGGTACTCGTCACCACATGGCCCCGCTCGGTGAGCGCCCGGATCAGCGCGCCACGGATCGAGACGTCGTCCTCCACCAGCAGCAGCTGCACCACGAGCAGGACGTTATCCGGAAAAAGGCACCCGACGCAGCCAGTCAGGGCACCATGGGAAGCCCTCCTGCCAGGCTGTTAGCGCTGGCTTAACCCCTCCTTAGGCCGCCGCCCGTGATCATGATCCCCGTGCCCACCCGCGTCCTGCTCGGTATCGGAGCCTGGCTGGTCGGCGTGGGCGCGGCGACCGGCGGCAGCCTCGCCGCGGTCTCGCTCATCGGCCAGAGCATCGCGGGCACCCCGACCCAGCAACTGACCGTGTCCGCGGTCAACCATGCCCTGGCCAGCGGCGGCCGCGACACCGAGCCATCGGCTGCGGCGTCCCCCACCCCCACCGCAGACCGCCGGGGCGCGGCGGCCCCCTCCACCCCACGGGCCGCCGCTGTGCCTGCCGGGACGCTGCTGAGCGCGGCGGGCGGTACCGTGCTGGCCAGCTGCACGTCGGCCGGGGCCTACCTGATCTCGTGGAGCCCGCAGCAGGGCTACCAGGCCGAGGACGTGATCCGGGGGCCCGCCCCGGTGGCCCGGGTGTTCTTCACCTCCGGGCAGCAGGGGGAGCGGATGCTGGTCACCTGCCAGGCCGGCCTGCCGGTGGCCTCGACCGGCTGGGCCGGCGACGACGGCGGGGAGCCGGGCGACAGCTGACCCTCAGCGCTGCCGGTGCCCGGTCTCCTCGATCAGCAGGGCGAGCGTCGGGCAGCTGGCCGCGGCCCGCTTGGCCAGCGAGGCCAGCGGGCGGGGCACCGGCCCGGAGGCCAGGATCGGGTAGCCCCACTGGTCCAGGGTGATGACCTCGGGCAGCAGCTCGGCGCACATCCCGTGAGCGGCGCAGGTGATCGGGTTGACCCGCAGCCTGATGCTCATGTCCAGTCCCAGTCCCGCTCGTCATCGCCGGGCACCGGGAGCAGCGGCTCCCGGCGCAGTCCGTAACAGGCACCGCGGAGGTCATGCCGCCGGGCATCCTCGGCGAACGTCCGCAGCGCGCTGCGCACCAGCTGGGTGGCCCCGTCCGGGTGGCGGCAGGCCCCCCGGCCCTCGATGACCGGGAGAAGCCGGCCGATCTGCTCCAGCGCCCGGCCGCGGCCACCGTGGTACGCCAGGTCGGCCAGCGCGTCGGCCAGGGCGGGCAGGCCGAAGACGCACGGCCCGCACTGGCCGGCGGTCTCCTCCGCCAGATAGCGGACCACCCGGGCCGTCTCGGCCAGGCCGCATGAGGTCACCGGCAGGGCGATCAGGATGCCGGCGCCCATCGCGCCGCCCGCCGCCCGCAGCGTGGGCTGGCTCAGCGGCAGCTTCCAGGCGTGCTCAGCCGGCATCCAGCCCCCGAAGTAGCCGCCGACCAGGACGGCCTGCGGCTGTTCCGTGGGGCCGCCGGCCAGCATGAGGACATCGCCGATGCGGGTGCCCAGCTCGATCTCGTAGATGCCGGGCCGGCCGACCGTGCCGCCCACCGTGACCAGCGCCGACCCGGTGGCCGACGGCAGCCCGATGCTGCGGAACCAGCCGTCGCCGTACCGGGCGATCAGCGCCAGGTGGGCCAGCGTCTCCACGTTGTTCTCCAGCGTGGGGCGGCCGCGCAGGCCGCGCTCGTCCAGCCGGGGCGGGGTGAACGCGGGCTTCCCGGGGCCGCCGCCCAGGAACGCGGCGACCGCGGTCTGCTCGCTGGACACGTACCGGCCGGGAATCCCGGTCACCTGGATCGGCACCGGGTCGGTGCCCGCCTCGTACCGGGCGTCGGCCGCCGCCTGCAGGCGGTCGCGGAGCCAGCCGTCCTGCCGGTGCACGACCAGGTGGGCTTCGCGGGCCCCGACCGCCTGCGCGGCCAGGCTGATCCCGTCCAGTACCAGGTGCGGCAGGCGGGTCAGCAGCAGCCGGTCCTTGCCGCTGGCCGGCTCCCCTTCCGCCCCGTTCGCGATCACCACGGCCGGGCCGCGGCGGCTGGCCACCGACCGCATCTTCCGGCCGGTGGGGAACCCGGCCCCGCCGCGCCCGGTCAGCCCGGAGCGTTCCACCACCTCGATCAGCCGGGCCGGCCGGGCAGGGCGGCCCGGCCGGTGCAGCGGGATCGGCCCATGGCAGCGCTCGTGGTCGGCCAGGCTGGCCGGCCGGTCGTAACGCAGGCCGGCCAGCAGCCGGGGCAGCCGCCGCAGCGCCGGCTGCCCCGGCGGGATGGCGGGGACGGGCAGGAGCTGCCGGCTCACCATCCGATTCCGCCCGCCCCCAGCACGGCGGGCACGGCGGCCGCAGCCGCGGCCATCACGGCCAGCCGGAGCACGCGGCGCTCGGGCCAGCGCTGCAGGACCCGCCAGGCGGCCGCGGCCGCGACCAGGGCCAGGCAGCCGATCGTCATCACGGCCGCCCAGGACCGGTGCGCGTCGGTGCCCGCGCCCACCGCGTGGGCCACCGCGACCGGCCAGCAGGCGTAGCCGCACCAGTGCACCAGCCGCCAGGCCCGGTGGCCCAGCCGCATCCGGCCCACGCTGGTCACGATCAGGGCGATGAGCAGGTCCAGGGCGACCGCGCCCAGGCCGACCCAGACCCGCTTGTAACCGGAGATGAACGGGATGAACGCGGCGCTCAGCTGGATGGACGTGTAGGAGTCCAGCACGGTCGTGCCCACGTGCAGGATGAGGAACACCACGGCCAGCAGCGAGACGTTGCGGTGCAGCCCCACCGTGAGGAAGCGCGGCCATCGCGGCGTGGCGAACCGGCCGGCGGTGAGCACCCCGAGCAGCACGGTGGCGGTCAGCAGCAGCAGGGAGACGAGGCCGGTGGCCCGGGTGGCGTACCACAGGCCGGGGCCGCTGAAACTGACGGTCATGCCGGGATCCCGGTCCCCGCGCCCGGACCGGTCCCCGCCCGGCTGCCCGGCCAGCCGGCCACGGTGTGCACGGTCCCGTCGTGCCGGACCAGCCGGGCGGGCAGGCCCAGGGTGGCCAGCCAGCCGGGCGCCCGCTCGCCGCGGATGATGGCCGCCGTGCTGGCCGCGTTGGCGTCCAGGCAACTGGCCGCCGCCACGGTCGCGGTCCGCCAGCAGGTCCGGGCGGGCAGGCCGGTGGCGGGCACCACGATGTGGTGCACCGTGGCCGGTCCCTGCCGCCAGGACCGCACGATCGTGCTGGAGGTGGCGAGGCCGCCCTCGGACAGCACGACCGACTGCGCGCAGCCGCGGGGCACCTCGCCCGGCCCGACGTCATCGGCGATCCCGACGCACCAGCCGCCGCCCGGCGGCTCCCCGGCCACCCGGATGTCCCCGCCCAGGTTGACCAGGACGCCGCAGCCGGCCGCGGCCGCGATCGCCGCGGCGGCGCGGTCAGCGGTGAGCGCCTTGGCCGTGGCACCCAGATCGAGCCGGACCCCGGGCGGGATCCGGGCCCGACGCCGCCGCTTGTCGAGGTCCACCGCCTGCCAGCCGGCCGCCGGCCGTCCGGTGAGGGCCGGCCCGCCTGGCGCCGGCCCGCCTGGCGCCGGCCCGCCTGGCGCCGGCCCGCCTGGCGCCGGCCCGCCCGGCTCCGGCCCGCCCGGCCCGCCTGGCCCGCCCGGCTCCGGCCCGGGACGCGCCGCCCCGCCCTGACCCGGGCCGGATACCTGGGGCAGCAGCGCGAAGTCGCGATCGTAGCCCAGCGCGGCCAGCGCGGCTCCGCAGGTCGGGTCCACGTCGCCCGCGGTGGCCTGCGCCGCGGCCAGCGCGGCCGCCAGGGCCTCGGCGAACAGCGGGCTCACCGGCATCTCCCGGCCACCGGCCCGGTTGAGCCGGGACAGCTCCGAGTCGGCGCGGAACCGGGAGCAGGCCGCGTCGGCCGCCGCCAGTTCCGCACTCAGGATGGCGCGGGCCGCCTGACCGGCCGCCGGGTCAGTGACCAGGGCAGACACCATGGTTCCCCACGCGCGGAAGGTAATGTCAGTGATCATCAGCGGGTCGTTCATCCGCCGGTGTGCGATCCGCTCGACGTGCTCTGCACCGGGCTGGGGGCCGGGGCGGGCGCGGGGGGCGTAGCCGGCGGGGCCAGCGTCGGGGCCGCGCTGCTCGGCGGGGCCGCCGCGGCCGTGGCGGGCTGCGCGGCGGGCGTGCTCGCCGCCGGGGCTGCGGCCCGGTGCGTCGCGGAGTGGGCCGGGGTCGGGGCCGCCGTCGTGGCCGGGGCCGTGCTGGCCGCCGGGGCGGCCGGCCGGGTCGGGGCCGGGGCCGCGCTGGCCGTCTGGGCGGGCGCGCTGCGCGCGAACAGCACCGCGAACGCCGCCGCGGTAATGGCGCTCAGCTGGGTGGCGCGCCAGGTCAGCCGGGACAGGCGGCGCAGCGCCACATCCCGGCCGCCGTCCGGCTCTCCGCCGCCGCCGCCGATGGCCGGGCGGCCGGTGCGGCCCGCCCCAGGCGGCGGCCCGGCCTGGCGTCCCGGCCCGGCCTGGCGTCCCGGCCCGGCCTGGCGTCCCGGCCCGGCCGGGAAGCCGGCCCCGGCCAGCGGGCGGGTCAGTCCATCGCCGGGCCAGTCCGGGTACGGGCCGCTCGGTTCGAATCCGTCATGCATGGCGGACAGCACACCGGAAAACGGGTTAAGGGCCGGCCAAGAACGGCTGAAGAATGCCCCGGCGATTGGCCGGCCGGTTTCCGGCCGCTCCGGGCGGGATGTCACGCTACGTCGCTGAGACGCGTGATTAACCTGCCGGACATCTGTGCAGGTAACGATCAGCCAGGTGAGCAGCGGTTATGCGGACTGGCGCGGGCATGTGATCGTCTGCGGGCTGCAGGGGGTGGGCCTCCGGATCGCCCGGCTGCTCACCCTGTCCGGGGTGCCGGCCGTGGTGGTGGACGACAACCCCGACCTCCGGCTGGCGCGCAGCCTGATCGCCTGGGGAATCCCCCACCTGGCCGGCAGCTCCAGCAGCGCGCAGACGCTCAGCGAGGCCGGGCTGGCCGGCGCGGAGGCGGTGATCTGCGTCCTGGACGACGATCTGCGGACCCTGGAGACCGCCCTGCTGACCCGGGAACTGCGGGCCGACGTCCGGGTCGTCGTGCAGCTGGGCAACCCCGCGGTGGGCCGGGCCCTGTCCCGGATCCAGGTGTCGGTGCTGGACGTGGCCGGGCTGTCCGCGCCGTCCATCGCCGAGGCCTGCCTGCGCTCCGGGGTGCAGGAGATCAGGCTGGCCGGGGAGCGGTTCGCGGCGGCCCGGACCACCGCGCCGCGGGCCGCCACCCTGCGTGAGCTGTACGGGGCGCTCGCCCCCATCGCGGTGCAGCCGGCCGGCGGTGACGTCGTGGTGTGCCCGGGCCGGGACCAGCGGGTCGCGGCGGGCGACGGGGTGACGCTGATCGGCACCCCCGGCGAGCTGCGCGCCGCCGGGGTCACCGGGCACCGCGACCATGACCCGGGTCGGCCGCCCGCCTGGCCGGTCCGTGGCCTGCGCCACCTCCGCCACCTGGCCGTCTCGCTGCTGCACGCCGTGGACCGGCGGCTCACCGTCGCGCTCGGCGCGCTGTTCGCCGTGCTGATCGCGTCGACCACGATCCTGCGGCTGGCCTTCCAGCTGCCCGGCGGGCACCGGATGACCCTGCTGGACGCGGCCTACTTCACCGTGGAGACGGTGACCACCGTCGGCTACGGCGACTTCTCCTTCCGGCAGCAGAGCCCGTGGCTGATGGCCGGCGCCATCTGCCTGATGCTGCTCGGCGCCCTGTTCGTCGCGGTGTTCTTCGCCATGCTCACCAACATGCTGGTCAGCCGGCGGATCGAGGAATCCCTGGGCCGCCGCCGGATCACCGGGCTGCGCGGGCACGTGCTGGTCATCGGGCTCGGGTCGGTGGGCATGCAGGCCGCCGCGCGGCTGGTCGCGGCGGGCAGCGAGGTGGTCGTGGTGGAGATGCACGACGGCAACCGGCACCTGGGGCAGGCCCGGGCGCTCGGCGTGCCGGTGGTCATCGCGGACGCGACCCTGCCCGAGACGCTGGAGTCGGTCAGCCTGGCCAGCGCGTCCGCCGTGGCCGTGCTGACCAGTGACGACCTGGCCAACCTGGAGACCGGCCTGGCGGTGCGCGACCAGCTCGGCCCGCGCTGGGCGGCCACCCCGGTGGTGCTGCGCATGTTCGACCCCCAGCTGGCCCGGTCGGTCCGGCACAACTTCGGGTTCCGCAACGTCCGGTCCACCGCGGCGCTGGCCGCGCCGTGGTTCGTCGGCGCCGCCCTGGGCCTCGACGTGCGCAGCACGTTCTACGTCGGTGACGAGCCACTGCTGGTGGCGCGGCTGACGGTGAGCGCCGGCGGCGGGCTGGACGGGCTGGCCATGCGGGACCTGGCCGCGACGACCCGCATCCTGGCCATCAGCCGCGCCGCCGACCAGGGCTACCTGGAGCACCCGCCGCGCCGCGGCACCCGGCTGCGGGCCGGGGACCAGGCCTACCTGATCGGCCCCTACGAGGAACTGCTCGCGGTGCTCCGCCGGGACCGGCCGAGCCCCGGGGCCGGCGGGGCGCCGCAGCCTGTGGATCAGCCGGTGACCGCCGCCGAATAGAATGGGGCGGCCGCGGGTTATACGTGGTGTCCACTCCCTATCGCAGATGAGATTCCGCATGCCCGTACGCCAGGCCCAGCTCGCCACCCGTGATGAACTGCGCAACGTC
>Ga0116219_10004434_pt1 | contig 10575 bp, 6 predicted proteins | sample Sb_taG_4_FD_91019 | JGI IMG/M metagenome (GOLD analysis project Ga0116219, IMG submission 91019) | Peat soil microbial communities from Weissenstadt, Germany - Sb_50d_6_BS metaG | ecosystem: Environmental > Terrestrial > Soil > Wetlands > Peat | place: Germany: Weissenstadt | collected 2010-09-21
GGGCTTGCCCTTTCTGCGCTCCTCCAGCCGCTGCATCACCACATAGAACGAGGGAACGAACACCACCACGAGACAGGTCGAGGCGATCATGCCATAGAAGACCGCGATGCCGATCGACATGCGCGCCGAGGCGCCCGCGCCGGTCGCGAGGACGAGCGGCAGGACGCCGAGAATGAAAGCGAAGGACGTCATGATGATCGGCCGGAAGCGCAGCCGCGCTCCTTCGACCGCCGCCTTGACGACGTCCATGCCTTCCGCTCGCCGCTGACGCGCGTATTCGACGATCAAGATCGCATTCTTGCTGCCGAGCGCGATCAAGAGGATGAGGCCGATCTGGGTGTAGAGATTGGTGGCGGCGACGCCGGCTTGGCTGGCGGCAACGTTTGTGGCGGCCAAGTAGGTCAGCGCCACGACCGTCCCGAGAAGCGCCAGCGGCACGCCGAGGATCACGGCGAGCGGCAGAATCCAGCTCTCGTACTGACCGGCCAGTACGAAATAGACCATCAGCATCGCAAAGCCGAAGACATAGTAGATCTGATTGCCGACCTGCTTCTCCTGGAACGACATGGCGGTCCACTCGTAACCCGTCCCGGTCGGCAGGGTGTTCGCCGCGATCTGATCCATGATGTCGAGCGCCTGTCCCGAGCTGAAGCCGGGCGCCGGGCTGCCGACGACTGTGGACGACGGATAGAGGTTGTAGAGGCTGATCAGCGACGGCCCCTGCACTTCGGTGACGTCGACCACCGTGCCGATCGTCGTCATGGTTCCGTCGCCGGCCTTGACTTTCAGGTTGCGGATGTCGTCGGCTGTGGCGCGGTAGCCCGGCTCCGCCTGGGTGTAGATCTGGAAGACGTGTCCGAACTTGTTGAACTGCGCGACATAGCCCGCTCCGACGTAGCCCGACAGCGCCGAGAACACCTGCCCGACCGTCACGCCGATCCGCTCGGCCTTGACGCGGTCGACCTTGACGAAGAACTGCGGCGCGCCCGCCCGGAAAGTCGTCGCCACCCGCGATAGCGATGACTGCGAATTGGCGTTCGCCACGAGGGCGTTCGTCAGGCTCTGAAGCAGGGCATAATCGAAATTGCCGTTTTTGAGCTCGACCTGCATGGTGAAGCCGCCGACGTTGCCGATGCCCTGAATCGGCGGCGGAGGGAGCGCGAATGCGAACGCTTCCGGCACGCCTTGCAGAGCGCCGTTGAGACGCAAGGCGATCGAGCGGGCGTCCTGTCCCGGCTCCTTGAGGCGCACGTCCCAATCCTTGAGGACGACGAAGGCGACGCCGGCGTTGGCGAGGCTCGCCCGGTTGTCGAGGATGGAGATGCCGCTGACAGTGACCACATGCTCGACGCCGGGAATTTTGCTGCCGATCCCTTGGATCTGTTTCAAGACCGCGTCCGTGCGCTCTTTCGAGGCGCCGTCGGGTAGTTGCGCGGCAACGATCAGGTAGCCCTGGTCCTCGGTGGGCAGGAACGCCGTCGGAATGCGCGTGAGCCCATAGATGGCGACCCCGACGAGCGCGAGCGCGAGGACGACCATCAATCCGGCGCGGCGGGTCATCGCGCCGACGAGCCGGGCGTATCCGCCCTCCACGGCCCGGTAAACCCTTTCGAAGCCGCGCGAGAAGAGATTGCGCTGGGCCACGGGCTTCGGCGCCCTGAGCCACAACGCGGACTGCGTCGGCTTCAAGGTCAAGGCATTGATGGCGCTGATGAAGGCGGTGGCGGCGATGACGAGCGCGAATTGCCGGTAGAGTTGCCCGGTGAGCCCCGGTACGAAAGCGGCGGGTATGAACACCGCCATCAAGACCAGCGTGATGCCGAGGACCGGGCCGGTGAGATCGTCCATCGCCCGTGCTGCCGCCTCGCGGCCGGGAAGACCCTGCTCGATGTATCGCGCAACGCCCTCGACAATGACGATCGCGTCGTCGACCACGATGCCGATCGCGAGCACGAGGGCGAACAACGTCGGAAGGTTGACGGAGAAGCCCAACGCCGCCATGGCGGCGAAAGCGCCGATCAGCGTGACCGGCACGGTGGTCGCGGGCACGAGCATCGCCCGCCAGTCCTGAAGAAAGACGAGGATGACGATCAGCACCAGGATCGCGGCCTCGATCAGCGTCCGGTAGACCTCGAAGATGGCGGCGCGCACAAATTTTGTCGTATCGTAGGGAATGACGTACGAGAGTCCCTGCGGGAAGCTCTTGGCGAGTTCGTCCATCTTCGCTTTCACCTCGTCGGAGACCGCGATGGCGTTGGCCTCCGGCAGCAAGGAAATGGCGATTCCCGCGGCCGGACGTCCGTCGAGGTTGAACGACTCGCTGTAGGTCTGGGCGCCGAGCTCGACGCGGCCGACGTCGCGAACCCGGGTGATCTGCCCGCCGTTGGCGGGGTCGACCTTGACGATGATGTTCTCGAACTCGTCCGGGTCGTCCAGGCGGCCTTTGAGGTTCAGGGTGTATTGAAAATCCTGGCCTTTCGGGGCGGGCGGTGCGCCGACCTGGCCAGCGGTGACTTCCTGGCTCTGCTGCTGAATGATGTTGATGACGTCCTGCGGCGTAAGCCCCCGCGCCTGCAGCAGGTCCGGGTCGAGCCAGACCCGCATCGCGTACTGCCCCGCGCCGAGCACGGTCACGTCGCCGACGCCGTCGAGGCGGCGAAGCTCGTCCTGCACGTTGATGACGGCGTAGTTCGACAGGAACAGGCTGTCGAAGCGGCTGTCGGGCGAGACCAGACCGACGAATTCGAGGATCGAGGTCGATTGCTTCTTGGTCGTCACGCCCTGGACCTGCACCTCGGCCGGCAGCGAGGACAAGGCGATGGCCACCCGGTTCTGGACCAGAACCTGCGCCATGTCGGGGTTCGTGCCGATGGCGAAGGTGACCGCCAGAGTGTAGGTGCCGTCGTCCGCGCTCGTCGACTGCATGTAGATCATGTTCTCGACGCCGTTGACGTTCTGCTCGATCGGTAGGGCGACGGAATCGACGAGCGTGCGGGCGCTGGCGCCGGGGTAGCGCGTCGTGACCTGCACGGTCGGCGGCACGACGTTGGGATATTGCGAGCTCGGTAGTTGAATGACCGCGACGAGCCCGACGAGGACGACGACCAACGCAAGGACGTTGGACAGCACCGGCCTCTCGATGAAGAAGCGCGAGATCGCGCCTGCTCGGCCCTCCGGGTTCATTTCGAAGCCGGATCAGCGGCGCCCGTCTTGCCGGCGCCCGCAGGTTCGGACGCGCTCGCGGTCAACTCGGTTCGTTGCGGCTCGACCTTCGCGCCGGGAAAAGCGCGCTGAATGCCTTCAGTCACCACCCAGTCGCCGGGGTCGAGGCCGGATTCGATAACCCGAAGCTGACCCTCACGGTCTCCGGTTTTTACGATCTTGCGCTGAACAACGTTGTCGGGGCCGACCACCAGAACGTAGCTCCCCTCCTGGCTCGTCCCGATCGCGTCGTTTCGCGTCAGCACAGCCTTGTCCAGATGGCCGACCGGCGTCCGAACGTGCGCGAACAGGCCTGGCAGCAGCCTCTGATCCTTGTTGTCGAACAGGGCGCGCGCCGTCAGCGTGCCCGTCGACTGGTTGACCTGCGGATCCGCGTAGTCCATGTGGCCTTTGTGCGGATAGCCTTCCTCCCCCTGCAGCCCGATGTCGACCGGAATGCTCGACAGATCCGTCGTCCTGAATGGGAGGCCGGCCTTGGCGTTGCTCTCCGTGATCGCCAGGACCTGCGGCTCGCTCAAATTGAAATAGACGTACATGGGGTCCATCTGGACGATGGTCGCGAGCTTGGTCGCGCTTCCGCTTCCGACCAGCGCGCCGACGTCGACGAGATGGTTGCTCACGACGCCGTCAAAGGGCGCGGTAACGTTCGTATAGCCGAGATTGATCTTGGCGAGTTCGATCGCCGCCTTGGCGCTCAGCACCTGCGCCGCCGCCGAATCCTGATTGGCCTTCCATTGCTGCGCAATCGACTGGCTGGCGAAATCTTGCCGGGCGAGCGCGGCTTGCCGCCCGTATTCGCCCTTATTGTACTCGAGCGTCGCCTCGTTGGCGGCGAGCGTCGCATTCGCCTGGTCGAGCTGCTGCTGATAGTTGTCGCGCTCGATGCCGAACAGCTGCGTTCCCTTGGCCACGAATGCGCCGTCCTTGTAATCGATCGATTCGAGATAGCCCTGAACGCGCGCCACGAGGTCCACCGAGTTGAACGCCTGAGTATTGCCGGTCAATTCGAGATAGAGGGTCACCGGCTTCTCGATTGGCTGCGCTACGACGACTTTCGGCGGCGGCGGAGGGACGTAGGCGTTCTTGGCGTTGCAGCCCGCGAGCGCGATGGCGCCGATCGCAACGACAGCCGCCTGAACAGGGAGCCGGCGCGCATCGGTCGACCAACGAAGCAGCTGAGTGAACATGCGTGCGCCAATCCTGTTAAGCGTTCCAGCAGCAATACGGCAACAATAACCTCGCGCTAACCCAAAGGCGACCCCCCGCGAACGGGAGGCCAGCGATCGCTTATGTCGTCTCGCCCGCCCTTCGGCGCAAGACCGGTTGACGCGCCCGGCGCGTCGGCTACCGCGCGGCGCGCTCCAGCGTGCGAAACCGCCGGACCGCGAAGGGGATCGACGCGAGATAGGCGAGGGTGACGGCGACCAGGGCCTGCATCGGGAAGTTGAACACGAGCAGCAGTGCGGCGGCGACGCCGACCAGCACGACAGCGACATATTCACGCGGCACGCGGCCGATCGACTTGCTGGAAAAGTGCGGGACGCGACTCGCCATCAAGAACGCCACGGCAAGAACATAGAGGCTCTCGACCAGGGCGGAGCGCAGTGTCGGTCGCCCGAGATCGAAGACATAATGAAGGTAGATCGGCAGAAGGCCGACGATCGCGCCGGCCGGCGCCGGCATGCCGACGAAGAAGGTCTTGCGCCATGCCGGCTGATCTTCATCGACCATGACGTTGAAACGGGCGAGGCGCAGCGCGCAGGCCATCGCGAACAGCAGCGCCGCGACCCAGCCGAAGTTTTTGGCCGCATGAAGGTCGGCGACGTAAAGCACGAGCGCCGGGGCGACGCCGAAGTCGACGAAGTCGGCGAGCGAATCGAGTTCGGCGCCGAAGCGCGAGGCGCCCTTCAGCGCCCGCGCGATCCGTCCGTCGAGACCGTCGAGCACGGCCGCGGCGGCCACCGCGCTCACCGCCCATTCGATCGACTCCTCCATCGCCAAGCGAATTGCGGTCAGGCCCAGGCCGAGCGCGAACAGCGTAATGATATTGGGGATCAATAGCCTCAGCGGCACGGCGCGAAAGCCTCGTCTGCGCGGCGGCGAGGCGATGGCGTCCGCGATCGGCGCGCTTGACGGAGGGCCGGCCTCGTTCACGCCTCAGCTCCGCTGAAAGGGCGGCGCCTCGACCTCGGCGGCGACCTGCGCGATCACCGTCTCGCCCGCGACGGCGCGCGAATCCAGGCCGACCACGATGTGCGCGCCTGGCGGGAGATAAACGTCTACGCGCGAGCCAAAGCGGATGAGTCCGACGCGCTCGCCGGCGCTGAGTAGCGCGCCCTCGTGGGTGAAACAGACGATCCGCCTGGCGATGAGGCCCGCGATCTGCACGACGCCAAATCGCCCGGATGGCGAATCGATCACGATGCTGTTGCGCTCGTTGTCCTCGCTCGCTTTGTCGAGGTCGGCGTTGAGGAATAGGCCGGGGTGATAGACGATTTGCGCAACGCGGCCTTGGACCGGCGCGCGATTCACGTGGCAATCGAATAGCGACATGAAGATCGACACGCGCTGCAACGGCGCCATGCCGAGGCCGAGTTCCGGAGGCGGAGCAGCAAAATCGGCGAAACTGACGACGCCGTCAGCGGGAGAAATGACGAGGTCGCTTCGCACCGGCGTGACGCGCGCCGGATCGCGAAAGAAATACGCGCACCACAAAGTCGCAATGAGGCCAAGCCAGCCGAGCGGCGACCACATCCACCACAGGACGAGCGTCGCGACGGCGAAGCCGAAGACGAACAAATAGCCTTCCGGATGAATCGGGGCGAGCTGGCCGCGCAGCGATTTGACGACGCTCATTGCAACATTCGAAAGCATGGCGCGCGCACTCATGGCGCCAAACGCGCCCGATGTCACGGCGCCGACTGAGAAACGGCCCCGTCGGACGCGCCGAGGTCGTCTTCCCTTCCGGCCCGCCGCAGCATTTCCTGCGCCGCGTCGACCTCCCTCTGACGGTTCCACATCGCCCAGTAAATTCCGCCCCGCGCCAGAAGATCCTGATGCGATCCGCGCTCGGCGATGACACCCTTGTCGAGCACGAGAATCTGGTCGGCGTTCACCACAGTCGAGAGGCGATGCGCAATGACGATCGTCGTGCGTCCGCGCGAGACGCGCTCCAGCGCCGACTGGATTTCCCGTTCGGTGAAACTGTCGAGCGCCGAAGTCGCTTCGTCGAGCACCAGAATCGGCGGCGACTTGAGCATTGTGCGGGCAATGGCGACGCGTTGCTTCTCGCCGCCCGAGAGCTTGAGGCCTCGTTCGCCGACCTGCGCCTCGTAGCCCTGCGGCAGCGAGCGGATGAACCGATCGATTTGCGCATCTTCGACGGCCGCCCCGACGTCGCGTTCGCTGGCGTCGTCGCGCCCATAGCGGACGTTGTAGAGGATCGAATCGTTGAACAGCACCGTGTCCTGCGGCACCATTCCGATTGCAGCGCGCAGCGAACTCTGAGTGACCGCGCCGATGTTCTGTCCGTCGATCAGGATGCGCCCCGCGGTTGGCTCGTAGAACCGGAACAACAGCCGCGAGATCGTCGACTTGCCTGCGCCCGACGGCCCGACGATCGCGATCGTGTGACCTGCAGGCGCCTCGAACGAGACGCCGCGCAGGATGGGTCTCTCCGGATCATAGGCGAACTCGACATTCTCGAACCGGACCGCGCCAGCGCTCACCTTCAGGGGCTGTGCGCCGGGAAGGTCCTCGACCTCGGGATTCTGGCTGAGAATGGCGAACATCGCCTCGACGTCGATGATCGCCTGTTTGATTTCGCGATAGACCATGCCCATGAAATTGAGCGGCTGGTAGAGTTGCAGCATGATCAGGTTGATGAGCACGAACGCGCCGACAGTCTTGGTTCCGCTTCTGACTTCGGCGACGCACATCACCAGAACGACGATGAGCCCGAGCGTGAAAATGAACGCCTGACCGGCGTTGAGCACCGCCAGCGAGACATAGGTGCGCACGCTCATCCGTTCGTAACGCGCCATCGCCTTGTCGTATCGCGCGGCTTCCCGCTTCTCGGCGCCGAAATATTTCACCGTCTCGAAGTTGAGCAGACTGTCGATCGCCTTGGTGTTGGCGTCCGTGTCGCTCTCGTTCATCGAACGGCGAATGCCGATCCGCCAATTGGTGGCGAGCGTCGTATAGGCCAGATAAGCGGCCACCGTGATGCTGATCGCCGCGACATAGCGCCAGTCGAACGACACCAGCATCGCGGCGACAACCAGCGCGAATTCGACGATCGTCGGAACCGCGGTAAGCATCGAGGTGCGAATAATCGTTTCGATGGCGTTGCGGCCGCGTTCGAGAACGCGCGTGAGCCCGCCGGTCTTGCGCTCCAGATGAAAACGCAGCGAGAGGCGATGCAAGTGCTCGAAAACCTCGATCGCCAATCGGCGCACCGCATTCATCGCGACGGCTGCGAACAGAGCATCGCGCCCCTGTTGAGTGAACGCCATGAGGATGCGCAGGATCCCATACAAGACGGTCAGCGCCGCTGCTCCGATGAGGAGGCGCGGCATCGGGACAGCGTCGAGCGAGAGCTTGCTGGCGACTGCGTCGGTGGCCAATTTGTAGGAATACGGAATTGCGATCGTTATCAGCTTTGAGAGGAGCATAAGGGCGACCGCGAGAAACACGCGCAGTTTCAGATCGGCGCGGTCCGTCGGCCAGATGTAAGGCCACAAATGCCGAACGGTTCCAGTCAGCGTGGCCCGCCGCGCCGCATTCTTGCGCGTGGCGATGAATGTTGACGTCTTATGATGTTGCATCGGAACTCACGGGCGGTCGATCAACTGGGTCCGCAAGCCGCATATAATCGCCTTGCCCGCCCATGACATCCTCGCAGTCGCAATCTTCTTGCGTTCGTCAATTTTGCGCCAGCAGCGGCGCAGGTGAATGGGCGCCGCTCCGCCGATGAGCGACAAGCGCGTCTATGCTTGGCCCAGAGTTAGCGCCAGCCGCAATCTTGCGAATCGGCGCCCAGCAATCTTGGAATCACAGCGCGATGATTCGCAGAAAGCGTCTTCGCGGCACGCGAACCGCGCCCTGTCAAGTGAACAAAGTCATATTTTTGTGTAAAATCAGCTTCTGGCCGTCCGAGCATGTTGAGTATTCGGCCGATCTCGGTCGACGCCCTAGTTGAAAACACCATACTTTGTCTTGTGCCATGATTTCCTACGCGCTATATGAGTGTTCGTCCAAGTCGCCATTTGGCGGCAAATAATCAGGAGGCTCGTCATGGTCAGGCGAGCAGAATGGCCTGGAGCTGATCGCGCTGAACGCGGTCTCCACAGACCGCCTTTAGGAGTATCGACAACAATGAACGAATCCAACAACCATGTAGGGCTCGCCGCGGATATCGTCTCGGCTTATGTGTCGAACAATTCCGTACCGGCGAGTGAGTTGCCGGCGCTTCTCAGCGACGTGCATGCGGCAATCGTGCGTGTCGCGACGGGCGCTCAACCTGTCGTCGTCGAAGCGGCCAAACCTGCCGTCCCGCCAAAGAAGTCGATTACCAGCGATTACATTATCTGCCTGGAAGATGGCCGAAAATTCAAGTCGCTGAAGCGGCATCTGCGGACCCAATACAACCTATCCCCCGAAGAGTATCGGGAGAAGTGGGGTCTTGCGTCCGATTATCCCATGGTCGCGCCGGCCTACGCTAAGGCGCGGTCGGCATTGGCCAAGCAAATGGGCCTCGGACAACAACGCCGGCGCCGCAAGTAACCGACGACGCAAGTCAGACGCGACGGGCGTGGTCTCCGCACGGGCGCTCCTCCGCGGCGACGCGCTTGGGGCGCGTCCGACGATGTCCGGTCCAACATCCGCGCTAGGCGCCCTCGCGAGCCGGTCGACGAAACCGTTTTTGGCCGTGGGCCTGATCCCGCGCGGCTGCTATTTCGTTCCGAACATGCGATCCCCGGCATCGCCCAGGCCGGGAATGATGTAGCCGTGCTCATTGAGCCTTTCGTCGACCGCGGCGGTCCAGATTTGCACGTCGGGATGAGCCTTGGTGAGCCGTTCGATTCCCTCCGGCGCGGCGAGAAGGCAGACGAAGCGGATCTCCTTCACCCCGCGTCGCTTGAGGCGGTCGATGGCGGCGACTGCTGAATTGGCGGTCGCGAGCATCGGGTCCATCACGATGACCAGCCGATCGGCGGCGTCGGCTGGCGCCTTGAAGTAGTATTCGACCGCTTCCAGCGTCTGGGGGTCGCGATAGAGCCCGATATGGGCGACGCGGGCGCTCGGCACGAGATTGAGCATCCCGTCGAGAAATCCGACGCCTGCGCGCAGGATCGGCGCGAAGACGAGCTTCTTTCCGGAAATCGTGGGCGCCATCGTCTTGGCGAGCGGCGTCTCGACCTCGACCATCTCGAGCGGCAGATCGCGCGTCACTTCGTAAGCGAGCAGCATGCCGATCTCGTTCAGAAGCTGCCGAAAGCCCTTGGTCGACACGGTCTTGTCGCGCATCAACGTCAGTTTGTGCTGCACAAGCGGGTGGCCGACGATGTGAACATTCGACATGGAGAAGTTCCTGGCGACAAAAGAAGGCCTTGAGTTTAGACGAAATTGCGCCGGCCGACGCCTTGGCGCGAGGCCCTCGTCCCCAGCTTTGTCGGGTCCACCGGCGGACTTCTCGCGCCGCTTCAGCGCCAAACGAGCGCTATTGACGGGCGATGAGCCAGGATGTCTCTTGCAGTGCAAATGGTCTCCTCGACGACGCGCAAGTTCGGCCGCAACTGGTCGCTGCCCAATATTCTGACCTACGCGCGGGTCGCGGCGGTCCCGCTTGTCGCCGGGTTTTTGTCCTGGCCCGGGGAGCCGTGGGCGCGGTGGACGGCGCTGGCGATCTTCATCGCCGCCGGGATCAGCGATTTTTTCGACGGCTATCTGGCTCGCGCCTGGTCGCAGCAATCCTCGCTCGGAAGAATGCTCGACCCGATCGCGGACAAGCTGCTCGTCTCTGCGGTCATCCTGGTGCTCGCCGCCAACCAGACGATTTCGGGTCCGACGCTTTGGGCGGCGATCGTCATCCTGTGCCGCGAAATCCTCGTCTCGGGCTTGCGCGAATATCTGGCCGAGCTCAGGGTTTCGCTGCCGGTGACAGCGCTCGCAAAGTGGAAGACCGCCGTTCAATTCGTCGCGCTGGGTTTCCTGATCGTCGGGCCGGCGGGCGAAGCGGTGCTGCCGGGCTCGGTCATGACCGGGATCGTGCTCCTGTGGATCGCCGCGATCCTGACGCTCTACACCGGCTGGGACTATATGAAGGCGAGCTACGATAACGTCGGCGATGAC
>Ga0116219_10004440_pt1 | contig 10566 bp, 7 predicted proteins | sample Sb_taG_4_FD_91019 | JGI IMG/M metagenome (GOLD analysis project Ga0116219, IMG submission 91019) | Peat soil microbial communities from Weissenstadt, Germany - Sb_50d_6_BS metaG | ecosystem: Environmental > Terrestrial > Soil > Wetlands > Peat | place: Germany: Weissenstadt | collected 2010-09-21
CCTACCTGTTCCGCGGCCCCTCCGGCAACGGGGGCCTGGCGGCAGCCCACGGGTTCGCGGCCGCGCTGCTGTGCCCCGACGGTGGGTGCGGTCATTGCGCCACCTGCCGGGCCGCGCTGGCGGGGACGGACCCCGACCTCCACATCATCCGCCGGACCGGCGCGTCGATCTCCATCGCGGACATCCGACAGGTCGTGGCACTGGCGCAGCGGCGCCCGCTGCACTCGAAGCGCCAGGTAATCGTCGTCCTCGACGTGCATCTCGCTGCGTTGCGCGCGCCCGCGCTGCTCAAGACCCTGGAGGAGCCGCCGGGGGACACGGTCTTCGTCCTGCTGACCGACGAGGTGATCCCCGAACTGGTGACGGTGGCCAGCCGGTCCGTCGAGATCCCGTTCCCGCCGGTGCCACGCGACGTCATGGTGCGCTGGCTCACGTCGACGGGCGTGCCGCCCGACACGGCCGCCGTCGTGGCGGACAGCAGCGGCGGCAACCCCGAACGAGCCCGGGTCACGGTCGAGGACCCCGACGTTTCGGCACGGGTCGATCTCTGGGCGTCGGTACCGGATGAGCTGACCGCCTCGGGCACGACGGCTGCCGGGCTGACACGGCGCGTGCTCGAGTCGGCCGACCGAGCGGTTGAGCCCCTCCGCGTCGCCCACGCGCGTGAGATCGAGACGCTCGCCGCGGCGGCCAAGGAGATGGGCGAGCGCGGGCTGCCCGGGCGCAAGGAGATCGTGGACCAGCACCAGCGCGAGGAGCGCCGCTTCCGCACCGACGCCGTGCGGGCCGGCCTCGGCGTCCTGGCCCGGACCTACCGGAGCCGGGTCGTCACCGCCGCGGCCACCGGTGCCGTGGGGGTGGGCGACGAGGATGTGCGGAGTGCCGCGGCCGCGGTCGGGTTGATCACCGAGACCGCGGAGGCCCTCCCGCGCAACCCGAACGAGGCGCTCCTCCTGCAGTCCCTCTTCGTGCGGCTGGCCGCGCTGGCGGCCTGACCGGAGGCACGACTGCGACAACCGGCGGGGTGCGGAGCACACTCCGACCGCGTCGACGTTAGAGTCTCGCCCAATTCTCCCGATTCGGCGCGAGGGGGTGGACGAGTGCTGGCGGTCACGTTTGCGGATCTGTGGTTCAGAGCCCGTCAGTTCCTGATCGCCATCGTCGGGGTCGGGCTCGTCCTCGCGCTTGCGCTGGCCTTGAGTGGGTTGACCGACGGGTTCTACGCGGAGGCGGCTGGGTCGATCGACGCGGTCGGCGCCTCGTCCTGGGTGATGTCACCCTCCGCGCACGGCCGGTTCACCGCGTTCGCAGCCTTTCCCGCGACCGCCGAGAGCGCCGTGGCGCACGAGCCAGGTGTGCACCGTGCGTCCGCAGTGCTGTTCACGCCGGAACAGGTCGTCCTCGTCTCGGGGAGCCCCGGCCCCCAGACGGTCAACCTGATGGGGGTGCAGCCGGGCGGGCTGGGGGACCCGCAGGTGGTCGCGGGCCACGGGTTCACCGGGCCCGACCAGGCGGTGGTCGACTCCGAGGTGAAGGCGCACGTCGGCAGTGAGCTCGAGCTCGGCGGGCACGGGTACGAGGTGGTCGGGGTGGTCGACGGCCGCAGCATGGACGGTGGGATCCCCCTCGTCTACATGCCGCTGGCTGCGGTGCAGCAGGCGGTCACCGGGGGCAAGCCGCTGATCACCGCCGTCGCCACCGACGGCACCCCGGCGAGCGCCCCCCCCCGGGCTCGTCGTGCTGGCGCCGTCGACGGTGGTCTCCGAGACCGTGGGTGCGCTGGGGAGTGCCAAGGCATCCATCGACAACGTGCGGTCGCTCATGTGGCTCGTGGCGGCGGCCATCGTTGCCTCCATGCTCTATGTCGCCGCGCTGGAGCGAAAGCGCGACTTCGCGGTGCTCAAGGCGCTGGGGTCCTCGTCGCGGGCCCTCTTCATGAGCCTCGTTCTCGAGGCGGTGGTGGTCACCCTGCTGGCCGCCGTCCTGGCGGAGATCCTGTCGGCCTTCACGTCGCCGCTCTTCTCGCAGCCGATCGACATCACGCCCGGAGCCCGCCTCGTCCTCCCGCTCATCGCAGTGGTCGTTGGCGTCGTCGCGAGCGTGGGGGCCCTGCGGCGCGTGACAGGCGCCGATCCGGCGACGGCGTTCGGATGAGCGCCCGTCTGGTCGTCGACGATCTCACGGTGGCCTTCGACTCGGGGGGCTACGTCATCAAGCCGCTCGACGGGTTGAGCTTCAACGCCGAGGATGGCGAGCTGGTCGTCCTCCTGGGGCCGTCGGGGTGCGGCAAGACGACCCTGCTCTCGTGCCTCGCCGCGCTGCTCACCCCCACCGAAGGTCGGATTCGGTTCGGGCCCACCGTGGTCAACGAGCTGCGCGGTCCGGCACTCTCGGACTACCGCCGCCAGACCGTGGGCGTCGTCTTCCAGGCCTTCAACCTGATCGCCAGCCTGACCGCACGGGGCAACGTCGTCGTGCCGATGCGGCTGGCGGGCGTGCCGAGGGCCCGGGCGAAGGCCCGGGCCACAGAGCTGCTCGAGCTGGTCGGGCTGGGCGAGCGCAGCCATCACCGGCCGGCTGAGCTCTCCGGGGGGCAGCAGCAACGGGTGGCCATCGCGCGGGCCCTGGTGCACGACCCGCCGCTGATCGTGGCCGACGAGCCCACGGCGCACCTCGACCACATCCAGGTCGAGGGCATCCTCGGGCTGATGCGGGACCTCGCCAGCCCCGGCCGCATCATCGTCGTCTCGACGCACGACGACCGGGTCAGCCAGCTGGCGGACCGCGTGATCGAGCTGGCCCCGCACTTCTCCGACGCCGACCGCCAGCCCGAGGAGGTCCATCTGGCGGACGGGGAGATCCTGTTCCGCCAGGGCGAGCGGGGAGAGCTCATCTACCACGTGGAGTCCGGCCAGCTCGAGGTGTACCGGGAGCTGGCCGACGGCGGCCACGAGGTCCTGGCCCAGATGAAGCCGGGCAATTACGTGGGCGAGCTCGGCCCCATCCTCAACCTGCCCCGCAGCGCCTCGGTACGCGCCGTGGGGGACGCGTTCGTGATCGGGTACACGGTCCGGGCGTTCCGCAAGGAGCATCCCCACCGCCTGGTCGAGCAGGCAGCCACGTAACCGTGGAGGCGACAGGAAGCTCTTGATGTGCCGTTTCTCCCAACGAAAGCAATCGGCGCGTAGCATCGAGGGTGTCGGGAGAGATCGGGAGAGATCGGGAGAGCCTGCATGTCGGGGGGTGATTCGGCGGGTAACGCGGGCCTTGGGGCGCCCGGCGCGCCTCCGCTCGAAGTCCGCGTCCTCGGCCCGGTCGAGGTCGCCCGGGAAGGCCGGATCGTCGACATCGGGGGAGTGAAGGCCCGGGCCCTGGTCGCCCGCCTCCTCATCGACCGCGGCCTGGTCGTCTCGGTCGACCGGCTGGTGGACTCGCTGTGGGGCGACCACGAGGGGGAGGGAGCCGAGATCGCGCTGCGGTCGACCATCTCGCGTGTGCGCAAGCGCCTGCGCGAGGCCGGTGCGCCGGAGGACCTCATCCTGACCCGTGCCCCGGGGTACGTACTGGACGCCCCGGCCGAAGTGACCGACGCCCACCGGTTCGAGCAGCTGGTGGTGGAGGGCCGCCGCCAGCTCGGCCGTCGACGGCCGAGCGAGGCGACGCGCCTCCTCAAGGAGGCCCAGGGCCTCTGGCGCGGCCAGGCCTACAGCGAGGTGAGGGACGAGCCTTTCGCCCGCGCCGAGGCCCGCCGGCTGGAGGAGCTGCTCCTCGCGGCAACCGAGACGAGGATCGACGCCGAGCTGACGATGGGGCTCCACCAGGGTCTCATCGGCGAGCTGGAGACCCTGACCAGCGCCAACCCGATGCGCGAGCGGCTGTGGTCGCAGCGCATGCTGGCGCTCTACCGATGCGGCCGGCAGGCCGAGGCGCTGCGGGTCTTCCAGGACCTGCGGTCAATCCTGGTCGCCGAGCTGGGGATCGATCCCGGGCACGACGTGACCTGGATGGAGCACGCCATCCTCACTCAGGAGCCCGGTCTCGACTTCCGCGTTCCGCCCGAGCACGACGCCGAGACAGCGGGCGACCCTCCCGCAGTCGCCTCGAACCCCCGCCACCGCTTCCGGGTGCCCATGGCACCGAACGAGAGCCCCTTCGTCGGGCGCACGCAGGAGTCGGCCCTGCTGCGCGGGTGGTGGGGGTCCGTGCACGAGGGTGGGGGGCGTCTGCTGCTGGTCGACGGTGAACCCGGCATCGGGAAGACGCGCCTGGTGGCCGAGCTGGCGCGCGGCGTCGACGAGGACGGCGCGCTGGTGCTGTGGGGACGTTGCGACGAGGACCCGGTGGCACCGTTCCAGCCCTTTGCCGAGGCTCTCGGCAGGTACTTCCAGTCGGTCTCGGCCGACCGGATTTCGCGCATGCCGGACTGGCAGCTCACCGAGCTCTCCCGCCTCGTCATCCGCTTGAGTGAGTACGTGCCGCTGCTCGAGGAGGAGGCCGGGGACGCCGAGAGCGAGCGTTACCGGTTCTTTGAGGCAGTGACGGCCACGCTGAACGAACTGTCGGAACGCAGCGCCACATTGCTGGTCGTCGACGACCTTCACCGGGCCGACCAACCGACGCTGCTGCTCCTGCGCCACGTGTTGCGGAGCATCGATGACGCCAAATTCGGGATCATCGTGATGTACAACGACACCGAGGTGCCGCCGGACCACCGCTTGCGGTCCATGCTGGCGGATTTCCGGTCGGTGCACCCCGTCGACTCGGTGCACCTGCAGGGCCTCAGCCGCAGCGCGGTTGAGGAACTCGCCCAGAGCTGGCCGGAGGTCCCCTCGGATCTTGTGACACAGCTGTGCCGGTTGACCGACGGCAACCCGCTCTTTCTCGACGAGATGCTCCGGCAGCTGAGGTACCGCGAGGACGAGCACGGTGGCGAGGGTGACGCTCCCGTGCTCCCCAATCTGAACCCGACCGAGGCCATCCGCGAGCTCGTGGCCCGACGAGTGTCCCGGCTGCCCGAGGACGTGATCTACCTCTTACAGGCGGCCGCCGTGGCGGGAACGGAGTGCGAGGCCGGCATCGTTGGCGAGGCGGCCGGGCTCACGCCCAGCGAGCGGCTCGATGCCTTCGACCGCGCCGAGGAGTCCCGCCTGCTGCGCCGCGTCGGAGAGAAGGTCCATGACCGCTATGCCTTCACCCACGCCCTGGTACGCGACGCGATCTACGGCGAGCTCCTGCGCGGCCGCCGCGTGCGCTACCACCACCAGATCGCCGTCGCCATGGAACGGGCGCATGCCGACGCTCTCGACACGTACGTCAACGAACTGGCCCTTCACTTCTCCATGGGGGCAGTGCTGGGTGACACCGACAAGGCCATCCACTACTGCATGGCGGCGGGGGAGCGAGCACTTCGTCTGCTCGCCTTCGAGGAGGCGGTCGGCCACTTCACCCGTGGCCTCGAGGTGGCCGAGCAGTTCGGCTCCCACGACAGGGGTTCGCGTTGCGACGCGCTGATTGCCCTGGCGGAGGCGCAGAACAGGGCCGGCGACGCGGCGCATGCCGACCAGAACTTCGAGAAGGCAGCCTCCCTGGCGCGTGCCATGGGCGACGCCGAACGCCTGGCCACCACCGCCCTGCGCGCCGGACCGCTGAGCTACCTCGGGATCGTGGGCGCAAGCGAGGACCAGATCCACCTGCTCGAGGAAGCAAGCGCCGTGCTCCCGCAAGAGGACTCCCACCTCCGCGCCATGGTGACGGCGCGGCTGGGGCTGGTCACCGTCTACTCGGCTGGCGCGCCTGCGCCGGACGTGGTCGAGCGTTCACTCGCACTCAGCACAGCGGCGGTGGCCATGGCCCGGCTCCTCGGCGACCGCGGCGCGCTCGGGTACGCGCTCAATGCGCGGATGCACGTGCTGTGGGGCATTGAACCCGCGCCCGAACGCCTGGCCATCGGTACGGAGCTCGGGGAGATCGCGGATGATGTCGGAGACGAACTGCTGGCGCTCCACGGGCACATGTGGCGCGTTCGTGAGCTGTTGGCGCAGGGCGACGTTGACGCCGTCAACGACGAGATCGCGCGGTTCGGGGCGCGCCACGTGGGACCGATCCATCCTCTCGAGACCTCCTACGCCTACAACGTCGCCGCCATGATGGCCCTCGTCGCCGGTGACTTCGAGACAGGGGACTCCCTGGGACAGAGGGCCTTGGAGGTGGCCGACGGGGACAACGAGCTGGCGCCCAGCTTCTACGGGGCGCTGATGACGTGGACCTGGTGGCAGCGCGACCAACTCGGCCCCGTGAGGGACATCTTTGCAGCTGTCATCGCGCAGGACCAGGCGGACTACCCGACCGTAAGGGCCGGACTGGCCCTGGTCCATGCCGAAGTGGGTGACACGGAGGGGGCGCTTGCCCAACTGCACTCGCTCTCGAAGCTCGGATGGGAGAGCGTCGCCCGCGACCCGAGCGAGGGTGTCTCAGCGGCGCTTGTGGCCGCCGCGTGCGGCACCCTCGGGATCGCGGCGCGGGACATCGCCCTGCGCGTCTACGAGGAAATGCGCCCGTATGCGGGCACCGCCATCGTGATCCGCCCTCTGGCCGCGGCCTGTTTCGGGCCCGCCGACCACTACCTCGGTCTGCTCGCCGCCGCCGCCGGTGACCTGGCGCTGGCGGAGGTGCACTTCGAGGCTGCTGTGCGACTCAGCTTCCGGATGCGGTCGGCGCCCTTCGTCGCGGCGGCCGAGGTGGAGCTGGCCCGGACGCTGCGCCAGCGCGGCCGGGATGAGGGTGAGCGGGTCGCCGTGCTGCTCCGGAGCGCCGAGGAGTCCGCGCTGCGCCTGGGGTTGCATCGCCTGGCGCGCATGGCGGCGGAGCCGGACTGACGCCCGAGAGTCAGGAGGCGGAGGTGCCGTCCCCGGTCCAACGCTCGGCCTCGGTCTCGCGATCCTGGTAGGCCGCCAGCCGGTCGTCCGCCTCACGGATCCGGCGGCTCATGCCGGTCAGCAGAGCGTTGCGGAAACCGGGGATCTCCATCATCGATTCAAACTCGCGGGGTCCGATGACAAGGACGTCGAGATCGGTCGTGGCGGTCACCGTGGCGCTGCGCGGCACGGCCTCGATCGCGGCCAACTCACCGAAGTAGTCGCCCCCGCGCCGGACGTTGACGACACGCCCCGCACGGGTCACCGTCGCCGTGCCCTCGAGGATGACGAAGAGCTCGCGGCCGAGCCGACCCTCCCGCAGGATCACCTCGCCGGCCTGGATGTGGAGGCGCTCGGCGATCCGGGCGACCTCGCGCAGCTGCTCGTCCGTGCAGGCGGCGAACCAAGGGACACCCTGCAGATGGCCGGGCTCGGCCGGACTCTTGCCGTCGGTCTGTGCGCCCATCCCTGCCTCTCTGGCTCCACGCCGGTTGCGAATGTCGCCACCGTACGCGATCGGGGTACCGGATGGCGCGCCGTCAGTTGTGTGAGTCGCGGAAGAGGCCGAAGGTCACTCCGGACGAGGGGTCTCCGGGCCTGCGGCCGGCTCCCGATCGTCGAGTGCCGCCGCGAGCCGGGCGTCGACGGTGCGCAACCGCCTGGCCATGCTCCTCAACAGCGCGTCCCGGAACCCGGGGATGTCGGCCATCGCATCGAATTCGCGCGGCCCGATGATCAACACGTCGAGATCGGCGAGGGCCGTCACCGTCGCGTTGCGGGGTCCAGGGTTCATGGCGGCCAGTTCGCCGAAGAAGTCGCCGGGGCCGAGGGTGTTGACGCGCCGGCCCTTCTGGGTGACCCCGACCGTGCCGGAGAGGATGAGGAAGAACTCCCGGCCGATCCGCCCCTCCCGGGTGAGGATCTCTCCCTCGCCCACCTGGACCCGCTCGGCGAGACGCGCCACTTCCTGCAGTTGGGCCGTGGTGCAGTCACGCAGCTCGTCGACCGCCTTCAGCCGGTCGACTGTCGCCTGTCTTCCAAGGGTGGACACCATTGCGTCTGTCCTTCTCCGTTGCGCTCGGCGGGATCACTGTGCGGTCCTCCGCGCCGCCGACCACTTTGCGCCGTGCTCCTTGCAGCGGCGTTGCAGGCCCGTGACACCGGTTGCGAGTCCCGGCTCCATGTTCACGGCGCCCCCCGATCCGTTGAACTGGGCAAACAGGTCCGTACACGGTCGCACTGACCTCCGAGAGGCGGCCGCCTTTCCTGGTGACGCCCACTCTGGACGTCCACCGTTCCCATTGCGCGTGGTTCGATCATCACGCGATCGCCGGTGGGTCCTTGGCTCCTCCGGGCTCGCGTACACTGACTCACCGTCGTCCGGCCGGTGCAACGGGATGTGCCAGGCCTGGCGGTCGCGGATGCCTGGGTAGCTCAGTCGGTAGAGCAGCGCACTCGTAATGCGCAGGTCAGGAGTTCGAATCTCCTCTCAGGCTCCACTTCAGGGGATCCTTGCGCCCAGGTGGCCGGCCCCCGAGGACCCGTCACTGTCCCCGACCTGACACGGTTCACGCAATCTGCCTTACTCTCCTGCAATGCGTGTAGGCCTGCATCGCGCGCAAGGAGGCCAGGCCAGGTGGGGAATCGCTTCCGCGCTGCTGGCGGCTGTCATTCTGACTGGCTGCGGCCAGGCCGCCGGCCCGAGGACGAGCAGTGGGTCCAGTGCACCATCCACTGCACCCGATATCGGGCGCGTGCTCAAACCCTCGCCTGTCCGGACTGCGCAGATTTACGTTCCGTCGGGTCGGTCTGCCACCAAAGGCCCGATCGGGGCGAATCCGTCGTTGGAAAGCGGCGTGCCCTTGAACATCCTCGCTGGATTGGAACGCGATGAGCCGATCTACGACGGAGACTTCGCAGACCCGACCGCTCTCCCGGACGGGAGCACGCTGTACTTCTATGCGTCAAGCAGTCAGCCCTCCCGGTACGACCATGGTGCCAATGTGCCCGTGATCGCGCTGTCGCGGGGGGCCGGCTTCTCCGGTCGTTTCACCGGCGACGCTTTGTCTCACGTGCCCGCCTGGTCGGTGCCGGGGTATCAGTGGGGCCCAGACGTGTGGGCGCGCCCAGACGGCACGTACGTCCTCTACTACTCCACGCCCGCCACCGTGCCGCTGGGATGTCTCGCCAAGCCTCCGGCCAGCGGCTGCGTCAAGACCGTCGGAGGTTGGACCAACGCGGAGTGCGTCTCTCGCGCCACCGCGACCAACCCGACGGGTCCCTTCGTCGACAACTCGACCTCGGCGTTCATCTGCCCCACCGACGAGGGCGGAGCCATTGACCCGAGCGTGTTCGTCGATTCGAACGGGACACCGTGGCTCCTGTGGAAGAGCGACGGCGACTGCTGCAACGAGCCCACCTACATCTACTCACAGCAGTTATCACCCGATGGGCTCTCGACCGTCGGGCCGGCCCACCGGCTCCTGGGGGCCACACAGCCCTGGGAGGACCATCTCGTCGAGGCTCCGGCAATGATCGAGGACCACGACCACTTCTGGCTCTTCTATTCGGGCAGTCTCTGGGGGCACAAGACATACGGAATCGGGATCGCCCGTTGCGACTCGGTGGTCGGACCTTGCACTAAGCCGCTCGACCATGCCTGGGTGGCCTCCCGTGCCGACGGGGTGAGCGACCAGGGGCCTGGCGGTCAGGAGTTCTACCAGACCGGATCGATCGTCTGGATGGTCCACCACGGTCTGGCCCCCGGCCAGACGGGCAACAGCGCTCAGCGCCGGCTGTATGTCGACCTCATCGCCTTCCCACCCGGGGAGCTCCCGCACCTAGCCGCCCGAGAGCCGGCGGCGGCGCTCGCCGCAGCTGAGGTCTACTACGGGGACCCATCCCTCCCGAAGGACCCCCGGGCTGCCTACCTCAAAGTGCTGCACTTGGCGGGTGTGTCGGCGGCTGCCAACGACGCTGCTCTCATCGCATCGGCAGCAACGGCTTGCACGGCCCTTGCAAACAAGAAGCACTACGACCAGGTTATCGCCGCCCTCAAAGCGCGGAGCCTCACCACGTATGAGGCCTACCTTGCGATCATCTTGGCTGCCCAATACCAGTGCCCGTCCCGCATCCCAGAAGCCACGCGAGTGATGATCGACGCGCTGAACCAGTTGCCCTCGACGTCCTGACCATTGCTCACACGCGAGCTGTGCGGACGAAGTCCGGTCGCCGGAGTCGCGAACGCCCTGGCTTGAAGGTCGTCACAATCGCGATCGCGATCTTTGGCGGTGTCGCGACAGGCAGCCGAAAATGGGTTCCGCAGGATTCGAGAGCCAGAGGGACAATCTCAGACTTGAGCCGGGGTTTCCATCTCGACGGGACGCAAGGCAGGTTCGGGAATCGCGACAAGCAAGCCGCGTCCCAACTCTGTCCCAACAATTGGGTTCGAGTCCGTCCCACGGAGTCCCACTCGGTGTCCGAGGGTGCGGGGGAACGCAGTCTGACCAAGACGGAGTGAGACCCTCCGGGATCTGGCCGGACCAGCTGATATCCCGTCGATCTGTCTCGTAATGAGCAGGTCAGGAGTTCGAATCTCCTCTCAGGTTCCAGTTGGCGATGTCGCGCGGCATCGGAGACATATGTCCCAGCC
>Ga0116219_10004442_pt1 | contig 10565 bp, 9 predicted proteins | sample Sb_taG_4_FD_91019 | JGI IMG/M metagenome (GOLD analysis project Ga0116219, IMG submission 91019) | Peat soil microbial communities from Weissenstadt, Germany - Sb_50d_6_BS metaG | ecosystem: Environmental > Terrestrial > Soil > Wetlands > Peat | place: Germany: Weissenstadt | collected 2010-09-21
CTCCTTCACGCCGCCCACGATCGTGCGATTGGTGAACAGGATCGACAGCGCCAGCATCAGCCCGCGCAAAATGTAGAGCGAGGCGAGCGTCACGATGAACGAAGGGAGGTGGGTGCGGACCACGATGAGCCCGTTGAGGAAACCGATCGTGAGCGCGACGGCGAAGGCGAGGAGGACGCTGAGCGTGACCGGCACATGGAAGGTGATCGTCGGCAGCGCGATCATCATGCCGGAGAATCCGATCATCGAGCCGAGCGACAGGTCGAATTCGCCGCCGATCATCAGGAGCGCGGCGCCAACGGCGATGATCATCAGGTAGCCGCTAACCGTCAACCAATTCAGGACGCCGTCGGCCGCGAACATGCCCGTCCCGCGCGCAGTGACGCCAAAGAAGACGAAGACGAGAATGAGGCCGGACAATGCGCCGAAGTCCGGCCGGCCCAGGAACTTGCGCAGCCGCGACTGGCGTATGAGGCGTTCGTCGTACGCCGCCGCTGAGACGGGCGTTGTGGTCTCGGTGCCGGAGCTTTCAGCCATGTTCGTGAACCTCCCCCTCCCCCGCTTGCAGGGAGAGAGGACGGGGTGAGGGGCAGCGCGATGAACCGCACGGCCGCTCGCCCAAGCCCCTCATCCCAGCCTTCTCCCCGCAAGCGGGGAGAAGGGACGCGCGCGTCCTCTTACCGGTATTCGCCGGCGAGCTTTTCGACGAGAGCGATGTTCTTCTTGGTCACGAAGCCCGGGCCTGTGTTGACGTTGTTCGACGGAATGACCCCGTAGCGGGCATATTCGGTCAAGAACACCACCGGCAGGTATCCCTGGAGATAGGGCTGCTGATCAATGGCCGCCTCCATCGTGCCGTCCTTGATCGCCTTGGCGATATCGCTGTCGAGATCGAAACTGATGAAGCTCTTGAACTTTCCGGCGCTCCCCGTGTCGCGAAGGAGCTTGATCGTCGGATCGGCCGAGTTGGGGCCCAGCGTCAGGATGCCGTTGGTGTCGGGATGGGCGGTCAAAAACGCCTTCGTCCGGTTGTAGACGTCAGTCGGATCGATGCCCGAATCGAGCATCTGGTCGCCGAGCTTGACCCCAAGCCCGTCTGCATAACCCTGGCAGCGGTCAACCGACACCGTGTTGGTGATGAAGTGGTTCACGCACACGAATTTGGTCACGCCCGCTGCCTTGGCTCGCTCGCCCGCGCCCTTGCCCGCATCATATTCGGGCTGGCCGATGTGCATCAGCGCGCCGAGCTTCTTCGACTGTTCCGCCGTGCCGGAATTGACGGTAATGACCGGAATACCCTTGGCGATCGCGCGCTTGACCGAGGACTCGAGCACGTTAAAGTCGGCGATGGTGGTGATGATTCCGGTCGGATTGGAAGCCGAGGCCTGCTCGATGATGCGGGCCATGTCGGCGATATCGCCGGTCGATGGATTGCGATACTCGACCTTGACGCTCAAGTCATGCTCGGCGTTTTTCAGCGCGTTCTTGATGGTGTTCCACCACGAATCGGAATCCGGCGCGTGGCTCACGAACACGAAGCGTTCGCCATCGGCCTCAGCGGAACCGCCCGCGGCCACGAAGGGCAGAGCAAGAGCGGCGATTAAGAGCGCTCGACGAATGATGCCTGAAGTCATGGGTCTATCCTCCTCTAACGACCGCCGGTCTCTCGCCGGCGTGCGATCCTTGTTTCTATAGCATTGGACGCATCGCGCGTCTCGCCGCGCGGTGGCGCGCATGTCGGCGCCCCTCTGGCGCGTGGGCGGCGGCGGGCGCGCTGACCACGGACGACGAAATGATCACTTTCAGGTTCAGATGCGCCTGCATGAGATTGATCGCGACGTCGTAGCTCTTGGCGTCGTCATCGTTCGCGTATTGGGTGTCGACGACATCCATCAGCGCCAGAACCGGTCGCTCGCGATGCGTGCGCCCTCGGTCAGCGCGGCGAATTTCGCCCAGACGATGTCCGGGTCGACCGCGGCCTGGCCGACCCAGGTGCCGTAGCCGCAATCGCTGCCGGCGATCACGTTCTCCCGGCCGACCAGCTTGGCGTAATTGCTGATCCGGTTGGCGATCACTTCCGGATGCTCGATGAAGTTCGATTTTGATTCGATGACGCCGGGAATCAGCACCTTGCCCTCCGGCAGCTTCGTGTTCTCAAACACCGCCCACTCATGCGCGTGGCGCGGGTTGGCCGCTTCAAGCGACAGGGCGGCGGGCTTCGCGGACAGGACGACGTCGACGATGTCGGCGAGGGGAACGTCGCAATGATGCGGGCCTTCATAATTGCCCCAGCACAGATGCATGCGGACCCGCTCCGCGGGAACGTTGGCCAGAGCTCCGTTCAAGGCTTCGACATGCTCGGCAGCCCGTTTGCGAAACTCCGACACTTCCAGATTCGCATATTGGATATTCCGGCCCATCGCCAGGTCCGGGCAATCGATTTGAAGGTCGAACCCCGCCGCGACGATCGCTTCGGATTCGGGCCGCATCGCATCCGAGATCGCTGCGAGATAGGCGCTTTCGCTCGGATAATAGTCGTTGCGGAAGAAGAGCGAGATGACGCCGGGCGACGCGGCGGTCATGAAGGCGCGCTCCGCTCCGCCCTCCCCGACGGCCCACTTGAGATTGTCGACGTCCCGCCGGACGGCGTCGGGATCGGCGACGGCGATCGGGCCGTTGCAGGCCGGCGTCTTCCGGCGCGACCGGCCGGGATCGCCGAACACGCGCTTCGCCATGTTCGGGAACTCGACCAGGTCCTGGTACACGAAACTGTTGCTCGTCCCCCCGAAGCCGGAAAGGCGGTCCTTCACGTAAGTTGCGTAGCTCGGCTTTGACATTTCTCCGTCATTGATGATGTCGAGGCCGGCCTTTCTCTGCTTGTCGACGACTTCGCCGACCGAGCTGCGGATGCGCCGGATCAGGGCCTCGCGATCGACTGGCTTACCCTCCTCCTTGGCGTACATCATCTGGATGAGATCGTCCGGGCGCGGCAGACTCCCGGTGTGGGTCGTCAGAAAGCGATCGACGCTATGGGGCATTGTCATCTCCCATCGCCAGTTCCAGTTCGAAGACCGCTCCCGCAGCTGCACTGTCCCGTAGTGCGGTTACAGCATCTCCAGCGCCTTTTGCAGCTGCAGTCTCATCAGCCGTTGATAAGGCATGCGGCGGGCCGCGGCCTTGGCCTTGTATGCATCGACGACCGCCTGCGGCAGGCGCAGAGTGACCCGCGCGTCCTTGTAGAGCTCCTCCGCCCGCGCAAACCATTCGTCGCGCGGGAGTGCCCCCGCCATCAGGTCATATTGGCTCAAGTCCGCGGTTTCCAGGAACCGCTCGGCTTCCGCGTCGCTGGCGAACTCAGGAACCGGTTTCAATTTGTTGGCCATCTCATTGCTTCCCTTTTATGGGCGTACCGTACGCTGATCGGCCGAATGACCAAACCTCCGGCAATTCGCCGCAACGTGAACACGATAAACAGCGGCCGACCCGAGGTGCTGCGGCCCATGGCCCGATAGCGCGTTTCACCCATATGCGGGTCCACGGCGAGATAAGTCGCCGGATCGCCGAACACCCGCTCGATTTCCGCTCGCGGAACCCGAGCAACGCATTTGGCCAAATTGTGTTCGTCCCAATCGAATGCCCATGTTGTCATACAAAAGTATGCAATTGTGTATGCACAGAGTCAAGCACATGGGCTCGCAATTTAAGCGTTTATCAAGAAAACCATGCGGCGTGCCTTCAGCGCTCCACAAAATTGACCGCGAGGCCCCGAGGACGTGTCCTTGTGCTTCGACTGCATGTCGGAGCCGGTCTGGCGCATGGTCGCGACGACGCCGTCCAGGGAAACGCGGCGCCGGCCGTCGCAGTGCAGCGCGAGCGAGGCCGCCGCAATCGCCTTGACCGCGCCGAAGGCGTTGCGCTCGATACAGGGGATAGCCCCGCCTCTCGCCCGCCGCGACAGATGGTTATTTGTAGTAGTCGCTCAGCATCGTGAAAAAGCGGAGCTCGACCTTGTTCGAGAGGAACTCATCGTGCCGGGCGAACCATTCCTTCTGGTAGGGAAGGTTCAGGTGCGCGTCGAGCGCCGCGCGGGTCGTCCAGTTCTCGTAGAAGTAGAAGACGTCCGGATCCTCGTCGCCGACATGAAAGTGGTATTCGACGCAGCCCGGCTCGGCGCGCGAACGCGGCACGAAGCTTTCAAGCAGCTTGATGAGTTCGGCGCGCTTCTCGGGTCTTGCGTGAAGGGTGGCGGTCAAAGTGCATTTTGGCGTCGCCATGGCGTCTCTCCTCTCGTCTGTTGATTGGGCCCGGAGGCGGGTGCGATCCGCTCCGGGCTCTTCTGTCGCTCGAGGCGGCGGAGCGCCTTGTTTAGAATCCCGCCTTGTCGACCGTCTCTTTGGTGAAGATCAGCGGCTTGCCGTAGACGATCTCGCCCTGCTCGCCGACCGTGGAGCTTCCGGCCTTGCCGGCGGTGAACGTGACGCCGGGCTTGATGTCGAGCTTGCCTGCGAGCTTCAGGTGGGTCACGTAGGCGGCCAGATACCCGAGTTCATAGGGGTTCCAGAGCGCGAAGGCCTTTTCCGACCCGTCCATGAGATAGTCCTTGATCGCGCTGGGAAGCGCGAAGCCGGTCGAGAACACCTTGCCCGCATGACCGCTCGATTTGATCGCCCGGGCGGCGGCGGGCGCGCTGACCGCGGACGACGAAATGATCACTTTCAGGTTTGGATGCGCCTGCATGAGATTGATCGCGACATCGTAGCTCTTGGCGTCGTCATCGTTCGCGTATTGGGTGTCGACGACCGTGAACACTTTATATTTCGGGTCGTTGGCGATGAACTCCTTCATGTACTTGATATGCGCGGTATGGTTCGGCGCGGTCGGCGACGCCGCGACGAAGGCGACCTCGCCGCCCTCCGGAGCGTCGAGCAGGGCGCAATCGAGCATCGTTTGGGCAGCCTGCTTGTAGGAGAGCTGGTTGACGAACATGTCGCGTGCCTCGGTCGCCGCGTCGGCGTCGAAGGTCGTGACGACGACGCCCGCCGCCCGGGCCTGCTTCAGAACCGGAGCGACGGCGTTGAGATCGATCGCCGCCAGCATGATTCCGTCCGGCTTCTGCGTGAGGAAGTTCTCGAGCGTCTCGACCTGCAGCGAAACGTCGGCGTGGTCGGCGCCCGCGTAGACGAACGTATCGCCGAGTTCCGCGGCCGCGTCCTTGCCGCCGCGGCCCGCGGCCTCGAAATAGGGGAAGCCCGTCCACTTCGGCGTCATCATCAGTTTGAACCCGGAGTCCTTGGCCAACGCCGGGCCCCCCAACGCAAGCGCAAGCAGCGCAGCCGCGGCGATCGTCTTCGTGTGCATACCCATGGAATTTCTCCTCGTGTGTTTCCGTTGCTCGCTCATGTCATTTTGCAATGTCGCTTTTTCCGCTGATGGCTCGCCTCCTCTCCCGCTAATCGGCCAGGGTTGACCGCGCGCCCGAAGGTCCCATCCGCCGGAGCCGGCCGACGGCATTGAGGATTACGGGACGCAACACGCCAATGATGAGAAGGAGGCCGAGCACGACCGTCTGCGTCGGGCCGCCGATGTTGGCGAGTCCCATGCCGTTGCGGATGGTGCCCAAAAGAAAGAGCGCAAGGACGACGCCGGCGATCCGGCCCCGGCCGCCGTTGATGTCGATGCCGCCGAGAACGACTGCCGTGACGACAAACAGGATCGAACCGTCAGCGTTGTCGCCGCGCGCCGAGCCGTATTGCCCGACCCAGACCAGCGCGGCGAGGCCCGCCAACGCCCCGCCCAGCGCGAACGCCTCGATCTTGAGGCGCGCGACGTCGACGCCGGCGATCCATGCGGCCTCCTTGTTGTTGCCCACCGAGTAGCAGCGGCGGCCGAAGACCGTGCGCTCCATGAGGAACCCGACCGCGAGGGCGAGAGCGAGAAACACAAGAAACGAGACCGGAACGAGGCCCCCGAGCCTGGTCGCTCCGACATAGGCGTAGCTCGCGTCGAAATCCGTGTATCCGGTCTCTGAGCCGATAATGAAGGCAAGCCCGCGATAGGCGCCCATCGTCCCGACGGTGACCGCGAGCGAGGGGAGCCCGAGACGCGCGACGAGCGCGCCGTTCAGGCCGCCGAGGCAGGCGCAGACGCAAACGACGAACGGCGCGGCGACCACGATCGGCAGACCGAAGGCGGAGGCTTTGGCGAGCAGCACGGCGCCAACCGCAAGGATCGAGGCCAGTGAAATATCGATCTCCCCGAGGATGACGACCACAGCGAGGCCCAGCGCCAGAAGACCCGGAAAGACGAAGTGGCGGGTCGAGTAGAGGATCTGTTCGACGGTCAGATAATAGGGGGAAAGATAGGTCGACCAAGCGGCCGCGAGAGCGATCAGGAGGACGAGCGCGAACTCCCACCCGAAAATGCGCGAACCGAGGCCTTTCATGCGCCTCTCTCCCGGAAGCGTCGCCTTCCCTGCACGGATTTGCGAATCTGCACGGCGATCAACACGTCGGCCGCGGCGGCGGCGACAATTGCCGCGCCCTGAATAAACATCCGCCAGAACTCGGGCACGCCCATAAGCACGAGGCCGTTGTCGATGCTGGCCAAAACGACCGCTCCGAGCGCCGCGCCGACGACCGTTCCCGATCCGCCAGTGACGCTGACGCCGCCGATGACCGCCGCGGCAAGGGAATTCAATTCCCAGCCGCTCGCCAGCACCACGGTGACCGTGCCGACGCGGGCGGCATAAAGAAAGCCGCTGAGGCCGCACAGAACGCCGTCGATCACATAAACGAGAACGATGACGCGCTCGGCGCGCAGTCCGAAGAACGCGCTCGCCAAAGGATTGGATCCGACAGCGTAGATGCGCCGGCCGGCCGGATAGAAACGCAGGAAAGCTGCGAGCAGGGCGACGACGACGATGCTGATGACCACGAGCCAGGGAACGCCGGCGATCGTGGCGTCGGCGAGACCGATCATCCAGCGCGGCAGGCGGTAAGAGGTCACCTCTTGACCGCGGGCGTAGATATAGGTTGCGCCACGATAGAGCGACAGCGTGCCGAGGGTGACGACAAGCGGCGAGATGCGTCCGTAAGCGACAAGCAGGCCATTGATGAGGCCGAGCCCGGCGCCGAGCACGAGCGGCATCAGAACGAGAACCGGCCCGACCCCTTGATGCGCGGCGGCGAAATCGGCCGTCAGATAGGCGCATAGGCCCATGATCGAGCCAACCGAAACATCGAGGTTTCGGGTGAGAAGGACGACCGCCTGCGCTGCGGCGACGATCGCCAGAATGGCCGCGTTCGAGACGATGGCCCTCAGATTCTGGGGCGTGAGAAACTGCGGCGACAGGACCGCAAAAGCGGCGCCGAGCAAGATCAGAAAGGCGACGACGCCGCTGACCCGCAGCCGCAACGCCAAATTGCCGAGCGAGCGATGCGGGGCTCGCGCGGTGAGACTAGGCGGCGGCATCGACAGCCCTTCGCGCTTCGCCCGTAGCCGCCATCATCACGGTTTCCTGGGTGGCGTGGCGAGGGTCCAGATCGGCGACGATGCGGCCCTCGGCCACAACCAGGATGCGGTCGGCGATCGCCAGCACCTCGGGAAGATCGGACGAGATGACCAGCACCGCCAGCCCCGCGTCGGCAAGCCCGGCGATGATGCGGTGGACCTGCGCTTTCGATCCGACGTCGATGCCGTGCGTCGGCTCGTCGAGAATGAGCGCCGTCGGGTTGGTCGCCAACCACTTGGCGAACGCGACCTTTTGCCGATTGCCACCGGAAAGCAGCAAAACCGCCTGGTCGACGCCGGTCGCGCGTATGTCGTAGGTCTCGATCGCGGCCGACGCGACCTCGCGCGGCCTCTGCCGGTCGACCACGCCCCATCGCGACAGGCGATCGAGGATCGGCAGGGTCACGTTGCTGAGGATCGACTCGGCCATGACGAGGCCTTGTCCGTCGCGATCCTCCGGCAGATAGGCGAGCCCGAGCTTGAGCATCTGTTTGGGCGAGCGGGGCGCAACCTCGCGGCCGGCAAGGAAGACTCGTCCCCCGCTCGGCGGAGTCATGCCGAAGCAGGTCTGCGCGATCTCGGTGCGCCCCGCCCCCACGAGGCCCGCCATGCAGACGATCTCGCCCGCGCGGATCGTGAACGCGACGTCGCGAAAGACGCCGGCGAGCGACAGGCCTTCCACGCGGAGCGCCTCATGCCCGACCGCGCGCGGTTTCCGCTCAGCGAACAGCGTCTCCAGCGGACGGCCGACCATCATCTGAACAATGGCGGGGCGGTCGACGGCGCTTGCCGGCAAGGTCGCGACATGCGCGCCGTCGCGCAAAACCGTGATGTCGTCGGCGATCCCTTCGAGTTCCTAGAGGCGGTGGGTGATCAGCAGCACCGCGGCGCCCTGATCTCTCAGTCCCCGCACGATGGCGTACAGCTTCTCGCTTTCAGCAGGCGTCAGCGCCGACGTCGGCTCGTCGAGAATGAGGAGCCTCAGATCGGCGGTCAGCGCGCGAGCGATCTCCACGAACTGCAGTTCGGCCATTGAGAGACTCGCGATCAACGCGCGCGGATCGACATCGACCCCGAGCCGCGCCAGGGCGGCGCGAGCACGCTCGCGCATCGCCTTGCCGTCGACCGCGCCGAAGACGTTCACCGGGGGATTGCCCATCGCGATGTTTTCGGCGACGTCCAGATGGGGGAAGAGCTTGGGATCCTGATAGACGGCGACCACGCCGGCGCGACGCGCCTCGATCGGCGTCCGGAAGCGCACCGGCTTTCCCGCGAGCAAGAGTTCGCCGGAGTCCGGTTCGAGAATCCCCGTGATGATCTTGACCAGCGTCGACTTGCCGGCGCCGTTCTCGCCGACGAGAGCGTGGACGCGCCCGGGCGCGATGTCGAACGAGACCTCGGACAGCGCCTTCGATAGCCCGAAGGCCTTGTCGATGCCGATGATGCGAAGAACAGGCGCTAGGGAGCTTTCCGCCACGCCGGCCTCACACCGTCTTCGGCGTTCCGCCGTCGCGAGCCTCACTCGAACCGACACGAGAGGCCGGCCCGGCGACGGAAGCCTGTTCGCGAGGCCCCATGTCTCCCCCAGTCACCATCGCCTGGCCCTGTTACGGGCTTGTGCGCGGCATTCGCTTCGTCTCAGAGCGAAAGCGCGAAGAACAACAGCCCCAGCAAAGTATGACTGATCGGTCTTGCTGTAACGGCCGCAGACTTTTGTTGAACTATGCATCGAACCGGATTGCGGTCAAGCTACGCTCGAGTGATCGCGGCGCCGCCAACAAGCGATGGCCGCGCCGCGACCGTCTGCTCGTTGGGCGCGAAGGCAGTCGCATCCACGCGACCGCGGGCGCCCCGTCCGTGGTGGGCTTCCGTGGCCGATCACGGTTTCCCCCGACACATCGATCCCCTGCCAGAACAGCACGCCGAGAATGCGGTTGAGGGCCAGAGCGGCCGAGCCTATGCGCGCTCGGGAGCGTGTGCGGATGGCGTTTCACGCGGCAATTCCGCATCGATGTCTTCGAGGAAGGAGAGGATGAGCGCGCGGTCGCTCAAGCTTCCGTACAGATTGACGCTGAGGGTCAGCTCATCCTGGTAGGAACTCATGGCGAGTTGGAAATAGGGCTTGTACTTGATCGAGCCGCACAGATAGGCGTCGGTCGGGCTGAGATCGCCGAAGGACAGGCGCGCTGCGTCCAGCACGCCAATATTGGTCATGCAGATGAGTGGGTTCTTGAGTCCGGTCCGCAGCTTGCGGTTGGCGATCCGGTCGCCGCAGAGCCGGTAGAGCAGGTCGAGCTTGACAAAGGCGTTGAGGCCGATATCGGCGCCCTTCCTTTCGTCCATCTCCGCTTTGACTCGGCCGAGCGTGCCTGGGAACGCCTCCTCCGGCTCGCGTCTCAGCTTTGTGACCACCGTAGAGGAAAGATTGGTTAAAGCGGTGAATTCATCGCTGTCTGCGAGATAGCGGCGCATGTCCACCATCACCGGGATCATGAGCTCGGCGCCGGGTCTCAGGTCCATGAGCCGGAACAGGCAGCGATAGAGAGCCGTCAGCGCCAGGTCATTGAGGGTCGCGCCGTGGGCCCGGCCATAGTCTCTGATCGCCGCTGTCCGCGCACGCGCCAGCCGGCGGGTCAGGATGAAGGGCTCATCCACCTCGCCCTCACTCATCGGGAAGCGGCGGTCGCCGGACTGATTGTTGTCCCCGCTTTGCAGGAACAGCGACTTCAACTTGACGCTTAAGGGGAAGCGCTCGAGCACGGGGCGCATGCTTCGATCGCCGGCGACCGGGTTCGGCCGATACACGGGATCGGTCAGAAGCCGCGTGTAGATGGCGCAAAGGAAATAGATGTACGATTTGAAGCCGGCCGCGTCGCAAATCATATGGTTCAGCGTGAGCGCGACAGCGGAGCGGCGCCCGTCGAACAAGCACACCCTAACCCAACTTCCATTTTTTAGGGGCGATTTTTGACGGTGGGGCAGGTGCGGTCCGTGGCAAGCCTTTGAAATTGCTTGGGGGAGCTGGAAGGCGGCGCGTGGTTCGGCAAAATAGTGAC
>Ga0116219_10004447_pt1 | contig 10552 bp, 13 predicted proteins | sample Sb_taG_4_FD_91019 | JGI IMG/M metagenome (GOLD analysis project Ga0116219, IMG submission 91019) | Peat soil microbial communities from Weissenstadt, Germany - Sb_50d_6_BS metaG | ecosystem: Environmental > Terrestrial > Soil > Wetlands > Peat | place: Germany: Weissenstadt | collected 2010-09-21
ATCAGCACGAACCTGATCCTGTCGTATATCGCGGAGCACGTGCTCGGCCTGCCGCGGAGTTATTGATGCGGCGTCTACTCGAAGGCCTGCTCGTCGTCTCGCTCGAACAGGCGGTCGCCGCGCCGATGTGCACCTGCCGCCTTGCCGACGCCGGCGCGCGCGTGATCAAGATCGAGCGGCGGGAGGGCGATTTTGCGCGCGGCTACGACGATCTCGTGCACGGCGAGTGCAGCTATTTCGTCTGGCTCAACCGCGGCAAGGAATCGGTCGTGCTCGACCTCGGCAAGCGCGACGACAAGGCGCTATTGGCCGCCATGATCGCGCGCGCCGATGTATTCGTGCAGAACCTGAAACCCGGCGCCGTGGCCAAGCTCGGCTTTCCGATCGCAAACTTGCGCCGCGAGCACCCGCGGCTGATCTGCTGCTCGATTTCCGGCTTCGGCGAGACCGGACCGCTCGCCATGCGCAAGGCCTACGACATGCTGATCCAGGCCGAATCGGGTCTCGCCTCGATTACCGGCACAACCGAGCCGGCGCGCGTCGGCGTCTCGGTCGTCGATATCGCCTCCGGCATGGACGCCTATGAGGCAATTCTCGAGGCGCTGATCGCGCGCGGGCGCAGCGGCGAAGGCGCCGAGCTTGCGATATCCATGTTCGACGCCATGGCCGACTGGATGACGGTGCCGCTGTTGCAGCAGGAGGCCGGCGCGCCGCCCAAACGTATCGGCCTCGCCCACGTTTCGATCTCGCCCTATGGCGCGTTCCGCAGCCGCGACGGCGTCGACATTCTCATTTCCATTCAGAGCGACCGCGAATGGCGCGTGCTGGCGGAAAAGGTCTTGGGCGACGCCGCGTTGGCCGCCAATCCCGCCTTTGCCACCAATGTCGAGCGCGTCAAGCGCCGCGCCGATACCGACGGCCGCGTCGCCGCAATATTCGGCGCGCTCGACGCCGAGACGCTGGAGCAAAAGCTCGCCGCCGCCGATATCGCCTTCGCGCGCGTCAACGGTCCGGCCGAGCTGGCGCGTCACCCGCAGCTGCGCCGCATCAGCGTCGGCACGCCGTCGGGCCCGGTGTCGTATCCCGCGCCAGCCGAACAGCGCGCCGCGGCATCGCGGCGCTATGGTGCGGTGCCGGCGCTCGGCCAGCACACCGAAAAGGTGCGCGCGGAATTCATGCCGTTTACAATCGACGCAAAATAATCGGGGAGATACGCCATGGACATCGGCTTCATCGGTCTCGGCAATATGGGCGCGCACATGGCGCGGCGGCTGGTCGAAGCCGGGCACAAGGTCATCGTCTACGACACGCGTCAGGAAGCGATCGGCAATCTGGCCGCGCTGGGGGCGGTCGCCGCGCGCTCGCCGAAGGAAGTCGCGGATGCCGTGGAGACCGTGATGGTGAGCCTGCCGACGCCCGACATCGTGCTCAATGTGGCGACCGGGCCTGACGGCGTCATCGAAGGCAAGCGCGTGCGCCGCTTTGTCGATCTCTCGACCACCGGGTCGGTCATGGCGCAGCGCATTTTCAAATTGCTCGCGGCGAAAAATATCGTGCAGATCGACGCGCCGGTGAGCGGCGGCGTCAAGGGCGCGGAAAAAGGCACGGTCGCGGTGATGGCATCGGGGCCGCGCGCCGACGTCGAAGCGGTCGAGCCCGCGCTCAACGTGATCGGCAAGTTCTTTTACATCAGCGACCGGCCGGGCGCCGGGCAGACCATGAAACTCTGCAACAACGTGCTCTCCGCAGCCGCCATGGCCGCGACCTCGGAATCGATGGTGGTCGGCGTCAAGGCGGGTCTCGATCCGCGCACCATGGTCGATGTCATCAACGCCAGCTCCGGCCGCAGCACGGCGACGGAGCAGAAATTTCCGGAGGTCGTTATCCCGCGCAAGTTCAATCAGGGATTCACGGCGGGGCTGATGATGAAAGACGTGAATCTGTTCGTCTCCGAAGCCAAAGCTCTCGGCGTGCCGATCGGGGTGTGCGAGGCGGTCGCGGCGCTGCTCAAGCTCACCTGCGATGAGATCGGACCGGACCAGGACATCACCACCATCGTGCAGCCGGTCGAAAAACGCGCCGGCGTCGAGGTGCGTGCGCCCAAAGCATAGACGCGCCGTAAGCGACCGACGCGGCATACATTTTTCGCACGCAATTTTCGTTCGCCCGTAATTTAAGTCGGATTTAGCCGTTCCACAGCCGCCGTGCGGTTGGAATTTGTTATGAATCAGCCACTTATGGAAAGCGCCATTATGTGACGGCGGTCACTTCGCAATCGCGGCGAAGCGCTAAAGTTACAACAACGTTTCGCAGGAGAGTGCCATGACCAAGACGGTTGAGACAGCGCAGACCGGGCTGACGCGCATTCTCGCCCGGTTCGGCCGCAAGAGCGACCGGCAGAATCCGCGGCCCGCCAACGATCAGCGCACCAGCCGCTGGTATGATCGCGAGGTCAGTTCTCGCGGACTTTAGACACGGCTTGGCGGCATAGGGTCAGTCTCGGTCCCCACACCCCCCAATGACCCTATGCCGTCCACGGGGTGAAGCTCGGTCCCCCTAACACCCCGGTGACCCTGCGACGGGTCAAGCCTCGCCCGCCCGGAGGAAACAGTCCGGGCGGGCTTTTCCTTTACTCATTTCTGCCGCATGCTTTAGCCGCCGGGTCGGGGCTGGTCCCATCCCACCAGATACGCGGCGACAGGCGCATGCCACTCACCCGTACGAGTCCGAGTCTGCTGTCGGGATTGCCCGAGCATTTGTCGGCGAACCTGTTCAACAGCGCGACGCCGGTGCAGCTGAGCGCCGACGAGGTGCTGTTCCTCGCCGGCGACGCCGGTGACGGCTGCTATCGTGTCGAGGACGGCCTGCTCAAAGTTACGATGGTTTCGCGAGCGGGCAGCGAACGCATTCTCGCTTTCCTCGGCCCCGGCGCCATCGTCGGCGAACTCTCGATCATCGACGGGCTGCCGCGTTCGGCATCGGTGATCGCGGTGCGCAAATCCGCATTGCACTTTATCAGCCGCGCCGCATTCGAGGAATTCGCCAAAAAAAATCCTGAAGTCTACAAATCCCTGATGACACTGATCGCCGCGCGGCTGCGGGAAACCGATGCGGCGATCGCGGCCGGAAGCTTCTTGCCGCTGCGCGGCCGCGTTGCCTGCACGCTGCTCGAATTGGCGCAGGATTTCGGCCAGGACGTCGGCTCGGGTCGTATCGTTATCCGCCAGAAGATCGGCCAGAGCGATCTCGCCGCAATGGCGGGCATCGCGCGAGAGAATGTCAGCCGCATCCTCAATGACTGGAAAAGGCGCAAGCTGGTCAGCCGGTTGTCCGGTTATTATTGCCTCGAAAACAAGGCGCAGCTGCAAATCGAAGCCGAGCTTTAGCGCCGGCTGCACTTTGCCTGCCTGGTCAAAAGCCCTATCAACAGCCCCGCCATGAACACGCCTCGGCTTGCCGACTTCCGCCGCATCGTCGTGAAGGTCGGCTCTTCGCTGCTCGTCGATGCGCAAGCCGGCCGGCTCAATGAAAATTGGCTCGCGTCGCTGACGGCCGACCTCGCCGCGCTCCATGGCGATAAGCGCGACATCCTGGTGGTGTCCTCCGGCGCCATCGCGCTCGGCCGTTCGGTGCTCAAGCTGCCGGCCGGTCCGCTCAAGCTCGAGGACAGCCAGGCGGCCGCGGCGGTCGGCCAGATCGCGCTCGCGCGCACCTGGTCCGAGGCGCTGTCGCGGCACGGCATGACCGCCGGCCAGATCCTGGTCACGCTCGGCGACACCGAAGAGCGGGGGCGCTACCTCAATGCGCGCTCGACCATCGACACGCTGCTCGAATGGCGAGCGGTGCCCGTGATCAACGAGAACGATACCGTCGCCACTACCGAAATCCGTTACGGCGACAATGATCGGTTGGCGGCGCGGGTCGCCACCATGGTAAGCGCCGATCTTCTGGTGCTGCTGTCCGACGTCGACGGCCTTTACGATGCGCCGCCCGGCGCGGCGGCGACGGGTCGCCAAAAGCCTGCCCATTTGCCGCGCGTCGAGCGCATCACGCCGGAGATCGAGGCGATGGCGGGCACGGCCGGCTCGGGGCTGTCGCGCGGCGGCATGCAGACCAAGATCGAAGCGGCCAAGATCGCCACCACTTCCGGCACGTACATGGTGATCGCGTCCGGGCGCGTCGAACATCCGCTCGATGCTATCGCCAAGGGTGCGCGCTGCACGTGGTTTCTGGCCGCCGGCAACCCGGTGACCGCACGCAAAAAATGGATCGCGGGATCGCTCGAACCCAGGGGCACGCTCACCATCGATGCCGGCGCCGTCGCGGCGCTGCGGCGGGGCAATAGCCTTTTGCCGGTCGGCGTCGTGCGGGTCGAGGGCGATTTCACGCGGGGCGACGCGGTGATCATCCGCGGTCCCGATGGCACAGAAGTCGGCCGGGGATTGTGCGCCTATGACGTCGATGACGCACAGAAGATCAGGGGACGCGCCTCCGCCGATATTGCCTCGATCCTGGGCTTCAGCGGCCGAGCGGAAATCGTCCATCGCGACGACCTTGTCGTCGGCCGCGATTGAGGCGCTGCAGCGAGGCGGGGGAACGGCCGCCAGGCGCATTTACCTTGAGATGAAATGGCCAACCCGCTTGCCGGCTTCGCGTGGGAAACTCCCCGTGAGATCCGCTTTGGCAGGAGACCTACGATGTCACGTTTGGCAGGCGTCCTGTTCGCTACGCTGGCCTTGGCCGCAGTCGCTCTCGCTCCTACCGAAGCGTCCGCCTGGGGCGGTCACGGCTGGGCTGGGCATGGCTGGCACTTTGGCCATTTCGGCCATTTCCACCAGTTCGGCCGTTTTGGTCATTTCGGCCGCTTTCCCGGCGCGGCGGCTTACGGCTATTCCGGCTACTCCGGCTACTATGACTTGCCGGATTACACGCTGGGATGCGTTTGGGCGCGTCAACTCGTGCAGACACCCGACGGACCACGCTACCGGTACTTCCCGGTCTGCGACGGTTATTGAGACTTCGATACGGGGAGTCGAGCACGTCCTAACGGACGCACCTGGCTCCAGCCACGTCGCGCGTTTCGCAGACGCCGACGTCCCGCAACGGCCAAACCGCGTCACGGTTCCGAGCCCGCGCGTGGAACCCTGCGCGATGACCAACGCGCGGAAAATTCGACGCTCACCCTGCAAAGCTGAACCCCGGCCGCTGGAACGGCCGGGGTTCGACGCCGGGTGATTGAGGGTGAGGGGCTGGGGGGCTTCGCCCGGCGCCTGACCATCAACGGCGGTGTTGCCGCGTGGTTCCAGCGCCAACCGAGATTTTTTTTAGCCTTCCGGACCGGGCTTCGGACCGCTTTTGGGGCCGACCTTTGCCGTGGCTGCGCGCGCCCCCGCGGGCCCGTGGCGAAGCCGGCCCGCCGAAGTCGGATGTGACATTGATGCGCTGGCCGCCGGGCAGGACCACATAGCGCGAGAATACGCGCAAATGCCCGTCCTCACCGCCGCATCCCTCGACCACATAGGTCGTTCCGACCGGGAACCGCTTCGGCAGACGGCGCGGCTGGCGCTTGGCTGGCAGATTCATGACACCCTTTCATTTGCGGAACCGGGAATGGACTTGTTTGTGATACCCAGATGCAAAACGCCGCCAATTTTCTTGATGTTCCTCAAATTCTGTGACGGACCTACGAAGGCTGTGGATTGCTGTGAGTAGTTTCCGCGGGCCTGCCGCCTCGCCGGAGGGTGCCGGACATGGTAGGAACTGGCGAATGCAAGACGGATCAATGCCATGAACGCCCCTCTCAAGGCGGTCGAAGGCCACGGCGCGCTTGGAGCGAGCCTTGAAGCCACCATGCGCGATATTGGCTGCGCCGGGCGCCACGCTGCGCGCGCGCTGGCGCTTGCACCTACGGCGCAAAAGAACCGGGCGCTCGCCGCCATGGCCAAGGCCCTCCGTCGCTCGCGCGCCACGATTCTCGCCGCCAACGCGGAGGACCTTGCCGAGGCCAAGTCCGGCGGCGCGACAGCGACCTTTCTCGACCGTCTCTCGCTCGACCCGACGCGGATCGAGGCCATGGCGGGCGGGCTCGATGCTATTCGCAAGCTTAAGGATCCGGTCGGCACCGTCATGGCCTCGTGGCGGCGGCCCAATGGGATGCGGATCGAGCGCGTGCGGGTTCCACTCGGCGTCGTCGGCGTCATCTACGAGAGCCGGCCAAATGTGACCGTCGACGCCGGCGGGCTCTGCCTCAAGGCCGGCAACGCCGTGATCCTGCGCGGCGGTTCCGAAAGCTTCCGCTCGGCGCGCGCCATCCATGCCGCTTTGGTCGCCGGTCTTCGTGAAGCCGGACTACCCGCCGCGGCGATCGCGCTGGTGCCGACCCGCGAGCGCGAGGCGGTAGGGATGTTGCTTGGCGGACTTGATGGCGCCGTCGACGTGATCGTGCCGCGCGGCGGCAGGAGCCTGGTCGAGCGGGTGCAGAAAGAGGCGCGCGTGCCGGTCTTTGCCCATCTCGAAGGCGTCTGCCACGTCTATGTCGACGGCAAGGCCAAGCTGCCAATGGCAAAATCGATCGTGCTCAATGCCAAAATGCGCCGCACCGGCGTCTGCGGAGCGGCCGAGACCTTGCTGGTCGATCGCGCGGGGGCGGGCAAATTCCTCAAACCGCTGGTCACCATGCTGCTCGATGCCGGCTGCGAGATCCGCGGCGACGCCGCGGTCCAGGCTGTCGACCGCCGCGTGAAGCCAGCAAGCGAGGCGGATTGGAGCACCGAATATCTCGACGCCATTCTGACCGTCGGTGTGGTCGATGGGGTCGACGCGGCCATCGCGCATATCGAGCGTTATGGGTCGCATCATACCGATGCGATCGTTACCGCGGACAAGAAAGCGGCGGAGAAGTTTTTGCGCGAAGTCGATTCGGCGATCGTACTGCACAATGCTTCGACGCAGTTCGCCGATGGCGGCGAATTCGGCTTCGGCGCTGAGATCGGCATTGCCACCGGCAGGCTGCACGCACGCGGGCCGGTCGGCGTCGAGCAACTGACCAGCTTCAAATACCGCATACGCGGCAGCGGGCAGACGCGGCCATAACTACTCGCCGGGGGATTTCTTTCTGACAGCCATGAAGTCCAAGTTCGCTCCTGCGCGCGCGCCTGCCGCAAGGCTCAGCGGGCGCGGCCAAGTCGTCCTGCCGCCGTACTCGCCCGGCATGCGCATCGGATTGTTTGGCGGCACTTTCGATCCGCCGCACGCGGCCCACCGGGCGGCATGTCTGCTGGCGCTGCGACGGCTTGGTCTTGATCGCGTGTGGTGGCTCGTCACGCCCGGGAATCCGTTGAAGGACACCCACGGCCTTGCCCCGCTGGCCGAACGCGTGGTCGCCGCGCGCGCGCTCGCGCACCATCCACGAATCGACGTCACCGATTTCGAAGCCGATCTCGGCACCAAGTACACTTACGCGACCATCAGCTATCTGGTCCGCCGCTGCCCGGACGTGCATTTCGTCTGGATCATGGGGGCCGATAACCTGCGCCACTTCCATCGCTGGCAGCGCTGGCGCGATATCGCGCGACTGGTTCCCATCGCGGTCGTTGATCGGCTCGGGCCTAGTCTTTACTCGGCGGCAAGCGCCGCCGGTCAGGCGCTGGCACGTGCGCGAATCTCCGAGTCGGCGGCAATGACTCTGCCGGAGCGAAGACCGCCGGCCTGGATTTACCTGCACGGCCTCAAATCGCCGCTGTCATCGACGGCGCTGCGCGCGGCGCGGGCTTTGCACCGGGTCGCTAGATGACACTTCGTTGAAAGCAAGAGGTTGAAACCGTTAACTCGGCGTGCCTATCTTATGGGGCGCCCTGGATTCGGTGGCCGGGGCTGACATGATAAGGAAGACTCGGAGAGATAAGGAAGATTCGGAGCGAAAGGATAAGCACCCCTGTCCACAGTTGTAAGCTCTCGGGACGAACGTCGCGCGCCCGAAACGGTCTCCAGAATGCGTCTTGACGCCGAGGAGATTCTCCGTCTGGTCCTCGCCCGCCTCGACGACATGAAGGCCGAGGACACCCTCACCATCGATCTTCGGGATAAATCTTCAATCGGCGACTATATGGTCGTATCCTCCGGCCGGTCGCAGCGCCATGTCGGATCGGTGGCCGACAGGGTCGTAGAGGATCTGCACAAAGCCGGCGTCGCCGCCCATGTCGAGGGGGTGCCGCATTGCGATTGGGTGCTGATCGATGCGGGCGATGTCATCGTCCACGTCTTCCGCCCCGAAGTGCGGCACTTCTACAATCTCGAAAAGATGTGGATGGCCGGCCGGACGGCGCGCCGCGCGAGCTGATGATCGCGTGCAGGAGTGATGCGTTCGTCGGAGCGCCTTTCCGGCGCCATGCCGTTCATGCGTGGCTCCTGATCACGTGGAGCTATCGATGCGTATCCTCATCGCCGCCGTCGGTCGCCTCAAGCAAGGCCCCGAGCACGCGCTCGCCGCGACCTATTGCAAGCGCGCGGAAACGGTCGGACGCAGTTTCGGCTTGCGCGCGATCGAAATCGTTGAAATTCGCGAGAGCCGTGCCCGCGACGCCGAGCGGCGGCGCACCGAAGAGTCGATTGCGATCGCCAATGTCATTCCCGAACGTGCGATCGTCGGCATCCTCGATGAGCGCGGCGAGAATCTCGACAGCGCGAAGTTCGCCGCGCTGTTGCGCCAATGGCGCGCGGAGGACCATCCGGCCGTCTGCTTCATCATCGGCGGCACCGATGGTCTGGCGGCAAACCTGCGCCTGCGTGCCAAACTGAATCTCGCATTCGGCACGGCGACCTGGCCGCACCAGCTCGTGCGCGTCATGCTGCTGGAACAGCTTTACCGCGCGGGGACGATACTCGCCGGCCATCCCTATCACCGGGCCTGATTGTTAGCCGTTGTTAATCCGCCTCACCAAATTGTGACGAACTCTGGACAAGGCGTGTCTTATTCCGGTCCATTCTGCGTGCTTTCTCTTGCCTTCCTGAGGCTTGCGTCTACCTTGAACCAGATGATTCTCCGAAGGTCGCGCCGCTCCGACCCGCGCTTCGTGCTCGGCTCGGCTTTGGCGTTTGTGTTGCCGCTTGGCAGCGACCTTGGAGCGAATTTTCCTGCGCTCGCGCAGGCGCCGTCGAAACAGGTCCCTGCGGGTCCATCACCGGCCGGTCCCGCGCCGAGCAGCCAGACCCCCTCGCCGTCCGCGGTCCCCGCCGCAACCGCACAGCCGCCAAACAATACGGATGATCTCAAGCGGCAGGATCAGCAGCTCGACGCCGCGCGCGCGCGCCAACGCGAGACTGCGGAAAGCCAGGCCAAGCTGCGGCAGCAGATCGAAGCGCTGAGCGCGGACCGCCGCAAGTTCAATCAGCAGCTGATCGATACCGCCGCGCGCGTGCGCGACGTCGAGGCCAAGATCGATACGACGCGCGCGCGCCTAGAGCCGCTCGATGAACAGGAAATGCTCTTACAAAAATCGCTCGATGAGCGGCGTGGCGTGATTGTCGAGATTCTTGCTGCCTTGCAGCGTATCGGACGGCAGCCGCCGCCCGCACTCCTAGTGCGGCCGGAGGATGCGCTGCAAGCCGTGCGCACCGCGATCACGCTCGGCGCGGTCGTTCCGGAAATGCGCGCCGAGGCCGACGCGCTCGCCGGCGATCTCGCCGATCTGCTGCGGTTGCGCAAGCAAATCAACGACGACCGCGATCGTCTGTCAGGCGACCTCGATCTGCTCGGCCGCGAGCAATTGCGCATGACTATCCTGATCGACGAACGGCAAAAGAAACAGGCTGTCGCCGAGCAGGCGCTCGACACCGAGCGGCAGCGCGCCGCCGACCTTGCGCGTCAGGTCGATACCATCAAGGATCTCATCACCAAGCTCGAAGCCGGCCTCGATCCCGCCGCCCGCGCGGCGCGCGACGCCAACCGCGGTATCGAGCAAGATGCGACGAAGCCCAGCCTCGCCGCGCTCAGCGATCCCGGGCGGCTCGCCCCGGCGGTGGCCTTCGCCGATACGCGCGGACACTTGCGTTTGCCGGTCAATGGCCTCCGAATCCGCGAGTTCGGCGGTTCCGACGGCGCCGGCGGAACCCAAAAGGGCCTTTCCATCGCCGCTCGGCCCGGCGCTGAGATCACGGCGCCCTGCGACGGCTGGGTCGTTTACGCCGGGCCGTTCCGCAGCTATGGCCAACTCTTGATCCTCAATGCCGGCGGCGGGTATCATGTGCTGTTAGCGGGGATGGAGCGGATTTCCGTCGATCTCGGCCAGTTCGTGCTAACCGGTGAACCCGTGGCGATGATGGGTGACGGATCGCAATCCTCTGCGACCGCGGGGACCGGGCCCAAGCAATCTGTACTCTATGTGGAGTTCCGCAAGGACGGCACTCCCATCGATCCCAGCCCGTGGTGGGCGACAAACGAAGGCGAAAAGGTTCGCGGATGATGCGCAAAACTTACCTGCTTTTCCTCGGTGCAGTGGCCGGCGCCGCGGTAGCCCTGCTGGTGACACAGCCACACTCAATATTGCTCGGCTCG
>Ga0116219_10004448_pt1 | contig 10550 bp, 8 predicted proteins | sample Sb_taG_4_FD_91019 | JGI IMG/M metagenome (GOLD analysis project Ga0116219, IMG submission 91019) | Peat soil microbial communities from Weissenstadt, Germany - Sb_50d_6_BS metaG | ecosystem: Environmental > Terrestrial > Soil > Wetlands > Peat | place: Germany: Weissenstadt | collected 2010-09-21
CGTACTTCTTTACCGCAGCCTCGCGCAAAGCCATCCTCGCCTCCGTCCAACAGAAATGCTCGCGGCGACTGAATCGATAAAAGCCTAGCAATTAGTTGAAGCGGGCGACTAGTAGCCGCGATCGCCGATCGCGGCCGCCGCGGTCAGCGACCGCGGCTACAACTATCCCTAAACTCCCGCCGGCCGCCTCAGATCGAGCGTCAGCGGGAATTCGGGATGGGGCGCCTCCGGCGGCGGCTCGTAGGCGCCGGGCGTGTGGCCGCGCGCCTCGAATCGCGCGAGGCGGCGCGCCTCCGCCTCGTTGCTGTTGACGGGGAAAGTGTCGTAGCTGCGCCCGCCGGGATGGGCGACGTGATAGACGCAGCCGCCGAGCGCCCGTCCGCTCCACGCATCGAAAATGTCCAGAATGAGCGGCGCATGGATCGGCACGGTCGGATGCATCGCCATCGCGGGCTTCCACGCCTTGTAGCGCACCGCGCCGACCGCGACGCCCTCGATCGCCGTCTGCCGCAGCGGCACGCGCCGCCGGTTGCAGGCGACGACGTAGCGATCGGGATCGGCTGTCGTCAACTTCACCTGCAGGCGCTCGGTCGAGCTGTCGGTGTAGCGCGCGGTGCCGCCGATCGCGCCGGTCTCGCCGAGCACGTGCCAGGGCTCCAGCGCCTGGCGCAGCTCGAGCTGAACGCCCTCGTATTCGACCTCGCCGCAGAACGGAAAACGAAATTCGGCCTGCGCCACGTACCAGTCGGAGCGGAAGGCGTAGCCGTGCGCTCTCAGATCGGCGAGCACGTCGAGGACATCTTCCCAGACGAAGTGCGGCAGCATGAATCGGTCGTGCAGCGACGAGCCCCAGCGCGGCAGCGGCCCGTTGAGCGGGTCACGCCACAAGCGGGAGAGGATTGCGCGGATGAGCAACTGCTGGGCGAGGCTCATGCGCGCGTCCGGCGGCATCTCGAAGCCGCGGAACTCGATCAATCCGAGACGGCCGGACGCGCCGTCCGGCGAATAGAGCTTGTCGATGCAGAGTTCCGCGCGATGGGTGTTGCCGGTCACGTCGGTGAGAATGTTGCGCATCAGGCGATCGAGCAGCCATGGCCGTGGGGCGTCTCCCTGTCCGGGCCGCGGCATTTGAGCGAGCGCGATCTCCAGTTCGTAAAGGCTGTCGTGGCGCGCCTCGTCGACGCGCGGCGCCTGGCTGGTCGGACCGATGAACAGGCCCGAGAAGAAATAGGACAGGCTTGGATGGCGCAGCCAATGGATGACAAGACTTTTCAGCAGGTCGGGACGCCGCAGGAAAGGGCTGTCGAGCGGCGTCGGGCCGCCGACGACAACATGATTGCCTCCGCCCGTTCCGGAATGTTTGCCGTCGATCATGAACTTGTCGGCGCCGAGCCGTGACAGCCGCGCTTCCTGGTAGATCGCTTCGGTCGTCGCGACGCATTCGCGCCAACTCGACGAGGGATGGATGTTGACTTCGATGACGCCCGGGTCCGGCGCCACGCGAATGACGTTGACGCGCGGATCGCCAGGGGGCGCATAGCCCTCGATCTGCACCGGCGACCCGACCTTTTCGGCCGCCGCCTCCGCCGCGGCGACGAGTTCGAGATAGTCCTCCAACCGCTCGACCGGCGGCAAGAACACGCATAAACGTCCGTCGCGCGCCTCGACCGTCACGGCGGTGCGAACGGCCCCGTCGATGTCGCCGAGCCGCTGCTCGACGCGCTCCTGGCCCGCCTCCGCCGCGGCGAACGAGGCGACCCGCTGAGCGCGCTCCGGGGCGACGTGGAAATCCGGCAGGGGCGCGCGCGGCTCGGTCGGATCGGCCTCGAAGACATAGGGGAAGGACGCGGGCGGAATAAAGGGCAGCGCGCCCAGCGGCAGGCGGTAACCGACCGGACTGTCGCCGGGGACCAGATGGAGCACGCCGCGCCGCGTCTTCCATTTTTCGCTGCGCCAGTGCGGTCCTTCGGCCTTCGCCTGCCAGCGCTGGACCGGCAGCACGTATCCGGAAGGCTCGGTCAAGCCGCGCGAAAAGACGAGGGCGATCCGGTGGCGCTCCTCGGGGTCTTTCAGTTTCGAGTTCTCCGGCGAGACGTTCGCCGGAAGATTGGCCTCCTTCACGATCCACTCGGCCGGATCCTCGTAGGCCGGCGTAACGTAAGCGGATTCAACGCCGAGTTCCGCTGCGATCTCGCCGAGCAACGCCTGCGCCTTCTCGTTGCTCGCGCCGGTCTCCTCTCCCTCCGCCGCGATGCGCTTGGGGTTCATCCAGATCGGCTTGCCGTCGCGCCGCCAGTAGAGCGAAAAGGTCCAGCGCGGCAAGGATTCGCCCGGGTACCATTTGCCTTGCCCGTAATGCAGGAATCCGCCCGGCGCGAAGCGATCGCGCAGGCGCCGGATGAGCCGGTCGGCGAGGGCGCGCTTCGTCGGGCCGACGGCGTCCGTGTTCCACTCGCCCGACTCGAAATCGTCGATCGAGACGAAGGTCGGCTCGCCGCCCATGGTGAGGCGCACGTCGTCGGCGATGAGCTTCTTGTCGACCTCCTCGCCCAGAGCGTCGAGGGCCTTCCACGCTTCTTCCGAAAAGGGCTTGGTGATGCGCGGGTGCTCGGCGACCCGTTCGACGCGCATATCGAACTTGAAATCGACATCGGCGAAACTCGCCTCGCCTGAAATCGGCGCGGCGTTGCGATAGTGCGGCGTCGCGGCAAGCGGAATATGGCTTTCGCCGGCCAAGAGGCCCGAGGTCGGATCGAGGCCGATCCAGCCGGCGCCCGGAAGATAGACCTCCGCCCAGGCGTGCAGATCGGTGAAGTCGTGGTCCGTGCCGGGCGGGCCGTCGAGAGCGACAAGATCCGGTTTCAGCTGGATGAGATAGCCGGACACGAACCGCGCCGCCAAGCCCAGGTTTCGCAGGATCTGCACGAGAAGCCAGCTCGAGTCGCGGCATGAGCCCGAACCGCGCTCGAACGTTTCCTCCGGGCTCTGCACCCCCGCCTCCATACGGATGACGTATGCGATCTCCCGCGCGAGTCCGCGGTTGAGATCGACCACGAAATCGACCGTGCGCTTGGGAGTTCGGTCAATCCCGTGCAGAAAGGCCTCGAGCCGCGGCCCCGTGTGCTCAGGCGTGCGGTAGATGACAAGATCGGGCCTCAGGTCCTCGCCGTATTCGAACGGCCAAATCTCCGCGCTTTCCTCGACGAAGAAATCGAACGGATTGTAGACCGTCATGTCGGCGACGACGTCGACCTCGATCTTGAGTTCCTTGACCAGCTCAGGAAAGACATAGCGCGCCAGCCAGTTGCCATAAGGGTCCTGCTGGACGTTCACGAAATGATCGGAAGGCGAAACTTTGAGCGAGTGCGAAATGACCCGGGTGCGGCTATGGGGCGCGGGCCGCAGCCGGATGATCTGCGGCCCAAGCGAGACCGGCCGGTCATAACGGTAGTGCGTCAGATGATGGATGGCGGCGCGGATGGACATGCGGGCGCGGACTCGTGACGGACCATCGAACCTTTCACAATCTGCTGCGCCGCACAATCCGAGCGTCTGTAGCCGCGCTCGCTGAGCGCGGCTCGCGCGGTCAGCGACCGCGCCTACAATCGGGCGCTTCATCCTTGATTCCAGGAAGTGCGGAATTTAACTTCTAAACCAACCCGTCTGGCGTGAACAATGGCGTCGCGAACTCACAAACACCTGCGTCGTCTCGCCGGCGCGCCATCCTGGCGAACGCCGCCGCCGTGGCAGTTTTGCGCGCCGAATTTGAAGCCGCTCCATCGCGATACGGCTGGACGATCGGCCGGTTTGTAACAATGCCGGACCACTTGCATTTCTTCTGCGTGAGCGATGAAACGCCCGGCGCGGCTCACTGTCGCGCTTCATGGCCGGGTTCAAGCAATGGACCGCCAAGGGCATTCTGCGCGCAACCGGCGCGACGCCGCCTCTCTGGCAGAAGGAATTCTTCGATCATGTCCTGCGCTCGGACGAGAGCTATGAGTCCAAATGGCATTACGTTCGGAGAATCCGGTTCGAGCGGGACTCGTGAGCACAGCGGACGATTGGCCGTATGGCGGCGAGATCGGGCCGATCACGCGCTGAAACGAGCGCGATTCTGTAGGCGTGGTCGCTGAGCGCGGCCCGCGGTCGGCGACCACGCCTACAACGGGGCGTCGCCCGTGCGCGCAGCGGAAGCGATCTCCGCCGGCGGCGCTTCTCCCGCGAACCCGCACGCCGCGAGCGCCTCCAACATGTGCGGCGGCGCCGGGGCCTCGACTTCGATCGGCGGCTTCCCCTTCGACAGGGGCACGACGACCTTGCGCGCCAGCAGCTGCAGCGGAAGGTCGGCGCGGGCGCCGTAGATCGCGTCGCCCAGGATCGGCCACCCCTGCGAAGCGCAATGAACCCGCAATTGGTGCGTGCGCCCCGTCCTCGGCTCGAGTTCGAGCCAGGCGATCGGGCCGCTTCGCCAGATCCCGCGCCCCTTGACGCGCCAGAGCGTTAGCGCCGGCTGTCCTTTCGGATCGACCTTCATCCACCAGCCGCGCCGATCGTCGAGCCGGCCGAGCTTGAGATCGATCGCCCCGCTCTCGGCCTCCGGCGCGCCGGCGACGATGGCCCAATAGGTCTTGGCGATCTTGCCCTGCTTGAACAAGAGCCCCAATTTCTCCAGCGCTTTATGATGTCGCCCGAGCACCAGGCAGCCGGCCGTGTCGCGGTCGAGCCGGTGTGCGAGCGCCGCCTTTCGCGGCAGTCCGAAACGCAGCGCGTCGAAATCGTCCTCGAGGCTTAAGCCGCCCTTCGGCCCCGCATGGACGGCGACGCCCGCCGGCTTATCGAGAACGAGCATCATTCCGTCGCGATAAAGGAGCCGCGCTCTTGTTTCTTCCGGCGTCATGGGGACAGTGGTATTCCAACACGGAGGCGCCCGCATAGGGGCGGCGCCGCGAGGGTTTCTGCGTTGGACGACGACAAGAAAGCGAAATCCGGCCTCCTGCGCCGCTGGTTCGGCGGCGCGGACGCAGCGACCGCGCCGCCGTCCGAAAAGTCGCCGGCCCCGGTTGCGAGCGAAGCCGAGCCGCCGGCCGCCGATCCCGCCTCGCAAAACGTGGCGGCGGCGCCTTCGGAACCGACAGGAAGTTGGCTTAAGCGCCTTCGGTCGGGCCTCTCGCGCTCGTCATCGAACATCACCCGGGGCGTCGCCGACATCTTCACCAAGCGCAAGCTCGACGCCGCTTACCTCGACGATCTGGAGGACATTCTGATCCAGGCCGACCTTGGGCTTGGCGCGGCGGCCCGCGTTCGCGAGGCGCTCGCCCGCGGGCGCTACGATGAGGGGATCAGTCCGGACGAAGTCAAGCGCATCCTCGCCGCGGAGGTCGAGCGCGCGCTCGCCCCGGTCGCTCGCCCGCTCGTGGTCGATCCGGGCAAGCGCCCGTTCGTCATCCTCGTCGTCGGCGTCAACGGCTCCGGCAAGACGACGACCATCGGCAAGCTCGCGGCCAAATTCGGAGCCGAGGGGAAGACGGTCGTGCTCGCCGCGGGCGACACCTTCCGCGCCACTGCGATCGAGCAATTGCGCATTTGGGCGCGGCGCACGTTTGCGGCCCTCGTCGAGCGCGAGCAGGGCGCCGACGCGGCCGGGCTCGCGTTCGACGCGCTGACCCGCGCCCGCGAGCTTGACGCCGACGTGGTGCTGATGGACACGGCCGGGCGCCTGCAGAACCGGGCCGAGCTCATGGGCGAGCTCGAGAAGATCGTCCGCGTGATGAAGAAGGTCGATCCGCAAGCGCCGCACGCCGTGCTCCTTGTGCTCGACGCCACCGTCGGGCAGAACGCGTTGAGCCAGGTCGAGATTTTCGGCCGCATTGCTGGCGTCACCGGCCTCGTGATGACCAAGCTCGACGGCACGGCGCGCGGCGGCATCCTGGTCGCGATCGCCGACAAGTTCGCCCTGCCGGTACATTTCATCGGGGTCGGCGAAGGCGTCGACGACCTCGAGCCGTTCACGGCGCGCGACTTCGCCGAGGCCATCGCGGGGGTCGAGAGGGCGGAGGCGCCGCAATGACAGGGACGAACGTGACACAGACCTCCGCCGCGCCGCCGCCGCGCAAGGCGCTGAACCCGACCGTCAAGTTCGTGCTCGAGCTTGGTCCGCTGGCGCTGTTCTTCGCCGCCTATTCAAAACTTGGCATCTTCGCCGCGACCGGCGTCTTGATGGCGTGCGTGGTGGTCACGCTCGGCGTCTCCTACGCGATGCTGCGGCGCATTCCCGTGATGCCGCTGGTGACGGCGGTGATCGTCCTCATTTTCGGCTCGCTGACCCTCATCTTTCACGACGAGACCCTGATCAAGATCAAGCCGACCGCGCTCTATCTCCTGTTCGCCGCGGCGCTGTTCGCCGGCGTCTGGCTCAAGAAGCCGCTCTTGAAAATCCTGTTCGACGGGGCGCTGCACGTGACCGAGGAAGGATGGCGCAAGCTGACCTGGCGCTGGGCGTTCTTCTTCGTCGCCCTCGCCATCCTCAACGAGGTCGTTTGGCGCACCCAGTCAACCGACCTCTGGGTCAAGTTCAAGACCTTCGGCTTTCTGCCGATCACCCTGCTCTTCGCCCTCGCCCAGGCGCCGCTCATCATGAGGTGTGAGACGAAGGAGAAGGAGGCGGGGGACGAGTTGTAAGGGGGTCCGCGCCTGAAGCGGCGGAATACAGAGGTTCGCTGGGGTTTGTCCCTGCGTCCGGCGCGACAGCAAACAAAGGGTCGATTCGCCGTACGGGGGGGAATCTGCGTCATATCGCCGCAGTTTCCCGCTTCATGCAGGAGATCTGTTGTAAGACTATTGAAAAATTGCGAGCTAATCACATATATAGATCAAAGCAGGCTAAGCAGCAGGAGATCGTTACGGGCGCAAGGGAACTTGCAACACTAAGGGGGTGCCCCTTGCTGTTGGTTTAACCAATAAAGTCTGCGAGGTACGTCTGTGTACCAAGAAAAATTGTTACGTTGGCGAACGGAACTTCCGGGGTTTTTCCCAAATAAGCAACTAGATGATATTATGAGTTCTTGCGATTCAGATGTCATTGATGAACGCAATAAAGCTGTCGAGGCTCTTGACAAGTTTATTCAAGACTCGGGGCATGATTCTGAGCTTGTCTATGACGCAATCGGATGCGTAGTCGTCCTACAGCGAGACAAGAAAATAACCACAGATCGCGCTATCGCAATACTATTGAAGCCGGCGTGTTTTGAAGAAAGAAATCGCTGGCTGACTCGACAAGACGCGATGGAGGCTCTTACCCGCCTTCGCGAACAAGCCTCGGGCTGGGAGCGTTGTACAGATCCGAACGCAACCGAGGTATTACTTAAGATCGTTGAAGAAGACACCCATCCTGAAGAGGTGCGTTGGGACGCCACAAGGATCTTGGCCGATCCGCAGGCGATCCAAAACTTAGATGAATCTAAAGTAGATAGTGTGCTTAAGGTTCTTATGCGGAGGCTCATTCGCATCAAGGACGCTTCAAAAAATCGTGAAGCCTTTGATCAAATTATTTTCACAAGTAAAATTATATCTGGCATCCGTAGCATAAACAGGAAAACCTGACAAGACAAGGCAGGTTTGCTTATCCAACTTCTGGCTGAACGCACGGATAGACGCGGCGGTATTGACAGCGCCGCGCTCATTAAGGCGATCACGCCCCTCGAAGGAGGAGATCCTCCTTTTTGGAACCAATTGTGCAGTTTCTTTGTCGAGTCAGCCATTGACAAGGAAAAGGACGAGCGGATGACCGGTCTGATCGCGGACCTTCTCATCACGTCCACGGGTGGAGATCCGCTCCGAGCGGGACACGAGATCAACGCCTACGAGCACAGCCATAACTTGCCAACAGGTTCGTTTCCAATTTTGCGCCAAGAGGTCGGTACCCCATCCGCGCTGAGTGAGATAACCAGCAAACTGCAAGGAGATTTGGAGACCTATTTTCAGAAGCCGATAGCAAAACTAAACGAAGAAACGATGAAAATGTGGGAAGATATTATTAAGCAAGCACAATGGAGCTTCAGGACCAGGTTAGCTATGAGCATAATTATTTTTCTTCTTGGTGTCGCATTAGTAATAATTTCGATGATAAAACAAACAGGAATGCAAGTCGGAACCGAGAATAATATTTATTACCTTGCGGCTGGTCTAGCAAGTATGTTTTTAGTGATTTATTCCGGGCCACTGAAAGATATAAGACAGTCAATTATAGACTTAGGCACCGCAAACGCCGCGTTCATAGGTTCTGTGCATCGTGTGCTTGAAGCAAGTCATACGTTTTCTTACTTTTATACAACGAACAAGATTAACTTCAGCGAAATGACAAAGTCCTCGGCTGTGATTGACGCCGCTCTAAAAAGCACCGTCGAGTTGCTCAACAAAGCGGCTCGAGATTCCTCGGAAGGAATTTTCTTCAAGGTGATTAGAATTTGGCGACGGCAACGCGAGCAACATCCGCCAAAGCCGTAATAGTCGCCAATCTTTAGCGACTGCGCCTTCACCGCGCGCAGATCTTGACCGCTCCCGGGGCGCCCCACATCGCGCAGGGCGAAAAGCTGAAGCGATAGGGGCCGTTGGCGGGCGCGACGAACGTCAATTCGCCCGGCGCCTGCGCCGCGCCGAAGAAGAAACCGCCGGGCCCCTCCACGTTCGGATCGCGCGGCCGCCATACGGTCGCGACGCGTCCGCTGCGCGGGTCGTATTCGGACGCTTCCCCGATCATCTGCGCGCTGATCGCCTGGCCGCTCGAAAAACTGCCGACGAATGTCGTCGCCGCGCCGCGGTAGGTCCAGCAGACCTGACCCGCCGCCATTTGAATCGGCGCCACGACGTTTTTATTGCAGGAACTCGCTCGCGCGAGGCCAGAAATCAAAGGAACGCAGGCCAACGCCGTGACGAGGACTGCATTTCGGGTTCGACGCCGCGAGACCATATCGACCCCTTTGGGGATTATACCAATTCTACCCGACCGCCGCGCCTCATCGGTTGGCGCCGGCGAGGCGACGCTCTGACCGAGACTTGCAGCAAACGCCTCGCCCAGAGCCCGAAGGCGCCCGCCGCGCCCGGCGGCGATCAGTCATTGATTGCTTGGAGGCGATTATGCGCGAGGGCAATTTGAACTCAAGGACGACCCCATAGGGCGTCTTTTGACGCCCGTCTCCGACGGGCTACTGGGTCGCCGCCGGAGGCGGTGCGCCATAGGGCGTCGCTAGACGCCCGTCTCGCGACAGCTGCGGCGCATCCTTGACTTCAAATTCCCCTCGCGCTCAGCTCCGCCAAGCAAACAATGACCCCGTCCTAACTCATCCCGCGCTCTGCTGGGAGCCCGGTGATACATGCATGTTTGTAATTTGGCCTTCAAGTCGTCCACGCCCCGACCGCTTGCGAGGGCAGATCGGAAACCCCGTTCGATGCGCGCCATGGAGGCTCCTGAACAGGCGATCGTCGCCAGACTGGTCGCTCGCGATGGGAACAATGCAAGTGTCCCCGTAAATGCCCCAGAGCGACATAACAGCGCAGATGAGGTTGACCTTTTGTGCCCCGCGCGGCGGCCGATCGGGCGCCCCGCGCCGTCGCTCGCCCCGTGTACGCTCCTGTCCTGATCCGAGATTCTCCGGATGGAGGGCTCGGTCGGGCCGAGATTGCCGGCAGCGGCGGCGTTATTCACGTCGGAAGCGTCGCCGTCCGCAGCCGACGCGCCTCGGAGGTTTTCTGCTTCCCGTCGCGGGCCGATTAGTGCGGCGCTTGCTCGCGAATGGGTAAGCCGAAGCTCACACCCTTAGAGTGCGTTTTGGAACAGAGTCCACGATGACGCCTGCTCGGTAACGCTTGAGACCGCGCCCAATTCTCCTTGTAGGATTTGGGACAGATTCCACGATGACCCCAAGTAAGCCGGTTCGCGCCCGCGCAGCTGCGCGTGCGCGCCCGCCGAGGGCGGGTTCCCATTCTTCGACGACGTCCGGACGAGACCTTGCGCTCGGGCGGGCGCCGGGTCGCGTCGCCCATCCGCGCGCCCCACGCGTATAAGAGCGACGCCGCTTCAGGCGTAGCCGATCGTCGTCAGGCCGCCCGTCCTCGAATGGGTGACGAGCGAGCTCGAATAGTCTCCGACAAGCGTGATATGGTCCGTCGTATTCCCGCTCAAGAGCGTCAACGTTCCGCTCGTTCCGGCGCTGTTTTCGACGAAGCTGACGAAGCGCGCCGATGTCAGCAGCGTATCGCCGGCGGCGAAGCCCTCGATCGATGCGCCGAACGTGTTCGGGCTCAAGAGTTCGAGCGCGCCGCCGGTTCCTTGGAACGAGACGGTTTGGGTGCTCGCGATCGCGCCGTTGGCGATCAGCTCTGCGCCGGCGTCGATTTGAAGCGTCCCGGTCCCCACCACGGCGCTGTTCAAGTCCAGCGGCAACGGAGCGGAGGCAGGCGAATGTCCGCGCGCCGGCCATGGTTCGGAAGCCGCCGGAGATTTTCATTTTGACCTTCATCATCCGCAGGTCCCTCTCGCCCTCATTGTTGGTGAA
>Ga0116219_10004451_pt1 | contig 10543 bp, 11 predicted proteins | sample Sb_taG_4_FD_91019 | JGI IMG/M metagenome (GOLD analysis project Ga0116219, IMG submission 91019) | Peat soil microbial communities from Weissenstadt, Germany - Sb_50d_6_BS metaG | ecosystem: Environmental > Terrestrial > Soil > Wetlands > Peat | place: Germany: Weissenstadt | collected 2010-09-21
GATACCTTTTCATTCACGGCGTACGGACACGCCTGGACCGCCCACGAATGGCTCGCCGAATTGAGCATCTATGCGGCATACCGGATGGGTGGTTACTCAGGTTTAGAACTGTGGCTGGCGACCCTGACGTCCGTTCTGCTGATTTTGATGTATTTCTAGTGCTACCGGTGCTGTGGGAACGCGATGGTTTCGTTCCTGGGCGGGTTGTGCGCGTGGTTCTTCGGGACAATCGGGCTGGCGATCCGGCCGCTGCTTCTGGGCCATATCTTTCTCGTGATCGAACTGATCCTACTGGAATGGGGATCCCGAAACCGGCGTTGCCTGTGGGGCTTGCCTCCCCTTTTTGCCGTCTGGGTGAACTGCCACGGCTCGTATTTCTTCGGGATGGGCATTCTGTTTGTCTACTGGATCTACTCTTTCGCGGACGGGAAGTGGGGGCTGGTGGCCGCCGAACCGCGGGTTAAGCAGGGACGGAAATGGCTTGGCGGAATCCTGATTCTCTGCGCTGTCGCCTGTTGCTGTAACCCGGTGGGGATCCGGCTATTGCTCTACCCACTGAACACGTTGCTGCATCAACCCACGGGCCTCAACGCGGTTGACGAATGGCTTCCGCCAGACATGCGGAGTGGGCGGGCATTAGGTATGATCGGCGCCGTCATCGGCCTCCTTGTGGTAGCGTTGCTGCGTCGCTCCGAACTGCGATTGCGGGAGCTGCTCGTGCTTGGGATGGCGTTTGCGTTGGCGCTGCAGCATGTGCGAATGCTGTTTCTGTTCGGAATCGTCGTGAGCCCGGTGCTGTGCCGTGTGCTCGCCCCAGTACTCGGAGAAGACAGCAAGCGCGAGCACCCGATCGCGAACGCAGTGCTCATTTTCGCCTGTGTGATTGCGGTCGTCCGGGGATTTCCGGCCCAGGCCGAGCTTCAGGAACAAGTCAGAAAAGGCAATCCTACCGGGGCGGTAGATTACATCCGCCGAACGGGACTGTCCGGGCCGATGCTGAATGAGTACGTGTTCGGCGATTACCTCATCTGGGCACTGCCGGAAGAGAAAGTATTTATCGACGGCCGAGGCGATGTCTATGATTGGACCGGCGTGTTCGCGGAGTTTGGGAAATGGGCGACGCTCGCCGAAGATCCTCAGGTGCTGCTTGAGAAATACCACATCCGCCTCGTCCTGCTGTCAAATGGCGCTCCAATGGCGCGGGTGATGGCGTACTTGCCGGGGTGGCGTAGGGCTTATTCAGACGATGTAGCGGTCGTGTTTGTACGATGAATCCCGAATCAGCAATCCTCGCCGAGGGACCCGCTTCGCCGGCAAGACGCCCGGCCGCGTGGTGGCCCGGCATCCGCTCCCTGCTTGTGCCATCAATCCCGGACAGTTTTTTCGTAGTTCTGATGGTCATCGTTTTCATGGCAGGGTCGCACTGGTCGGTGCTGCTGGGAGACGGCGATACCGGCTGGCACATCCGAACTGGAGAGCTCATCCTTCAGCATCACAGCGTGCCCACGCGAGACCCGTTCTCTTATACTGTTCCGGGTAAACCCTGGTATGCGTGGGAGTGGCTTGCCGATATCATCTTCGCCGGGGTCCACCGTCTCGCAGGTTTAAAGGGCGTGGTCTTGTTCTCCGCAACGGCCGCCTGCCTGTCGGTCGTCATTCTCTTCCGCCACATGATCTGGCGTGGCGCCGGCGTCCACGTTGCCTTGTTCGTGGGCATTCTGGCGGCCGATGCTTTGAGAATCCACTTCCTGGCGAGGCCGCATATCTTTACAACGCTGTTAACGGCTGTGACCTTGTGGATGCTGGACCGTGATTCGTCGAATCCCTGCCGTGCCGTCTGGGCGCTGATTCCAATCGCCATTTTGTGGACCAATCTGCATGGTGGATTTCTGGTACTCATCACCGCAGTCACGTTCTATGCAGCAGGAGCGCTGATTCGGGGGGAAACAGCCCGGGCGCTTCGGTATGGCATCCTGGCGGCGAGCTGCTCGGCGGCCACCCTGATCAATCCATACGGCTGGAATCTGCACGCTCACATTTGGAGTTACTTGCGGTCAGACTGGCTGATTACAAGTATTGACGAGTTCCAATCGCCCGCGTTTCGTGGCGAGGCGATGGCTAAGTTTGAGGTTCTTTTGTTCCTTGGGCTCGTGTGCGTGCTCGACCTGATTCGCAGAAAACGATACGAGACGGTGTTCCTGATCCTGTTCTGGGCCCACTCGGCACTGACTTCGGTCCGGCACGTGACCATTTTCGTCATTGCGGCGGCGCCCGCAATCGCACTCCAGCTCAGTAACGCATGGGAGCGCTGGGTTGCGCCCGCCGCGCGAGCATCGATCGCAGGAACCTTGCGCGATCTTGTGCATGACATGCGACCGTACGCCACAAGAACCAGTATATGGATTCCGGCGTTTGTGGCTCTACTTGCATTCTCCAGGTGGGGCGTGCAATATCCGGCCGAGTTTCCCTCGGCGAACTTCCCCGCCGCTCTGTTCGCACGGAATGCCGGTCTGCTGGCCGCGCCAGGGAATGAGAACTCCCGTATTCTGAGCCCAGATAGCTGGGGCGGCTATCTTATATACAAGCTGTATCCGGGCCGGCGAGTGTTCATCGATGGTAGAAGCGACTACTACGGTCCCGCGGTTTTGCGCGATTACGCTTGTTTGCGTGCCGCCTGCGAGACCTGGCAGGATCTGGCCGACCAATACGGGTTTCAATTTGCCCTTATACCACCCGATTGGGCGCTCTCGCGTGCGTTGAGGCAAAGCAATCAATGGGTGCTTCGCGACCACGATGAGGTCGCCCTTCTCTTCGAGCGGCACAGAGCCGGCGGTCCGCGTACCGGCCCTCCGCCCACGCCAGCGCTACGACGGTGAAGACCGGCATGACGCCCAAAGCTCCGGCGTGGCAGCGCGATGGCCGGTCGGATGTCTATGACCGGACTGGCGTGCTGGCGGAATACGGCCGGGCGACTCTTTCGGAGGATCCGCAAATTCTACTCAACAAATATGGGATTCGTTTGTGCTTTCTGACGGAAGGTCCGTCGATGGGCGGGCGATGGGCTATCCTCCGGGCTGGCGAAAAGCTTACGAGGACGAGGTGGCGGTGGTATTTGTGCGGTGAGCGGATTCGGTGGTGGACAGGCGCTGCGTGTTGGTGGCCAGCCGCCGGACCGTCGCAATCTGCAGCAATCCCAGCAGCACAATGGCTAAGGAGAAGACCTGCACGTGGCTTGCGCGGGTGACGAATTGGCTCACCCAGGGGAGGGCCCACAGGAGCACACACATTCGGAAATACGCGGACCGGAGAGTCGCGTCCGGGTGGTGGGCGAGACTCTCCGCGGACACAAGCAGTGCGATCACGAGCAAGATGGCATCGTAATGCTGCGAGTGCAAGTTTAAGATCAAACTGAAAGTGATGGTGGCGCCCCAGGTGGCATTCCGGAAGGCAGGACCTCGGCCGGACTGGAGCCATGCGGGGACCAGGAGAGAGAGCAAGAATCCTGCGATTGCGGCCGCAACGACCATCATGGCTACGGAGCCGCCGCCAGGGAGCAGGCGGAAAAAGTGGTAACCATCGATGAACTTCTCCCACGCGAGAAACGCCGCCTGGTGGGCAGCGGTCATGGCGCGGTACTCGCCCATCAATCGCCAATAAAAAATTAGCGACGATGGGGCGACACAGAGGATCGAGATTGAAGCCAGCCCGAGCGCTCCGGCGGCGATTCCCGCTAGGGCCTTCCAGCGGCGGCTGACGACCAGCATGGGTAGAATCAGCACCAGCATGGTGGGCTTATAGAGACATCCGGAGAGGAGGCCGCCGGCGGCGAAAGAGCGCCCCTGGCGAAGCAAGCGGGTAGCGGCGGCGATACAGAAAAATGCAACCGCCGTAACCTGGCCGGAAACCAGTGTCTCCAGGACAAAAGGATGGAAGGAGACTGCGGCGAGGAAGGCGGTTCTGCGGGCGGCGGGATCCAGGGCCGCCGGCCAGAGCAGCGCGATGCCCGACAGGTACAAGGCGATGGACACGCAAACCCACGCAGCGTAGGCCCAACGAAAGGACAGAAACGCGAATGGCCGAAAAAGCAGCGCAAACCACGGTGCATTCGGGAAAAGCGATGTCGCGCCCGCGGATGGAGACAACTCCCGGTAGAGCGCCGTCTGCAGGTTGAGGTCGTACAATTGGCCGGCCATGCCGCGGTTCAAGATCGTACCGGCGTCATAAAACGCCGCAAAATCCTGGCCGGCACGCCACCCGAGAAAGCCTCCCTTGCCCCAAGCCGTGGCGATCAGGAACAGGAGGGAGATGAGGATACCGGTATAGCAAGCGACTTCTAATTCGCGCCCTTTGGGGGGTGGTCCGAGGAGCGCGCGGATGCGTTGGCCCGCACGGCTGGAGCCCAGGAATTCGGGGAGGCGCTGCACCCAGCGCGGAAGGGGGCGGCGCTGGACGAATTCACAGAAGGATTTCATTCTCAGCGATTGGATTCTTGAACGCAGAGGCCATAAACAAGAATACATCACCCACCCACAACAGGCTGCCCTAAGCAGGCCGCCTTTTGCACGGATGAACGCTGCCCGACACGGAAGGGCAGATCATAATGGATCGAAGTCTTCGAAAAGTGCTCGGCCGGCAGTGACCTGCGCTGTTGATACTTGCCGAATCTGCCTGTAGTAAGGCCCTACAGTCCCGACTCTTGTCCACGGACACCCGCTTCCGCGGCCGGTCGCTTTCCGCATCACGGCGGACGATCGCAACTCACCAAACTGTGTCGATGGCGGCGAAAACAGGGGCCATTATGGCGGGTAGGAAGGACCACCTATGTGGTTACGCAATGGACTTCGGTGGCATCATGCCGGCCCTGGATTCTGGTTTTGGTTGCCCTGCGGCAACTCTGGTTGCCCTACGGCAACCGCGCCTTTGTTTGCGCGGCTACAGGTGCTCTTATGATCTTCGAAGTGCAAACTGCAGTCAAGGAAAATCTCGTCCTTTTTCGCCGGCCCCGAGGTGCAGGGCTTGTTGGCCACTCGCGGAGAGCCAGTGGATTCTCTTCGTAACCAGTTGGCTTCGCCTTTTCCCGCGCGCCGATCATCCGCGCCGCAAACGACCACGCCGGGCGCGCGCGACTGTGTGGTTATTGCCTGCGACGGGGCCACTCCAGGGGCCACTCCCTGCCATCGACTATTGGCAGCGTGGCCCCAACTGGCCCCGCCATAATGGCCCCATCAGCCGCCGCCACTAACACCAAACTGTAAACACCTGTATACAGTCTTCTAAGTCTTCTCGGCTGGCTCACCTTAAGACGCTATCGAAAATCGGGTAGTCTGACCCGTCAACAACTGGCTCTTTCCACCATGCTGACCACGAGCGTCGTGATCTGCACTTTCGTCCGTTCGTCCGTGATTTCGTATAACGACCTCGGTTGGCGCGGCTTCATGATTGCGCAGTTTGTGCTGATCCTGTGGTCTGTGGAATTCTGGCCCACATGGCCTGAATTGTCGCGTGGCAGGATTATTTCAGGGACTTCAGGGCAGTCGCCGTTCACGGCGCGCCGGCGCCCCGGTGCGGCGATCGGGCTAACTCCGGATCTCCGCAGCGGCGCACATGCCTCGGACGCATGCCGTGCGATGTCGAACGGCAACCCCGGCCCGGATTCGGAATTGTCGATGACAGCCACGAACGAAGGTAGGGCCGTCAATCACGCCGATCCGCTTCCAACACGACGCCTTCGGCCCGCCCAAGTGCGGGCCTCTTCTCCAGCCTCGTCCCGTACCCGTACCACCCCGCCCACAATGCCGCGCTCCAGAAATAAACGCCCAGGGAATATTGGACCTTGGACAGAATCATCATCAGCAGCAGGGCGCCGAGCAATACGAACCCCGCAACCCAAACCCGCCCCAGAAGACTCTGCCGCCTCGCACGAGCCAACCCGGCAGCCCACAGAAACGGAGGCAGTAAAACCGCCTCATCGGGGAACCATTCGTAAGGGGTACAGAGGAACCCCGCAACCAGTAGAGTCAGGACCCTCCGCCTCCAATCCCAATCCTCGCGCCACTTCCAGGCGTACCACCCAGCCCACACTACAGAGCAGACCGCAGGCACGAACTGCACCCAAAAGCGCTTGCGCGCCGCGAGCGCCCGTACAACCCCCGCGAGGCTCGGGATGAACAATTGCGCCACGCCCTGGTCACCGTAGGCCACCACGTTGTGTGAGAACACCTGCGGGTCGAAGATGAGCGCGAAGGCGCTCGCTGCGGCCATGCCCCCCGCCAGCCCTGCTAGCGGCCGAAAGTCCCGTTTACAGACCGACCGCACGAGCAAGGCCGTCCAGAAGGGCAAGAACAGGTGCGGCTTCATGGCCGCGATCAGCAGGGCCGTGCCGGCCAAAACCGGAAGCCTCTTCTCCCAATACAGAAACAACATCACGGCCAGGAGCAGGAAGAAAGCCGCCTGCCCCGTCACCAAGGTCGCCGCGACCGGTGGAAAGACGTAAGCCGCCAGCCGCGGGAAGTCCCCATACATCCGCTGGTACAACTCCAGGCTCAGCAGGAGCGCCATGAACCCGCTCGAAATCCACAACGCCCATGCCAGCTTCGACGGGAAGAGGGCGAAGGCCGCGAGAAACCAGAGACACCACGGCGGCTCTGCCGCGATGGCCCGGACGGCTGAGGTCCGGCCGTTCGCTCGCTCGAGGGTGAGCAGGGCCGCCGGATCATAAGGGTTGTGGTGCTCCAGCAGCAACCGGCCCGGCGCCCAAAACGCGATGAAATCGCCCGATCCGAATTTGGCGAAGCGTGACACGGCCAGCGCAACGATAAGGGCTACCAGGGAGAGGACCACGAGTCTGGGCGGCTTCACGTCGCTTACCCCACTAATCTGCGCGGCTGCGCGGAGTGAACGCAGCACCCACCTACGGAGCTTCGCCACGCCAGCCCGCGGTCGGGGCGGAAATACTCATCGCCAGCGCTGGCACTCACTGCTCACTCCCCATTTCTACTCCTCCTTCAGTAGCCGCGCCACCATCAAGCCCTTTTTGCCGAGATTTCCATTTTGGACTCCAGCGTCCCGTAAAGTATACACCGATCCGTGCTCGTCGACCCGACTCTGGCGCTACTTCGGTATAGTCGACCGGATGCCTTGTACCTGTAAACGGCAGTAGCCAGGTGTGGCTGGTGGGTGAGAGTGGCGGCCGGAAGCGGGCTGTTCCGCTCCATCCCGCTCACGGATGGCAGCTAATCCCAAAACGGCCACGCGATTGCACTCGCCAGTGATCCCATGCCTTCCTGGTGCGGCAAAGGCTACCGCTCCGATGCTTACGCGATAATGGGGATCTGCGCCGTCGCGGTGACACGCATTTTGTTCAGAAGCCGTCTGTTATATGACCTGGATTCCGTCAATTTCGCGCTCGGTATATTGCGGTTCGACCCCGCGGCCCATCAGCCCCATCCTCCCGGATATTTCTTATATGTGTGCCTGGCGCGGCTGGTGAACCGGTTTCTGGCCGATCCCAATACGGCGCTTGTGGCCATCAGCATCGCCGCGAGCTGCGGCGCCGCCTGGATGATTTACCTGCTGACCAGGGAATGGTTTGACGCGGGGACGGCCCGCATGTCAATCCTGTTGTTCCTATTCTCGCCACTCTGCTGGTTTCATGGCATCGTAGCGCTCACCTACATGGTGGAAGCCTTCTTTTCCGGGTTGATCGGGTATTTGTGCTGGCGGGTTTACGCGGGCAATAAGCGGTTTGCGATCCCGGCGGCCATCGCCTTTGGGCTGGCGGCTGGATTCCGGCCTTCGTCGGCGCTGCTTTTGGGTCCTTTATGGCTGTTCCCGCTCTGGCGAGTCCGCGGAGTGCGGCGGTGGCTGGCTGTTTTGACCGCTGCGGTGGTCATGCTGCTGTGGTTCATCCCCATGGCCGAGGCGGCCGGAGGCGTACGGCAATACCTGGGCGCTCTCGGACACCTTTGGTCCAGTGTTCCGGGACGCAGGACCACGTTCGCATCTCCCTGGTTAGCTGTTGCCAGGATCGTCACCATCTGCTGGATCTTCGTCCTTTGCTTCGGGTCCGCGAGCGCTTTGGTATTCCGGCCCAACCCGGCCGGTTCGTTCAGGCCGCCGGATCACGGTCGATTCTTGGCGTTCTGGATCGCGCCCGGACTCCTTTTCTTTGCATTCATTTTCCTCAACTATATCAACAGCGGCTACCTGCTAGTACTGTCCCCGCCGGCATTCGCCCTCGTTGCGTCTCGCCTGTACGGGTTCGCAACGTCTCACAAGAATCGATTGTGGCCCCGCATGACCATTGCTGCCGGAATTGCCGCGAACTGCGCCCTCTTCGGTTTCGCCCCACTCTATTGCTCTTATAGGAGTGTACGGGAGTTCGAGCGGAACATGACGGCGATAGCCCGCGATTTCAATGGCGCCGTTAGCCCTCACAACACGTTAATTGTCGGTTTCGATTCGCACTTCCTCGGTTATCGCCATGCAGGTTACTACCTGCCGGATTTTCTGACGGCGCAATACCCGGAGGTCTCGTACGGCGAGGAAAAGCGGGTATTTCTCATGCGTGGACGGAATACCGACGTATCGCGCAGCTTCTCAGTTGAAGGTTACGAGCGCTTCATCTTCTTCCCGCTGCCCGAGGGTAATGAGTACAGTGCCTATCTGGACAATGTGCGGGCTTTACTCCCGAAGGGTACCATCCACACTGTAACGATCGGGCGCCGCGAGGTGGCGACGGGGCCAGCTTGGGCGATTCCCATGCTCTTCCCCTCCACCGGCCGTTGCGGCGGACCTGACCTGCATGCGAGACACCGCTAAGGTCTTCACATCGGTGCAGCGCAGTCACTGGCTCGCGCCCCGCGGCGAACTTCCCCCTTGCGCTCGCAAACCTCGCGCCGGCAAGAGTGCTTTCCGTACCATGCTTCCGTACCATGTATACGACGCTAGACCCGAGCGGCCGGGAGTGTATACGGTGGGGCACACCGACCCGAGCCGCCAGGCTTCAAATCAGTGTGCTGCTTGGGTCTGTACGAGTGGGCCGCTAATTGCCGTAAGTGTTTTGCGCCCTAAAGCGCAAGTTCATATTTCGACAGGAGAAGATTCGCATGAAGGATTTTTTGACAAAGTGGTACGTGAAGGCCCAGATCCTCCGGGAAGATCAAGGCCAGGATCTGATTGAATACGCCTTGGTGGTCGCGTTGATCGCGTTCGCCGCGACGGTGGGCATGGGCAGCGTGGCAAGCTCTATCAACTCAGCGTTCACCAAAATTGGAACCAAATTGTCGACGTATATCACGTAGGGGACTTGCGTCTAAACGCAGTCCTCGCATGGTGGCCCGGTTTAGGAATCCGTGCGGTGACTGTTCTCAAAGCGCAAGGTCAGATTTCGACAGGAGAAGATTTGCATGAAGGATTTTTTGACAAAGTGGTACGCGAAGACGCAGATCCTCCGGGAAGATCAAGGCCAGGATCTGATCGAGTACGCCTTGGTAGTCGCGTTGATCGCGTTCGCCGCTACGGTGGGCATGGGCAGCGTGGCAAGCTCTATCAACTCGGCGTTCAGCGCACTTGGAAGCAAATTGGGGACGTACATCTCATAGGGGACTTACGTCCAATTTGCAGGCGGGGATGTGGGACTCCCCGGTCCGCATCCCTGTTTTCTCAGCGGGTACAACCGTGAATAGTTCAGGCGTTCTTATGCATTCCGTTGCTTGGTGGCCGAGTTTAGGATTCCTCAGCGCCGCAACAGTCATCGATTTGTGCACGCGCCGGATACCGAACTGGCTGTCCCTGCCGTTTCTCGTTTCCGGCCTGGCCGTTCAGGCGGTAATCGGCGGATGGCTGGGTCTGAGGGGTAGTCTCGCCGGCGCCAGTCTGGCGCTTCTGCTGTTTGGGTTGCCCTGCTTCCTGAGGGTGATGGGTATGGGGGATCTGAAGCTGGCCGCTGGGGTTGGGGCTTGGGTCGGTCCGGGCCAGTTTGTCATGGCGTTCATTGTGACGGGCATGGTGGGCGGAGTCATGGCCGTATGTTACGCGCTTCGCTACAGATCGCTGGACAGTCTCCTCGGCAATACGGGTGAGCTCCTAGTAGACCTGGCGAAGGGCAGCCTTCGGCAGCACGAGGATATCCGCCTCAACAGCGCAAAAGCGCTGTCAATTCCATATGCGCCGGCGATTGCGATTGGAACGTTGTTCTCGTTTTTTGCGCAATGAGAGTCATGGAAAAACCAGTGGACAAGGTAACCGAAACCGGGGTCGGAACGAGCCGGAATGGAAAGCTTCAGTTTGCGCGGGCTCCCGGCAATATGGCGAAACCATCTCCGGACTACGAAGAAGTCCCCGGAGTTAACCCCTCGGTCGTGTTGATCTCCCCCGACGCAGGATGCCTGCGAACCCTGCGGCGGACAATGGAAGCGCAGCGCGCGACCGTCCTGCGGGAGTTCAACACCTATCCCACGTATGCGCACCTGGACGGCGTCCTCGAACTGGACTGCGACACCTTCGTGGTGGAGATCGATTCCGATATCGACATCGCGATGGA
>Ga0116219_10004457_pt1 | contig 10527 bp, 11 predicted proteins | sample Sb_taG_4_FD_91019 | JGI IMG/M metagenome (GOLD analysis project Ga0116219, IMG submission 91019) | Peat soil microbial communities from Weissenstadt, Germany - Sb_50d_6_BS metaG | ecosystem: Environmental > Terrestrial > Soil > Wetlands > Peat | place: Germany: Weissenstadt | collected 2010-09-21
ACTGTCCGGTCCGGCGACGGCGAACGGCAGTGAACTGCGCAATGCTACGATCGCGCCACCGATGACGGCCGAGAGAAAAGTGACGGCAATGCCGTAGGACAGGAATGTTTGTAGCGGGCCGGTAAAAATGAGCGCCGCATAGGACAGGCAATAGGCGATCGACAGCACACTGCAGATCGCGCCGGCAAAGACATCAGTCAGTCGTGCGTGGAGTTTTTCGCTGCACACCGTGCTGCCTGTACGGGCGCCAGCGCCGTTCCGCGCCCGTTATGAGACTTACAACACGATTTGAGGCGCGGCTAGAATGCCGCGCTGGCGAGCAAGGGTTGGCTCGGGAAATCTCGTAGCGGGCTTGCTTACAGGGGCGCCGCGAGCGCCGCGTGCGCATCGGAGCGAATGCGCTCCACCATCGAGCGGAAGCCGTTCGAGCGCTGCGGGGTCAAATGCTCCTTCAACCCCATTCCTTCGAACACCCTCACCGCGTCGGTCGCAAGGATGTCCTTCGCGCTCTTGCCCGAATAGATCGCGAACAGGATCGCGATTAGCCCGCGCACAATATGCGCATCGCTATCGCCGGCGAATGTCAGCATGGGTCCCCCCGCGCCATTCGGACGCACGGTGGTGTCGAGCCAGACTTGGCTGGCGCAGCCCTGAACTTTGTTGGCATCGCTGTGCGACGCCTCGGACAGCGGCGGCAGCTCGCGCCCAAGCTCGATCAGATAACGATAGCGGTCATCCCAGTCGTCGAGGACCGAGAAATTGCCAATAATGTCGTCGATGTCAGGCATCGCGCTACTGTCCCGCTTCGCCCTCTATATAGAGCGCAGCGGCCAGGAGGTCGACGTGTCTGACTGAGACAAATGGCCGGGGCGATAGCAGGAGCTAGGCCGAATGCTTCGCATCCTTGCGCGGCGTCGGAGCATGCCAGGCCGGGACAAGATCGGCTGGGGTCAAGGTATTCTGCGAGGCCTTGTCCAAGGGGGATTTGTCCATCGCCGATTTGATCGCATGTTGGATGTCGCCGCCGGCGACCGAGCCGGTTTCGTGCGGCGCCAGCGACTCGGTCAGGAAATCATAAAGCATCTTCGCACCGGCCTGGGCCTTGTAGCCGAGTTTGGTCGCCACGTGCGAGCCGACCGTGCAGGCGTCGGGCTGGCGCGCGCAGAACTGCCGCAGATCGCCGACCGTGGCCGATGCCGCCGAGATAGCATCGGACGCGCCGACCTCGCTCGCTGCCGGAGCCCGTTGTGACGAGCCGCTCGGCAAGAGGATCAGCACAAGGCCGAGCCAGAATGCCATTCGCAACAGAAAGAACATGAAACCCGTATCCCCCGCGACATACGTCGCCGCACGTGCGGGGAAACTAGCAGGGAGCATTGAAGGTGGCGTTCGCTCGGTCGGTACGTTTTTGCTCATTATCGAGCAGAATACACCGCAAATTTTCGAGCAATTCGAAAAAATATCATTTACCTAAAATTTGAGCGAACGTCCGCGTATGGGGATTGACGGGCGTTGCTGACGCTGGCGCATCGCGCAATCCCACGGCCAATCGTGACGGTCGCGCGTGCATAAATTGTCTCGATACCATTTACGGCAACGGGCCATTCACCATGATGCGGGAATCCACAGATGCCAGCACACGAACCGCGTCCGGCGGTAACGCTGCTGCGCCATTGGCAACAGGCGCCTTAGTGTTCGCTTAAGCGGCGTCTGACACGATTGCGCCACAGAACAAGGGGAGGCGCGTCGGCAAAAGCCCGGCGTGCACTGGGAACGTGGGGCTCTACGCACCGATACGGCACTACGTCGAAGCGTTGGTCCATCCGTCTGCGCAGCAAGATGCGCTGACGGCGGCACGGCATCGCGCGTTCATTGCGCCACGCCTGCTTGGCAGCATTGCCGCGTTGGCATCGTTTCCGGTTTATCTGCTCATTCGCGGCGCTCCAAGCGCCATCGAGGTCTTAGTCTTCGCGTGGCTCATCGCCCCGATCCTCACCGCCTATTTTCTTTCCCGCACTGGCCGATACGAAAGCGCGCATGTGTTGTCTTCGCTCGCATTGACCGGATTGGTGACGGCGGTTGCGGCATCGACCGGGGGCATCGAATCCTTTGCCGCCATCTGGCTCGTCGTTGTGCCGCTCGAAGCGGCGTTGTCGGCGTCGCGCCGCGTCGTCGCGACTGCCTCGACATTCGCGCTCGGTGCCGCCGGGCTCCTGGTGTTGCTCGGTGCGCAACATCTGTTGCCGCCGCCGACTTCAAGCGCGCCCGCTGCACTCGCCGCTCTCGGCATTGTTTCGGCCGGACTTTACGCGACGGGATTGGCGCTCGGCGCCGAAGCGCTGGCGCGCACCAGTTTCTGGCTCTTCTACGCCGAAGAAGACCGCTATCGGCTGTTGGCCCGCAACATCACCGACGTGATCACGCGGTACGGCCGCGACGGCGCCGTGCTGTTCGTCTCGCCTGCGGCCGAAGCATTGTTCGGCGCCCGCATAGCCGAATTGTACGGGCACGGCCTCTTCGATCGCGTTCATGTCGCCGACCGTCCTGCCTATTTGACCGCGCTTGGCGACGCCGCGGCTCTGGGCGAGACGAGTTCGGTCGAATTCCGGGTCCGGCGTGAAAGCGTCGACGCCAACGGCCGGCCGGAAACGCAATTCGTCTGGATCGAAATGCGATGCCGGCCATTCGAGCAGGCGGCCGCCGATGGTGATTTGCAGGATCGCCGCGAGGTTGTTGCGGTGCTGCGCGAGGTGACCGAGCGCAAAAGGCACCAGCAGGCTCTGCTCGACGCGCATGCCGAGGTCGAGCGCGCCAATGCCGCAAAAGGCCGCTTCCTCGCCACCATGAGTCACGAATTGCGCACGCCCCTCAATGCCATCATCGGCTTCTCGGAAATGCTGACGAAAGAAACGGCGCTGCTGCTCGACGCCAAGCGTCGCAATGAATATGCCGGTCTCATCAACGAATCCGGCCGGCACCTTTTGTCGATCGTCAACGGCATTCTCGATATGTCGAAGATCGAGACCGGCAATTTCGAGATCACGCCGGAACCGTTCGCGCCGGCCCAGGCGGTCGCCGGCTGCCGCGACCTGCTCGCGTTGCGCGCGCGCGAGGCGGGCGTTCAACTCGAAACACTGGTCAGCGACGATCTGCCGGAGATCATTGCCGATAAGCGCGCGCTCAACCAGATTTTGATCAACCTGTTGTCGAACGCCATCCGTTTCACCGATCGCGGCGGCAAGGTCACGATCAGCGCAAGCTCCGAGGCGGCGGCGATCGCATTCGTCGTCGAGGACAATGGCGTCGGCATCAGCGACGAGGACTTGTCGCGGGTCGGCGAGCCATACTTTCAGGCCGGCACTTCCTACGACCGCCGTCAAGGCGGTACCGGCCTTGGACTTTCCATCGTCAAAGGCCTGGTGCGGCTGCACGGCGGCGAGCTTTCGATCCGTAGCCGGATCGGCGAGGGTACCCGCGTGACCGTTCGGCTGCCGCTCGACTGCGAGCGTGCGCGGCCGGCCAAAAAAACCGCCGTCCATCAATCAAGCGTGAGCTATTGGCCGAACAGCGTGGCGGCGCATCCGGCAAGCGCCGCGCCGACGCGCGAGAACGCATCGCCGCACTCCGACATTCGGATGAAGAAACGTGCGTAACCGTCGCGCCGACGATCGCCGGGGGTTTGCGCGGGCCGCAAGCGCTGGCGGATCATTGGCGCGGCGAGTGTGGGCGAAAGCCGCGCATCGGCCGGTAGACTCAATGGCGATATTCGCCGCCGTGGCGGCGAGCATCATCATCGTCGTGAACGCGGTCTTTTTGCAGTCCGGTTCGCACCCGGCGCCGTTCTTCGCCAATACGAAGCCTTCGCAGGTCGCGGCTGACAGCCGTTTGAAGCCCCTCGAGCCAGCCGCAGCGGTGCGCCCGGCGGCTGCGATGCCGGCGCCACAACCCGTCGCCGTGCGCCGTAACGATCCGATCGCGGACCTCATCGGACCGTCACCGCGCATCGCGGCGGTGCAACGCGCTTTAGCGGAATACGGCTACGGCCAGGTCAAGCCGTCCGGCCTTCTGGACGATGCCACGAGCGCCGCGATCGAAAAATTCGAGCGCGAGCACAAACTACCGATCACCGGACGGATCACTGATCGCCTCGTCAGCGACCTGACCTCAATGGTCGGGCATCCGCTCGACTAAGCCGTGATTCTGGGGCTGAGCGGAGCGAGGAGCGCGGAATCCATATCCATGGCCCTCGGATAGCCGGCTCGGCCCTTCGCAAACCCCGCTTTCCGTGATTATTGATTATTTCAGGTCCTCGGGTTTCACCCGCGCTCCGGAATGACACGATGCGTCTCAAATCCGCGCTGTGGGTAGCCGCTTACTTGCGCCGCTGTCAGGTCGAGGGCGCATTCGCCGTGGTGCGCCGGCGCGGCGCCGAGGAAGCAGGCGCCGTTTTCGTGCGCATCAGCAGGCTCGACGGGACATCCGATCTATTCGGCCCAGCGCCGCAAAGCGCGGTCGATGCCGGTCACGGCGCCGACCGCACATTCGCGGCGAGCCTGGCCGAGCAACCGGCGTCGGACGCAGCGGTCGAGGCTTATCTTGCACGCGAGATTAAATTCGATCCTGATGTCTGGATCGTCGAGGTCGAGGAACCGGCAGGGCGAAACTTCCTGGATGTGGTCAGCTAGGATGCGTCGCGGCGTTCGTTCGCCCGGTGCGTGGACGTTGCACGGCGCACTGTCGCCGTCGCGGTCCGAGCGCGGGCGCGCGCCTCGTCGTTCCAAAGCAGCGCCCGATGCCGGGATACCGCACGCTCCTCGTTGGGCAAAGCCTGCCAGATCGCGACCATGTGCTCGGCGGCCTGCACCGTCATCTCATCGTAGAGCGCCGCGAGCGCATGGACGCGTTCAACCGATTGGCCGACGGTCGTATTGACGAACAGCAGGATGCGGTAGACGACGTCGCGCGGCATAGTGAGCGCTTTGGCTGCCGTCACGATCGCCTCGCCGAGATCGTCGCTAACGATGCGTCGTGCTTGCGCGCGCGGAATATGCAGCGAAAGGGCAAGGAGTTGCGCAAAATCCTCGCGATTGCGGGCGAGCGCCGCCGTTTCCAGCCGTTGGCCGACCGCAGCTTCGTGGGTAACGCCGACCCGGCCGGCCGGAATCGGCGCGGCCACATCGAGATTGAGCAAGATGAGCCGCCGCTCGTGCGCGTTTGCGGCGAAGAACAATTCGTTGAGCTCGTTGGCGGTCTCGGACCCGATCGTGTTGGATGCGGCTTCCTGAGGCGGGCCTTCCTGTTCCGGTCCATCGGCTGCGGGTTCCTCCGCAATCGGCGCCACTGGCGGGGCCGGCTCACGCACCGGAGCGGCAGCTCGGAGCAGCGAGTGCGAACGCAGCGGTGCGGCGATGTCGGGAAGATCCGCGGCGAGGCGTTGAATGACCCGCAGCGGCGGCGACAAATGGCGCGCGAGCAGCGCCGCCACTGCGGCGCGCGTCGGTACATCCACCGCTTCGATGAGCCGAAGCGCAAGCTCGGTGTAGTGCCGCTCCTCATCGGGCGTGTGCGCGAGCTTCTGGACGTAGAGGTCGGTGAGGACGCGCAACAGCGTGGGTCGCATATCGACCCCACCGCGCAATCCCAGGCCGGTGAGGTTTTCCAGGCTCGCTAGGCTTTTCATGACACGCAATTCGACCGCAACAGCCGACCTGACAGGCGATTGGCTATGAGCCTAAGGGTTCTGCGTTAGCGGAGCGTTAACCTTGCATGCCGCTTAATCGTCGCGGTGCCGATCTCGGCGCGTCGGGGAGAAGGCCCCGTTGCCGGCGGCAGAGGAAAGCGGCTGGTGGGCAACATTATCAAGTTCCCGGATGAGGGACGCATCGTGCGCTTCGGGCGTGCCGATGCGGCGGACGAATCCGCGACGATCATCATCCTGCCCGTCATCCGGATCGAGCGTTACGCTGATCCGGAGGCCGAGCCCCACACCCACCCGCCGGCGGATAACGGCGGCCGCCGCCGAGTGAGACGCCGCTGAGCGGGCTTGCTCAATGCCGCTGCCCGAGCATCGCCGAGGCGTGACCGAGCTGCCGGCAATGTTGGCGCTCCTTGCGCTTCTCATACTTCCCGCTTGTTCCAGTACCGGCGATTTCGGCAGGCTGCGAGACGATCTCGTCACCCAAGACATCCATGCCTGGGTCGGGCGGGATGCCGCGGCGAGTGTCGGTGCGCCGAGCTCCGGAAACAACCTGACCGACGATGAGCGCACGCTCCGCGATCTTGCCTTTCCGCTGATCGAGGCGCCTTACAACCGTCAACGTTGGGATGCCGTGATCTACGAATACGGTATCAACCGTTTTTTTCGGCGTGACGAAGCCTGGACCATCGGCACGACGGCCTATTACGAGCATTTACAATGGGAGTATCGCAGCTCCACCACATCGCGCTACAACCAGTTGATCGATGACATTCGCAACGACATCGTGCGCATCGAGCCATTCTTTATGGTCGCGCGCCGCGTTGCCGATCTCGATCGGCGACGTCAAGCGAGCATGCAGCACATCGCCGACCTCAGTCCGCCCGAGCGCCTCAGCGCGCAGGCGCGCATCGGCGAGAACAGCTTAACCATCGCCTGGGTGCAGCATTCGCTAACCGCGCGCTGTGCCAGTTATCGCTTCGCGCTCGAACATCTCGCGGTGGCCGAGCCGGAGCCGATTGCAGCCGACGCGGATCGGGTGCTGACACAACTGCAGCAAGCTATTGCCGCCAATCCGGTGATCGTCGCAGCGCCGCACATTGCCGCCGTGCCGGTTGCGATCCGACAAGCGTCCGCGAAGTAGGACTTATTGCACCGGTTGGATGTCGCAGGTCGCGCTGGCGAGCGCACGGCGCGCCATGGGCATCAGACCCGGCTCCGCCGCCAAAGCCCGTAACACGATAAGCCCCATCGCGGTCGGCGATTCGATGATCAGCCGGTCGGCGGCGGTCACATCTTCCTCTTCCGGGACTTGCGCGTGCTGTTCCGGAGTCATGAGATCGAGCTCGATCGTGCGTCGCCCGGCGGCGCGGTCGTTTATCGCGTAATAAGCGACGCTCTTGCGTGTATAGAATGTGACCGACGTATAGGATTGACTCACCGGCGCGATCAGCTTGATCGATCCGCCGGTTAGGTCGTAGCGGCATACCGCTGTGGCGAAGGCCGGATCCATAAACGGCATGATGGCGGTCTCGGACGTCGGCGGCGCGAGCTGCACCATGGCATTGACCGGCGTCAGCGGCACCAGCCGCGAATAGGCATCTTGCTTCGCCGCCTGCGGCATCGCCAGCACGGTCGAGAGATGCACGATGCCACCGAGCAGGATGGCGGCGAGAATCCACAGCACCGCGCGGATCATGAGCAGCCCTTCCGCACGATGGCCGGCATTGGCCCTTCTTTCGTCGTCTTTGTCGCCACGCCGATCGGCGTGTCGTAGAGACGCCAGACCAGAATGAACTTTTCGATGCCGCCGGTCGGCAGCCAATTGCCGGGACGCGCCAAGGCCGCAACGGTGATCACGAAGCGGCCATCGACGTCGCGAACGATCTCCTCGCTGGTGAAGCTGTGCCGGTCGATGGTGTTGGCGACCAGTCGGCCTTCCGGATCGTAGAGCGTGAGCGTCCAATACCGTGCCGGCGGCGTCAGGCCGCTGATCGCAAACGTGCAGCGGCCGTCAAAATTGTCTCCCGCGTCGTCGGTGTGGGCATAGAACGCCACGCCGTCGCCCATGCCGGTCGGCAACTCGCCGGAGCGCGCGATGATGGCGCGCGCATAGGGGTCAATGTCGACCGATCCGCTCTTCGGCCACGCTGTCCATGCGCCGATGGTCAGGGTGCCGAATGCTACGCCGCGCGTCAGCGTCAGCCATGTTGCGCCGAGACCTATCGCCGCCGCGATCAAGAACGTAAAACACGAACCAAACAGCAGGCGCATGACAGAACCGGCTCGAAGGGTGTTGGCCGAAGTGGTTTAATCGCCGCGCGGCGCCGCCGCATTGCGGTCGGCCGCCGTTGCGAAAGTGTCCGCCCGATTGCCGCCCGCGGTTTCCTGGCCGGTGTCGAGCGCACCAAGCGATCCCGGCGCTGCGCTTTGGACTGTAAGCGCATGGTTCGCGTCATCCAGGAGGCGCTCGACGTGAACGAGCGCGTCGGTGCCCTTGCGCGTCAGCAAGACCGGATGCGGCTCCTCGCTGCCTTTGAACGACGCATCGGCCATCGCCGGCGCATGTTGGGGCGGCGCCAAGCCGGGCAGCGGCCGCAGTTCGATGCCCTGGTGGGCAAACGTCATGATGTTGTGCCACGTCATCGCCGGCAACGTGCCGCCGGTCATGCGCTTGGTCGGCGAATAGTCGTCGTTGCCCATCCAGACCGCGCCGACGAAGTTTCCGGTGTAGCCGACGAACCAGGCATCGCGCCAGGCATTGGTGGTGCCGGTCTTGCCCGCGGTCGGAACGCCGTCGAGCTGGGCGCGCTTGCCGGTGCCTTCTTGCACCACCGAGTTCATCATCTTGATCATATCGAGCGCGACAGATGGGGCGATAACCTGTTTCGGCTTCGAGCCGTCGCGGTCGAAGCGCCACACCAATTGGCCAGTGCCGGTGCGCACTTCGAGCGCCGCATGCGGCACCACGGATTTGCCGAGATTGGGGAACGTCGCATAGGCGACCGCGTGCTGGTAGACGTAGACTTCGTCGGCGCCAATTGGCAGCGACGGCGTATCCGGCAGCGGCGAATGAATGCCGAAATTGCGCGCGGTCTGCACGATCATGGCGCGGCCGAGCTTTGGATTGCCATGCCCGAGCTCGATCGAAAGCTTGACCGGGATGACGTTGATCGAATGCGTGATGGCCTGGAGCAGCGTCACGGCCCCGGAATAACCGCCCGAATAATTGTGCGGGCACCAATTGCCGATGCAGACCGGCGAATCGACCACGACCGACGTCGGCTTGAAACCATTTGCCAGTGCGGTCGCGTAAACGTAGGGCTTGAACGATGAGCCGGGCTGGCGCAGCGCGTCGACCGCGCGATTGAACTGGCTGGCGCCGTAATCGCGCCCACCGACCATGGCGCGCACGCCGCCGTCGAGATCGGCGATCACTGCCGCTGACTGGCTGGCGCCGTAGTCGCGCCCGTACTGGCGCAACTGGGATTCGACCTCATGTTCGGCATAGCGCTGAAGGTTAGAGTCGAGCGCCGTACGCACGACGAAGAAGCGGTCGGTGACCGATTTCGGGAACGTGTCGACGAGGTTCCGCATCTCGTCGAAAGCCCAGTCGAGATAGTAATTCGGCGCATCCTCGGCGCTGCGATCGATCGGGGTGGCCGGATTGCGTCGAGCGCCATAGACCTGACCCTCTGTCATGAAGCCATTGTCGACCAGATTGTCGAGCACGACGTTGGCGCGGGCGCGCGCGGCCGGCAGGTTGACGAGCGGCGAGAACTTGCTCGGCGCCTTGAACAGGCCGGCCAGCATCGCCGCTTCGGGCAGCGTCACGTCGCGAACCGTCTTGCCGAAATAGTATTGCGCCGCCGCGTCAACGCCGAAGGCGCCGCCGCCGAGATAAGCGCGGTCGAGATAGAGCTTGAGGATTTCGTTCTTGGGCAGCCGCGCTTCCAGCCAGATGGCGAGAAACGCTTCGTTGATCTTGCGCTCGTATGTGCGCTCGTTGGACAGGAACAGATTCTTGGCAAGTTGCTGGGTGATGGTGGAGCCGCCCTGCACGACGCCGCCGGCCTGCGCGTTGGTGACGAATGCGCGGAAGATGCCTTGGATGTCGATGCCGTAATGCTCGTAGAAGCGCCGGTCTTCGGTTGCCAGCACTGCCTTGACGAGGTGATCGGGCATCTCGTCGAGCGGCACCGATTCGTTATGCTTGATGCCGCGGTTGCCGACTTCGTTGCCGTAGCGGTCGAGGAAGGTAACCGCGAGGTCGGCCTTTTTCAGCCAGTCGTCGTCGGATGTCTCGCGGAAGGCCGGCATCGCCAGCGCCGCCATCAGAAACAGCCCGCCGGTGCCGAGCGTCGCCATTTCCGACAGCGGTTCGATGAGCAACCAACGCCGCCAGCCGGCAACGTGGGCGCGATCCATGGTCGCGGTGAAGCGCTCGTAGAGCTCGCGCGCCCATTTGCCGCTCTGGAACACGGCGGAATCGATCCGCGCGTCGAGATCGAGCAGCAGCCGCTTGAGCTTGGGCCGCAAGTCGTCGCCCGGATCGGGAAACATGTCAGTCACAACTGCGCGCTCCGGGAATCGACTGGACCCACAACATTTGCCTTTTTAGCCGACCACAGGCCTGCCGGCCATGATTTAGCCGACCGCGAGGGCGCGGCCAATGCGACCGCAGGCACAGGGTGAATGGAAATTGGGGGTAAATTGGGCCTAGGCTAAGTGGCGTGGAGAACAATATGTCAACCAAACCCGGCGGCGACGAGGAAGTTCCGTTCTGGCGACGCAAGTCATTGGAAGAAATGACGGATTCGGAATGGGAGAGC
>Ga0116219_10004460_pt1 | contig 10524 bp, 8 predicted proteins | sample Sb_taG_4_FD_91019 | JGI IMG/M metagenome (GOLD analysis project Ga0116219, IMG submission 91019) | Peat soil microbial communities from Weissenstadt, Germany - Sb_50d_6_BS metaG | ecosystem: Environmental > Terrestrial > Soil > Wetlands > Peat | place: Germany: Weissenstadt | collected 2010-09-21
CGCGGAGATTCCGCTGCTGGTGGTCATCACCGAGGGAATTCCGGTGCAGGACACCGCATACGCGTGGGCTTACAACCTCGCTAATTCCGTCGACGGGGTCCCTAAGACGCGGATCATCGGGCCGAACTGTCCGGGCATCATCACGCCGGGTGAGGCGCTGGCGGGCATCACTCCCGCCACCATCACCGGCACCGGACCGGTCGGGCTGGTGTCCAAGTCCGGCACGCTGACGTACCAAATGATGTTCGAGCTACGCGATTTCGGCTTTTCGACGGCGATCGGAATCGGCGGCGACCCCGTGATCGGCACCACCCACATCGACGCCATCGAGGCGTTCGAGAAGGATCCCGACACCAAGGTCATCGTGATGATCGGTGAGATCGGCGGCGACGCCGAGGAGCGTGCGGCCGACTACATCAAGGCTCACGTGTCCAAGCCCGTCGTCGGCTACGTCGCGGGATTCACTGCGCCGGAGGGCAAGACGATGGGCCATGCGGGCGCGATCGTGTCCGGCTCGTCGGGTACCGCGGCCGCCAAGAAGGAGGCCCTGGAGGCGGCCGGCGTCAAGGTCGGCAGGACGCCGTCGGAAACGGCGGCGCTGGCCCGCGAACTCCTGGGCAGCGTGTAGCGAGTTCCGCACGTGACCCTCGACCCGCGCACACCCGTCGTCGTCGGAGTTGGGCAGGCCGCGGAGCGCATCGACGATCCCGACTACCGGGCGATGTCGCCCGTGGAACTGGCCGCCGGTGCCGCCCGGGCCGCCCTCATTGACTGCGGCGCCGACTTCGAAGCGGTAGCGGCAGCCGTCGACACCGTGGCCGGCGTCCGGCAATTCGAGATCTCCGGGCCGGTCGCCACGGCCGTGCTGGGGCGGTCCAACAACTACCCGCGGTCGGTGGCCAACCGCCTCGGCGCGCGGCCCGCCCGCGCGATCTTGGAGATCGTCGGGGGCCAGGGGCCGCAGCATCTCATCAGCGAGTTGGCCGCGCAGATCGCCGCGGGTGGTTCGGACGTCTCCCTGGTCTTCGGCTCGGATGCGACGTCGACGTTGCGGCACTTCGCTGCGCCGACGACTGAGGCCGAGAACAAGCCCGACTTCACCGAGACCGTGGACGATGACCTGGAAGACCGCGGCCACGGCATCGAGAAACTCATCTCGCGCTACACCGTCATCCACGGCCTCACCACTGCGCCGATCCAGTACGGGTTGCTGGAAAACGCCCGGCGGGCTGGCACCGGGCTGGGGCCGGCCGAATATCGGCGGAAGATGGGGGTGCTGTTCGCGCCGTTCACCAAGATCGCCGCCAACAACCCGTTCGCCGCCGCGCCGGTCGAGCGCACCGTGGACGAGTTGATCACGGTGACCGAGAGCAACCGGATGATCTCCGAGCCGTATCCGCGGCTCATGGTTGCGCGCGACCAGGTGAACCAGGGCGCGGCCGCGCTGCTGATGTCGGTGGAGGCGGCGCGGCGGATGGGTGTTCCCGAGGAGAACTGGGTGTACCTGCATGGGCGCGCCGACCTGGAGGAGCAGGCCCTGCTGCAGCGTCCGGACCTTGGGCACGCGCCGTCGGCGGTGCTGGCGGTGCGCGAAGCACTGGAGCTGGCCGGCATCGGGATCGACGACGTCGCTACGTTCGATTTGTACAGCTGCTTTCCGGTGCCGGTGTTCAACGTCTGCGACGGCATGGGGATTGCGCCCGACGATTCGCGCGGACTGACCCTCACCGGTGGGCTGCCGTTCTTCGGCGGCGCCGGCAACAATTACTCGATGCATGCCATCGCCGAGACGGTCGCCCAAATGCGAAGCACACCAGGTCAATTCGGTCTCGTCGGTGCCAACGGCGGCATCCTGAGCAAGTACTCCGTCGGCGTCTATTCGACCACCCCGGCCGCGTGGAAGCCGGACCGCAGCGCGGAATTACAGGCGCAGGTCGGCGCCTGGCCGACCCAACCGGTGACCGAGAACGCCGACGGCGCCGGCACCTTGGAGACCTACACGGTCCGCCGCGACGGCGGACGTGCGACCGGGATCGTCATCGGCCGCCTGGACGACGGCAGCCGGTTCCTGTCCACCACCGAGGACGACGAGTTGATCGCGCTGCTGATCGAGGGCGATCCCCTCGGACGCTCGGTTCGGGTGCGGTCCTTCAACTACGGCAACCGCTGCACGCTGGCCTGAGGCCTTCTCCGCCGAGCAGACGCAGAGTCGCACGCCGAGAGGCGGATTAGTGCGATTCTGCGTCTGCTCGCGCTAAACGAGAGGTCCCGCAGGCTTTAGACCAACGCGGACAGCTTGCCGGCCAGCCGCTCCACGTACGCCGCGATTTCCTCTTCGGGACGGTCGGGGAGCCCGAACAGCACCTCGGTCACGCCGAGCTCGGCCCAGCGGGCCAGCTTCTCGGGCACCGGCTTGAAGTCCAGCGCCACGATCTGCGGCGCACCCTCCCGGCCGGCGGCGGCCCACGTGTCCTGCAGCAGCTTGACCGGCTCGTCGATGTCGAGGTCGCGCGGAGTGGTGATCCAGCCGTCGGCGCTGCGGGCGATCCACTTGAAGTTCTTCTCGTTCCCGGCCGCGCCCACCAGCACGGGAATGTGGGATTGCACCGGCTTGGGCCACGCCCAGCTGGGCCCGAACTTGACGAAATCGCCGTCGTAGGCGGCCTCTTCCTGTGTCCACAGCGCCCGCATTGCCTCGATGTACTCGCGCAACATGGTGCGGCGCCGCCCGGGGGGCACACCGTGGTCGGCGAGTTCGTCGGTGTTCCATCCGAACCCCACGCCGAGGCTGACCCGCCCGCCGGACAGATGGTCGAGGGTGGCGATGCTTTTCGCCAGCGTGATCGGGTCGTGCTCGACGGGCAGCGCCACCGCGGTCGACAGCCGCACCCGCGACGTGACCGCGCACGCAGCGCCCAGGCTCACCCACGGATCTAGCGTCCTCATATAGCGGTCGTCGGGCAGGGACGCGTCGCCGGTCGTCGGGTGGGCCGCCTGGCGCTTGACCGGGATATGGGTGTGTTCCGGCACGTAGAACGTTTGGAAGCCGTGGTCGTCCGCAAGCCTGGCGGCTGCCGCCGGGGAGATGCCGCGGTCACTGGTGAAAAGCACGAGGCCGTAGTCCATGCACAGAATTAGAACGTGTTCTACCTGTGCTGGGCAAGCGGGCCCCCGTCGCGGCGCCCGGGTGACCGGCCGGTCGTTTCGGCGCGGGCATCCGTACGTGCGCTAGCGTGGTTGTTCGATCGCGTCGTGAGGCAAGCGCCTGCCCGTGCCGGGTGCTTCCCGAACGGCGCGCCGGGGAGGACAGCGTCACACTGCAACAGGTGACGCCCGCTACAGACTTGAAGGCACTGGAAGCAACAGGAGGAGTCATGACCTACTCGCCCGGTAGTCCCGGATATCCAACCGCGCAATCCGGCGGCTCCTACGCAGGCGGCACACCGTCGTTCACCAAGGACGACGACGGCAGGAGCAAGCTTCCGCTGTACCTGAACGTCGCGGTCGTGGTTTTCGGGCTGGCGGTCTACCTGCTGAACTTCGGGCCAACCTTCATCATCAGCTCCGACCTGGGTCCGGGCGTTGGCGGACGCGCCGGTGACGCCGGCACCGCGGTCATCCTCGCGGTGCTCGCCGCGCTGCTCGCCGGACTGAGCCTGCTGCCCAAGGCCAAGACCCACGCGGGAATCGTAGGGGTGGTCGCCGTGCTGGGCGCGTTGCTGGCCATCACCGAAACGATCAATCTGCCCCCCGGCTTCGCGCTCGGCTGGGCGATGTGGCCCCTGGTGGCGTGCAGCGTGCTCCAGGCGATCGCCGCCGTCTTGGTGATCCTGTTGGAGGCCGGCGTCATCACCGCGCCCGCACCGCGACCCAAGTACGACCCGTACGCGCAGTACGGCCAGTACGGGCAATACGGGCAATACGGGCAATACGAGCAGTACGGACAGCAGCAGTATTACGGACAGCGGCAGCACACGGGACCGCCGTCGCACAACCCGCAGCAGTCGCACCAACCTTCCGGCTACGGTGCGCAGTATGGGGGCTACCCGTCGAGCCAGGCCCCTACCCAAAGCGCTGTCCCGACGGGCGGTTTCGGGGCCCAGCCGCAGTCGGGGCACCAGCCGGCCGCGCAGCAGCACGGGACTTCCACGCCACCGACCGGCTTCCCGAGCTTCAGCCCGCCACCGTCGGCCGGTGCCGAAAGCTCGGGGGCCGAGGCGGGTTCGGCGCCGGTCGATTACGCGAACCAGTCCGAAGGCCAGCAGTCCTTCGGCCAGGGGCAGCAGTCGCCGTCATCTCCTTCTGGCCCCTCTGGTCCCGCGCCGGCCTAACCATGCGTTTCCGCGCCTAGTCGGGGACGTGCGCCAACAGTGACGCGGGTGGAGGACAACCGGGCGGCGGGCGCTCGGCAGGCGCGTGACCTCGTCAGGGTCGCGTTCGGGCCGGCGGTGCTGGCGCTGGTCATCATCGCCGCCGTCACCCTGCTTCAGTTGCTGATCGCCAACAGCGACATGACCGGTGCGCTGGGAGCCATTGCCAGCATGTGGCTCGGCGTCCATCAGGTGCCGATCTCGATCGGTGGCCATGAATTGGGCGTGATGCCGCTGTTGCCCGCGCTGTTGATGGTCTGGGCCACGGGGCGCGCTACGGCGCGAGCTACCTCACCCTATTCGTCGTGGCTCGTGGTGCGGTGGGTGGTCGCGTCGGCGCTGGGCGGACCCTTGCTCATCGCCGCGATCGCGCTGGCGGTCATCCACGACGCGTCGTCGGTGATCACCGAGCTCCAAACGCCCAGCGCCCTGCGCGCGTTCGTCAGCGTGCTCGTGGTGCACGCCGTCGGGGCCTCCATCGGTGTGTGGTCCCGGGTGGGACGCCGGGCGCTGGCGGCATCGCCGCTTCCGGATTGGCTGGCCGAATCCCTGCGCGCGGCAGCGGCAGGCGTGTTGGCCTTGGTGGGGTTGTCCGGGATGGTGACGGCGGGGTCGCTGGTTGTGCACTGGGCGACCATGCAGGACCTGTACGGGATCACCGATTCGATATTCGGGCAGTTGAGTCTCACGGTGCTGTCGGTGTTGTATGCGCCCAACGTGATCGTCGGAACCTCGGCAATCGCGGTAGGGTCCAGTGCTCACCTGGGCTTCGCGACGTTCAGTTCGTTCACCGTGTTCGGCGGCGACATTCCGGCGCTGCCGATCCTGGCCGCGGTCCCCCGGCCGCCGCTGGGGCCGGTGTGGGTCGCGCTGCTCGTCGTCGGCGCGTCGTCGGGCGTGGCGGTCGGACAGCAATGTGCCCGGCACGCCCTACCGCTTGTTCAGGCCATCGCCAAACTTCTGGTCGCCGCGGTGGCCGGCGCGGGGGTGATGTCATTGCTCGCGTACGGCGGCAGCGGCCGGCTGGGCAACTTCGGGGATGTCGGCGTCGACCAGGGCGCCTTGGTAATCGGTGTGTTCTTCTGGTTCTCGGTCGTTGGTTGGGTGACGGTGCTGATGACGGGCGGGATTCTGCGCCGCCCCAGGCGGCCCAAGCCGACGCCCGGGCCGGCGGCCGAGGAACCGGGGGACTTCGCGGGGCTCTTCGACGACGATGGGGAATCCGCCGGCGATTCCGGCGAAGAGGAGCCACCCATCAGCGGCGACGGCGAGGAGCTGGTCGGCGACTCCGTCGAGGACGAGGTACCCGTCGGGGTGACGACGAGCCGGCCGACGACGCCGCCGAGGACGGTCGACCGGTCCGCGACGGCGACTCGTCGCCGTCCGCGTGACCAATCTGCGCTGACCGCGTCGAGTCTGCTCACCGCGGCGACACGCCGGACGACATCGCGCTGGACGCAGACTCGAGCGCATGCCCCCACAGCGTGCCGTGCCGGCACGTAGCGTCGCAGCATTAGGCTCTCGATGTGGCTGAACCGCTCCGCGTGCCCCCGAGTGCACCGGCGCGGGTAGTGGTCCTGGCATCGGGCACTGGCTCGCTGCTCAGCGCACTGATCGACGCCGCCGTCGGGGACTACCCGGCGCGAGTGGTCGCCGTCGGCGCCGATCGCGACTGCCGGGCCACCGAGATAGCCGCAGCGGCATCGCTGCCCACGTTCACCGTCCGGCTCGGCGACCACCCGGACCGCGCTGCCTGGGACGCCGCCATCACCGCCGCCACCGGCGCACACTCGCCGGATCTGGTCGTATCCGCCGGCTTTATGAAAATTCTTGGGCCGCAATTTCTTTCGCGGTTCTGCGGCCGCGTCGTCAATACTCATCCAGCGCTGCTGCCCGCGTTCCCGGGCGCACACGGGGTGGCCGACGCGTTGGCCTACGGCGTGAAGGTCACAGGCTGTACGGTGCACCTGGTAGATGCCGGGACGGACACCGGACCGATATTGGCACAGCAATCGGTTCCGGTTCTCGACGGCGACACCGAAGAAACCCTGCACGAACGCATCAAAGTCACCGAACGCATTCTGTTGGTGGACGTGGTGGCCGCGATCGCGATCGGCGGCATGACCGTGCTCGGACGAAAAGCGACGCTCGGACGAAAAGCGACGCTCGGACGAAAAGCGACGCTCGGATGAAAAGCGACGATCGGACGAAAGGCGATGGATGAGCACCGACGACTGGCCCGAGATGGCAAGGCGGCCGATCCACCGCGCGCTGATCAGCGTGTACGACAAGACGGGGCTGATCGAGCTCGCCCGCGGCCTGACCGCGGCGGGCGTCGAGATCGTCTCGACCGGATCGACGGCGAAGACCATTGCCGAAAAAGGGATCTCGGTGACGCGGGTGGAGGAGCTGACCGGTTTCCCCGAGGTGCTCGACGGCCGGGTCAAGACGCTGCATCCTCGTGTCCACGCCGGCCTGCTGGCCGATCTCCGTAAACCCGAGCACGCCGCAGCCCTCGAGCGCCTCGGGATCGCGGCGTTCGAGCTGGTCGTCGTGAACCTGTATCCGTTCAGCGAGACCGTCGACTCCGGCGCGGACATCGACGAATGCGTCGAGCAGATCGACATCGGCGGACCTTCGATGCTGCGCGCGGCCGCGAAAAACCACCCCAGCGTGGCGGTGATCACCGACCCGCTCGGGTACGACGGGGTGCTCGCCGCGGTGCGCCACGGCGGATTCACGCTCGCCGAGCGCAGAAGGTTGGCGTCGCTGGCGTTCCAGCACACCGCCGAGTACGACATCGCCGTGGCGAGCTGGATGGAGTCGACGCTGGCGCCCGAGCGTCCGCCGACGGCCTTTCCCCGCTGGTTGGCCCACGGCTGGCGCCGCTCGGCGATGCTGCGCTACGGCGAGAACCCGCACCAGCAGGCGGCGCTCTACAACGACCCCGGTGCGTGGCCCGGCCTGGCGCAGGCCGAGCAGCTGCACGGGAAAGAGATGTCCTACAACAACTTCACCGACGCGGACGCGGCCTGGCGGGCCGCGTTCGACCACGAGCAGACGTGCGTGGCAATCATCAAGCACGCCAACCCGTGTGGGATCGCGATCTCGTCTGTGTCGGTCGCCGATGCCCACCGCAAGGCGCACGACTGCGATCCGCTGAGCGCCTTCGGCGGAGTCATCGCAGCGAACAGCGAAGTCAGCGTCGAGATGGCGGAGTACGTGAGCACCATCTTCACCGAGGTGATCGTCGCGCCCGCCTACGCGCCGGGTGCCCTCGACGTCCTGACGCGCAAGAAGAACATCCGAGTGCTGGTGGCCTCCGAACCGATGACCGGTGGTACCGAGCTGCGACCGGTGAGCGGCGGGCTCCTGGTCCAGCAGCGCGACGAACTCGACGCGCACGGGGACAACCCGACCAACTGGACGTTGGCGACCGGCTCACCGGCCGATCCGGCGACTTTGACCGACCTGGTGTTTGCCTGGCGAGCCTGCCGAGCGGTCAAGTCGAACGCGATCGTGATCGCCTCCGGCGGCGCCACGATCGGCGTCGGCATGGGCCAGGTCAACCGGGTCGACGCCGCCCGGCTGGCCGTCGAGCGCGGTGGGGACCGGGTCCGCGGCGCGGTCGCGGCCTCCGACGCGTTCTTCCCGTTCCCCGACGGACTGGAAACCCTGACCGCTGCCGGGGTGACGGCGGTGGTGCACCCGGGCGGCTCGGTGCGCGACGACGAGGTGACCGCCGCGGCGGCCGGCGCCGGCGTCACCGTATATCTCACCGGGGCGCGTCACTTCGCGCATTAGCGGGCCCACTGAGACCTGCGCTCTGGGGCTGGGCTGGGCCACGCTCGTTGCGATGCAGCGAAATTGCTTCTTGCCGGTCGGTCGCGACCGCAATAGCATCCGATCTGGACAAGCCGATGGGCGTCCTGTCCAAATTCGAGAGGAACGAGATGCGCGAAATTAGTAAACGAACAGTTGCATTTACCGCTGCGATTACGGCATTTGCACTCGTCGGTTCAGGGTGTCACGCAAAATCGAACGAAAGTACAAGCTCGAGCACATCTTCCACCACTGTGACATCCTCTGCGGGGACGTCCACGACCACGAGCGCCGCCGGGCCTTCCACGCAGATCCCGGGCGCTAACGGCACGCTGTACACGGTCCAGGGGCCGATTCTCGCGAAATGGCAAACCCTTAATGAAGCTCAACGCAAGGACCTGGGCGCACCGTACACCAACGAGGCAAAGACCGGGGACGGCAGCGGTGTCTTCCAGCAGTTCGACGGCGGCGTGCTCATTTACAGGAATGGGAGCCCGGTCTACTTCGTATGGGGCAAGATCCGCGACCAGTGGAACAAGTTGGATGGTTCGCAGGGCAAGTTGGGCTATCCGACCTCTGACGAGCAAATCCTCCCCGACGGCTCTTTCAAGTCGGTGTTCGAGCACGGCACGGTCACCTATAAAACAGGCGATGCGGACGCGACTGTCACCCTGAGCTAGCCGGTCTCTGCGTCCACCGTTCCGGTGGACAAAGGACACCAACCGAGGGTCGGGCAATCATTGCGATTGCCCGACCCTCGCGTCGGAGGACCCGTCAAAACCGAAGGACACAGTGCCGTATCGGCGGTCGCGTCGTAGCGTGGAGTGGTGACAACACCGAGCGATCTGCCCCGCACCGTCGGCGAACTGCGCGCCGCCGGTCACCGTGAACGGGGCGTCAAGCAGGAGATCCGGGAGAATCTGCTGGCCGCGCTGGCCGACGGCGACGAGGTCTGGCCGGGGATCCTGGGCTTTGAAGACACCGTCTTGCCGCAGGTGGAGCGTGCGCTTATCGCCGGTCATGACTTCGTCCTGCTCGGCGAGCGCGGGCAGGGCAAGACCCGGCTCCTGCGCGCGCTGGTCGGGCTGCTCGACGAGTGGACCCCGGTGATCGGCGGGGCGGAACTGGGCGAGCATCCCTACTCGCCGATCACCCCGCAGTCGATCCGGCGGGCCGCCACGCTGGGCGACGACCTGCCGGTGGAGTGGAAGCACCGCAGCGAGCGCTACACCGAGAAGCTGGCCACTCCGGACACCAGCGTCGCCGACCTGGTCGGCGACATCGATCCGATCAAGGTCGCCGAGGGACGCAGCCTGGGCGACCCGGAAACGATCGCCTACGGACTGATCCCACGGGCGCACCGCGGCGTCGTCGCGGTCAACGAATTGCCCGACCTGGCCGAGCGCATCCAGGTGTCGATGCTCAACGTGATGGAAGAGCGCGACATTCAGGTCCGCGGGTACACGCTGCGCCTGCCGCTGGACGTGTTGGTGGTCGCCAGCGCCAACCCGGAGGACTACACCAACCGGGGTCGCATCATTACCCCGCTCAAGGACCGGTTCGGCGCCGAGATCCGGACGCACTACCCGTTGGAGCTGGATGCGGAAGTGGGCGTGATCGTGCAGGAAGCGCATTTGAGCGCGCAGGTGCCCGACTACCTCATGCAGGTGATCGCGCGGTTCGCCCGGTACCTGCGCGAGTCCAATTCCGTCGACCAGCGCTCCGGCGTGTCGGCAAGGTTCGCGATCGCGGCGGCCGAGACGGTGGCCGCCGCCGCCCGGCACCGGGGCGCGGTGCTGGGGGAGACCGACCCGGTGGCCCGTGTGGTCGACCTCGGCACGGTGATCGAAGTCTTGCGCGGCAAGCTGGAATTCGAGTCCGGCGAGGAAGGCCGCGAACAGGCCGTGCTGGAGCACCTGTTGCGCCGCGCGACCGCTGACACCGCATCCCGCGTGCTGGGTGGCATCGACGTCGGTTCCTTGGCGGCCGCGGTCGAGGGCGGCTCGGCAGTCACCACGGGCGAGCGGGTGTCGGCCAAGGACGTGCTGGCCGCGGTCCCGCGCCTGCCGGTGGTGGACAGGATCGCGGAAAAGCTGAATGCTCAGTCGGAGGGCGAGCGCGCCGCGGCGCTGGAACTGGCGCTGGAGGCGTTGTATCTGGCCAAGCGGATCGACAAGGTGTCCGGGGAAGGTCAAACCGTCTATGGGTAAACGCCACTCGACGCGATACTCGGCGTACACCGGCGGGCCCGACCCGCTGGCTCCGCCGGTGGATCTGCGCGAGGCGCTCGAACAGATCGGTCAGGACGTCATGACCGGCACGTCGCCCCGCC
>Ga0116219_10004463_pt1 | contig 10515 bp, 9 predicted proteins | sample Sb_taG_4_FD_91019 | JGI IMG/M metagenome (GOLD analysis project Ga0116219, IMG submission 91019) | Peat soil microbial communities from Weissenstadt, Germany - Sb_50d_6_BS metaG | ecosystem: Environmental > Terrestrial > Soil > Wetlands > Peat | place: Germany: Weissenstadt | collected 2010-09-21
GCGACCCGGCGCGCACCTACGCCGTCGACCGCGACGCCGCGATCCGGCTGGTCGACGCCGCCGCGCGGGCGGGCGTGCGGCGATTCGTGATGGTGTCGTATTTCGGCGCCGGTCCGGATCACGGTGTTCCGCAGGAAAGTTCGTTCTATCACTACGCGCAGGCCAAGGCGGCGGCGGACGCCCACCTGCGCGCCAGCGACCTGGACTGGACCATCCTGGGACCGGGCCGGCTCACCCTCGACGCGCCGACGGGCCAGATCGCGCTCGGTGAGGGCAATGGGGAGGTCTCCCGCGCGGACGTCGCGCATGTGGTGGCCGCCGCCCTGGCGGACGATTCGACGATCGGCCGAACCATCGACTTCAACAACGGCGACGTCCCCATCGCCAAGGCGCTGGCAGGCTGATTAAGCTCCACTACGCAGCTGAAAGCGCTTCACCCGCAACGGTTATTGGTCAATCCCCACTGCGGGCTCAAAACCCGCTCGGTCGACGAGGTGACCGCCGCCCTGCGGAACATGGCCGCCGCCGCGAAGGAGGTCCGGGCCGGCGGCTGGCTCTCGCGCGGGCGTTAATCGGTGAGCACCTCGACCGGGATGTCGTCGGCCCACGGCTGCCGGGAGACCATGTCGGCGACCCTGACGATGCCGTGCTCGAACTCGCCGGTCGCCGCATCCACCAGCCGGTAGGCTTGGGTCTGCTTGTGGATCGGCTGCGCGTCGAGCAACACCACCCGCACCTCACCGGGCTCGAAGTGGCAGCGCTGCTGCATCGCGGCGATCAGTTGCTCGTTGTGCATGTGGCCGTCGCCGAAGTTCCACCCGATGGCGGTGCTACAGATCCGTTCCCCGTCGGTGATGACGTAGTCGTCCTCGTTCTGGCCCGCCATGGCGCGGTGCGCCAATGTGAACAGCGCCCGGCCGTGAGTGTTGAACCCGCGGAACGCATATCCCATGTAGATCGGGATCTGCGCCGCCTCGGGGCTGCCGTAGAACCGCTCCAGCTGGGCCTGGGGCATGCTCGCGATCGCCACGATGCCCCTGGTGATCTTGTCGTTCGCCGACGGCTTGATGCACCACAGCGTGGTGTCCCAGTTGCCCGCGTAGTACCGCATCCCGGGCAGGAACGATATCTTGCGCGGAAACATGTTGCCCGCGATCACGATTCCCGCAATTACCGCGAACAGGATCGCCACCGGCACCGGATGCTTGACGTCGGTCAACCCCAGGCGGGCGTGCGCGACGAACAACGACAAGACCCCGAAGATCATGAAGACGTTCCACTCCAGCGGCACCCCCATGGGGATGGACCCGAGGATGCCGAGGTGGAAGCACACCATCACGACCGCGGCCACCGTTGTCGGCCAGCCGCCGTGGCAGAAGAACAGCGCCAGCGGCACGAACATCTCGACGGCGGTGCTCACATGAGCCAGCCATCGCGACAGCCAACCGGGACGCAGGTCTTCCGGGAATTTCTCGAAGAAGCGCCGTTTCAGCCACCGGGGCCGCATCAACGGGTTGTTGGACATCATCGTGGAGATCACGAACGGGAAGTGCTTGTTGAGCTTCGATGTCGCCGCGCCTATCCAGATGACCAGGAAAACTATTTTGGACCCGACGATCATGTCGGCGCCGTCGAAGAGGAACGTCACGGCCATGGTCGCGTAGACCTCGCCGCGGGCGGCCAGGAAGATCACCTTGTCGCGCAATCCGAGCACCCCGAGGATCAGCAGGACCAACACGATTTTCCACGTCGGCAGCAACCCGACCGTCGTGTTCAGTTCCGGCACCGGCCCCGTGCCATCCGAGAACAGCGCCGCCAGCGTCACGATGAGCAGCAGCGCGTACAGCCCGACATCGAAGGGAGTGCGCTTGGTTCCCCTGGTCCCCGGGACGCGATCCGGCCACGGTGGCAGCCGGATGGTGCCGAAGCGCATCCAGTACAGGATCGAGCCCATCGGCGGGAAGAACCGGTTGTTGAGCGGCCCGAAGCCGCAGCCCAACCCGATCACCTCGAACAGCATCGTGTAGAGCACGACCTTCTCGAACACGATCGGCTCCGACCACCACGACGCGACGTGGGTGAACCCGCCGAGTCCGTTGGTGGCCGAGGCAAACAGCCACCCACCCAGGATGTAGAGGAGGATCTTGACGACATAGAACAGGTGCAGGGCGACCGGCGTGCCGAAGCCAACCTCGGCCCAGTGCCGGGCCATCGGGCGGATCTTCTCGCTGCGGGTGCCCTTGTTCCACTCGTCCATGTCAATCTGCGGCAGGTCGGGCTTCAGGAATCCCATGGTTTGACAGACTAGAACGCGTTCTAGGCGTGCGCGATCACCTTCGGGCAAAGTTTCCTTTGCCGCGACCTTTTTCTGGACACTCTCGGTGTGCGTTCACGGCTTCGAGTGTGTACCGGGGGTCGAAGCTCCGTGAAATCTGAATCCTGCACGCACAGTCAAAGCCCAGACCGCACACTCGAAGGATCCTTTCGCCCAAGTGTTTCAGTCGCGGAAGATCCCCGGCGGAATCGCCGGCGCCTGCGCCAGCACCCGCGGATCGACCACGACATTCAGCGCGCTGAGCGCGTCGCCCTCGAGGTCGGCAAGCGAGTCGGCAGTGGATAAAAACCTCTGCTGTGCAACCGGTTCGACAATCCCGTCGCCGAGCCGGGTGAACTTCTGCACGTACTCCCGGCGCCGGAACGGCCGGGCCCCCAAACGGATGGGCGTCGGCGACCGCGAGTTCGTCGCGGATCACTTCGCCGCTGTTCAGCGTGACCTCGGCGCGCGCCCCGAACGCCTTCTCGGCCTGATCGGTCGAGTGGTAGCGGCGGGTCCACTCGCGATCCTCGACCGTCGAGATCTTGCGCCACAACTCGACGGTGTCGCTCCGATGCGCCCGTTCGGGGGCGTAGGAGCGTTCGTGGTGCCAGCTTCCGTCCTGCAGCGCGACGGCGAAGACGTAGGGCAGCGAGTGGTCGAGCGTTTCCCGGGACGCGTCCGGGTCGAACTTCTGCGGATCCCCGGAGCCCGTCCCGATCACGACGTGGGTGTGGTGGCTGGTGTGCAGCACGATCGTGGCCACCTGATCGAGGTCGCCGATACGCTCGCGCAGCCGCCGGGCCAGGTCGATCGGCGCCTGGCTCTGGTACTCGGCCGCGTGCTCCTTGGTGAAGCTGTCCAGAATGGCGCGTTTGGGCTCGCCGGGAGCGGGCAACGGCACGCGGTATTCGTGCTCGGGTCCACCCAGCAGCCAGGCGATCACGCCGTCCTCTCCCTCCCAGATCGGCGCGGGCGACCCCTCGCCGCGCATCGCCCGGTCGACCGCCTCTACGGCGATCTTCCCGGCGTGGGCGGGCGCAAACGCCTTCCAGCTGGAGATCAGCCCTTTGCGGGACTGGCGGGTGCTGGTGGTCAGGTGCAGCGCCTGCCCCACCGCCTGATAAACGGTGTCGGTGTCCAACCGGAGCATCGTCCCGATGCCGGCAGCCACCGCCGGGCCGAGATGCGCGACATGGTCGATCTTGTTCTCGTGCAAACAGATTCCGCGGGCCAGGTCGACGTGAATCTCATACGCGGTCGCCAGACCGCGGATCAGGTCGGCGCCCGGCACGCCAAGCTGCTGCGCGACAGCGACGAGCGGCGGGATGTTGTCGCCGGGGTGGGCGTACTCCGCGGCCAGGAACGTGTCGTGAAAGTCGAGTTCGCGCACCCCGACACCGTTAGCCCAGGCCGCCCATTCCGTCGCATAGTCACCATCGACGCCGAAGACCTTCGCCCCGTGGCGCGCGGGGTGCGCCAGAGCCTGTTGCCGGGCCACCGTGACCGGCCGCCGCAGCAGGGCCGCGGCGCTGACGGCGGCGTTGTCGATGATCCGGTTGGCAATCATCTCCGCGGTTTCCGGCTCGACGGCGACGGGATCGGCGGCGACTTCGGCGATCTTGGCGGCGAGGTGTTCACGGCGTGGGAAGTCCTCGGAGCTGAAATCCGGGTGAACCCGCTACTGCCCGCGTCGCGATCGGTGTAGTTTGCGGATAGTTTCCGTGGTTTCTGCGCGACCATTTTGTCGGTGCGGCGACATAGTATCCGAACATGCGTTCGAGTAGTCCGGAAGACATCGCGGCGGATTTCGCCGCGCTGCACGAGGTCGTCTCGCGCATCGTCGAGCACTCCTATGAGGCTTTGACTACGCCGGAGCGACTGACATATCTCGAACTCCTCGAACGCGAGAAACGGCGACTGCCCGCTGCGTGTCATGAGTTGATCAACCGGATCGACCGCCAAGCCACCCCGGCCGAGATCGGCGGGAAGTTGGCCCACGTCCTGGCCGACCGGCTGCGCATCACCCGCAGCGAAGCAAAGCGCCGGATCGATGAGGCCCAGGATCTGGGTGCGCGCCAAGCGCTGACTGGCGAGCCGCTGGCACCGCGGTATCCGGCCACCGCGGCCGCACAACGGGCCGGGCTGATCGGCGCCGCCCAAGTGGCGGTCATCCGCCACTTCTTCGACGAGCTGCCCTGCTGGATGGATGCCCCCACCCGGGAGGCCGCGGAGGCGGATCTGGCCCGCTGGGCGAGCGAGCATGGCCCCGAAAGCCTTCGCAAAGCGGCCGACCGGCTGGCCTGCTACCTCAACCCGGACGGGGAATTCAGCGACGAGGATCGCGCCCGGCGCCGCGGACTGACGCTGGGCACCCAACAAAGCGACGGCATGTCCAGACTGACCGGCTGGCTAAGCCCACAAGCACGCGCCACCGTGGAAGCGGCGCTGGCCAAACTGGCCGCTCCCGGCATGTGCAATCCCGACGACCCAAGCCCTACCCTCGATGGCGCGCCCTCGGAAGAAGCCGTCCAGGGCGACACCCGCAGCCCCGCCCAACGCAACCACGACGGCCTCACCGCCGCGCTTCGGGCCATGCTGGCCAGCGGAGAACTGGGCCAGCACAACGGGTTACCCGCGTCCATCGTCGTGACCACCACGCTCACAGACCTCGAAGCCGCAGCTGGAAAGGGACTCACCGGTGGAGGCACGCTCCTGCCGATGAGCGACGTCATCCGCCTCGCCCGCCACGCACACCACTATCTGGCCATCTTCGACAAAGGCAAGGCATTGGCGCTTTATCACACCAAACGCCTCGCCTCACCCGGACAGCGAATCGTGTTGTACGCCAAGGACCGCGGCTGTTCGGCCCCCGGCTGCGACGTCGCCGGCTACTACTGCGAGGTGCACCACGTCCAAGAATGGGCCACCACCCATCGCACCGACATCGACCAGCTCACCCTGGCCTGCGGACCCCACCACCGACTCCTCGAGAAGGGCTGGCTTACCAGCAAACGTGCCAACGGCGACACCGAATGGGTCCCGCCGCCGCACCTTGACTACGGACGGCCACGAACCAATGCCTTCCATCACCCCGAGAAGCTCTTGGCGGACGAAGACGGCGACGACCCGTAGCTACCCGGCTTGCTTGGCTGGTGGGCGGTAGAAGATCAGCAACTGGCCGATGGCCCCGGCCAGGCCCAGCCCGACCGAGATCAGCAGGCCCTGCCAGCCGTCGAACCAGTTCTTGCCGAAGATCAGCCAGTCCAGGCTGAGCTTGCCCGCACCGAGCGTGGCGACGACGACGGCGCCGACCGCCATGACCAGGTTGTACTCCCAACCCTCCTTGACGATGAAGAAGCCGTTGTGGCGGTGCACGGTCCAGGCCGCGACCAGCATCAACGAGACGAAACCCGCCGCGGGGATGGGTGTGAGCAGGCCCGCCGCCAAGCCCAGGCCGGCGGCCGTCTCGGTGGTGGCGGCGACGGTGGAGAGAAACTTCACGGGCTTCATGCCGATGCTCTCGAACCAGCGGGCGGTCCCGGGGATGCGGCCACCGCCGAAGAACTTGTTCAAACCATGGGCGGCCAGTGTCACGCCTAACACCAGCCGCAGGATCAGCAATCCGACGTCGTAGGGAGTCATAGGTGCAAACCTAGATCATGCGACGGATCGGATGACAGCAACGCCGGGCGGCTGATGCCGGCGATTCATGTGGGAAAATAGCGGGCGTTCCGACGTTTGCCCGAATGACCGACTGAAGCGCGAGGGGGTGCACCACGGCTCGTATCGCACGGGGCACCTTCTCCCCCGAAGGCACCCTGCAAAACACCGTGGTGTTGCTGGACGGCCGGGCAAACCATCCCCGGGAGATCCTGGGCAACAAGGGCCACGGCATTGAGGCGATGCGCCGGCACCATTTGCCGGTACCGCCCGCGTTCTGCATCACCACCGAGGTGGGCGTGCGGTACCTGGCTGAGCCGGAGGCAACGATGGACGCCGTTTGGGACGACGTCCTCGACGGAATGGCGTGGCTGGAGCAGCAGACCGTCCGGACATTCGGGCGCGGCCCGCGTCCGCTGCTGGTCAGCATCCGCTCAGGAGCTACGCACTCCATGCCGGGCATGATGGACACGATCTTGGACCTGGGCATCAACGACGCCGTCGAGCGCACCCTGAGCGCGGCCGGCGACGCAGCGTTCGCGGCCGACACCCGCCGACGGTTCGACCATATGTACCGGCGAATCGTGGGTGAATCGGTTTCCGCCGATCCCTACGCACAGTTGCGCGCAGGCATCAAGGCGGTCTTCGACTCCTGGAATTCGCCTCGCGCGGTTGCTTACCGCAACCACTACAGACTCGGTAACCAAGGCGGTACCGCCATCGTGGTGCAGGCCATGGTGTTCGGCAACAATGGCCCGAGGTCCGGGTCCGGAGCGCTCTTTTCGCGCAACCCCATCACGGGCGCCCGCGAGCCGTTCGGTGAATGGCTGCCCAGTGGCCAAGGCGACGAGGTGGTGTCGGGGTCGGTCGACGTCGAACCGATCAGCGCCCTGCGTGTCGCGCAACCGGGCGTCTACAACGAATTGTTGGACGCCGCCCGCAGCCTGGAACGGCTCGCCTCCGACGTCCAAGAGATCGAGTTCACCGTCGAGGAAGGCACATTGTGGTTGCTGCAGACTCGGGCGGCGGAGCGGTCGGCCCAGGCGGCCGTGCGGCTGGCGCTGCAACTGCGCGACGAGGGGCTCATCGATGACGCCGAGGCCCTGGCCCGCGTGACCCGCGCGCATGTAGAAACCCTGCTGCTGCCCGCCCTACAGCCCGAAGCACGTTTGTCCGCACCGCTTTTGGCAACGGGCCTGCCCGCCTGCCCGGGAGTGGTCACCGGTACGGCCTATACCGACGTGGACGAGGCGCTGGAGGCCGCGGAGCGGGGCGAGCGGGTGATCCTGGTGCGCGATCACACCAGGCCCGAGGACGTCCTCGGCATGCTGGCCGCCCAGGGCATCGTCACCGAAGTGGGCGGCGCCGCCAGCCATGCGGCGGTGGTCAGCCGTGAACTCGGCCGGGTGGCGGTGGTGGGCTGCGGCCGCGGAGTCGCGGCATCGCTGGCCGGTGGGCAGATCACCGTCGACGGCGCGGAAGGCGAAGTGCGCGAAGGCAACCTAAGCCTGTCAGCGTGGTCGGAGAACAACACGCCGGAACTGCGCGAGCTGGGCGAGATCGCGCGACGGATCAGCCCCCTGCGTGCCCACGCGACCGGCGACCACCCACGGCTGGACGACACCTCCGACGCCGCCGTGCGCACGGCCATGGACACCGGCCAGACCGACGTGGTTTCGGCCACCCCGCTGATCACCATGCTGACCGCGCTGCGGCTGGCGGGCAGGGCCACCGGGTGACCGAACTGGCCGTGCTGCAGGCGGTCCGGCTAAAAGGCCGGACAACCCCCGCCGGGCTGGCCGAGACCTTGAACGCGGACCTTGACAAGATCACCGCCACGATCGAGCAACTGACCGGGTCGGGCCTCCTGATCGACGGCACGGCGTTGCGGATCAGTCCCAGCGGTCGCGCCAGGCTCAACACGTTGCTTGCCGAGGAGCGCGCTGGCATCGATTCGACCGCAATGATGGCCGCGTACAGAGACTTTCGTGCCCTCAACGCTGATTTCAAGTCGCTCGTCACGGACTGGCAAGTCAAAGGTGGTCCGCATGGCAGTCCCAACACCCATGACGACGCCGCCTACGACGCTGCGGTGTTGGCCCGCCTCGACGGCGTGCACGCGCGGGTTGTACCGATCATTACAGCGGCGGCGACGCAGTTGCCGCGGCTGGGCGCCTACTCGACCAAGTTGTGCGCCGCACGCGACAAAATCAAGGCGGGAGACACCGCTTGGCTGACCAGGCCCCTCGTCGACTCCTACCACACCGTCTGGTTCGAGCTGCACGAAGAGTTGATCGTCGCGGCTGGCCTGACACGCGAAGAAGCGGCCAAATCCGGTGACGCGCAATAAGTTACAGCGCCTCGTCGAGTAGCCGCACGTACGCGTCGATGTCGGGAACGGCGGACTCCGCCGCGTGCACGCTGATCGCAATGGTGTCCCCGATGCCATGCACCCCGTGGGTCAGGCCCACCACCGGTGACAATGCCGGATATCCGGCGGTCAACACCACCCGCGCGCCGCCGAAGCTCAGGTCGGCGGCGCCCGGTGGACGCTGGACACCACGGTGTTGCCGGCCACTTCGGACGGCCGGACGTCGGGGTCGAACTGGGATACGCCCCAGCGCAGCAAGGGCGCGGGCATCGCGGCGAAAGCCCGGTCGGCAGCACCTGTAGCCGGATGCGCGAACCGGCGGCGTCCATTGGCCAGGTCGCCCGCGATCCGCTCGGCGCGGAGATTTCGATCGAGCTTCGGGAACAGGCCGACGCCGACGTTTCCGAAGTGGTTATGCGCCTGTCGCACACCGGGCTTGCCCATCGGCACCTCGGCGCCCAGCGCATCGGCGGGCTCCCCGAGCAGACGGGACAGGGCCGTCGACACCGCCGCCAGCACGCCGACGGTGACGGTGGGGCCGGGCAACTGCGAGCGGCGGCGCACCAGGGTGCGGACCGAGCGGGCGCCGTCCGGGCGGGCATTGGTGCGTTGCAGGGACCGGGGCCCGGGGCCAGCAGCCCCGCGCGGGTGTCGCGGCTCAACCGGCGATGGGCGCGAGCCGCCTCGACCGCGCGGAAGGGCAGGAAGCCGGGCCGCGGCGCCGGCACCCGCGGCACCGGGTTGGGCCGGCCGAAGAGCCAGGCCGCCATCGCCGACGCGCGAGTGCCGTCGGCGAGTGCGTGCGGAACCTGCAGGACGGCAACGGTGCCGGGCCCGGCGACGCCGGGAATCCCAAGCACCGGGCTGAACAGGTGCAGCCGCCACGGCATGCGGCGGACGTCCAGCTGGTTGCGAGCGAGGCCGGCGACGGCCCCCAGACACTCGGCCCAACTACGGTCGTCCAGATCGTGGCGGACCACCCACTCCGTGTCCACGGCCACCGGCACCCACAGCGGATAGGTCAGACCACGTCCGTCGCTGAGCCGCATCGCCAACTCCGGGCACGCACGCGCCCGCCGGCAGACTTCTTCGATAGCATGCCCGCAATGTGCGGGTTCGCCCTCGAAGGCGTAAAGCAGGAATTGGTCGTTGGGGAGTTCGGCCGACATCCAGTAGAACTGCGCGTCGACGGCCGCCATCCGGTGAGCCAATACCATCAGTCACGGCGTTCAGTCGGCTGAGCCGATGAACCCGAGGATCAGGTCGACGACCTTGTTCGGCTGCTCGAGCTGCAGGAAATGCCCGGCGTGTTCGACGATGGCGACCTCGCTGCCCAGCGGCAGCACCTTCTCGACCCACTGTGTGAAAGCCGGTGTCATGCAACCGTCGTCGCGGCCGTGCAGGTAGAGGCACGGCAGTACCGGCGCCTCAGTCCACAGCCGGTTCAATTCGGCGTATTGCGCCGGCGGCCGGGTGTTACGGATCGTGGCCCGGTAGGGACCGAGTGCCGCCCGCCAGCTCTCGGGTGTCCCGATCGCCGCGTCGACGTGGCGCAAATCCTCGTCGGCGCGATAGCCCGGCGACCAGCGCCGCCAGAGCAGCGGTACCACCCAGGACGCGGAACGTTCGGGCAACCATGGCGATTGGAAGTAGATGATGTACCAGCTGCGCAGCAGCTGACGCGGTAGGTGGCCGGCCACCCGGGCCCGCTCAGCCCGACTGTCCTGCCGTAGCGCCGCGGACGGCGGCACGGACATGATTACCGCCCTGGCGAACGGACTGTCGGGCATCGCGGCCAGGCCGGTCGCGGCGATCGCGCCCCAGTCGTGGCCGATCACGACGTCGCGCTCGGTGCCACCCGCGGCCGAGCGCACCCGCAAGGCATCGTCCATCAGCGCACCCACGTGGTAGCTGCCGTCGGCCGCAATCGACGACGGCGCATATCCGCGCATGAACGGCGCCACGACACGCCATCCCGACTCGACCAGTCGGGGCGCGATCTTGCGAAACCCATAGGGCGTGTCGGGGAAGCCGTGCAGGCACAGCGCGATCGGGGCCTCACTCGGACCCCACGTGAGAGCCTTCAGGTCGCCGGCGGGGCCTGGCACGTCGATCCAGCCCGGCTCACCCATGGCGCTCTACCTGGCCGCATCCCGGCGCGGGCCGC
>Ga0116219_10004464_pt1 | contig 10514 bp, 12 predicted proteins | sample Sb_taG_4_FD_91019 | JGI IMG/M metagenome (GOLD analysis project Ga0116219, IMG submission 91019) | Peat soil microbial communities from Weissenstadt, Germany - Sb_50d_6_BS metaG | ecosystem: Environmental > Terrestrial > Soil > Wetlands > Peat | place: Germany: Weissenstadt | collected 2010-09-21
CCCCTCCGGCACGTCCTCCGGCTCGGGGATGCGGAACAGGTGGTCGTACAGCCGCACTTCCGCGTCGAGCGCGTGCGCCGCCGACACCCAGTGGATGGTGCCCTTGACCTTACGGCCGTCCGGGGCGTTGCCGCCCTTCGTCGCCGGGTCGTAGGTGCAGTGCAATTCGACCACTTCGCCGGTCGCCGGGTCCTTCACCACGTCGCCGCACTTGAGGAAGTAGGCCCAGCGCAGCCGCACCTCGCGCCCCTGGGCCAGGCGATGGAAGTCCTTGGGCGGGTCCTGGCGGAAGTCGTCGCGCTCGATGTACAGCACGCGCGCGAAGGGCACCTTGCGCGTGCCGGCCGACGGATCCTCCGGGTTGTTGACCGCCTCGAGCTCCTCGACCTGGCCTTCGGGGAAGTTGTCGATGACGACCTTCAAAGGCCGCAACACGCCCATGACGCGCGCCGCCCGCTTGTTCAGGTCCTCGCGCAGGGCGTCCTCCAGCCAGGACATGTCGGTGACGCTCTCGAACTTGGACACGCCGACGCGCTCGCAGAACTTGCGGATGGCCTCCGGCGTGTAGCCGCGCCGCCGCAGTCCGCGGAGGGTCGGCATGCGCGGATCGTCCCAGCCGCTCACCAAGCCCTCCTTCACCAGCTGCAGCAGTTTGCGCTTGCTCATCACCACGTAAGTGATGTTCAGCCGCGAGAACTCGACCTGCCGCGGGTGGTGGATGCCGAGCTGCTCGAGGTACCAGTTGTACAGCGGTCGGTGGTTCTCGAACTCCAGGCTGCACAAGGAGTACGTGATGCCCTCGATGCTGTCCGACTGCCCGTGCGCCCAGTCGTAGGTCGGGTAGATGCACCAGCGGTCGCCGACGTGCGGGTGGGTGGCGTGCAGGATGCGGTACATTACGGGGTCGCGCAGGTTGATGTTCGGCGAGCGCGGGTCGATCTTGGCGCGCAGGGTGCGGGCGCCGTCGGGGAACTCGCCGGCGCGCATGCGGCGGAACAGGTCGAGATTCTCCTCGATAGAGCGGTTGCGGTAGGGCGACTCCTGAGCCTTCCTGACGTCGAGGCCGCCGCGATGCTCGGCGACCTGCTCGGCGGTCAGGTCATCGACGTAGGCCTTGCCCTTCTGGATGAGCTGCTCGGCCCACTGGTAAAGCTGCTCGAAATACTCCGAGGCGTAGTACATACCGGCCCACTGGAAGCCGAGCCAGCGCACGTCCTCCTGGATGGCGTCGATATACTCGCGGTCCTCCTTGACGGGGTTGGTGTCGTCCATGCGCAGGTTGCACTTGCCGCCGTACCTGAGGGCGGCGCCGAAGTCGATGGAGATCGCCTTGGCGTGGCCGATGTGCAGGTAGCCGTTGGGCTCCGGCGGGAAGCGCGTGACGACGGTCGTGAAGCGGCCGGACTTCAGATCCTCGTCGATGATGTCGTAGATGAAGTTCGACGGGCCGGTGGGTGTGGGGGTGCTCATGGGATCGAATTCCTTATCGTCTGTCGGTCGGCGCAACTTGTTATGCCGTCGGCACAGGCGTGGTTACCGCGGTCGGCTGCTCAAGAGGGGGCAGAATGGAGGACACCTCCGCCGGGTGCTGAGCCAGGTACTGCACGATATCTGCCTGAAGTGACGCAACCCGGCGTTCGTAAGCCTTGGAGGTGATTTCGAGCAAAGCGGGGTTGGATATTTCAAGTTGTTTTCGTAGCGCCGTGAGTGCCCCCTCCAGGATGCGAAGGTTGCGGGCGGCCACCTTGAGTTGGTCCGCATTTGCGATCATAATTCCACCTCGACAACTCCTTTTGCGATGCCATCTACGGATAGATCCCAGAGGGTAAGCAACGTAGCCAGGGTAGGGGAATCGCTCGGGATATAGAACAGCGTGTATCCGCCCACCTTCTCCGCGTGTTCCGCGTCGAGCAGCGTCGCTAGCCCCGAGTCGCCATCCTTCATGACCTGAATGGTCGCCGGTCCGACCAGCAGCACGTCAAAATCATCGGGCTCCGGCTTCGCGGAAACGTAGCTCCCGTCGAGCAGCAGGTAACCACCAATGCCGTAAGAGCGTAATGAATCCCGCAACTCCAACAGGCGAGTTGTGACCAACGCGCGGCGGCTTCCGGGGCCGCCGCCGAACCGCGCGCCGATCTCCTCCCAGGCGGCACGGTGGTGCCCCACGGGTAGCCAGCCGTCCTGGCGAAACGGGGGAATCGGCACGAGCCCGTCCTCTCCCTACAGCGGGATCGCCGTTTGCACAATCTCCGCTTCGAGGTACCGGCTGATGCCGCCCTCGGCCACGACATCGACTCGATGACCGAGCAACTCTTCCAACTCCTGCTCAAAGCCGACCGGATCCAGCAAGCTGCGGCCCGGCTCAAAATCGACCAGCACGTCCAGGTCGCTGTCCGCCCGCGCCTCACCGCGTGCCACGGAGCCGAACAGGGGGAGGCGGCGGATGCCGTACTTCGCGGCCACGCGCAGGATAGTGTCCCGCTGTCGGCGGAGGTCGTTGAGCTGAATCATGGCAAGCTCCCCGCGTGATAGTCTGACGCAAATGATGGCCGCGGGCAAGGCTTATTACCGTCCCCCCGCCAGCTGCGCCAGCGCCCGGTCGATGCGCGCGACGCTGCGCTCCCTCCCGAGGATCGCCAGCGTCTCGTATACGCCGAAGCCGACTCCCTTGCCCGTGAGGGCCACGCGCAGCGCCTGCTGGACCTGGCGGAGTTGGATCCCTTCCGCCTGCAAGAAGTCATTCATCAGCGCCTCCAGCGACCGCACGTCGAACCCCGCCGCCGCCGCCAGCCGGTCGCGGAACCTCCTCAGCAGCCCGGCCGCCTCCGCCGGCTTCCGCAACTGTTTCTCGAAGGCCGACTGGTCGTAGGTCAGCTGCTCGTCGGGCGTGAAGAAGTCGCGGTACTCCAGCACCTCGCCGGCCACCTTGATGCGCTCGTTGGCGGCGCGGACGATCTCCGTCACCTTCGCGCGCTGGTCGGCCGGCGCCGGGTCGGGGACGAGTCCCGCCTTCTGCAAGTACGGCAGGCACATCGCCACCTTCGGCTCCACCGGCAGCCGTTGCATGTATCGTTCCTGGAAGGCGAACAGCTTCTTCGGGTCGAAGCTCGCCGGCGCCTTGTTGACGCGGTCCAGCGAGAACACGCGGATCAAGTCCTCGCGCGAAAACTCCTCCGTCTTGTCGTCGAGCGACCAGCCGAGCAGAACCAGGTAATTCAGGATCGCGTCGGGCAGGTAGCCGACCTCGCGGTAGAAATCGACGATCACCGGGTTGAAGGTGTCGGCCGAGGTCTGATGGCCGACCGCCTCGGCGATGGCGTGGCCGTGGTCGTACACCTTCTTGAAGTCGGGGTTCTTCAGGTACTGCGCGATCTTGCGCTTGCTCAGCTTGTTCTTGCTGCCCGGCTCGGCCACGAAGGGGACGTGGGCGTATTCCGGCAGCGCGTAGCCGAGGCCCTGGGCGATGAAGATCTGCCGCGGGGTGTTCGACAGGTGCTCCTCGGCGCGGATCACGTGCGTGATCTTCATGTCGTGGTCATCGACGACATTCGCGAGGTTGTACAACACGGTGCCGTTCTCGCGCTGGATGACGTGGTCCGGCTCGGTGGCCCAGTCGATCTCCATGACGCCGCGGATGTGGTCGCGGAACTCGCAGACGCCGCTGGCCGGCATGGCCAGTCGCACCACGCCGCTGCGCCCCTCGGCCTCGAAGCGAGCGCGGTCGGCGGCGGTGTCGGCCCGCCATTTCCCCTTGTAGACGTAGGGCCGCTTTTCCTTCTCCGCGGCCTCGCGGTCGGCCTTCAGTTCGTCCTTCGTGGCGTAGTCCCAGTAGGCCAACCTCTTGTCGAGGAGTTGCTTGACGGCGGCCTGGTAGCGGTCCAGTTTCTGCGACTGGTAATACGGCCCGTGCGGCCCGCCGACCTCCGCCCCTTCGTCCCAGTCCAGGCCGAGCCAGCGGAAACCGTCGAGGATCGGCCGCAGCGCCTCCTGCACGTTGCGCTCGGCGTCGGTGTCGTCGATCCGCAGAATGAACTGACCGCCGTGCTGACGGGCGAACAACCAGTTGAACAGGGCGGTGCGGACGCCGCCGATGTGCAGGTAGCCGGTGGGACTCGGGGCAAAGCGTGTGCGGACCATGCTCACCACTTTCGCGGACGGGGACTGACTCATCGCTGCCGCTTGCGGCTTAGCGTTCGCTCCATCCTGCGAATTATAGACATCGGCGGAGATGAGGACGAGTCCGCTCGCCTTCGCCGCGCTTGCAGGTCGGGCCCCGGTGTGCTACAACTTCCCGCACTTGCACACCTCAGGGAAGGGGCCGGAGGGACAGGTCTAGCTTGGGTGCTCTGCACCGGGGCGGCGTTGCGCCGCCCGAGCGTCTGGCCCGCCATGCGTCACAGGGAAGGCTGTTTCAGCCCCGCTATCGGGTGAATTTACCCCGGGTTGTCGGTGGCCTGGAACAACCCCGCCGGTCGTGGTACCACCGACAACCCGGGGTAAATTCACCCGGCGGGTCTGTGAGCCTTCCGTGTCCCAGGTCGTGAAGTAGCAACGACCCTCCGGAGCAAGCGGGGCCGCCCGGCGATGACCCGGGCGGCCCCTGTTCCATTGGTGCCGGGACGCCCCACGAGGTTTCGCCATGAGACGCACGCTCCTCGGCCTCCTCCTCTCGGCGGCGCTGCTCGGCTGGGTCGGTCTCCCGGCCGGCCAGGGCGACGCGCCCCGCAAGGAGCCCGCCCCGCGCTTCCAGCTGCCCCCTGGCTTCGTCATCGAGAAGGTCGCCGGGCCGCCGCTGGTGAAGTACCCCCTCTTCGCCTGCTTCGACGACCGCGGCCGGCTGTTCGTCGCCGAGGGCACCGGCACCAACTTGCCCGGCCCGGAGCTGCTCAAGCTGAAAAAGCAGCTCGGCCGCATCACCTTGCTCGAAGACACTCACGGCGACGGCACCTTCGACAAGGCGACCACCTTTGCCGACGACCTCACCTTCCCGACCGGGGTCTTGTGGCACGACGGCGCCGTCTACGCCACCTCGCACCCCAACCTATGGAAGATCGAGGACACCGACGGAGGCCGGGCCGACAAGCGCGAGGCCCTCGTCAGCCGTTTCAACTTCAACGGCAACGGCTGCGACATCCACGGGCCGTTCCTCGGCCCCGACGGTCGCCTCTACTGGACCGATGGCCGGCACGGGTACAGGGTCAAGACGCAGGAAGGCGACACCCTTGAAGGGTTTGCCTCGCGGGTTTGGCGCTGCCGGCCAGACGGCAGCGACATCGAGCGCCTCGCGGGCGGCGGCTTCGACAACCCCGTCGAGCTGGTGTTTCTGCCGACCGGCGAGGTCATCGGCACGATGGACCAGGGGCCGGGCGACGCCTTGCTGCACTACGTCGAGGGCGGCGTCTACCCGATGGACCACCCGTGCGTGAAGGAGTTCTCCCGCACCGGGCCGATGCTCGGGGCCGTGCGGCAATACGGCGCCGCGCTGCCGGTCGCCCTGTGCGGGCTGTGCCGCTACCGCTCGGCACAGTTCGGCGACGACTACAAGGACTGCCTCTTTTCGGCCCAATTCAACGTGCATCGCGTCGAGCGGCACACCCTGGTCCGCGACGGCTCGACTTACCGCTCCGTCGAGAAGGACTTCCTCACCTCGACCGACTACGACACGCATTTCACCGACGTCCTGGAAGACGCCGATGGCAGCCTGCTGGTGGTGGACATGGGAGCTTGGTTCAACTACGGATGTCCGACATCCAAGATCGCCCGTCCGGAAGTGCTGGGGGCGATCTATCGCATTCGCCGCAAGGACGCGCCCAAGGTCGAAGACCCGTGGGGCAAGTCGCTGAAGCTGCCGTCGCGCTCGCCCGCCGAATTGGTGCAGCTGCTCGACGACCCGCGCCCGAAGGTGCGCGACCAGGCGATCGAGCGACTCGGCAAGCACGCGACAAAGGCGGTCCCGGACCTTGCGAAGGTGCTGCGCGGCGAGGCGAGCGGGGGGCGTAAGCCCCCCGGTGCCCAGGCGCGGCGCAACGCGGTCTGGGCCCTGTGCCGCATCCACGGGGCCGAGGCCCGCGCCGCCGTGCGCGAGGCCCTGGCCGACCAGGACGCCGGGGTGCGCCAGGCGGCGGTACACGCCGCCGGCCTGGAGAAGGACGCGGGGGCCATGAAGGCGCTGATGCGGATGGCGGTCGAGGATGCGCCGGCGCTGCTGCTGAAGGCCGCGGAAGGACTGGGGCGCATCGGCAAAGCGGAGGCCATCGCGGCGCTGCTCGACGGAGCCCGCAAGGGGGGCGACCGCTTCCTCGAACACGCGATCATCTACGCCCTCATCCGCATCGACGACCCGAAGGCGACCCGGCCGGCCCTGGACGACCCCAGCCCGCGCGTGCGCCAGGCGGGGCTGGTCGCGCTCGATCAGATGAAGGACGGCGGACTGACGCGCGAGCAGCTGGTGCCGCTGCTCGACACCGACGACCAGGACTTGCAGGCCGCGGCGCTCGACGTGATGGGCCGGCACCCGGGCTGGTCAGGCGAGGTGATCGGCCTGCTGCGCGGCTGGCTCGGTGCGGAGAAACTCTCCGTGTCCCAGGAGTCGTCGCTGAGCGGTACACTGCTGGCGTTCAGCACCGAGGCGGACGTGCAGCGGCTCGTCGCCGGCGCCCTGGCCAACCCGAAGACGGCGCCCGCCACCCGGCTGTTGCTGCTGCGCGTGCTGGCCCGCTGCCGCGTCGATCCGCTGCCGAAGGCGTGGTCGGAGGCGCTGGGGCAAGCCCTTGCCCAGGACTCGGCGACGCGGCGCGAAGCGGTCTCAGTGATCAAGGCGCGCAACCTTGCCGACTTCGACGACAAACTGGAGGCGATGAGCCGGCAAGCCGAGTTGCCGGCCGAGCTGCGCGTCGCCGCCCTGGACTGCGTCGCCCCCCGCCAGCGCGAGCTGTCGGCCGAGGCGTTCGCGCTGCTGACGGCGCACCTCTCGGAGAAGACCGACCCGCTGCTCCGCGTCGCCGCCGCTCGGGCGCTCGGCGCCAGCCGGCTGGACGCGAAGCGCCTCACGGAAGTCACAAAGCACGTCGCGGCCGCCGGGCCGATGACCGTGCCGCTCATGGCGCCGGCCTTCACCCGCTGGGGCGACAAGGAGGTCGGCCTGGCGCTGGTCGCCGCCCTGGAGCGATCGCCGGGCGCCGCCGCACTGACCGCGGACGACCTCGACCGGCTCCTCAAAGGGTATCCGGCGGCGGTGCAGACCGCGGCGGCGGCGCTGCGCGAGCGCCTCGGCGCCCGACAGAAGGAGCAGGCCGCTTACCTCGCGGGCCTGACGCTGGAACTGCTCAGGACGCCGGGCAGTGCCGAGCGCGGCAAGGAAGTCTTCTTCTCCCGCAAGGCGGGATGCTACGGCTGCCACCGGGCGGCCGGCAAGGGCGGCAACGTCGGCCCCGACCTGTCGCAGGTCGGCCGCTTCCGCACAACCCGCGACCTGCTCGAATCGGTCGTCTTCCCCAGCTCCTCGATCGTCCCCGAATACCGGCAGTACGTCATCACGACGAAGAACGGCAAGGTGACGACCGGCATGGTCATTCGTGAAAGCGCCGACGCGATCTTCCTGCGCACGGCGGAACTGGCCGAGGTGCGCCTGGCCCGCAAGGACGTGGAGGAGATGACGCCGTCGAAGACGTCGCTCATGCCGGAGGGGCTGGAGAAGACGATGTCGCGGCAGGAATTGAGCGATTTGCTGGAGTTCCTGTACAGTCAGCGATGATTCACGGTGCGCGGCGTGGAATGCGGTTATAGTACGGTGCGGCCGGGTAGCCGGAGATGACAGTCCCCCCAGGTTGGCAGAGTCCGATCACCGCCCAACCGGGGCAGACCCAACAGGGGGTCGATCCCCTCCGGCTCTTGCCTGCCCGCCGCAGCCTGCAACGGATTCGTCTCGATGCCCAGCGGGCACTTCTCCTGGCGGGGACCCCGCGTACCACGCCGATCACGGTGACGCGCGACGGCGTCATCTGGGACGGCCACCACGCGGTGCGGGCCGCCGCGGAAGAGGCCCGCCTGGTCGATGTGCTGATCGTCGATCTCCGTGCGACGCCCGTGGCCGCCTCCATCCTCAACTTACCTGTGAGGTAAACGCCATGACATGCCCCCCTGCGGTAGCCGAGATCCTTCTGGAGATGCTTCGACACGGCCTCTTGCGGACGCGCGCCGCTGGGTGGTCGGGAGATGCCGACCGCTGCGCCGCCGAGGCCGACCACTTCCACAACCTGCCCGACCTGCTGCGGGACTACTCGCCCGAGCGCCTGAGGTATTACTGGGACGCGGAACGGTCGGCGTTCCGGTCACACCTCTCCCCCGAGGAACTGGCATCGTGGGAGCCCTTGTGGCAGCGCCTGCGGAGTCAGGCCGACGTGTTACGGGATATCGCCCGGAGTGCGTAGATTCTGCCCGCGCCCCCCGCCGGGCACCTGCTCAACGAGTACATCCGTCCTGCTCACGCGCCGCGGTTTCCTTGCCGCCGCTGCCGCAACGTCTCGGCAGCCCGCGTTCACCGCAGGACGATACGCAGATTGGCCATGCGATGGCCGCCCGCTGCGCCGCGATAGATCTCGAACGCCCCCAGGGTGCCGGTGAAGCCTGCGTCGATCTTTTCCTCGCTCCCTGGGGGAAGCAGCATAGATGAGAATCATCGTGTCGATGTAGACGATCCCCGACGCCGGCAGCGTCAGCGCTCCCATGAGTCGCGTTCCTCCCTTACGTGCCGATTGGCATCTTCCGGCGTCCTGAAGAGAAGGGGGCCGGGCGGTAACGTGGCCAGGAATTCCAGCATGGATCGGCGTGCGGTGGCGGGTTCTTCCGGCAAGACGACGATGACCTCGACCTTGACGCCTTCGGGAAGCTCCGGGTCGCTGATTTCGAGGCGATGGCCAGGCAGGATCGTCGTTTCCAGGCGTAAGGCGGTTTGCATAAGGATTACCTCTCTTGACCATTCTCTCGGGCCAGTCGTTCGACCATCTCCAAAGACTCGGCACCAGCGAGTTGCCAGGCGTCGAGTTCGGCCTGCAACTCCGGTGGGACTTCAATCGGCCCGTGGATGACATGCACCTCCACGAACGCGCCTTCGGGCAGGGGCACGTTCGGGACGACGACGCCGTTCTTGACGAAGCCCGCAACGATGACCGACATGGCAAGGCCCTCCTGGATCAGCAGCGCCGATTGTAGCAGACCTGCAAGCGCCTGTCACCGCGGCCCTGAAAGCTGAGCTGCAAGTCCCTGTCATCGCGCGGAGGGAGCACTTGCGAGAACTGGCGGAGGGCGTAATAATGCTCGGAGAGGGTGAAGAACCACGGCTACCGGACACAAGGAATGTCGCCTGTGAGCCATCTCCTCCTCTTTGCGGCAGACGACGAGTTGTCGTTCGTGTCGTTCTGTCACAAGTGGGCCGACGTAGCGACCATCGTCGGGCTGGCCATCACCCTGATCGGCTTCGGGTTTACGCTTTGGGGGTTGCGGCGCGTCAGGGCGGTCACGCGGGAGGCCGTAGGCAAGATCGGAGCCCAACTGCTCTCTGTCGAAACAATCGTCCTCCTGCGGCTCGTCACCGAGGCGCGCGACGCCGGGCGCGACGGGCACTGGCCCCGCGCCATCGACCGATGCCAGCAGGCGCGGCTCATCGCCGTCCCGCTCTCCCACAACCTGCGCCTGCGGGAAGAGGAGCGGGACGCGCTGAGGAAGATGAACACCAACCTGCGGATTGTGGTTCAATACATCGAGAACAACAGGCTCCCGCCCGGCTCCCCGGCGGGCAACCTGCCTGACGCGAAGAAGCGCACCCTCGACCAGATGGTCACCACGCTCGGGAACATTCAAGGGCGGCTCCAAGGCGCCGCGATGGAGGTCTAACGCCATGACGCCGAAGGAATCCCAGCTCGGCAAGCTGGCCCGCAAGTTGCTCACCTTCACCCGGAACGACCGGCTCAAGTGGGAGGAGACGGCCGACGAACAGACCTTCTGCCTCGTCGTTGACAGCGGCATGATCCAGATCCAGGAGCGGCCGCAGGAGGGGTTGTTCACGCCCTCCCAACCGGCGCAGCACCCAGTCGAGTACGTTCTTACCGTCCTCAATGAGAACAATATCACCGCCGGGACGTTCACGGGCGCGCACACGGAGGGCGGGCAGCGCTTGCTGCATGAACTTTACGACGCCGCCCGCGAGTCGGCGCTTCGGCCGGATCGGGTGATCGACAGGATCGACTCGGAAATCACCCGCCTGGCAGAGACGGGCCATCGGAGATAAGGGAACTCCTGCGTCGCCGGCGTCCAAAACTACACCGGGGCGGGAGAGGAGCGCGTCGCGAATTGTTCCAGAAGGCCTGAAATGCAAAGGACTTCCAACAACTGTCCGTAATTGCTCAAGAGTCCTGGGTTGGCCAGCTGCGCGGCTGCTTGGCCTGCGTAGAATAGAGGTATGAGGATCACCGTTCCCCAAGTCCCTGGGGCCGAGCAGACGCCTCTCGTACGGCGCC
>Ga0116219_10004465_pt1 | contig 10514 bp, 3 predicted proteins | sample Sb_taG_4_FD_91019 | JGI IMG/M metagenome (GOLD analysis project Ga0116219, IMG submission 91019) | Peat soil microbial communities from Weissenstadt, Germany - Sb_50d_6_BS metaG | ecosystem: Environmental > Terrestrial > Soil > Wetlands > Peat | place: Germany: Weissenstadt | collected 2010-09-21
CGCTGCGGCCGACCAACGCGCTGTGGAACCTCGGACCGAAGGAGGCGTTCCTCTGCGGGCTCTCCTATCTGCGGGCCCGGATCGCCCCGCCGAGGGACCAGACCAACTACGAGGGCTGGCTGGTCGCCCGGTTCGGCTGGCGGCTGTACCGCACCTTCTTCAAGACCTACACCGAGAAGGTGTGGGGGGTGCCGGTCTCGGACATGCCGGCCGACTTCGCCGCCCAGCGGGTGAAGAACCTCGACCTCGGCAAGGCGATCGTGAACGCCCTCATGCCCAGGCGCAACCAGACCGAGATCACCACCCTCATCGAGGAGTTCCGGTACCCGAAGTTCGGCCCCGGGATGATGTGGGAGGTCTGCCGGGACAAGGTCGAGGCGATGGGCGGCGAGGTCCGGATGCGGACCCGGGTGGAGACCGTGCACATCGAGGACGGCCGGGCCACCGGGGTGACGCTCAGCGGCGGGAGCTTCCAGCCGGCGTCGCACGTCATCTCGTCGATGCCGGTGGCCGAGCTGGTGGCCGCCCTCGACCCGCAGCCACCCGCCGAGGTCGCCTCGGCGGGGGCCGGCCTGCACTACCGGGACTTCCTGACCGTCGCCCTCGTCGTGCCCGCCGAGGCCGGGTTCCCCGACAACTGGATCTACGTGCACGCGCCCGACGTCGAGGTGGGGCGCATCCAGAACTTCGGCCGGTGGTCGCCCTACATGGTGCGCGAGGGCACCACCTGCCTCGGCCTCGAGTACTTCGTCTTCGAGGGCGACGAGCTGTGGAACTCCGAGGACGACGCGCTGATCGCCAAGGCGACGAGGGAGCTCGACCTGCTCGGCCTGGTGCGCCCGGAGCTCGTTCAGCGCGGCTATGTCGTCCGGGTGAAGAAGGCCTACCCGTACTACGACTTCAGCTACCGGGCGAACGTGGCGGCGGTGGTCGACTGGCTGTCGACCCACGCGCCCAACGTGCACCTGGTGGGCCGCAACGGGATGCACAAGTACAACAACCAGGACCACTCGATGTTCACGGCCATGCTGACAGTCGAGAACATCCACGGCGCCGACAACGACATCTGGGCCGTGAACGTGGAGGAGGAGTACCACGAGGAGCGCCGCGAGGCGCCGGCCGGGTCCTCGGGCGGCACCGGGCGCGACGCCCCGGTTCTGCCCTGGCCCCAGGAGTCCGGCGCGTCGCGCTGATGGCGATCCTGGCCACGCGGCGGCCGGGGCCGGGGAACCGGCGGGCGGTGCCCTGCTTCCCGGCCTTCGTCCACGACTTCGTGGCCTGGCTGGCCCCCCGACGCGGGGCGAGCCGGCTGCTCGCGCTCGGATGCACGCCGCCGGACCTGCTCACCCAGGTGGCGTCGCAGTTCGAGGTGGTCGGCGTGGACGTGCCTTCGGTGCTCCGCATGCTGCCGGCGGTCCCCGGCGGCCGGTGGATCTCGGCCGACCCCCGACGCGGGCGCTCGGCAACGGCCGTGCCTGACGCGCTGCTCGAGTCCTCGGCCGTCCTGTGCACCGGGCTGTTGGAGCGCGGGGCGACCCCGGCGCTGTGGGCGACCCTCCGGCGCTGCGCCGAGCGGGCCCCGGTCCTCGTGGTCACCTGCGCCGACCGGCTGGCCCCCGACCCGAGCGACGAAGCCGGGGCCGAAGCCTGGTTCGCCGACCTGCTCGGTCGCCACGGCCTGTCCGCCGCGTTCGTGGGCCGCGCCGTCGGGACCCCGAGCGTCCCGCGACACCGGCGCAACCTGCTGGTTGCGGTGGTCGACGTGCTCGCCGCGCCGCCGCGCCCGGCCCCGCCGGGCTTCCGGGTCCGGGCCCTCGTGCGGACCTTCAACGAGCTCGACATCGTGGCCGCGGTCGTCGACCGGCTGATCGAGGGGGGAGTCGAGGTGTCGCTGATCGAGAACTGGTCGACCGACGGGACGGCCGAACTGGTGCAGGAGCGCTACGGCGGCGCCCCCGGGTTCTTCTTCGAGCGCTACCCGGAGAGCGGGCCGAGTCCGGCGTTCGACGAGTTCGCCAGCCTGGAGCACCTGGAGAAGGTGGCGGCCGCCTCCGGGGCGGACTGGTGCGTCAAGATCGACGCCGACGAGGTGCGGGAGGCCCCATGGCCCGGCGTCTCCTACCGGGACGCCCTGCACGCGCTGCACGAGCGCGGGTACAGCGCGGTGGACCACACCCAGATCGTCTTCCGGCCGACCGCCGCCGAGCCCGGGGGCGAAAACCCCATCGACGCGATGGCGTACTTCGAGTTCTCGGCGCCCTTCCCGGCGCAGCGCTGCGCCTGGCGCAACGGCCCCGACCCCGGGCGGCTCACCCCCTCGGGCGGGCACCGGGTCGAGTTTGACGGGGTGTCCGAGTATCCATACAAGTTCCTGGCGCGCCATTACCAGCTGCGCTCGCCGGCGCATGCGAAGCGCAAGATTTTCATCGAGCGCCGGGGGCGCTGGTCCCATGTCGACCGTCGGGAGGGCTGGAACGTCCACTACGACCGGTACGGGCCGGACGACTCGTTCCTCTGGGACCCGGCCGTGCTCGAGCGCTACGACGACCGCTTCTCCGGCCGCTTCCTGGTCGAGCGGCTGTCGGGCGTGCGGGTGTTCTGATGGGCCGCGCCGCGCCTCGGGCGGAGGGGCTGAGGTGAGCGACCCCGGGCTCCGCCGGCTCTACGAGGACCCCTCAACGACCGTCCGCTCGGGCGAGGAGCGGGCCCGCCGCCAGGCCGCCATGCTCGTCGCGGCGCTGCGGGCGGCGGGGCGACCGGCCCGGGTGGTCGACATCGGGTGTGGGGACGGGGCGTCCACCGACATCGCCCGCTCAGTCTGCAGGGCCGCCCCCGGGGTCGAGGCCCGGATCCTCGGGGTCGACTGGTCCCTGCAGGCCGCCGGCCGGGCCCGGGCCCTCGGTCTCCCCGTCGCCTGCGGCGGGTTCGATGGCCCCGGCCTGCCCCTCGGCGACGGCAGCGTCGACGCCGTCGTCATGGGGGAGATCATCGAGCACCTGGTCGACACCGACGCCGCCCTCCTCGAGGCCCGCCGCGTCCTCGCCCCCGGGGGGACCCTCCTCCTCTCCACCCCCAACCTGGCCGCCTGGTACAACCGGGCCCTGCTCGTCCTCGGCATCCAGCCCCTCTTCACCGAGGTGAGCATCCGGGGCATCCACGGTCGGCCCGGCACCGAGGTCGTCGGCCACCTGCACGTCTTCACCCGGCGCGCCCTGGTCGGCCTCTTGGCCGCCTGCGGGTTCGAGGACATCGCCCTGTCCGGCGCCCCCTACCACGACGTCCCCCGGCTCTTCCGGCCCCTCGACCGGCTGGCCTGCGCCGTCCCTGGGCTGGCCTCCATCCTTCTGGCCACGGCCCGGAAGCCGGGCTAGCAGCCTCGCGAGCAGACCGGTCGGCCCGGCGCCGAGGTCGCCGGAGGACGGCACGTCTTCACCCGCCGCGCCCTGGTCGGCCTCGTGGCCGGCTGCGGGTTCGAGGACCTCGCCCGCTCCGGCGCCCCCGACCGCGACGTCCCCCGACTCTTCCGGGCCCTCGGCAGGCTGGCCTGCGCCGTCCCCGGGCTCTCCTTCCTTCCGGCCGCGGCCCGGGAGCCGGGCGAGCAGCCTCGCCACCATCGCGGGCGGCCCGGTCGGCGGGGCCGACGGGCGGCGTTCGGGACGCCACATCCGGGCGGTGGCCACCACCGCGTCGGCGGCCAGGGCGACCAGCGCGATCCAGACGAGCCAGCTGGCCAGGTTGGGCTGGGTGGTCCCGGTCGCCTTCCCGACCACGACGACGGTCCCGGCGGCGGTCACGAACCCGACCGCCCCGAGCGTGAGCAGGCCGCGCAGCCACCGGAGGCTCAGCGCGGCGGCCGCCGCGACCGCCACCACCGCGCCGAGCCGCCAGGTCGTCACCGCGCCGGCCACCCCGCCGGTCGCCGCCGCCACGACGGCCACCGCCCACCACGTTGGCCGGGTCCCCCGCCCGCGCCAGGGCGCTGCGAGCAGCGGGCTGTCATCGTCGTGCGGCGAGGCGGGGAGCGTCATGTCGCCGAGCGGGACCGCCGCGGCCGCGGATCGCCGGCGCAGGAACCGGCGGAGAGGGAAGAGCGCGATGCCGAGACAGAGCAGGAGCGCCAGTGCGGACACGATGAGGCCCTCCCATACCTGCTCCTGGGGGGTCCAGGTGAGCGAGATCGTGAAGACGCCCGTCCGGACCGCCCCGAGGGAGCTCAGATCGGCGGCGGTCACGGGCCAGCCGTTGGCGAACGCGTCGACGAGCTGGGAGGGGCCGAGGATCAGGCTGCGCGAGCCCTTGGGCGGCGGCCCGCCGAAGGACTGGGGCGACGCCACTGCCTTCCACCCCTGGTTCACACTCTCGCCGAGCACGAGCTCGAACGGCCCGGTTACGCCGGTGACCTGGAGCTGCTCGCTCGTCGAGGTCTGGCCGATCACCCGCACGCTCGGCGCCGGGCCGGGCTGGGTGGCCGCGAGCGACCCGAAGGCCGCCGCGGAGCCGGGCCCGGCGCCGGGCGCCGAGTCGAGCGTCAACTGGTCGACGTTCCAGCCCGTCGCGGTCGAGTGCCCGAGCGAGGTCAGCACGACGTGTTGGCCCGGCCCGAGGGTGATCCCCCCGGCGTCGGGTCCGCAGGGGACGAGGGTCATCTCTCCGTTGGCCAGGGCGTTCGCGGCGGAACCGACGACGGCCACACTGATCGGCCGCCCGTCGATCGTGATGAGGTTGGACTGGCAGCTGCCGGGGAGGTCGGCCGGGAGCGGGTTGACCTGGACGCCGGGGATGCCCACCTCGGCGATCCCGAGCGGGAGGGCGATCGGGTAGCCCGAGTAGAAGTTCTCCCCGTAGGAGAAGCGGACGCCGGTCACCGTGACGCGGATCTGCTGGCCGGTGAGGGCCGGGAAGCTGACCGGGACCGAGACGGTCGACCCCTTGGCGAGCCCGTTGGTGATCTTCGGCAGAGTGATCGACCGGGTGATCGACCGGGTGCCCGACCTCGCGCTGACCTCGATCGAGGTGGGGACCGAGTGGAGGCCGTCGGCCACCACCTGCAGGTCGAGGTGGTCGAAGGTGATCGGCTTCTGCAGGTCGTACTCGAGCCACTGTCCCTTCTGGTAGGGGGCGCCGAACCCGGGCTGCCAGGCGGTGGCCGGGTTCCCGTCGGCGGCCGCGGATGCGGTGGCCGCGAGGTCACCGGGGAGGCGCCCCTTCGAATAGGCGACCACGGCGTTGGTCTGCCCGGGCGCCTCCCGCCCGACCAGCCGGTCGATCTCGTCGTCGGGAATGAGCGCCGACAGGCTGGCCGTACCGGTGAGGGTGAAGGTGCGGGCGGTCGGCAGCGTGAACTCTCGGGCGATGGTGGTCTCGGGGTCGGTGCGGTACGGGAACGAGAACGGCGACACCCGCTCGCGGGACATGTCGATGGTGAGCCGGTCGTGCACCGACGCGGCCCCGGCGTCCTTCAGCAGGTCGGTCGGCATCTTCACGATCTGGAAGGCGTGCACGCCGGGCAGCTCGACCTCGCCGAAGCCGACCGCGGTGGCCGCCGCCGCCGAGACGGTGTCGTCGCTCGTGGCGTCGATCGTGATCCGCAGGGTCCGGAAGCTGCGCGGTGCGAAGGGGACCTTCTGGCCGACGGCGGTCCGCGACGCCGCGCCGAGCCGCACGGTCAACGGTCGGCCGCCGTCGAAGGTGAGGGTGACGCGGGTGATGGTCCGGTTGGTGTTGCCGTTCTGGGGCTGGACGAGTGTGACTTGGTCGGTCGTGATCACCCGGCCCAGCTGGAGCTGCCACCACTGCCCGGCCGGGTCGGGTATCCCGATCCCGGTCGTCCAGCTGGTGTCGAGGTTGCTGTCGATCGCCGCGTAGGCGGAGGTCTCGGGCGCATAGGAGTCGGCGCTCCCGTACGAGGACGCGGTCGCGTCGAGCGCGCCGAGGTAGGCGGCGACCGTCTTCGAGTCGATCGGGGCCCGAGGGGTGAGATCGAGGGGGGAATCCGACGGGTCGTTCCGGGCCGGGTTGTCGGCCGGGGTCTCGGTGTAGCCGTAGTCCCCGACGAAGGTGTCCCAGCGGAACGCCTGCTTGCGGTTGGTGTCGGTGAGCACCACATCCGCGCCGCCGCCGAGCAGCTCGTCCAGCTGGACCGGGTCCTTGTCGAGGGTGCTCGCGTAATAGATGGCGCTGTCGGTGTTGAGCAGGCCGGCGGCGGCGAGCTCCTCCAGCCCGACCCCGTCGCCCGCCACGATAAGCGCCCCCGCGTTCGACTCGCCCCGGGTGACCGGGCGGGGGTTGTCGACGGTGTAGTCGACCAGTGGCGGGGGGTTGGGGAGCGGGGCGATCGGGGCCAGGTTCTGGTCGTCGACGTAGGAGTAGCTCGGCGTGTTGGGTCGGGGCGTGCCGAAGCTGACCGGGTCGCTCAGCCCGTCGGGCGTCTTGGCCAGGTCTTGGGCGAGCAGTTGGGGCTCGGGCGAGTTGTAGTGCTCGAAGCGCTGGTCGTACTGGACGAGGACGTCACCGGCGCTGAGCAGCCGGGCCATCGGCGCGAGCGACGACCACTGCTCGGTGCCCAGCTCGATCGGGTCGTCGAGGGCGGCGAGCGTGTCGGCGGTCGCGATCGAACCCATGACCTGCTGCTCGCGGGTCACGTACGGGCGGGTGAGGAATGCCGGCTGCGGGGGGTCGACGGTGTCGCCGAACCGGGACGACGCGAACTGCTCGCCGGGGATGGCGAGGACCCGGGTGCCCGGGTGGGTGGTGTTCAGGTGCGTGATCGCCTTCATCTGATAGGTGGGGAGCTTGGCCGGCTGGACGAAGAAGCTGGCCACCTCCGCGTCGCCGTTGAAGATGGCCGGGTTGTCGGCGATGACCGCCGTCACGACCGCCAGGGCGATCACCAGGCTCGTGCGGGGGAGGCGGCGGCGCAGGGCCGAGACACCGGACCCGAGCAGCATGGCGAGCCCGAGGATGACGAGCGGGGTGGCCCGGTCGGTCGACCGCAGCGCGAGCCCGGCGGTCGTGTCGACCATGAACTTCTTGAGCAGGCTCCCGACCGGGGTCGGGTTGGAGAACGGGTGGCTCCCGACCGAGAGGACGACGCCGACGAGGACGAGGACGACGAAGTACGTCCGGTGCCGCCACCGGGCGATCACCCCGCCCAGGAAGGACAGGACGGGAACCAGGTAGGACAGAGCCACCAGCCAGAGGTGCTGGGTGTAGAGGAGGACCGAAGCCGTCCACGCCCCCAGGCGGTCCTGGCCGTAGAAGTACCAGTAACCGAGGCCCCGTATGACATCGGAGGCGCTCGAGGTGCTCGTCGTGGCGCGCAGAGTCTCGGTGTAGCGGAGCACGTCGACGCCGTAAGCGGCCTCCACGATGAGACCGGTGATCCACCACAGGCAGGTGAGGATGGTGAGGAGCGCGAGTCGCGCGGCCACCACGATCCCGGTCTTGAGGGTGACCTCGCGCTGGACGAACACCGCGAAGAGGAGCCAGAGGATCGGCGCGACGCCGACGTAGAGGATCGCCGTCGCGTTGATGCCGCTCGTGAGGGCCACGACGATCGCGAAGAGGGCGGGGTACCGCCACCCACCGTCGCGCAGCGCCTTGGCGGTGAGCGCGACCATGAACGGGAGTCCGGCCCACGGCAGCAGGATCACCGAGATGCGCCCGGAGTACTGCAAGAAATACGGGGAGAGCATGAAGGCCAGGGCGGCGACCGTGCGGGCCGGCGCGCGCAACTGCAGCGTCCGGCTGAGGTACAGGACGCCGGCTCCCGCCGCGAACAGGATCGAGCCGAGCCAGAGCCGCTGGGCCACCCAGACCGGCACCCCGATCACCGAGAAGAACCAGTAGAAGGGGCCCATCGGCAGGAGGTAGCCGATGTACTGGTGGGTGACCGTCCCGAGGCCGACCGTCGGGTCCCACATGCTCGTGGCCTGGCGAAGGAACCGGCCGGGGTCGAGGTAGAGGTAGGTCTTGGTGTCGGAGGTGACGACGCCGGCCTTCACCAAGACGAGCGGGATGTAGGCGAGACCGGCCAACATCGCGTGCTCGGCCAGCCCGAGCAGCGAGATGCGGTGTCGACTGAACCCGCGCTTCAGCCGGTTCCACGTCGAGGGCTCCGCCGGCGAGGGCTCGGCGGTCGTGGACGTGGTCTCGGCGATGGTGGTCATCGGGCGGCGCGGCCCCCCAGAGGCGCCGGCGCCAGATCCGCAGCGGCCCGCCATTCGTGGGCCTCTAGCTGGGCGGATTCGGCGCTCACGGTAGTGTAGAACGACGCCCTGGAACGAACCTGTCGAGCCGCGCCACCTCGCGGGCGCCGGCCCGTCGACGTCAGGTGATCGGGTCCCTCGCCTCGGTGTCGAACGACTCGGAGGGCTCGTCACCGAGACCTCCGCCGACCTCCACACCTTCGAGGTTGTCATGGGCGGGTGCGGGCAGGCTCACTGGCTCCTCGATGAGGGGCATCTCGGGCTCGGTGGCGGCGGTCTTCGCGTTGGCCAGCAGGAGCACGCTGACGAAGACGCCGACGAAGCCGATGATGCGCAGGGCCAGCTTCCAGTTTGAGGCGGGCAGGTGCTCACCGAAGATGACGGTGCCGACCGCGACCACGTAGGTGCTCGACACCACATTGGACACCGGCACCACGACCGACGCCGAGCACCGCTGCAATGCGGTCTGAAAGAGCAGGAGGCCGAAGGCCGAGCTGCACGCGAAGGCGTACAGGTAGGGCGAGGCGAGTACATGGGGGATCGAGAGCCAGACACCGTGCTTCTCGACGATGGCTGAGACCGCCTTGATAGCGAGCCCGCTCACCCCGTAGATGAGTCCGGTCCCAAGGCCGTACAGCGGCGCGCGGGCGTGGCCGCCGCGCAGTGCCCGGTCGTGCAGGCGGTCGGCGCCGAGGAAGAACACGCAGGCCACCGCCACGGTCGGCAGCGCCGCCGCGATCAGCGACCCGAACCCGCCGGTGACGCCGGCCTGATCGCTCGAGAGGTCGAGCGAAAGGCTGATCGAGAGCAGCGCCAAACCGACGAGCGCGATGGCGAACCACTCCCGGCGTCCCAGCCGTTCCTTCAGCGTGATGTGCGAGAGCACGAGCAGGACGACGATGCCCGAGACGAAGATCGGCTGGACGACCGAGATGGGGGCGAGCGAGAGCGCGATGACTTGGAGACCGAGGCCACCGAGCATCGAGCAGAACCCGATGACCCAGACCGGCGACGAGGCGAGCGTCGTCACCAGGTGCACCAGGCGACGTGCATGCACCGATGGCATGTCCTGAAGGCCGTGCTTCTCGAGGACGAACCCGACGTTGTAGAGCAGCGCCGAGACGACGCTCACGAGCACGCCGGCTGCGAGGTGGGTGTGGCTCACCGCGTGCTCCGCGGTGGGGCCGGCCGGGCGCGACCGTCGAAGGACCCGGTCAGCATGGACCGCCAGCGTACCGCCCGGATACGGTGCCGAGGCGGGCCACCCTCGGCGCGGCCCCGCTCACGGTCCGTGGTTCAAGAGGGGGGCGTGCGCGCTTCCGGTCGGCACGTTGAGCCCGGCGTACCGGGAGAGGGGCTGGTCGGAAGGGCATGCCCCCGGCCCGGCGACGCCCACGTTGTAGCGGGGGTCCCGGGTCCATGGACCGGTCTGCCACCCTGGCGCGGGTTGGGCGAGTCCCAGCGCCGGGCCGATGTCGTCGACCACCAGCTCGGCCATTGCCGCCGCGCCCAGCGGGCACAGATGGATGTTGTCAATCTGGCGCATCCGGACGTAGCCGCCGCTCCGGGTCGGGAACCAGGTGAGGAACCGACCTCTTGGGGCGAAGACCTGGCCGGTCGAGAGGTAGACGGCGTGGCCCGGGAAGTCGGCGACGACCCGGCGCGCGCTCCGATCCCACGCGTTCTGCTCCAGGGTCAGAGTCGCCCACAGCCGGGCCCGCTGTTGGGGCTCGAACTGGAAGGGGTTGGGTCCGATCTGGGGGAACTGGAGGAGGACCACGAGTTCGACGCCGTCGCCCGGCGCCAGCCAGACGCTGAGGGCCTGACGGAGGAGCGAGAGGTACCCGGCCGGATCGTCCTGTGCCACCGCGTCGTCCCACGACCACGTGCCCACCACGACCTGGGGATGGAACTCATCGATGATCTCGTTGCTGTAGGTCGCCCACAACGGGATGCGGATGAGGCCCCATCCGCCGAACGAGGAGTCCTCGACCACTCCGGCCTCGCCGGTCGCCGAGAACGCGGCGCCAAGCGCCGGTGAGACGTCATTCATGACGCTGTCCCCGAGCACCCAGACCCGCAGCGGGTCGCTCGGGGTCGGGGCGGCTGCGGAGACCTGGAGGCCGGCCGGCGTGACCGCAGTCTCGATTCCCGACCCGAGGGCGCCGGACGGCGACGGGACGACGAGGAGGGACGCGAACACGGCCGCGGGCACGAAGGCCCAGCGCACCTGTCGTCCGGCCGACCTGCGACCCTGGGCCATCGGGGGGGCGAGCCTAACAAGGGGGTTGCGCTGCGGTCGCAGTC
>Ga0116219_10004468_pt1 | contig 10510 bp, 6 predicted proteins | sample Sb_taG_4_FD_91019 | JGI IMG/M metagenome (GOLD analysis project Ga0116219, IMG submission 91019) | Peat soil microbial communities from Weissenstadt, Germany - Sb_50d_6_BS metaG | ecosystem: Environmental > Terrestrial > Soil > Wetlands > Peat | place: Germany: Weissenstadt | collected 2010-09-21
GATCGGCCGGCCGGACGACGGCACCGACTCGTGCGGCTTCTACAACATCGAGCTGTTCGTGCCGCTGCGGCCGGACAAGCAGTGGCCCAAGGTCGTCGAGGAGACCGGCTGGCGGCGCTGGATTCATGGCCCGAAGCGGGCCCGCACGAAGTTGGAGCTGGTCAAGGAGATGAACGAGGAGTTGTCGCGGAAGGTGCCCGGGGTGGACTTCAACTTTTCGCAGAACATCCGCGACAACGTCATGGAGGCACTGTCGGGCATCAAGGGCGACAACTCGGTCAAGATCCTTGGTCCCGACCTGGAAAAGCTGGATGACATTGCCGAGAAGGTGAAGGACCGCCTGCGCGGGGTGCGGGGCATGGAGAATGTTGGCGTCTTCACCATCAAGGGGCAGACCAACCTGGAGTTCTGTGTCGATAAGGAGAAGTGCAAGAAGTTCGGCGTCAGTGCCAACGACGTCAACACCGTCATCCAGACGGCGCTGGGCGGCAAGGCTTACTCGACGATGATCGAGGGGGAGAAGCAGTTCGACATCACGGTGCGTTGGCCGAAGTGGCGCCGCTCCAGCGAATCGACCATCCTCGACATTCCGGTGGACATTGTCAACAACCAGCTGGTGCTGGCCTCGGGCCCGTCGGCGACCCCGTCACCCTATGGCACGGGGTACGCACCGCCCCCGAAGGCCGGCACCCAGGCAGACACCAGCAACCCGATTACGAACGCGCCGCGGCTGCGGCTCGGCGAGCTGGTGACGCCGCTGGGCAAGGACAACAAGCCCGACCCGAAGGGCAAATTCGTCCGCTCCGGCGCCTCGACGATCTACCGCGAGCAGGGCGAGCGGCTCATCGCCGTGAAGTTCAGCGTGCGCAACCGCGACCTGGGCGGGGCGGTCGCCGAGGCCCGCGAGAAGACCGAAGACCTGTTCCAGGCGCCGTACCGGGCGGTGTGGAGCGGTGAATTCGAGGAGATGGAGCAGGCCGAGGCCAAGCTGATGTGGATTATTCCGCTGTCGCTTGGGCTAATCTTCGTGCTGCTCTACATGGCCTTCCGCTCGGTGATCGACGCCCTGCTGGTGCTGGCCAACGTGCTGGACCTGTCGGTCGGCGGGGTCTGGGCGCTGCTGCTGACGCACACGAATTTCAGCATCTCGGCGGCGGTGGGCTTCGTGTCGATCTTCGGCGTCGCGGTGATGGATGGCCTCTTGCTGGTGTCGTACTTCAACCGCATGAGGGCGCACGGGCTGCCGCTGCGCGAGGCCATCCTGGAAGGGGCGAGCAAGCGGGTGCGGCCGGTGATGATGACGGCGCTGACGGCCATCTTCGGCCTGCTGCCGGCGGCGTTCTCGACGCGCATCGGGGCGCAGACGCAACGGCCGCTGGCGATCGTGGTGGTCGGCGGCATGGTGACGACGCTGTTCCTGACGCGCTACCTGATGCCGCTGCTGTACAGCTTCTACGGCCACCGCGACCCCCCAGCCGGCGCCAGTGACATGGCGCACTGAGAGTCAGTTGCACAAGCCGCTTGCGGCTTGGCGGATTCCAGGCTGCCGCCAAGCCGCAAGCGGCTTGCGCAAGTGGTGGAAGTCCACGGGCTTGAGCAGATACTCGAAGGCGCGGCCGGCAGCCGGAGGGTGAAAACGGCCCCGCTGGAGGCCGACGTTACTTCGGTCCCCCGGCGACGGTCGCGGACCGCCGCGAAGGGAAGTCGGCGAGTCGGACCTTCCCCGCCTCACAGACCGGCAGCTGCAAGAAGGCGTCACGGCGGGCCGCCAGTTCGGCGAGGATGGCCGGGTCCGTGATGGGTCGCATCTCGCGGGGATCCGCGGCAAGGCCGAATGCCGACCGGAAGGTCTCGAGCCCTTCCTCCTGGTGCCAGATCATCTTGTAGAGGCCGCCGGGCAAACGCGAAAGCACCGCTTCCATGGCGCGGCGCCTCCCGCCCGGCAGCCCCCCGGCGTAGGTGGTGTACTCGGCGTAAACGTCCCGCCGGAACGGCTCGCGGAAGACGGACTGCCCTTGCCACGAGCGCGGAGGCTCGATCCCGAGCAGGTGGGCGATCGTCGGCGCGACGTCCGTCAGGTCGGCTAACAGGGCCGCTTCCGGCAAGGCTTGCGTCGTGTCGCAGACGACGATGGGGACGTGAATGCTCTCCTGAAAGAGGCTCCAGGCGTGACCGAGGTAGTACCCCGGGCGCTCCCCGAGCGCCTCGGCGTGGTCGGCTGTGACGATCAGGACGGCGTCGCGGAGGTAGCCCTTCTCCCCCAGCCGCTCGCAGATCTGGCGAATGTAGGCGTCGGCCTGCAACACTGTGTTGTCGTAGTGGTTGACGACCCTTTCAACCGTCTGCGCGTCGAAGCGGTCGTGCTCCAGGAGGTTGACGCGATTCTGCCAGGGGCGCCAGTGCTCGAACTTCGCATGCAGCCGTCCGCTGCTATGGACGGACATGAGGTGGACGTGGAGAAAATCGCCAAATGCCGGGTCCTTCGGCGGGAGCTTTGCCACCTCGGCCAGGAGCCCAGTGTCCGGGAGCCCTTCGAGGAACTGCTCGTGTCCGCGCCCGTAGAGCTTCTCCAAGCCGCGCCAACCGCGGTGGGAGCCGGAGAGGAAAAACCGCACCTTGTACCCAGCGGCGTGCAGCACGTCGTGGAGGTTGAGCGAGTTGATCGCGTGATGCCGATAACCGCGCGAGGACAACACGGTCCAGATCCCGTGTTCCGACGAGAGACAGGGCGAGACCGCCACCGGCACCACCTGCGCGCCCTGCTGCTCGACCCAGGACGTGAGGAACGGGGCGGTCGGTCGGCCGTAGCCGTAGAACGGTAGGTTGCGGGCGCGCAGCGAATCGACGACGAAGAGCACCACCGTCGCCCGTCGCGCCGGCTCACGAGGCCCGCCCGGCGGCAACGCCTCGGTCAACGAGGGGTCGTAGGGCGGCATGGCGAGATCGACGGAGCTGTGGCCGCACACCAGACTCACGAGCGGGTCCCATCCCTGGCCCGCCAGGCCCCGCAGGCGCACGACGACCGCCAGGGCCAGGGCGAGCCCGCCGCTGGCCAGTAGGGTCGGCCAGAACCCGAGTCGCGATGGGACGAGCAGGTCGGCCCGGACGTCGGCCCAGCCCACAAGCGCGCCGGCGGCGAAGGCCGCCGCCAGGCCGGCGGCCGCGTAAGCCGCCTGGCGCGGAAAGGTGGCAGCCGATTCCCCCAGGTTCCGCAGCGTGTAGACCACCAGCGCGCGGTAGAGCGGCGTTCCCCAGTTGGCGGTGGCGACCTTGTGACCGACGTGGACGAAGGCCAGCACGGCGAGCCAGGTGCCTGCAAGGCCGCACAGCGCGGCCGTCCCGAGCAGCCAACCCACGCACTGCAAGGCCAACGTGAGCGCGGTCGTGACAGCGACATGAAGCACCAGGGCGCGGCCCCAGCGCGGCGCCCACCGGGCGAACCCGGCCCGCAAGCCGACAGCGGAGGCCACGATCACCAAGGCCAACGAAAACATGACGGCAGCGATCTCCGGCGGTAGACGGCGGCCGCCCGCTCGACGGGTCCCCGCCGTTTCTCCACTTTACTTCATGGACATCTCGTGTCAAAGCCGACGCGCCTTCGGCGGCGGGTCGCGAGGACGTCGGCGAGCAGCCGGCGGAGGAGGGCCGGCGAGAGGTCGTGGCCGACCGCCTCGCGGGCGGCGCGCCCGAGGCTCGCGCACAGCTCCCGGTCGTTCCACAGCACGGCGCAGTGCGCGGCGAATTGCGCGGCATCTTCCGCCACAAGGCCGTTGACCCCGTGCCGGATGGGCGACTGCTCCGCCGGCGCTCGCAAGGCCACGACCGGCACCCCGTGCGCCATGGCCTCGACGATCTTGATCTGCTGTCCGGTGCCACCGAACACGGGGCAGATGGCGAAGCGGGCCTTCGCGTAGGCCGCCCCCAGGTCTGGCACGAACCCCGCCAGCGAGACGCCGTCGGTCGGTGGGAGGTACGCACAGTACGGCCCTGCCACCGTCAGCCGGAAAGACGGCACGCGTTCGCGGAGTCGGGGCAGCACCTTGCGCACGAAGTAACAGTAGCCTTGCAGGTTGAACGGGTTGGGGCCGGCAACGAAGAGGGGAGGCCCGTCATACGAATTGCCCGCCTCGGCAACGGGGAGTGTCATCGGCACGTGGACGACCCGGGTGTGCGGCGCGTGGCGGCCGATCAGGTCGGCCTCGGACCGCGTGATCGCCAGCGTGCAATCATAACGGTCAACGATCCGGAACTCCTCGGCGCTGGGGGCGAGTGCCTGCCTGTCGTAAAAGCGCTCGTCCAGCACCCGGTCCGGTATGGCGTCGAGACTGGCGGGGCGGTGTCCGACCTGGCGCGCCAGGGCCTGTTTCATGGCCACGTTGAGGCTCCACAGGTCGTAGGTATCGATGACGCGGAGGGGATCGCGGTGGCGGACGTGGTCGAGCAGGCGATCAAAACACGAGTAGTTGATCAGGACGATGTCGGGGGCGACATCGTCGAGCACCGCGTCGAACAGCCGGCACAAGCCGGGGGGCGCGTGCGCGCGCGAATCGACCGGCATCCGGCGCCCGGACAGGCGGTAGTACAGGAAACAGGCGCCGGCCACCAGGTAATCGCGCAAGCCGGGCCGGTGCAAACGAACGAGGGCCCCATACTCCCGTTCGAGTTGGCGGACGGAGTCGGGGCGCCAGGGCGGGTACGAAGTCAGCTCGGAGCTGACGAGGGTGGTTTCACAATCGAGGGCGCGCAGCGCCGTGAGGACCTCAAGGCAGCGCCGGTGGGCCCCGGACTGAGGGGGGATGGGGTTGTGCGGGAAGAAGGTCACGACCGTGCGTTTCACTGTTGGCTCCGTCGAGGGCCACAAAACATCCGCGCCATCAATCGGCCACGCCGTCGTATATCCGTGCGCGCGGCTTCTCTTCGGGCCAGCGGCCCGTCAGCTTGTGGCGACAGACACGGTAGAGGAAGCGCGGGGCCCGCAGCAGCTTGCCGGGCTCGCAGATCACGTCCCGAAGGAGGGCCGCGCCGATCTGGAGCAGGCCCCGGTCCGCCCAGGGGTCCATTGGGGCCTGCGGTGGCCCGCCCACGACGACGGCCGGATCTGACGGCAGCAACGGAGCCCCTCTCGAGGCGAGGTGCCGTACGAAATGCTCGTGGTCGTGGGGCCGCATTGATCCGCGATGCACCCAGATCTTCTGGCCCGGCACCTGCCGGGGAGAGGTCCACCCGGCGTACACCAGCCCGTCCGAGCAGACAACGTGCCCGCAGTGCTTGTGCAGCAACAGCGAGATCAGCGCCTGGTCGTGACGATGCCCGGGCTCGGTCGCGCGGAGGTTCTCCTCCTCCCCCGCGAGTGCCAATGCTTCCCGCAGTAGAGGCCCGATCCGGTCGTGGGAGCGGTCGAAGCCGATGATGCCTCCGGCGAACGTCAGCCGGCCCTGACGGAACTCCGGGCGGACGCCGCAGCCTCGGCAAACGTCGGCCGAGGCGTTCTCCGAGAGCAGGTAGTACGTCGGCACGACGAAATAACCTTGCGCCCGGATGGCGAGGAAGACTTCGTCGAGCGGCCTCAAGACGGCCACCCCCGCGTCGAGCCACAAGACCCTCGTCGCGGGCGCGTCGTTCCAGCACCAGACCTTCCAGGTGAAGTGCTTGCGCCAGTGGGGGCAGAACGGCTCGACCGCCCGGACTTCGTAGCCGGCGTCCTTGATCTGCGCCAGGGTCTCCGCTTCCAGTCCGAGGTCGTAGACGACGACACGCGGGTGAGAAGGCCAGTTGAGGTTCAGCGACCCCAGCAGGGCCAGGAGGGGGCGCGCGTAGGACTTCGAGGCGGCGGTGACGATGATTTCCTCGTCCCGTGTTCGCGCCGGGGGGGTGGATGCCGTCGGCCCCGTTGCTCGATCGATAGTGCTCATCGTCTCACGGCTCCCGTGCCCGGTCCGGTTGCGGGCCAGCGTCGCACGCCGCCCGCACCCGGCCCCAGCGCGACGGCACCCAGTATTTCCCCCACGTCGGATTGAGCCGCAGGTCGCCGTGGGGGCCAGGCGCGGGCTCGACGCGCAGTGTGCAGCAGTACTTCACCCAGTCGATCTCTTGCTGCCCTAACGTCTCCGAGACCCAGGGACTGAGCAGGTAATCACCGGGATAGAGCCCGAGCCCGTCGAGGGTGACGTCCACCGTCACAGGCCCCTGGACGCGCCCGAGCCGCAGTCCGTCGTGGCGGGACCGCAAGTCCAGGATCGGCTCTCCCGACGCGGTATGGACCAGCACTCCGAAACACGGATCGTTCACGGCCTCGGCAAACTCCGCCGTAATGACGAAGCGCAGCGTCCCGCCGACCGTCGTCGAGCCCATCGCCTCGCCGTTCGTGCCGGTGGTAGCGAGACGAACGATGCGGCCCTGCCCATTCGTCGTGCGGTCGTGCCAGTCGCGCAGCTCGACGCTGCTGACCCGCGGCACGTCGGCGAAGTACAGGCCGACCACGTCGCGCGGCCGGCCGTCAGCGACGACCCGCCCCCGCGACAGGAGCAGCGCCCGGCCACACAGCTGCTGGACGCTCGCCATGTTGTGGCTGACAAACAGGATCGTGCGGCCGCTCGATGCCGTCTGCTGCATCGCCCCCAGGCACTTCTCCTGAAACTGGGCGTCCCCCACGGCCAGCACTTCATCGATGATGAGTATCTCTGAGCGCAAGTGAGCGGCCACGGCGAAGGCCAGGCGCACGTACATGCCGCTGGAGTAGCGCTTCACCGGCGTGTCGATGAACTGCTCCATCTCGGCGAACGCCACGATCTCCGGAAAGCGGAGGACGATCTCGCGCCGCCGCAGTCCCAGCAAGACACCGTTGAGAAAGATGTTGTCGCGGCCCGTCAGTTCGGGGTGGAAGCCGGTGCCGACTTCGAGGAGACTGCCGACGCGGCCGCGCAGCCGGGCCTCGCCCGACGTGGGCCGGGTGATGCGCGACAGCAGCTTGAGCAGCGTGCTCTTGCCCGCCCCGTTCCGGCCGATGATGCCGACAACCTCCCCGGCCCCGACCTCGAAGCTCACGTCCTTCAGCGCCCAGAACGTTTCGGCGTGCTCCCCCCGACTCGTCAACCAGCGCCAGGGCCAGGCCGCCCAGTGGCCGAGCTGGTCGCGCAGGGTGCGATAGGGCAGCATCGCCTCCAGGTGGTTGACCTGGTAGCACTTGGAGAGCCGGTCAGCCCGGATGACACGGGCCATGTCGTGTAGCCTCCGCTCAGATAACGTCGGCGAATGAATCCTCGGCTCGCCGGAACCAGTAACAGCCCGCCGCGAAGACCACCACTGCCGCCGCGGCGGAGTAGCCGAACTGCCCCCACGGCAGGTCGTCGCCCAGCGCGGCCGCGCGGAAGAAGGCGACCAGTCCCGTCATCGGGTTCAGGCGGAACGGCAGTGCCAACGAATGAGGCGGCGGGAGATAAATCGTCGGCGTCGCGAACATCCACACCTGAACCAGGAAGGGGATGACGTAGCGGACGTCGCGGTAGGCGACGTTCAACGCTGCCAGGAAGGCGCCCACTCCCAGAGCTGCCAGGGCAGTCAGCAGCATCACAGCCGGCAGCCACAGCAGCCCCCAGCCGGGCGGGACGCTGTACCCCACCATGAGGGCGCCGAGGATGGTCGTCGCAACGAGGAAGTCGATCAGCGCCGGGCCGGCGGCCGCAAACGGCACCAGCAGCCGCGGGAAGTACACCTTGGTGATCAGGCGCTCGTTATCAACCACGCTTCCCCCCGCATGGCTGAGCACCGCGGCGAAGAAGGTCCACGGGAGCAGCCCGGCGTTGACGAAGAGGGCGTAGGGGGAGCCGTCCGAGTCGCCGCGCGCCAGCCGTCCCACTGACAGGGTGAAGACGACCGTCATCAGCGCGGGTTGAAGCGCCGCCCAGGCCAGCCCAAGGACTGTCTGCTGGTAGCGCACTTTGATGTCGCGCCAGGCGAGGAAGAAGAGCAGTTCGCGGTAGCCCCACAGCTCCAGCAGGTCGAACACGCCCCAGCCGCACCGCGCCCGGATGACTGTCTCGGGGACGTTGGCCTGCTCGGCGGGGTCGTCCGCGGGCGGCGGAAACAAGGCATCCCCCCGAGTGGCCTCGGTCTGGTCGCGGGAGTCGATGGTCATGGCAGCACCGGTGTCCGGCCGCACGCCAGCCGGGATTCTCTGAATATACACCATTTCTTCAAAGTGTGGCGAAACGGGCGTTCCTCGGCCGCGCGTTCGGCGGGATCGCGGCGAATGGTGTGTGAGCGATGTGGCGCTTCAATAGACGTCCGTCCACCGTTCCAGGTCGCGGTCGGTGTAGCCGAAGTGGCGGCGCAGCAGCGAGACGACCATCCTCGACGTCCCCGGGGCGCAGACGCAACGGCCGCTGGCGATCGTGGTGGTGGGCGGCATGGTGACGACGCTGTTCCTGACGCGCTACCTGATGCCGCTGCTGTACAGCTTCTACGGCCACCGCGAGCCCCCAGCCGGGGCCAGTGACATGGCGCACTGATGGCTCCGCCGCTTGCGGCTTAGAAATCATTTCAATAATGGCGAACGGCGCGGCGTCAGCCCGCCGGTTTCGGCTTCACCGGCGGGCTGACGCCGCGCCGCTCGCCATCAGGAAAGCCCTTGCTCATTTCCCGTCGGGTCGGCTATCATCCAGAACAATCGGCCGCTTTCCCATTGTCCCCGGCCCAGCGAGGCGTCTCATCGACCCCACTTCGGTCGAGGCAGTTTGCAACCTCCTGGGCCTGGGCTCGTTGTCAGCGGACGACGTCCGCAGGCGCTGAAGGAGCCTTGTGAATGGTCCGTCTGCTTATTGGGTGGGCGCTGAACAACCCTCTGGTGGTCATCCTGCTGTCCTGTGCGCTGGTGGCCTTCGGGGTGTACGCGTTCCTGCACGTCAACGTGGAGGCTTACCCCGATCCCGCCCCGCCGCTCGTCGAAGTCATCGCCCAGTTCCCCGGCGGGTCGGCCGAGGAGGTGGAGCGCCAGGTCACGGTGCCGCTCGAAGTCACGCTGGCGGGCATGCCCGGCCTGCAAGTGACGCGCAGCAAATCGCTGTTCGGCCTCTCCGATATCCACTGTCAGTTCGAGTACGGCACCGACTACCTGGCGGCGCGCCAGGAGGTCATCAACCGCCTGCAGTTCACCCAGCCCTTGCCGCCCGGCGTCCAGCCCCAGCTGTCCCCAGAATCGCCGACCGGCGAGATCTACCGCTACACCCTCAACAGTCCAAAGGACGGCGCGGGCAAGGACATTTACACGCTCAACGACCTCAAGGCGCTGCAGGACTGGGTGCTGGAGCGCGAGTTCCGCCGCGTACAGCGCATCGTGGACATCACCAGCTTCGGCGGCACCGTCAAGCGCTACGAGATCCACCCCGACCCCGACAAGCTCAAGCAGCTGGGCATCACCCTGGGGCAGATCCAGGCGGCCCTCACCAACGCCAACCAGAACGTCGGCGGCGACTACGTCATCCAGGGGCCCGTGGCGATGCCGGTGCGCAGCGTCGGCCTGTTCGGCGCCGGCCAGGACCCCGTCAACCAGGTCCTCGGCATGAAGGACCCCGATAGCGACAAGGCCGAAGAGCTGGAAAAGGCCGAGAAGGAAAACCACCCCGACCGCTTCAAGCTGAAGGAGGAGCAGCGCGTCCGCCTGGCCACCGCCGCGGCGAAGAAGCTGCGCGAGGAAGAGGCCGACCGCATCCGCGAGATCCGCAACATCGTCATCACCTCCATCAACAGCCGCGACATCCGCATCGACGACGTCGTCGAGGGGCCGCGCCTGCAAGCGGCCTGGTTCGGCCTGCCGGACAAGTCGCTGACCGCGCTGCGCAAGGCCCGCGTGCCGGACGCGGTGGTAGAACAGCTGAAGAAGGCCTTCGGGGACCGGGCTTTCGACACCCGGGAGAATTTCGCGAAGTTGCTGAGCAAGGTGCTGGACAGGGGGGAGTTGGAGCATTTCCAGAAGCTGGTGCTGGACCAGGCCTCGCAACCGGCGGAGACGCCCGGTCAGCGCGGCGTCGTGGTCGGCAATCAGACGCGCCTGGGCCGGGTCAGCCAGGGCAAGCCACTGGATGTCCGCAAGCCCGAGGGCGTCTTCCGCGTCGTGGACGACAAGGGCCGCCTCGTCTGGCGCGACGAGGAGGACAAGGTGCAGTGCATCGTCCTGCTCCGCAAGGGCGAGGACTCCCTGCCCGCCCTCAAGGACGTCGAGAAGAAGGTGGCCCAACTCAACGACCCCGCCGGCGGCAAGCTGCTGCCCGGCGTCTTCATCGAGCCCTACTACGACCGCACCGAACTCATCAACGTCACCACCGACACCGTCCAGGAGAACTTGCTCGTCGGCATCATGCTGGTCATGGTGATCCTCTTCATGTTCATCAGCAACGTGCGGACGGCGCTCATCGTGGCCATCAACATCCCCTTGGCGCTGCTGTTCGCCTTCGCGGTGCTGTTCCTGCGCGGCAAGTCGGCCAACCTCTTGTCGATCGGGGCGGTGGACTTCGGC
>Ga0116219_10004472_pt1 | contig 10502 bp, 11 predicted proteins | sample Sb_taG_4_FD_91019 | JGI IMG/M metagenome (GOLD analysis project Ga0116219, IMG submission 91019) | Peat soil microbial communities from Weissenstadt, Germany - Sb_50d_6_BS metaG | ecosystem: Environmental > Terrestrial > Soil > Wetlands > Peat | place: Germany: Weissenstadt | collected 2010-09-21
GGCGACGGAGAGGCAGAGACCGGCCCGTTGGCAGCCAGCTGGCACTCCAACAAGTTCCTGGATCCAGTGGGTGACGGTGCCGTGCTACCGATCTTGCATCTCAACGGCTACAAGATCGCGAACCCGACCATTTTGGCCCGGATCGGTAACGATGAGCTGTCCAGCTTGCTTACGGGATACGGGCATCGCCCGCTCTTCGTCGAGGGTGACGATCCCGTTGAGGTCCATCAGCAGTTGGCGGCGGCGCTCGACGACGCGTTGGACGACATCGCCGGGATCCAGGCGGCGGCCCGCCATGAGGGAACCACGTCCCGGCCGGCGTGGCCAATGATCGTGCTCCGCACGCCAAAAGGTTGGACATGCCCCAAAGTGGTCGACGGGGTCCCAATCGAGGGGACGTTTCGCGCTCACCAGGTACCCGTCAGTGACGTCCGTACCAATCCCGAGCACCTCGAGATCCTCGAGGAATGGCTGCAGAGCTACCGCCCCCAAGAGCTCTTCGACGAGTCAGGTCGCCTACGGGGCGAGTTGCGTGCCGCAGCGCCCAGCGGGGAGCGCCGTATGAGCGCGAATCCACATGCCAACGGGGGCCTGCTGTTGAGGGAGCTGGATCTGCCCGACTTCAGGCGATACGCCGTCGAAGTCAAGCGTCCGGGAGTGGAATCTGTCGAGCCAACCCGGGTGCTCGGAACTTTCCTCCGGGACGTCATCAAGGCGAATCCCGCGACCTTTCGGATCGTCGGTCCTGACGAGACGCTCTCCAACCGGCTCTCCGCAGTGTTCGAATCGACAAATCGAGTCTGGGAGGCCGAGACGGTGCCGGGGGACGAGTTCCTGGCCCCCCAGGGTCGGGTGATGGAGGTGCTCAGCGAGCATCTCTGCGAGGGTTGGCTGGAGGGGTATCTCCTGACCGGTCGTCACGGTCTGTTCAACTGCTACGAGGCGTTCATCCACATCGTCGACTCGATGCTCAACCAGCATGCGAAGTGGCTCAAGACGTCGAAGGAGATCCCTTGGCGACGACCCATCGGGTCCCTCAACTACCTCCTTTCGAGCCATGTGTGGCGTCAAGATCACAATGGTTTTTCGCACCAGGATCCCGGATTTATCGACCATCTGATCAACAAGAACTCGAATATCGTTCGTGTCTATCTGCCCCCCGACGCGAACACCCTCTTGTCCGTGGCCGATCACTGCCTCCGGAGTCGGGACTACGTGAACCTCATCGTCGCCGGCAAGCAGCCAGCGCTGAACTATTTGACGATGGAGGAGGCCGTCGACCACTGCACCCGGGGCATCGGCATATTCGAGTGGGCCAGCAGCGACGGGGGAGACGAGCCCGACGTGGTACTCGGCTGTGCGGGCGACATTCCCACGCTCGAGGTGCTGGCTGCTGCGTCGATCATCCGGCAACTGCTCCCCGAGCTGAGGGTTCGGGTGGTCAACGTCGTTGATCTGATGCGGATGTCACACGTGACCGAACATCCGCACGGCCTCCCGGAGGCGGAGTTCGACGGGTTGTTCACAACCGACAAGCCGGTCGTCTTCGCCTATCACGGCTATCCCTGGCTCATCCATCGCCTCGCCTACCGTCACACCAATCACCACAACCTTCACGTGCGCGGCTTCAAGGAAGAGGGGACAACCACCACCCCCTTCGACATGGTGATCATGAACGACCTCGACCGGTTCCATCTGGTCATGGACGTCATCGATCGAGTGCCGGGGCTCGCAGGGCGAGCCGCACACGTTCGCCAGCAGATGGCGGACGCAAGGATCGATGCAAGGGCCTACACCCGAGAGCACGGCGAGGACGATCCGTCGATCGCCAACTGGATTTGGACCCCGTAAGACAATCGATGCGGGTGCTCGTCGTCAACGCGGGATCATCGAGTCTGAAGCTCAGGCTCTTGGACGAGGACAACACGGTGCTCTCGGCTGAGGACATTGCAGCCAAACATGGACTCGCGGATCTGGCGATGGCGCGTGCCGCCATCCTGAAGATGTCCCACCGTGCCGACTCGGTCGGGCATCGAGTAGTCCACGGCGGCACCAGGTTCACCCAATCGGTCGTCATCGATGACACCGTCGACCGTCACATACGCGATCTCACTGCCCTTGCGCCTCTCCACCAGCCACAGTGCGTCGCCGGAATCGATTTGGTGCACGAGCTCCTCCCAGACCTTCCTGCCGTGGCCTGCTTTGACACCGCCTTCCACACCCAGATGCCAGCTGAGGCAGCGACGTACGCCGTGCCGGAAGATTGGCGGACACGACTGGGTGTTCGGCGTTTCGGATTTCACGGGCTAAGCCACGAGTACGCCAGCCGGCGAGCCGCTGAACTGGTTGGTCTCCCAGCGGAGGCGTTGCGCATCGTCACGTGCCACTTGGGAGCAGGTGCTTCGCTCGCCGCCATAGTGAACGCTCGGTCGGTCGACACGACGATGGGTTTTACGCCCCTCGAGGGACTCGTCATGGCCACCAGGTCGGGCACGGTCGATCCTGGCCTGGTGACCTGGCTGGTGGAGCATGCCGGCATCGAAATCGGCGACGTCTCCGATGCTTTGGAGCATCGATCAGGGCTGTTCGCCTTGGCCGGCACTGCCGACATGGTCAGGGTCTTGAACGGCGTGGCCGACGGTGTTGGGAGCTCCGAACTTGCGCTCGGCGTCTATGTGCACAAGCTCCGCGCTGGGATTGCGTCTATGGCGAGCGCGATGAACGGAATCGATCTGCTCGTGTTCACTGGAGGAGTTGGGGAAAACTCACCAACCATCCGATCCCAAGCAGTACAGGGCCTGGCGTTCTTGGGTGCCGCACTCGACGAGGAGGCGAACCTCTCTCGATCCCCCGACAGCGAGCTGACGGGCCCCCGTTCATCAGTCCGAATCGCCGTGGTGGCCGCAAGAGAGGACATCCAGATTGCTTCGGAGGTTCGCTCTCTCCTGTCCCCAGCTGATCGACCTGAGCGACCTCACTCACACACAAGCAGGCCGTCCAACTGACTGAAGGCGGCCGGCAGCCTCGGGGTCCCGTCGGCGTCATGTCAGCCACCGTCGCGCCGGCACCGCGTATGGGTGGGGCCGCTCCGTGGGGACTTCGTGAATGGGACTGCACCACCGGAGGTGGTTGGTGAGAGGTTTCAGTGCCTGGCTACCGGGGTTGTCCCCTAGCACTATCCGTGGAGCATCTGATGTCGGCAGCGCTCACGAATGCGGTCAGTGTGCTGTGCTCCCTCGGCAAAGGATCAGTGAAGCCTTGGGCACCAGCCCTACTAAACGGGTCGGGCGATTTGCTTTGCCACCGGCGCAACCGCTGACATGAATTCCATCATCGACGCGACGAGGAGATCGTCCACAGTCACAATTCCAGCGAGCTCCTCGTCTTCGAGGACAGGAAGCCGACGAGCGCTGATGTCTCGGACCATGACGAACGCTTCGAAGATGTCCGCTCCGCCCTGGATCGTGACCGGATCCGGGGTCATGATCCCGGCCACGCTGTCGTCCATGTCGTGACCGGCGGCCACTGCTCGAACGACGATGTCCCGGTCCGTCAATATCCCTCGCAGTTGTCCTGCCGAGACCACGAGGAGAGCACCGACCCGGTCTCTCCCCATCAACTCCGCAGCCTCGCGAACCGTGCACTCTGGGGACACGGTGACCGGAGCACTTCGAAGACACTCTCGCACCAGCATTTCGGCGCCCTTTCACTCGCTCCAATGTCCATCCTGGACCCGCGGCCCGTTCCTCGACAGGGTCGTATGGCCTTGAATCCTCCCAGGCGGTCAGTACCGCTCCCACGGGCGTGGCACTGCTCGCTGCACTTCGTCGCGGTCAACCGCCGAGGCCAATTCCCGGACCGGGACGGTTGACCGGAAAGACTTCGCTCGCCTTTTGATACCGGCCTTGGCCAGAGGTGGGGACGTGAGCGCCCGGCGAGCGCCGTCGCAGCGGATGGTGGTATTCCGCCATGATGGAGTCATGACGACAGCAGAAGGCCCGCTCGAGGCCGAAGGTCAGGCCTCCGCGCTCGAGGGGTGGCCCGGTCAGGTTCTGAGCGAGATCTCCGAGGACGAATGTTTTGCCCTCTTGGCGACCCAGGTGCTTGGGCGCCTGGCAGTGGTGCGCGGCGGAAGGCCGGAAATCTTTCCGGTGAACTACGCGCTCGATGGTCGCACGGTGACCGTTCGGACAGCGCCGGGGGTGAAGCTCGCCTTCGGATCGTTTTCGTATGTGGCATTCGAGGTCGAGGAGATCGACCAGAGCACACGGGAAGGCTGGGTCGTCGTCGTGCGGGGCTTTGCCGAGGACATCACCGATGCGGGTGATGCATTCTCCGTGCACGCCCGGGGGGCCGGTGCCGAACCCTGGGTCGGGGGCAAGCTCGACTATTTCTTGGCCATCACGCGTGCCGACGTCTCAGGACGACGGATCGCCGCTCCGAAGACTTCCTAGATCCACGTTGCGCCGGCACAATCACGACACCCGAGGCCCTCGGCTGAGGACTTCGGCTCGAACGGTTTCTCAACTTCCTTCGTTGGGCTCCATGTGATGATGGTAAACCGGACCGATCGGGAACCGAACCTCGACGAGTCCGCCCACGAAGTGGGTGCTGACCTCGAATCGAGAGTGTCTGAAGACGTGCAGCATTTCTCGGTTCTCGAGCAACGTCGACGCGACGAAGGTGTTGATCCCACACATCCAGGCCGCTTGGGCAAGCAACTCGAGGAGCAAGGTGGCGACGCCATGGTGATGCCACTTGTCAGCCACGACAAACGCGACTTCGGCCTCTGCTCCCGAGGTCCGGTCATAGCGGCCAATTGCCACCATCCGACCTTCGATTTCCACCACCAAAGCGAGTCGGTCTGCGAAGTCGACATGGGTGAATCGGTGGATTTCTGACGGCGTGAGTTTCGGGTGCGGTGAAAAGAAACGGAAGTACACGGACTCCGGACTGAGCTCCTGATGAAACGTCGCCAAGCGATCGCCGTCATCAGCTCGAATGGGGCGGACATGCACCGTCGTCCCCAGCATCGTGGTGACGTCGCACTCAAGCGCCCTCGGATAGTCGCTGACATCGGTCGCCTGGGTATCCACTTGAGAGCTTGCTCGGGAGTTGAGCACGGTCCTGTCCGGTCGAGCAGACACCACCCGATCCCGTTTCGGGGTCACGGGATCGGCGTGTGCCGGATGCGTCGACCGGTCACCTCTTTTGGCACGATCCGGACATAGCACTCCCGGTTCCCGGCCGCCCACGGCCTCACGTCAAGGGCCTTGACCCTTTCGAGTTCGTCGGTTGACTTGACGAGATGGGCCTCGCCGGAAAGGAGCACACTCCAACCCTCCGTCAATGCATCGTCCACATGGTCGACCTCAAATGACACCGGACCGGCTGCAACCGCCTTCGTGATCGCTGCGGTCGGTTCGGTCCGAAACACCACGTCCCCATCGAGCGTTCTGAAGTTGACCGGAAAGGCTCCCGGCCCCCGATCTTCGATCAGGACCACCCGACCGACGCCACCGCCCGAAATCAACTCCAAGCACTCGGACAGATCGAGGGCCACCAGCGTCGCTGTCCCGACGGGATCACTCCTTCCCGGCGGCGAGAGCACTCCTCCTCCGGCGAGGGCGGCCATGCTCGTATCAAGTGCCTTTGACAGCCGCCACAGCGCTGACGGGGTGAGCTGGGATGCCGGGCTGTGTTCGATCATCTCGATGTACGCCGGATGCATGCCGGCACGGGATGCCAGTTCTTCACAGCTGAACCCCAGCTCCCGGCGTCGCTCGGCGACCCGTCGGCCGAAATCTCCCACGTCGTTCACCCGGGCCCTCCTCGGTCTAGCTCCAGGCTGACGGGTCCATACCTGGATCACCAGGGTCGTTGGACCCACCCGCACTCCGGACCATCGGCTCTGTTCGTGGGCGCTGAACACGTTCACGATCGGTGTGTGAGGTCGTCACACGCCCGGGACAGGGTCGGCTCTGTGTCACTCGATCCCCCCACGCGCCTGCCGGTCGACGCGACGATCCGGGAGGCAGCGACTGAGATGGAGCGCGCGGACACCTCGTCTTTGATGATCGGCGACCCGCCATCGAGGATCGTCACCGAACGCGACCTTGTTCGCGGCTTGGCTGCTGGTCTCCCGGTCGACTACCCGGTCGACCGGATTGCCAGCCCCCACCCGCTCTGGGTGACCACGAGCACGAGGCTCGTCGAGGCGCTCAATCTCATGGCGACGCACCGCGTTCGCCACCTCGTGGTCATTCGGCCAACCGGTGAAGTGGCGGGAATCCTGTCCCTCAAGACTGCCAGCGAGGCGGTGGTGAGCCGTTTGTGCTCACCCGTCGCTGGACCGTGATGCCGCTCGGCCTCGCCCGTCTCCCTTCCAGGAGACCGCTCTCACGGACGAGAAGTGTGGGACAACGTGCCGAGTTGGAACAGCTTGTGAATGATGCTCTCGGCAAGCGGGATCTCGAGGTCAAGGTGCCTGAGGCGGGCGATGGTGTCAGCACCTCCGCTTCACGGGTCTTCCGCTGCCAGGTCCTCCGAGACCCTCCTGGGATGTCGCCAGCGTGAGTGTGCTCGTCAGCTTCGCCTACATGCTTGTGCGAGCTAGCCGCCAGCCCTCGGAGCAGGTCTGTCCGCGGGGCTGGAACGGTCTGTCGTCGCGACGGCCTTAGCCTTGGAGTCACGGTCGAGCCGTCGCCGATCGGGCGCGACATCGACGCGTATTGGTCCCTCCGGCTGGGCTCGGCCGGCGAGTGTGTAGATCTCCGATCCGTCGACGGTCTCGTGAGCGAGAAGGATCTCGACAACCTTGTCGAGCACGTCACGATGATCCTTCAATATCCCGATCGCCCGTTCCTCGGCCTCGCGGAGCAGCCGCGCGACCTCCAGGTCGATGGCGGCCTGCGTCTCCTCGGCGAAGGGCCGCGAGGAGAACTCTGGTCCGCCGGCATCGAGGTAGACCGAACCACCTGAGGGATATCCGACCGGGCCAACTGCGTCCGACAGTCCGAACTCCCTCACCATCTTGGTGGCAAGATCGGTCGCCTTGGCCAGGTCGTTGCTCGCGCCGGTCGAGCCCTGTCCGAGGACGACCAGTTCACTGGCTCGGCCACCCAAGAGGACCGACAACGCGTCCTTCAGGTAATCCTCCCCGTACAGGTGACGTTCGACCAGCGGAAGTTGCTCGGTGACTCCGAGCGACTGTCCAGCAGGAAGGATGGTGACTTTCGAAATGGGGTCGGCCTTCTCTGAGTACACCGCGACGAGAGCATGTCCGGACTCGTGGATCGCCACTGCATGTTTCTCCTCGTCCAGCAGGACGTTGGAGCCCTCGCGCCGACCCAAGATGACACGGTCACGAGCCTCGTCGAAGTCGCCGGCAGCGAGAACCTCGCGGTCGTCGCGCACCGCGACAATGGCCGCTTCGTTCACGAGGTTGGCCAAGTCGGCACCAGAGAAGCCGGGCGTGGCTCGGGCAACGACGTCAAGGTCAACCGAGCTGTCCAATCGTTTGCCCTGACAGTGCACAGCCAGGATGGCACTCCGCTCAGACAAGGTTGGCAGCGGTATTACGACCTGACGATCGAACCGGCCAGGGCGTAGCAGCGCCGGGTCGAGCACCTCGGGTCGGTTTGTCGCAGCGAGGACGATGATTCCGGTGGCCGGATCGAAGCCATCCATCTCAGCCAGGAGCTGGTTGAGAGTCTGCTCGCGTTCGTCGTTTGAGACCAACGCTCTTCCGCCGCGCCGTTGGCCGATCGCGTCGATCTCGTCGACGAAGATGATGGCAGGAGCCCGCTTCCTTGCTTCCTGGAACAGATCTCGAACACGGGCGGCACCGACGCCGACGAACATCTCGACGAAGCTCGAACCGGTCACCGAAAAGAAGGGGACGTCGGCCTCGCCTGCCACCGCGCGGGCAAGAAGGGTCTTGCCGGTGCCGGGTGGACCGACCATCAGTACCCCGCGTGGGGCCATCGCTCCGGCCCGGGCATATCGCTCGGGGTTCCTCAGGAAGTCAACCACCTCGCGGACCTCGAACTTGGCGCCCTCGTATCCGGCGACATCGGCGAAGGTCGTCTTTGGACGCTCCTCGTCGAAGACCTTGGCCTTGGAACGGCCGACACCGAGGGCGCCCTGCATCCGGCCGGCGGCGCCCTTGGAGAGTCTCCACCACAAGTAGCCAAGAATGAGGAACGGCAGGAGCAGGATCACCCATGTGAGGATTTCACTGCCGAACGATGTGCTATTCGTGTTGGCCGTAATTTGCACTCCGGCGGCCGACAACTTGTCCAACAGAGACTGGCCGGCCTGCGGAGGAAATGCCGTCGTGTACTGACCGCCGTTGGTCAGGGTTCCCGAAGCACTGCCCGACGTATTGATCGTGACCGTCTTGACCTTATGGATCGACACATCGTGAAGGAATTGCGAATAGTTCAGTGAGACCGAGCTCGTGTGAGTTGTCGGAAGCTTGAACAACAGCACGAGAAAGATTGCGAGTGCGATGATCCAGAGGTAGTGGCGCCACGCCGGGGGTGCGGGCGGTGCCGTGGGGATGCCCCGGTCACCGGTAGGGGGAACGCCAGCCTTTTTCGTCATCGTGCAAGATGTTTTCACCTTTGTGGCTCCGGGCGCGACCGGGAGCCGGCCCGGGCTCTGGGGCGCCCGTGGCCCGAACGATTCGAGCCCCGTGCGTCGCCTCTTTGCGCCCGCCCAGAACAATGGGGTCGACTATGCCGGAACGACACCGTAGGGATAGCCGCAGAAAGAGGACAGAAATGGAACTCGGACTCTCCGACGAGGAGGCGAACGAGCTGCGCCGGCTCCTCGAAGGGGCACTCAGTGAGCTCAGTTCGGAGATCGCCGACACGGACAACGCGATGTACGTGCGCGAGCTACGAGCCCGGCGTGACTCCTTGCGCGGGATCCTGGAACGCTTGGGGGCCGTCTCCTCCTAGGCCGGGAGAGGAACGGACCACGTGATGGTGGTGCCGTGTTCCGAGGTATCGATGTCGAACCTGCCCTTGAGCTTTTCGGCCCGGGTCCGCAGGTTGTTGAGCCCCAGGCCACCCTCGTTTGAGCGATCGGCGGGGAAGCCGTGGCCGTCGTCTCTAACCGCCAGAACGCACTGACCTCTGTCTGCACGGACAGTCACCGACGCGCGCCGCGCGCCGGAGTGTCGTGCCACATTGGTCAGTGCTTCCCGCAGCGCGAACAGCAGATGTTCCAGAAGGTCGATGGGGATCGCGGAATCAACCGGACCATCGAACGCGACGGGCACCTCGAATCCCAAGACCGAGCCAAGTTCCCGAGCCAGCGCAAGGATCTTGGCACGCGGTCCTTGCTCGTCGCGGACCGCGGAGAGCTCAAAGATCGACGATCGGATCTGTCGAATCGTGTCGTCGATGTCGGCAATCGCCCGGTTGAGCCGTTCAGAAAGCGAAGGAGTCTCAGCGGAGCGTGTGATGCCCTGGAGCGAAAGGCCTATTGCAAAGAGCCGCTGAATGACAGCGTCGTGGAGGTCTCGGGCGATCCGATCGCGGTCCTCGAATACCGCGCTCTCCCGGACTCGGCTGTGCAGACGAGCATTTTCGATCGCAATCCCGGCGGCTTGCGCGAGGGCCATCACCAATTCCTCGTCGTCCTTGGTGAACTCGGCCCAGCCGATCTTGTCCGTCAGGTAGAGATTTCCGTAGACCTGGTTGTGGGACATGATCGGTACCCCGAGGAATGACTTCATTGCTGGATGGTTTGGTGGGAAACCGTAACTATCCGGATGGTCGTTCAGATTCGCCAGTCGTAAGGGCTTCGGATCGAGGATGAGGAGCCCGAGCACACCCTTACCGGTGGGCCGAGTTCCGATCGCTCTTTCCATTTCGGCATCGATGCCGATGGTGATGAACTCGGCGAGCCCGGTGTGACTCTCGTCGAGGATGCCGAGAGCTCCGTATTGGGCACCCACCATGGAGCGTGCTTCCTCGATGATGTGGCGAAGAAGGACCGGCAAGGCGAGGTCAGCCTCGATGAGGAAGACAGCCTCGAGGAGCCGGCGGAGCGTGGCCGGGTCTTCGATGCTTCGGTAGGGCATGCGAGGCCGATCGTAGCCCCGTGGCCGGCGGATGCCATGCCAGAAGGCCCTGGATGCGCGGTCCTTCGAGGCTGTTTCGAAGCACGGGGGACGAACGACCCTGGTGCTCTCCGCCGCCGGGAGCGCATGCTGAAAACTCCGAGCTAGAAGACCGGAGACGACACGAACCGAGCGAGTGATGGCTTGGACTGCGGAGCAAGCGATGCGGGAGACGAAAGGCCCAATTTCGATGTATGGCGAACTGCTCCTGGCCTCCCTGGAGATCCAGGGGGACCACGATTTGGGCAGTGACCCGGCCGAGTTACGCGCCCGAGTTCTTGAGCTTCGGGCCCGTCTTGGCGATCCCGGAACGGTGCAGCCCACCGCTGCCGGAGTCGCCGATGACATCGCGGCGAACATCGACTAC
>Ga0116219_10004473_pt1 | contig 10502 bp, 11 predicted proteins | sample Sb_taG_4_FD_91019 | JGI IMG/M metagenome (GOLD analysis project Ga0116219, IMG submission 91019) | Peat soil microbial communities from Weissenstadt, Germany - Sb_50d_6_BS metaG | ecosystem: Environmental > Terrestrial > Soil > Wetlands > Peat | place: Germany: Weissenstadt | collected 2010-09-21
CGACGTGCTGGCGCGGTACACGGTGCGGCGCGACGAGTTCGCCGCATCCACCGAGCTGGCCTGTCACCTGATCGAATCACACAGCGGGCCAAACGAATACACTGAGACGCGGGCGCCGAGGCACGTGGCCCGCGGCGGCGTCGGCATTGTCGAAGGATGGCGCGGCACCGTCGTGCACCGACTCGAGATCGACGCCGCCAACCGGATCACCCGCGCCAAGATCGTCGACCCTTCGTGGTTCAACTGGCCGGCGCTGCCCGTCGCGATGGCCGACACCATCGTCCCGGACTTCCCGCTGGCCAACAAGAGCTTCAACCAGTCCTACGCCGGCAACGACCTCTGATCTGCTACCCCTCGCCGGCCAGGGCGAACCGGCCGTCGACCGTCCGGGTCACCAGGCCATCGGCCAGCAACGAGTCCAGCGCCCGCTCGCGCTGCCGGGTGTCGGTCAGCCAGGCCACGTCAAGCTCCGCCCTGGTGACCGGAGAGTCCTTGGCGCGCAGGATATCCAGCAGCCTGCCGCGGACCTGCCGGTCCGTCCCGGCGTAGCCCTGCGCCCGGCGCGAAAGTCCCTGCGGCGGGGGATAACCGGCAAGCCGCCACGCGCACTCGCGCAGCGGACACAATCCGCATTTCGGCGCGCGCGCGGTGCACACGATCGCGCCCAACTCCATCAGCGCCACGGAAAAGCCCGCCGCCGTTTCGGCGGCCGGCAGCAATGCCGCGACGTCGGCGTGGTCGCGCACCGCAGACGGTGCGCCGGCATCCGCCAGGCCGTGCACCGCGCGGGCCACCACCCGGCGCACATTGGTGTCGACCACCGGCACCGGCTTGCGATAGGCGAAGCACGCGATCGCCCGCGCGGTGTAGCTACCGACGCCCGGCAGTGCCAGCAGGGTGTCGACGTCGTCGGGAACCACGTCGTCGTGATCGCGCGCGATGACGGTGGCGCATTCATGCAGCCGCTTGGCCCGCCGCGGGTAGCCCAGCTTGCCCCACGCCCGCAGGACGTCGGCGGCGGTGGCGGCGGCGGTGGCCGACGCGCTGGGCCAGCGCCGTACCCAATCGGGCCAGATCGACAGCACCCGCGCCACCGGCGTCTGCTGCAACATGAACTCGCTGACCAAGACCTGCCACGCATCGACCCCGGGCTCCCGCCAGGGCAGGTCACGCCGCGACCGGTCGTACCACGCCAAAAGTTCATCGGCCGGGATGGGCGGTGAGCTAGTCATCGGCGGCTGCGGCACAGCACAATGTGAGCCATGCCCAATACCAGTCCGATAACCGCGTGGAAAGCACTCAAAGAGGGTAACGAGCGATTCGTCGCCGGCAACCAACAGCATCCCAGCCAAAGTGTCGAGCACCGGGCCAGCCTGGCCGGGGGTCAGAAGCCGACCGCGGTCGTGTTCGGCTGCGCGGACAGCCGGGTGGCCGCCGAGCTCATCTTCGACCAGGGTCTGGGTGACATGTTCGTGGTGCGCACCGCCGGGCAGGCCATCGACTCGGCGGTACTGGGCTCCATCGAGTTCGCGGTGACGGTGCTCGACGTGCCGCTCATCGTCGTCCTGGGCCATGACAGCTGCGGCGCCGTCAAGGCCGCTGTGGCCGCGATCGAAGACGGCGCGATACCGGGTGGTTTCGTGCGCGACGTGGTGGAACGGGTGGCGCCGTCCATCCTGATGGCCCGCCGCGACGGCTTGACCCGCATCGACGAGTTCGAGGAACGGCATGTGCGCGAAACGGTGGCGCAGCTCATGGCGCGCTCGACGGCCATCGCGCAGAAGGTGGCCGCCGGCACGCTGGCGGTGGCGGGCGCCACCTACCACCTCGCCGACGGGCGGGCCGTGCTGGTCGACCACGTCGGCGACATCGGTGAGGCGGCCGCCGGCTGAGAGCCGGCGAAGCGCGTGACGGGGCAGACATCGTCGGCCGTGAGCCGGCGCAACCTGTTGGCGGTCTCGACGACCGCGGCCGGCGCGATCGCCCTCTCGGCGTGTAGCAGCTCCCGGCCCAAGCCCGCCGCGGGTGTGCCGGCCGACGAAGAACTTCCGGTCACTCCACCCGAGGACCTCATGCGCGAGCACGGGGTGCTCAAGCGCGTCCTGCTGGTCTACCGGGAGGGGATCCGACGCCTGCAGGCAAGCGAGCCGAGTCCCGCCCAGGCGCTGAACGCGGGCGCGGGCATCATCCGGAGCTTCATCGAGGACTACCACGAACAGCTCGAGGAACGGTACGTCTTCCCCAAGCTGGAACAGGCCGGCAAGCTCGTCGATCAGACGTCAGTCCTGCGCACCCAGCACCAGCGCGGCCGCGTGGTCACCGACCGGGTGCTCGCCGGCACCGGCGCTTCGGCACCGTCCGACCAACCCGCGCGAGAAGCCCTGGTGCAGGCCATGTCTGCGTTCATCCGGATGTACGAGCCGCACGAGGCGCGGGAAGACACCGTTATCTTCCCGGCGCTGCGCGACGTGGTGCCCGCCAAAGAGCTGCGCGACATGGCGGAGACCTTCGAGGACGAGGAGCACCGGCGCTTCGGCCAGGCCGGCTTCCAAGGGGTGGTCGACCACGTGGCCGACATCGAGAAAAGCCTCGGCATCTACGACCTGAGCCAGTTCACCGCCACCTGAGGGATCGGCATAAACACGGCGACTAACACATGTCGTCGCCCAGCAAACCTCGCGACACGCCGAGGCGGGTCGAACAAATCGGCGTGACCTGGTCCTACGGTGGGAATGTGCTGGATCTGGAACCGCATGGCCCGCTACCTACCGAGATTTATTGGCGGCGCAGAGGCCTGGCCCTGGGCATCGCGGTGGTCGTCGTCGGGATCGTGGCCGCCATCGCCGTCGCCTTCATGAGCCACAGCGGGGGCGCCAAACCCGCCAACGCCAACAAGCCCAACGCCGCGCCGAACGCGGCCGCCGCGCCCGCGCCCCAGGCGCCGCCCCCGCCGGGGCAGGAGGGCGCCACCCCGGTGCCGGCCCCGCAGGGACAGAACCCGGAGTCGCCGACTCCGACGGCCGCGGTGCAGCCGCCGCCGGTGCTCAAGGAGGGCGACGACTGCCCCGACTCGACGCTGGCCGTCAAGGGCCTGACCAACGCGCCGCAGTACTTCATCGGTGACCAGCCGAAGTTCACCATGGTCGTCACCAACATCGGGCTGGTGTCCTGCAAGCGCGACGTCGGGGCCGCGGTGCTCGCCGCCTACGTCTATTCGCTGGACAACAAGCGGCTGTGGTCCAACCTGGACTGCGCGCCGTCCAACGAGACGCTGGTCAAGACGTTCACACCGGGGGAACAGGTGACGACCGCGGTGACCTGGACGGGGATGGGTTCGGCGCCGCACTGCCCGCTGCCGCGGCCGGCGATCGGGCCGGGCACCTACAACCTCGTCGTACAGCTGGGCAACCTGCGCTCGATGCCGGTTCCGTTCATCCTGAACCAGCCGCCGCCACCGCCGGGGCCGGTGCCGGGTCAGCCGGCGATCGCGCCGCCGCCGGAGGCGCCGCCCGCACCCGCGGGCTAAGCCTTCGGCACCCCTAACCCAGGGGATCGGCGATCGTCGACTCCGCCAACTGCGACAGGCCTTCCCGCACATGGCGGGCCCACATCGCGCCGATACCGTCCACCGATTGCAGATCGCTGGCGCTGGCGGCCAGCAGGCCCTGCAGCGTTCCGAATGTCCGCACCAGCAGGTCCACGTGGGCGAACTGCAGCCGGGGGATGCCGGCCATCGCGCGGTAGCCCCGCGGGCTGAGCGCCGAATCCTGCGCTTCCGCAGTCGTGGGGTAGCCGAAAACCTTTGCCAGGGCGGCGAAGTCGAGTAATTCGGTATCCGACTGCGCGTCCAGCTCGTCGAGCGTCGCGGTCAGCTGCGCCTCGGACAGCGGCTCGGGGCTGGCGTGATAGTCACGCACGATCAGTTCCCGGGCGATGTCGTTGCCGCCCAGTAGCTCCTCGAGCTGCAGCCGCAGCTGGCGCCCGTCCGTGCCGAGTTCGACGACGTCGTTGTCGATGACCAGGCCGATCCTGCGGACCAGCTCGAGCCGCTGCACCACCGTCATGACGTCGCGCAGCGTGACGAAGTCCTCGATCTCGGCGCGCGACAGCTGCCTGCTGACCTCGTCGAGCCTGGTCTTGTACCGCTCCAGGGTCGCGATCGCCTGGTTGGCGCGCGACAGGATGGTCGCCGAATCGGCCACCACGTGGCGATCGCCGCCGACGTAGACGGTGACGATGTTCATCGAGTGGCTGACCGAGATCACCGGGTACCCGGTCTGGATGGCCGCCCGTTCCGCGGAACGATGCCGGGTCCCGGATTCTTCGGTGGGTATCGACGGATCCGGGACCAACTGCACGTTGGCCCGCACGATGCGGCTGCCGTCGGTGGACAGCACGACGGCGCCGTCCATCTTCGCCAGCTCGCGCAGCCGGGTCGGGGCGTAGCGGATGTCGAGAATGAAGCCGCCGTCGCAGATGGCCTCGACGTTCTCGTCGTTGCCCAGCACGATCAGCGCACCGGTGCGGCCGCGCAGGATGCGCTCGAGGCCGTCGCGCAGGCCGGTGCCCGGAGCCAGGCGGGCGACAGTCTCACGGAGCGTCGGACGGGTCACAGCGTGTCATTCTGCGGCTCCGCTGCGTCACGCGTCCAGCCGTTGCGGACCCGCGGGCGCGATTGCGCGGTGGTCGGCGATGTCGATCATGTGCTCCAGCGCCGCCACGATGGTCGGTGCGGTCAGCGCCCGCATGCCCGAGGGCACCGCACCGGACCGGCTGTCGCTGCCGGCCGGAATGAGGGCAATGGTGAATCCCTGGCGCGCGGCCTCGCTCAGCCGGCGTTCCATGCCGCTGACCCGGCGCAGGTCACCCGCCAGTCCGACTTCGCCGATCATCACCGCCGTGGTGGGCAGCGGCAGATCGGCGTACGCCGAGGCCAGCGCGATCGCTACGGCGAGATCCGACGACGGGTCGGTCAGCCTCATGCCGCCCACGGTGGACAGGTAGATGTCGTTGATGCCGACGTTCAGCTTGGCGTGCTTTTCCAGCACGGCGGTGATCATCGCCGCCCGGGCGTGGTCGATGCCGCTGACGGCGCGGCGCGGCGAGCCGCCCGTCGGTGTCGCCAGCAGCGCCTGCACCTCGCCGATCAGCGGCCGCTTCCCGTCCAGCGTCACCGTGATCGCGGTCCCGGCGACCGGCGCCGGCCGCTGATCCAGGAAGAGGTTCGACGGGTCGGCCACGTCCTCAATCCCGTTGTCGTGCAGGATGAAACACCCGACCTCGTCGGCCGCGCCGAAGCGGTTCTTGATCCCGCGGACCATCCGCACCGAGCCGTTGCGGTCACCCTCGAAATGCAGCACCACGTCGACGAGATGTTCCAGGGAGCGGGGCCCGGCGATGGCCCCGTCCTTGGTGACGTGGCCGACCAGGATGAGCGCGACGCCGTTGACCTTCGCGGTCGCCGTGAGCGCCGCGGTCACCGCGCGCACCTGCGTCACGCCACCGGCGACGCCGTCGGCCTCGGTGGTGGACATGGTTTGCACGGAGTCCACGATCACCAGCGCGGGCCGGACCGTCGCGATGTGCTCCAGCACCGTGTGCAGGTCGGATTCGGCGGCCAGGAAAACCTCCTCGGCGCCGCAGCCGATCCGGTCCGCGCGCAACCGGATCTGGCCCGCGGACTCCTCGCCGGAGACATACAGCGCCCGCCGGCCCGACTGCGCCCAGCGGTGGGCGACCTTGAGCAGCAGCGTCGACTTGCCCACCCCCGGGTCACCCGCCAGCAGCGTCACCGAACCGGGCACGACGCCGCCCCCGAGCACCCGGTCGAGCTCGCCTATGCCGGTCGAGCGGTGCCGGCTGGCGTTGGGCTCGACGGAAGTGATCGGAACGGCTCGCGACGTCGAAGCCAGGCCTGAGCGACGACCGCCGCCGACCGCGCTGAGCGCCGCCACCTCGTCAACGCTGCCCCAGGTGCCGCACTCCAGGCAGCGACCCACCCACTTGGCGGTGACGTGCCGGCATTCCGAGCAGCGATATTGCGAGCGCGCAGTTGCCACGGCTCCGACGGTATCGGCCCGGTACGACAAGCCCGGGGTGACAGGCCGTTCGGCCGGGCTCAGATCTGTTGTGGCTGTGGCGCCAGACCGGCCGAAATCGGCACCTGCACCGTCGCCTGTCCGGCCTTCTCGAAGGTGAAGGTGAAGTTGTAGTTGAGCCCGTTGCTGATGGGCTTCGTCAGGTTGACGGTCGCCCTGACCGCGTTGTTGGAGTCGATGGGGCCCGGCGCCACCTGCTGGCCTTCCGGCGTGCCGATGAACAGCATCCCGCCCGCGGGCAGGCGACCGTCGCCGCTGAGGGTCACCGTGCCGATGTCACTGGTGATGCCGACCAGCCTGTCCGGGGCGTCCGGCGACTGGTTGACGGCCACCGCGACGAGGTCCACGCTGCGGCCCGGTTGGAGGAAGTCACCGGTTTGCGCCGCTTGGATCCGGATGTCGCGCAGCGCCACGTTGTTCACGTTGACCCGGTTGCCGTTGATGGCGGGCTCCTGGGTCGACATTTGAGAAATCTGCCCGGCTCCGCAACCGCTGAGCAAGGTGGCAACCAACGCAACCAGGCCGATCTTGAAGCCGTTCACTTGGGTGCCTCCTGCTGGGGCTCGCGCCGTACGGACAGCGGATCAACGGGGATCAAATACTCCAACTATGCACAGTAGTAGGAACGCCTCGGCGGCGGTAGCGCAGGGCACCAGACCAGCACGGCAAGCGTTTAGTCGGGTACCCGCAAAGGCCGAAAATGGGCATTGGTACAGTAACTACCTGCATGTCTTGCTCCGTCTGTCAAGCCCTAGTTTGCGTGCGTTGTGCCCCTGACCTGCACCGTTGTTCCGCACGCGTCGGGTTGCCGTGCTAGAATGAAATAACTGAAAGGGGCTCGAATCAGATGATCTTCAAGGTCGGCGATACCGTTGTCTACCCACATCACGGTGCTGCGTTAGTTGAGGCGATTGAAACCCGGACCGTAAAAGGGGAACAACGGGAGTATCTCGTCTTGAAAGTTGCGCAGGGCGACCTGACCGTTCGGGTACCCGCCGATAACGCCGAGTATGTCGGCGTCCGCGACGTGGTCGGCCAGGAAGGCCTCGACAAGGTCTTCCAGGTGCTGCGCGCCCCCCACACCGAAGAGCCGACCAACTGGTCGCGCCGCTACAAGGCCAATCTGGAAAAGCTCGCGTCCGGCGACGTCAACAAGGTCGCCGAGGTAGTGCGCGATCTGTGGCGGCGGGACCAGGAGCGCGGTTTGTCCGCGGGCGAGAAGCGCATGCTGGCCAAGGCCCGCCAGATCCTGGTCGGTGAGTTGGCCCTGGCCGAGAGCACCGACGACGCCAAGGCGGAAACCATCCTCGACGAGGTCCTGGCCGCCGCTTCTTGAAGCTCCTGACGCTCCGGTGGTCGGGGAAAGTCACACCGCACGCACGGTAGTCGCCGTGGTCCCGGCCGCAGGATCGGGAGACCGGTTGGCGGCAGGCGTTCCGAAGGCATTTTGCGAGCTCGACGGGCGCACGCTGCTCGAACTCGCCGTATCCGGCCTGGTGGAGTCCGGGGTGGTCGACCGCATCGTGGTGGCGGTTCCACCCGACCGGATCGATGAGGCCAAGCAGATCCTGGGCGGCCGGGCCACGGTCGTCGCCGGCGGGACGGAGCGCACCCAATCGGTGAGCCTGGCCCTGTCGGCCGTGTCCGGGTCGCACACGCCGGAGTTCGTGCTGGTCCACGACGCCGCCCGGGCGCTGACACCGCCACGGCTGATCGTGCGGGTGGTCGACGCGTTGCGGGCCGGTCATCCAGCCGTCGTGCCGGCCCTGCCGCTGTCCGACACCATCAAGACCGTGGATGCCAACGGGGTGGTGCTGGGCACGCCGGAACGCGCAGGGCTGCGGGCAGTGCAGACTCCGCAAGGCTTCGCCACCGACCTGCTGCTGCGCGCCTATCGGGCCCATTCGGGCTCCGGTACCGGTTTCACCGACGACGCATCGCTCGTCGAGCATGTCGGCGGTCAGGTCCAGGTGGTCGACGGCGACCCGCTGGCGTTCAAGATCACCACCCAGCTCGACCTGTTGCTGGCGCGCGCGGTGGTGCGCCGGTGACCGGCCCGCCGCGGGTCGGGATAGGCAGCGACGTTCACCCGATCGAACCCGGCCGGCCGTGTTGGCTGGTGGGGCTGCTGTTTCCCGGCGCCGACGGCTGCGCCGGTCATTCCGACGGTGACGTGGCGGCGCATGCGCTGTGCGACGCGGTGCTGTCGGCGGCGGGGCTGGGCGACATCGGCGCCGTGTTCGGCGTCGACGACCCGCGCTGGAAGGACGTGAGCGGCGCCGGCATGCTGCGTCACGTCGTCGACCTGACACAGCGGCATGGCTACCGGGTCGGCAACGCCGCCGTGCAGGTGATCGGCAACCGGCCCAAGATCGGGCCGCGCCGCGACGAGGCGCAGCGGGTGTTGTCCGACCTGCTGCGGGCGCCGGTCTCGGTGTCGGCGACCACCACCGACGGGCTGGGCCTGACCGGCCGCGGCGAGGGCGTGGCCGCCATCGCTACGGCGCTGGTCCTTCCCGTCGAGTAGCCGCGCGCTGGAGGTACCCCGCTTGCGGGGGACACTCCGGCGTGTCGCCGGACGCGACAGCCACCCTGACGCAACGCTCGGGTGCCGTCGCGGCCCGGGGTCGCGGTAATTGGGCAGGTAAGCTGGCACGTCGTGACCGATCGCCCCTGTTTGCGGCTACACGACACGGCAGCCGGTGCCGTGCGTGATTTCGTTCCGCAGCGCCCGGGCCACGTCTCTATCTACCTGTGCGGCGCCACCGTCCAAGGGCTGCCGCACATCGGTCATGTCCGCAGCGGCGTGGCCTTCGACATCCTGCGCCGCTGGTTGATCGCCCGCGGCTGCGACGTCGCATTCATCCGCAACGTCACCGATATCGACGACAAGATCCTCAACAAGGCCGCCGCGGCGGGCCGGCCGTGGTGGGAGTGGGCGGCCACCTATGAGCGCGCCTTCAACGCCGCCTACGACGCCCTGGACGTGCTGCCCCCGTCGGCGGAGCCGCGCGCCACCGGACACATCACCCAGATGGTCGAATTAATGGACCGGCTGATCGAAACCGGCCACGCGTACGCCGCCGGCGGTGACGTCTACTTCGACGTGCTCAGCTACCCCGAGTACGGGCAGTTGTCCGGGCACCGAATCGACGACGTCCATCAGGGCGAGGGGGTCGCCACCTGCAAACGCGACCAACGCGACTTCACGCTGTGGAAGGCTGCCAAGCCCGGCGAGCCGTCGTGGCCCACGCCGTGGGGCCGCGGACGTCCCGGTTGGCATCTGGAATGCTCGGCCATGGCCCGCACCTATCTCGGGCCGGAATTCGACATCCATTGCGGCGGGATGGATCTGGTGTTTCCGCACCACGAGAACGAGATCGCGCAGAGCCGCGCCGCCGGGGACGGCTTCGCCCGCTACTGGCTGCACAACGGCTGGGTGACGATGGGCGGCGAGAAGATGAGCAAGTCGCTGGGCAACGTGTTGGCCATCCCGGCGATGCTGCAGCGTGTACGGCCGGCCGAACTGCGCTACTACCTGGGCAGCGCGCACTACCGGTCGATGCTGGAATTCTCCGAAACCGCTCTCCAGGACGCCGTCAAAGCCTATGTGGGAGTTGAGGAATTCCTGCACCGGGTCCGCACCCGGGTCGGTGGCGTCCAGCCCGGCGAACCGACGCCGCGGTTCGCCGAGGCCCTCGACGACGACCTGGCCGTCCCGATGGCCCTGGCCGAGGTGCACCACGTCCGCGCCGAAGGCAACCGGGCACTCGACTCCGGCGATCACGAAGGCGCACTGCAACACGCCGGTGCGATCCGCGCCATGATGGGCATCCTGGGCTGCGACCCGCTGGACGAGCGCTGGGAAACCCGCGACGAGACGTCGGCTGCGCTGGCCGCCGTCGACGTGCTGGTGCGCGCCGAGCTGGAAGACCGGGACAAGGCGCGCCAGCAGCGCAACTGGGCATTGGCCGACGACATCCGGGATCGACTCAAGAACGCCGGCGTCGAGGTCACCGACACCGCCGACGGGCCGCAGTGGACGTTGGGCGGTGACGGCAAGTAGTGGCCGGTAACTCGCGGCGCCGCGGGGCGGTGCGCAAATCCGGCACCAAGAAGGGCCCGACCGTCGGCTCCGGCGGTCAGCGCCGGCGCGCGCTGGAGGGCCGCGGTCCGACACCGCCCGCGCACCTGCGACCCAACCATCCCGCAGCCAATCGCGCTCAGTCCCAGCCGCGCCGGCCGGCCAGGCGCACCGACGAAACCGAAACGGTGCTCGGCCGCAACCCGGTGCTGGAGTGCCTGCGCGCAGGTGTCCCGGCGACCGCGCTCTACGTCGCACTCGGCACCGAAGCCGACGAGCGCCTCACCGAATCCGTTTCCCGCGCGGCCGATTCGGGTATC
>Ga0116219_10004475_pt1 | contig 10500 bp, 6 predicted proteins | sample Sb_taG_4_FD_91019 | JGI IMG/M metagenome (GOLD analysis project Ga0116219, IMG submission 91019) | Peat soil microbial communities from Weissenstadt, Germany - Sb_50d_6_BS metaG | ecosystem: Environmental > Terrestrial > Soil > Wetlands > Peat | place: Germany: Weissenstadt | collected 2010-09-21
AGCCGGGAAGAGATTGAGCGCCTGCATCGGACGCAGGTGTCTCGCGCCGAACATCTGGCGACGCTCGGCGAGTTGGCGGCAGGCTTGGCCCACGAGATTCGTAACCCGCTTGCCGGAATCGCGGGCGTCATCGAAATCATAGGCCGCGATCTGCCTCCGACCAGTCCGGCGGTTGCGGTGGTGAAGGATGTTCGCCTGGAAATCGTGCAGATCAATCGCATATTGACCGATCTGCTGGAAACGGCGCGGCCTCACCGGCCGCAGGTTTGCCGGAGCAACCTCAACATCACCGTGGAACACGCAGTGATGCTGGCTCGCCAGCAGGTGCTCTCCAAACCAATCAAGATCGAGCTACGGAAAGCGCCCGATCTGCCGGAAGTCGAGCACGACAGCAGTCAGATTCACCAGGTGCTTCTGAATCTGCTCCTGAACGCTGTCCAGGCAATGGAGGGCGCAGGCACCGTGCTGGTCGAGATCGGTTCGCGAGACAATTGCGCCCGTGTGGTTGTCAGCGACAACGGGCGTGGCATTTCTCCGCAGCACCTGCCCAACATTTTCCGGCCTTTCTACACCACCAAGGGCAATGGCACCGGTCTCGGGCTCTCGCTCGCCCGCCGCATCGTGGAAGAACATCATGGCCGCATCGAAGTGAGCAGCCTGGTTGGAAAGGGAAGCAAGTTTGAGGTGGTCCTTCCGTTTTCGATGCCCGCCGCTGAGGTTGCAGCCACCTAGCCGGGAAAGTCTCTGGGCATGTCTAGGGAAAATGTACTGCCTAGCCAAGATCAACAAGTTGACGCTTGAGATTGCCAAGAAGGCCTAAAGCGCGGGGCGTACAATGGCGTCGTTTTCGGGGTCAAAAGGGACATTCCAGTCTATGCCTGCGGCGACGGTTCGTCTTATGGTTCGTTTTCTACCATTTCTGCTGGCTGCTGGCCTCGCAGACGGCCAAAGCGCACCCCCTGCGGTCCAGAGCGAGCCGCTGAACGCCGACAACATCATGGCGCGGGTGGCGGCTAACCAAGATCGCAGCGAAGCATTGCGGAAGGAATACGTTTACAAACAGCACGTCCACATCTCGACCCATAAGCCCAAAGGCAGAATGATGCGCGAAGAGACCGCCGACTACGACGTGGTGCCGCTGCCGGACGGGACCCAGAAGCAGCTCAAGTCGCTGACCGGGCGCTATTGGAACAAAGACAAGTACGTGGACTTTCAAGGCGAGACTGTGCACGAGACCGATAAAACGGATGCGAATCTGATTCACGACTTGCGCAACCACGAGCCTGTGCCCGAGGCCGGCAGAACGGATGCGGAGTTAATTCACAACTTGCGCAACTCCCTGCTAAACGACAAGTCCAAGGACGGTTTGGCGCGCGACCTCTTCCCGCTGACCTCCGGGGAGCAGAAGAACTATGAGTTCAAGCTTCTTGGGCAGGAGGTTGAGGCAGGGCGCAACGTCTACCACATCGCCTTCGCGCCCAAGGACAACGCAGAACCGACGTGGGGGGGCGAAGCGTTTATCGATGCCACAGAATTCCAGCCCGTTAGGGTGTTCACCAAGATGTCGCGGCGCCTCCCCTTTTTGGTGCGGACGATGTGGTTCGATCTGCCGGGATTTGGGTTCAATGTGGTCTACACTCGACAGGAGGAAGGAGTGTGGTTTCCTTCGAGCTTCGGGACGGAGTTCCAGATGCACTTTGGGCCCATGTACTTCTCCAATCGGGACGTTTCGATCTCGCTGAAGAATTCGGGGTTTGAACACAAGCATGTGGAGACCAAGTAAAGGTTGTGGGGCCAGGAAAGCGTCCGACAGAAGGTTGAGTCACCAGCGAGAATGAGCTTCGCCACTGGACCTAGCCTTTGCTACCTGCCAGATTTTCTAATGTCCGCAGATTTCGCGGTGGCATTTGGCGCAGTCAGCCAGATGCGAACGCAAACATCCGGCAACCTTGCACCTCCCCACCGTGTCGACTGTGTCGAGTCCTATGCCGCCGACATCCGCGCAGGCCGACACCGCCCGGCCGTCAGCGGTCGCCTCCGCTTCGCTCCCCAGCGCTGAGGAGAGCCTCCGCTTGGCGACGTACAACCGGCAGTTTGAGTTCCAACAAGTTCCAGACGATGCGATGATCTATTTCCGCATGGCCGTGGATTAGAATGTTCCGGAAGGCGATAATGCGCTGATATTCGCTGATCTGCGAGGCCGCTGCCGGGTCAGTTCTGGCCAGTTGGGCAAGCGCCTTCCCCCCGTTTCCAACTGCCTCTCCACCGCCGAGCGCAGCATGATATTCGCACTGTAATCGGGAAGCTCTTACCTTCGATAAACTCGATGGCCAATTTGGCCGCTCGCGCAATGTCGTAAAGATACTTCTTCGACTCAATCCGCATAGACCAGCGTCCGCGTGGACTCAACCGCGTAGCGGAAGTAGGGGTTTTCAATGGCTGAGGCTACCACCAGATCCACCGGGCGCTGAAACAACGCCTGCAGGTCTTCCAGCAGGCCGAAGTAGGTGTCCGCATATTGATCGAAGCCAAGCTTCTGGAACGTTACCACGAAGTCCAAGTCGCTATGGGCGGGGTCAAAGCCTGGCCCGGTGGCGGACCCGAAGAGCTCGATACGATGCGCCCGGTGGCGGCGGCACACCTCCTCCAGTTCCTGACAGAGCCGCTCTTGTATCCCAGTCTCTATCTCAAGACAAATCGAAGCCAATACTACGACCTCTTGCAGCGAGTTCGCACGGACAGCGCCTGGGAGGATTGGCTTGCGTTTTTTCTTGGTGGAGTAGCAGCGGCCGCGCAGGAGGCAGCGGGCACAGCGGAACGAACTTTGCGTCTTTTTGCCAACGACCGACAGAAGATACAAGTGCTGGGGAGGGCGGCTACGTCAGCGCTGCGCGTCCACGAACTCATGGAACGGAATCCATTGGTTCGCATTCGAACAGCGGCGAAAGCACTGAAACTAACGTTTCCAACCGTTACGAGTGCGCTGAATCATCTCCTGCAACTCGGGATCGTCAAAGAAGTCTCGGGGAAACGGAGAGATCGGCTTTTTGCCTACTCACGCTACGTCAGCATGGTGGGCGAGGGAACCAAACCGCTGTCCACTCCTAGTTCTTCGGCCTGGCTCTCCTTTGGGGCCACGCTTGAGTCCGTATAGCTTCCTGCTTTCTTTCCGGCGAGATTATTCGGAAATGTCTCCTCACTGTGGAAGCGATCACGCTAAAGCGCTGGTGAAAATCGTTTCACAGTGTTGCGAACAAGCGAGACGGTATGCTATGGCGCCGTTTTTAAGGCCAAAAAAGGAAATTCCGGTAGAGTTAATCCCATGATCTCAGAGGCCCGATCGCCGCAACCGGTTTCACCAGACGAGGCTGTCCAACTCGCCCGAAATCTCTACGGGTTGGAAGTGGGCGTCAGTTCTCTGCCGGGGGAATATGACAGCAATTTCCATCTCATTACCGCCGATGGGCACGCTTTTGTCCTGAAAGTAATGCACTCAAGTCGAGATTGCGCATTCATTGAAATGCAATGTGAGGCGCTGACACACCTTGCGCACCGCGTCCCCGAGTTGGCTCTGCCGCGGGTTCAGTTGACACGCTTGGGTGAGACATTTGCGAAAGCGTGTTTTGCGCAATGGGGACGAACGCTTTGTGCGGCTCCTTAGCTTTCTTCCGGGAAGCGTTCTTGCCGACGTGCGCCCGCACACGCCCGAGTTGCTTCGTAGTTTAGGCCGCCTGCTCGGCCGGATTGACCATGCACTTCAGGATTTCTCCCACCCCGCGACCACACGCGCGCTGAAATGGGATTTAGCGCAGGCCGAGTGGATTCGCGAATACATCTCCCATATCGAGGATTCGTCACGCCGGACGATGGTTAAACAAGTCCTGGAACGGTATGAATCGCAAGTCGTCCGCCAGCTTCCGAAATACGGAAAAGCACGATCTACGGCGATGCGAATAACTACAACGTTCTGGTTAACAGTCCGAGCGCGCCATCACGCGAAGTAGTCAGCGTCATTGATTTCGGTGACATGCACCACGGGCTTGTCGTTGCCGAGAAGAAACTGAGCTGTTGGTGTTGTTTCCGCTGATCTGCATCCGCCTTGCGGTGAGCGTCGTGAACTCGGCTCAGCGCAAGACCCTCGTGCCGGATGATCCTTATGTCATTGTCTCTGAGGCTCCTGCGTGGGAAGCGCTCGCTCGCCTTGCCAAGGTTCACCCGCGCTTTGCGCACTACGCGTTTCGGAAGGCTTGTGGTTTGCCGCCTGTGCCGAAAGGACAACATTGGTCGCAATCGTTGGCGACTTATGGAAAGAGCGCGGCGTCCGTTGTGGACCTGGATTTGCGGACCGCGCCTTGTCTTGTATTCGATCTAGCGTCTCCAGCATTTCTGGGAGCAGATCCCCACCGCGCGGAGACACCTGCTCTGACATCGGCCATCGTGCGCGAGTTGCGGCTCGCCCACGCTTCCGTAGGTGTCGGCCGGTATGATGAGCCTCGCCTCCTCTATACATCGCCTCTGTTCGGGGAAAGCGAAAGCGCCATTGACGAGCGCCGCACGGTGCATCTGGGAATAGATCTTTTCCTTGAAGCTGGCTCTAACGTTCGGGCTCCGCTGGACGGCACGGTGCACACAAACGCCGACAACGCCGCTCCGCTCGACTACGGGCCAGTTGTCATTTTGAGACATCTGGCTGACGATGCCGGGGAGTTTTTCACTCTCTACGGCCACCTCTCGCAGGAAAGCATCGCGAAGCTTTCCATCGGCCAGCTTGTCCCAAAGGGCCGGGCCTTCGCCAAGATCGGTACAGTCACTGAAAACGGAGGGTGGCCGCCTCATTTGCACTTCCAGATCATTGCGGACTTGCTGGAGTTAGATGAAAAGTTTCCTGGCGTGGCTCGTGCGTCCGAGCGCCCGATTTGGACGGACCTATGTCCGGATCCCAATCTGCTGCTCGGTATTCCTGTCGAGCGTTTCCCTCCCCATGAGCCGAGTTTGACCGACACGTTGTTGGAAAGACGTTCGCTTATGGGGCGCAATCTCAGCATTTCCTACCAGCGGCCGTTGAAAATCGTGCGCGGGTGGCGGCAGTACCTGTATGACGATACAGGCCGGGCTTATTTGGACGTCTACAACAACGTGCCACTGATAGGTCACAGTCACCCCAAGGTTGTGGACGCCGTGCACAAGCAGTTGGGCCTCCTCAATACAAATACCCGTTACCTGCATGACAATGTCGTTCGTTACGCAAGACGGCTCACACAAAGATTGCCCGAGCCACTCCGGGTTTGTTTTTTCGTGAATTCTGGGAGCGAGGCGAACGAACTCGCCCTCCGCCTCGCGCGTGCGCACACGAAGTTCGATGACATTATCGTTTTAGAGCATGCATATCACGGCCACACCAACACGTTGATCGACGTCAGCCCCTATAAGTTTGATGGCCCCGGTGGTAGAGGCCGCAAATCGTGGGTTCACGTGGCGCCGATTGCCGACGATTACCGCGGCATTTACCAACGGGGAGAACCTAGCCTCGGCGCCAGGTATGCCCGCCACGTCGCAGAGATTCTGCATCGCCTCCAGGTGGAAGGCCGGGGAGCCGCCGCATACATCGCGGAAACGATGCCCAGCGTGGGCGGGCAGATCGTTTTTCCACCCGCTTATCTCGCAGAAGTCTATCGTCATATTCGCGCTGCGGGCGGTGTTTGTATTGCTGACGAGGTGCAAGTCGGCTTCGGGCGACTCGGCACTCATTTCTGGGGCTTTGAAACGCAAAGCGTCGTTCCCGACATCGTCGTGCTCGGCAAGCCCATCGGAAATGCTTTCCCACTGGCTGCAGTGATCACCACACCAGAGATTGCCGCCTCCTTCGATAACGGCATGGAGTTCTTTAGCACATTTGGTGGCAATCCCGTGTCATGCGCCGCCGGCTTGGCGGTTTTGGATGTACTCGAAGAAGAGCAGTTACAACAGAATGCTCTTCGAGTCGGCAAAGGCTTGCTCTCCAGGCTGGAACAGCTTCAAGAGCGGTACCCACTGATAGGCGATGTGCGTGGCTCCGGGCTTTTTCTCGGTTTAGATCTTGTGCGGAACCGCGCAACGCGAGAGGCAGCAACCGAGGAAGCTTCGTATGTCTGCAACCGTCTCCGGGAGCGCGGAATCCTTACGGGGACGGATGGTCCGTTTCACAACGTAATTAAGCTCCGCCCCCCGCTAATATTCTCCGATGCGGACGCGGACTTGTTCGTCACGACCCTCGAGGCGATTCTCGACGAGGACACAGCTCAGCCACGCATAGCTTAGCCACCTACGACAAGGGGGGAACAGCTTCGACGCCGGGCTCCTCCACCAATTTCTCCGAGGGGCGGATCTCGCGACGTGCCTGGCCTACGGCAACCTGTGCGGAGCATTCTCCGCCACCGACTGTGGCGGTACGGAAGCGTTCCGCGACGCAGCTCGAATGCAAGAATTTCTTCGATGGCCGCAGGAACATTCCCCATTTTGGCGCTGTCGACGAGAAAACTATCCGAGCAGCCCGTTCGCACTAGAGACGGGCATTAGCCACCTGGGACAAAGAGCCGACGTCGCGGTGGGAAGTTCACCGTCGGTGTGGTGCCAGGTTCTTGGGCTTTTTCTGCTAGCGCTGATGCAGGGGCATTGCTCAACCGCGAACCGAGGTGACAGATCGAGGTTTCACTTGCAAAGTGCAGTTACTGGGGACAATTCTCGGCGGAGGTAATCCCACATGAGTCCCAATACTCCTATCCCAATCAGACCCAAACGACCCGATGCCGCAGTCGAAGAACAAATCCGCCAACGTGCCTGGCCTCTCAGGAGGCCAGGATGGAGTGTGCTATGCTCATGCGCTTAGAAAATGAACTTCGCCCCCAACTGCAAAATGCGGGGGAGATGCGCAGCGCCCAAATGTAGGAAGTTGCTGGTGCTCAGGCAACTCGGATCACCCGCCGAATTGTTAACTCCCCCGTAGCATGCAGCCATGTTTGTGCTCGACGACGGTCCGCCGTTGTAGGTTGCTGAGCCACCGTCTCCAGCAATCGGCGCAAATTCCGTGTGATTGAAAATATTGAACGCTTCCGCCCGGAACTCAAAGGCCTTGCTTTCGGTAACGGCGAAGTGCTTGAACAGTGCCATGTCGAAATTAGTCCGAGCCGGATTACGCAGAAAATTCCTGCCCGAATCTCCGAATGTCAAGCCGCGAGGTGCAAAGAAGACTCCAGGGTTATAGAGCAGTCCAGCATACCCGGCAATGTTAGACTCGCTCGCCGGGGGGATGCCGGATTTCGGATTTCCCACCACATCGGCGTAGGATCCAGTAACTACGTTCGCGGCCCCGCCCACACCAGCGTTGTCAGGATAGTTCGCGGTGTTGACCACACCAAAGGGCGCTCCCGTCTGCCAACTCGCAATGCCCGAATATTGCCAACCGCCCAGCACGCGATGCGTCAGCCCGGCTCCTTTGAAGAAGGGTAGGTCGTAAACATAGCCCACGTTTATCATGTGGCGGATGTCGAAGGCAGAATTGGCTCGAGCGGCCTGCGGATCATAGGAATTGGCGAATCCGGCGTCATATCGGCTGGAGGCATTGTCAATGGAATGGCTGTAAGTGTAGGAACCGTTAATCAGCAATGCCCCCACATTCTTGCGCAACGATGCCTGCAAGGCGTGATAGGTGGACGAGGTGCTGTTCTCGAGCCGGGTGATGCTGCCGAGGCCGTAGTGCGGCCGGTAGGGATCGGGATTGTTACCGCATGCGACCGCCAGATTGTTGGCCCAGCCGCTGGTCATCGAAATGCCGTTTACGGTGGCCGAGGCCTGGCCAGAGGTTGGGTCAATCGAGACCGTGCCGCAATCGTCCGCACTGATCGGCTGCCCGACCGCATAGGGATTTTGACTCAGCGGAACGGGAAAAATCTGGTTCAGGTCATACTGGCGGTTTAGGTGCGTTCCCTTACTGCCCACATAGGAGAGCGTGCCCACCATATTCTTCGCGACTTCCCGCTGCACATCCAAATGCCATTGTTGCATGTAGGGCCAGATGGCCTTGTCGGGGATGGAGAAGAAAGTCAAAGGAAACGCCACCGGTGTCGTGCTTCCACCTGTGCCGAGGTTTGCATATCCGGTGACGTTGTACTGCGTGGGAGACTGCAAGAGCGGCGAAGACTGGCTCTCCATGGCTTCCGTATCAGCCTCGTTGCCGTTGGTGTGCTCGAAGAAAATTCCGTAGCCTCCGCGGATGGCGGTCTTACCATTGCCCCACGGATCCCAGGCGAATCCAATTCGGGGAGCCGGGTTGAACAGATGTCCTTTACTGCAACCGGCGGGGACTCCGTTCACTCCGCATTGCACCAGGCCGTCGAAGATGTTCCCGACTCCAGGAACCAATGCCCCAGGAAATCCGGTAAGTGAGCCATCGATGTCAATTTGAGGTGCGGTGCTTAGGCTATAAACCGCCGGGTCCCAGTTATAAGCCTGACGGTAGCGGTCGCGATAAGTTCCAAATAAGCTGACGCGTAGTCCAAGGTTCAACGTAAGCCGATCCGTTACGCGCCAGTCATCCTGCAGGTAAGGTTCAAAAATCTTGTAGCGGTTGTAATACTTAATTTGGTTGCTGCCTTGCGTGTAACTTGCCACCTGTCCCATCAGAAGGTCTGCAAAGGCATTGCCAGTTGTAACCGCTGAGGAGACATCGAAGCCAAGGGAACCATTGACGAATACGCCGCTCAACTCATTCTTTTGTGCGGCCACAAAGTATGCGCCCGCCTGCAGGTTGTGTCGTCCGACGATCTTGGTCACGTTGTCGCGGTATGTGTAAGTAGGGTTGCTATTATATTTTCCCTCGGGCCACTCCCCGTTAACATCCTGGTAGAATCCGCCGCCGTAGGCTGTGTTGCCGGTCAGAGTAATGGTTGGCAGCTTGCCGTCAAACCCGTTGCTAAAAAATGAACCCATTGGCAAGCCGGACGGACGCTGCCAGGCGTTGGGATTCGGATATCCCGTGGAACTCGTAAAAATGTGGTCGGTGGTGTAGCTGAACGTAAACTCGTTCAAGAGCGTCGGCGAAATCGCCGCCGACAAACGTGCCACGACACTGACCGTGGGTAACTTGGTGGTGGTTTGCACGGTGGGGAAGTTACTGCCCGAAAAAAGCGGAGTCGGTGTAACGGAGTCCCAGGAATCGTGCGCGTAGTGGAACATGGCGCGCACCTTGGAGTTGATGTTGTGGTCGACGCGGAGCAGTTCCTCGCGCCAGTTCGTCGGTTCGTTGGGCGACGCGTTGTACACCGCTGCCCCCGGCACACCGCCGTTGGGTGGCGGGATCAGGGCCAGCAAAGCTTGCCCAACGGGACTCACAGGCACCTGGTTGCCTGTAAACGGCATACCTGCAGTGGGGTTGGGTACGCCGTTAATGAATGCCGGCTGCACGGGGCAATCGGGGCCCGGGCACAGGTCGCCGAAATTCCCCGTGCGCTCGGTCGCCGACGGCGCAAGGACGTTGAATACCTGCCCCGGAACCCGATCCCGGCGCCACTCCTGCGACCAGAAGAAAAAGGTTTTTTGCTTATCGGTGTTGTACAGGTTCGGGATGTAAATCGGGCCGCCGAAGGTATATCCAAAATCATTTTTCTTGTAAGGAGGAACCGTCGACTGGAAATAATTGCGCGCATTGAAGACGTCATTGCGCACGAACTCGTACGCGTCTCCGTGGAAACTCGCGGTGCCGGACTTGATCTCGACCTCCACCGTGCCCGAACCGTTGCGGCCATACTGGGCGCCATAGTTGGAGGTCAGCACGCGGAATTCGCCGATGGCATCGATGCTGGGATAGATGTTCAACGTCGTGTTGCTGCCGTTGTCCATGTTGTCGCCGCCGTCCAGTTCCCAGTTGTTGTATTCGGTGCGGCCTCCGTTCATGCTGAAGGAAACGTTGCCATTGAGGCCCTCCGCGCCTTCATCCAGCCCGGATTGGTTGCTCACGCCCGGCACAAGCGTGGCCAGTTGCGTGAAGTTACGGCCATTCAGCTCCAGTTGAGAAATCTCTTTGCCGTTGACGACGCCCGAGAGCTCGGAGTTCTGCGTCTCAACCTGGGCAACGGAACTGCCTACGACCATCACCTCTTCTTTGGCGCCGCCAACCTGGAGCGCGACGTCCACGCGCGCTTTTTGCGCCACCTGCAAAATTATGCCTTTCGCTTTGTAGGTCTTGAACCCCGGCATGGCAACCGTCAGGTTGTACGAGCCAATCGGCAAGGACCCAAAAAGATAGCCTCCGCTGTTATTGGTGGGAACCGCGCGCTCCACGCCGTGCTCCGGGCTCGCGAGCGTGACTTGAGCGCCCGCAACCGCGGCTCCGCTGGGATCCGTGACAGTTCCGGTGATGGAGGCAGTATCCTGCGCCAGCAATGCAGACGGAATGGACAACAGAATGAACCAGAACGCGAGGAAGTGGCATTTCATATGGGACTCCCTCCAGGGCTGGCGGTCCGC
>Ga0116219_10004477_pt1 | contig 10499 bp, 8 predicted proteins | sample Sb_taG_4_FD_91019 | JGI IMG/M metagenome (GOLD analysis project Ga0116219, IMG submission 91019) | Peat soil microbial communities from Weissenstadt, Germany - Sb_50d_6_BS metaG | ecosystem: Environmental > Terrestrial > Soil > Wetlands > Peat | place: Germany: Weissenstadt | collected 2010-09-21
GTCTCCGCACTCTCCGCTTCCGAAGCTTCTCTCGGAGAGCCCGATATCCCATCCGGAACGGTCTGCTTCCCGGCGCTCTCTACCGCGCTCCTTTCACCCTCCTGCGATTCCTGTTTTGGAGCAGGTACCTCCGGCTCCTTGGGTGGCGGCGGCCCCGCGGGCGCGGGCACCCGCACCGTGAGTGGCTTCATGATTGGCGCGCCGCCTATCTTCCGAGCCGCCGCCACAGCCTCGCTGACATCCAGGTATCCAATGCCGATCCGGTCTGGAATATCCTCCGGCACCGAAACCCGCTCCGCGCTTTCCAACAGCAGGTTGTGAGTCTCTTCGATTCGCAGCCGGCGGGGAGCCGCCTGGAACATCAGCGCCACCGTCCCCGTCACGTGCGGAGCGGCCATGCTGGTGCCAGACATGCGAACCAGCAGCGGGGCGGTATCGCGCCCGGTTTTGGGCGTGGATCGGGCGGCCAGCACCGAGACGCCCGGCGCGCACAAGTCGGGCTTCAGACGCCCGTCACGGGTTGGCCCCACGCTGCTGAAGCGGCCGATCCGCATCTCCGGATCGTGGTTGTTATAGGCGCCCACCGCAAGCGTGCGCCGCCCGTTGCAGATGGTCCCCGTCGTGGACCGGGGGTCCGCGTCCTCCGCACGGAAGTGAGACTGGCACTTAGGACATGATACCTCGCGCTCGATCCATGCATGGAACCGCCCGTCAATGACGTCGGTTCCCGTCAGCTTCACTTCCCATGCGCCCCCTGGGGCTTCCTTATATAGAAAGATGTGGATGTTATGGTCGAGGTTATTCGGCTCCTGTGCCCGATGATAGATGTTACCCACTTCCTTGCCGCCCACCAGGAGTTTGGCCCGCTCGCCGATCTTCACATCGGCTGCAATGGACCCGTCCGGAGAGCGCACAGAAACCGAGAACTTATCCTGCCAGGAATACCAGACTTCCAGTTCATTGTAGTCAGTTGGCTTGCCCTCATTGATTTCCCAGATGAAGGTCCGCTCCTGGGTGGGCCGTAGCTGTCCGGATGCATGGATTCGCTTGTCGAAGTAATTCCCGGCGCTCAGGCAGACGGCCCGGCCGGGCGAAGTCCGTATGGCGGCATCAAAACCCTGTTCGACGAGTGTAGAGCCGTCGTGCTGCTCGCCGTGGCGCCCCATGCTCAGGTTGACCACCCAAGGCCGATTCCCTGCCGTCCGAGAAATGAAATCAATGCCCTCCAGGACGGTTACGGAGTCTCCGAGCTTGCCCGACTCCAACTCGTCAAACGGTGCGTTGTGGACCAGGACCAAGTCGGCCTCGGGCGCGATTCCGGCCGGGTGTCCCCCGCTGCCGCTGCCCGCTGCAATGCTCAGTACATGCGTCCCGTGGCATCCGATTCCTATGTCGGCGTCGGCCGGATGATAATGCAGAGCCCCGTACGGGTCTTTGGCCTGAAGGGCCTTGTTGATCGCATCCCGATCATGTACCACGCCGTAGCCGAACGGCTTCGGTGACTCCGCCAGCTTGCCGCCGCGCTGATCCCAGAGCGCGACGATCCGTGTGGTCCCGTCGGCATTCAGGAAGTCCGGATGAGCGAAGTCGAAGCCCCAGTCCACCACGCCCACCACCACGCCGCGTCCTGTCGCAGTTTCGTCCTTGGGCCGGCGCTCGTCGGCCGCCAGCACGGTGTCGGAGGAGAGTTCCTGCAGGCCTTCGCTCTCGTATTCAACGTCCGGTCCCAGATAGGAATCGCCGGCGATCATGCTGGCAACTTCCGGGGCTCCGCTTACGGCCGGAATGTTAGCTCGCTTCAGCCGGACTGTGACGATCTCACTGAACTGAGTAACAACCCGGACGTCCTTCGGCAATACTGCGTAGTGCCCCAAACGGATGATGGCGGCAATCTCATCATCCTCTTTGCCGTACTCGAATAGTTCCCAAAGATCTGGACCCATTGCGTCATGTGTCTGCGATCGATATTCCGGACCTCGTGTTTAGGCGCCACGGCCAACGGCCGGCGGCGCCGCACACCACCGGCGCTAATGTACAAACACGCCTGTGGTTCAACGCCTAGCAGTTATTTGCCGAGCCTTAGTTTCAGATTCAAGTCGGCAGGCATAGGCCTGCCAATCCCAGGCTCCTGCCATTCTACTCGCCCGGTACCCTCAAATTGAGGAGGGTTGAGCCCCAGCCAAGATGCAAAGCTTTCGGCTTGAGTCTTGTCCATCCCGTGGAAAGAAATCATGCCGGGAGGAGCGGGCGGAGTCGGGGCAGCCGGGGGAGCCGGGGAAGTTGGGGGCGCGATCGCGAGGGCGGGCGTGCTACCGGAAAGCGCCGCGCCACCGGCGGAAAGCGTATTGACCGTGGCGGGGCCGCCGCTACGCGGCACCTCGCTGCTTGCGATAGCCGACGCGACGAAAATCCCCAAGATCGGAGGTCCGAGGATCGCGCCGGCAAACGCCGCCGCGCTCTCCTGGGATGACGTGAGGCCAGGTCTTTGCACAACCGCGAGGTTTAAAATGAAGCGAACAGCTAAGGACGCCATTTCTGTATCCGCCTTCGGGCTTCCCCGCTAATGACCAAGGCCACCGGAAAATGCGAGCACCAGGGCGAGAATCAGAAGAAGACCGCTATCGCCGCCATCGCCGCCCAGACCCAGAAATCCACTGGATCCACTGGATCCGCTGGATCCACCCAGGCCGCTGACCAGCAGGATAGGCAGGATCGCATTCAGACTGCTGCTGCTCGGCACCAGGACCGAGCCGCCGGTTGCGGTTGTGGTGCCGCCTACGGTGAGGGGCGCGGCGGTCGTCCCGGTCGAGGGTGTCAGCAGGAGCGGCAATAGGGCAAGTAACTGTACCTTCTGGTTCAGATCCTTGCCTTGAGTCTCCGTCGTCTTCTTCCGCTCGTCAGCCTCTTTCTTGACTGCGGCGGCGAGCGAGGCCACGCGGCTGTTGACCGTCGAGACGCCATCGGAGAGGGTCTTGATCTTGCCGTCGACCCGGACTAGCGCCGCCTGCAATTGCGTCTGGGTTACATAATTCGCGGTGCTCGGCCCCGGCTGAGGTCGAGGTTTATAAGAAGGCTGACTGGATGGCCTCTTGGGGCCGCCCCGGCGTGCTGCCTCCCAGGAGGCCTCGCTCTCTGATTCCCAGCCTTCCATGCCTTCCATTGCTTCGTACTCTGTTTCGCTGTATGGCATGTCTTTGTCCTTGTCGCGTGATTGGCGCCTATTCTTCGCTATGCGCCTGGCTGCGTCGATTTGGTTTGTAGATTTGGCGAAGGCCTTCCTAGCCTCGCCCTCTGCGCCCGCAGCGCCAAAACCGCCGGGAGCACAAGTTCTTCAAATTGCAGTTCATCCGGGATTGCAAAGCCTGGCCGGCCGCGCCCGCGGCAGACGCGGCACCCCGCGTCCTCGCCCCAGCACAAACAACATGCACCCAGGGCAGCCGCCAAACGGTCGGTCCGGTCGCGAAGCACTGTCAACTCTGCGAACATACTTTCCACGTGTGCCCGCAACTCGCTCATCGCCGTGTCAGGCGGCGCGGAGTTCCCGGCCGCTTCCGGAATCTCTTCCACTGGCTCCACGTCAATCACGGGCGGCCGCTTCGGTTCGGCGAGGTGTTTGGCGAGCAGGCTAGCCATCGGATTGCCTTGGCCGAACCGCGCCAGAAGTTCCTGTACGGTTTGGGAGGGGTCGGCGTCGGAGGGGGAGGCACGCAGGCGCACCAGCATCTCCGCCACTGCGGGATTGCCGGCAGCCGTGGCGCGCGCAGCTACCATCTCCAGCAGCAAACTATTCATACAACTCCGCTTCCGCCATCTCGATTTCCATCTGCTCCATAGCGTCGTATTCCGCCTGGAGCGCCTCCGCTTCGCTTGGATAACTGTAGGATTCGGCGGCTTCGGCACCCTCCGCGCTCTCCTGCGCCGATTCGCTCGCTTCCAGCAGCTCGTAGAGAGCCTTCGCGCGATGGTCGGACACCGCCGGGTCCCCTGTAGCCTCTCCCGCGTAATCCTGCATGTACCTGGGCACGGGCCCCTGGGCGGCAGCCGCCGCGTTGTACTCGGCCTCCGCGCGGCCCGCAAGCACACCAAGCAGATTACTGAAGGCGCTGAGGGGGACGGGCATTCCTCCTACCGGAACATTGGGATTCCCTAGCGGTCCAAGAGCCATCCGCGACACCGCCTTCAGCGTTTGCGGCTTCATGAAGGTCTGGAGCAACTGGCCGGCTGCCGACCCTCCCAGGCCTGGGATCGCGCCCGCCAGCGATCCCAGGCCGCTGGCGATGCCACCCGCTATGCCGCCGGGAGGCGCAGGGCTCTGGCCAGTTGCGGCTCCGATGGCGCCGCCTGCGAGCTTCCCCAGCGTTCCGCCCAAGGATGCCCCCAAGGGACCGCCTACCACCGTGCCGAGGACCGTGCCGGCGACTGGTAAAATGGAGGGTGCAGCTTTCAGAACTACTTTCCCGATGCTAGAAGCGGCTTTCCCAAGATCGTCGAAGAAGCCCTCCATGGCCTCTGCGTCCATGCCGCGTGCCTGGAAAACAGCTTCGATTTGCCGATCGGAAAGCTCAGCGTAGGCTGGGTGAAGGTTGGGTCTCAGGTTGGGATAGTTCGTAGGGCTCATTGGCATGTAGCATTCAACGGCCTGTCTGGCGACGTGTGAGGGCTAGCTTAACCAGACTTGGCCGCTCCTCCAAAGCGACAGCTTTTGGGACATCTTAACCTATTCGCCGGGCGACACCCGCAGACTCGGTGGGGAGCCTTATCGGTATAGTCTGGCAAACATCGTCAAGTCGTCAAGAAAAATCTTGCGACTAACGCGGGAAGCCGTACATTTCTTCACATCAGCTCTTCTAATTTGTGATCACGAAACGCCCAACTGGCTTCAACGAGGAGAAGGAAAGTTCGTTGTCGGGCCCTCAAAAAGGGACCAAGCCCGCCCGTTAAAGGTTGGGTACTTCCGCGTCGACGCCACATCACCATCCGGAAAATGCCTCAGAATTGAGGCACCTCGCCCACCTCCCCCACGCTCGTAACCCCCGGCGGCCATCTCGCGCCTTGTCAGAATCTATGCTTTTCAGAACTCGCTCCGCCCTGGTGGCGATCGCTCTGTCGCTCGGGCTTTTCGCATCCGCCCAGACCTTGCCGCCCGGCGTCCAGAGGAAAGCCTCCGTCGGAGGCATCACCGAGTACGATTACCCCAACGGGTTGCGCGTCCTCCTCTATCCCGATCAGGCTAACCCCAAGGTCACCATCGACGTGACCTACCTGGTAGGCTCGCGCCACGAAGGCTACGGCGAAACCGGCATGGCCCACCTGCTGGAGCATATGGATTTCATCGAAACCACCAACGGCCGGCAGATCAAGAACGAGATCGTCTCCCGCGGCGCTAATTGGAACGGCACCACCTCCTACGACCGCACCAATTACTACGAAACCATCCCCGCCACCGACGAGAATCTCAAGTGGGCCCTGGGCCTGGAAGCCGACCGCATGGTCAACGTGAAGTTCACCAAGCAGTTGCTCGACACCGAAATGACCGTGGTCCGCAACGAGTTCGAGCGCGGCGAAAACAGCCCACAATCCATCCTCCGCGAGCGCGTCGAGGCCACCGCCTACCTCTGGCACAATTACGGCAAATCCACCATCGGCTCCAAAGACGATATCGAAAGAGTGCCGGTGGATCGACTCGCTGCCTTCTACCACAAGTTCTACCAGCCCGATAACGCCGTGCTGGTGGTCACCGGCCGCCTCGACGAGACCAGGACCCTGCAGTTCGTCGCCAATACCATGGGCAGAATTCCCCGCCCCGCGCAAAAGCTCGACCAGACCTACACGGTTGAGCCTCCCCAGGATGGCGAGCGCTTCGTCGCGCTCCGGCGCGTCGGCGAGGGTCAGGAAGTTATCATCGCCTACCACGGTCCGGCCGCCGGCCATCCCGATTCCGCGGCGCTCCAGGTGCTCTCCGGCGTCATGAACGGCGGCAGCGGCGGTGGCGGGCGCGGCGGCCGGGGTGGCGGCGGTGGTGGCGCGCGCGAAGGCCGTCTCACCAAGGCGCTGGTCGATACCAAGATCGCCGAATCCGCCAACATGGGCGCTCGGGAACTGCACGACCCCGGCCTCATCACCGTTTCCGCCAGCCTCAACAAGGATCAATCCCTCGACGCGGCCCGCAACGCCCTCATCCAGGCGCTCGACGATGTCGTCAAGAATCCGCCCACCAGGGAAGAGGTGGATCGCGTTACCGCCGGCATGCTCCACAACCTGGAAAACAGTCTGTCCGATCCGCAATCCATCGCCACCGGCGCGCTCAACAATGCCATCGCCCAGGGCGATTGGCGCCTCATGTTCCTCGAGCACGACCGCCTCAAGGATGTCAGCCCCGCCGACCTGGTTCGCATCGCGAAGCTTTACCTGAAGCCCTCCAACCGCACCGTGGGCTACTACATTCCCGACCCCGCCCCCGATCGGACCGTGGTCCCCGACACGCCCGACCTCGAAGCCTTGCTCAAGGACTACAAGAGCACCATCAACATCTCGCACGGCGAGGCCTTCGACCCCACCCCATCCAACATCGAAAGCCGCGTTCTGCGCTCCAAGCTCCCCAACGGGATGAAGATCGTCATGCTGCCCAAGAAGACCGAGAACGAGATGGTCTCGGCCGTCATCGAGCTGCGCTTCGGCGACCAGACCGCGCTCGCCGGCAAGAACTCCGCCGCGCAGTTTGCCGGCAGCCTGCTGGGCAGCGGCACGAAGAACAAGACCCGCCTGCAGCTCGCCGACGAGATGCAGAAACTCAACGCCCGCATCACCGTAAGCGGTGGCGGCGGTGGCGGCTTCGGCGGACGTGGTGGCGGCGGCGGCCGGGGCGGTTTTGGCGGAGGCGGCTCGGTCTCCGGCGCTAGCGCCAACATCCAGGCGCCGGCGGCAAGTTTCGCGGCCGCCCTGCGTCTGGCCGTCGAAATGTTGAAAGAGCCGGCTTACCCCGCTGCAGATTTCGACCGCGTCGTGGCGCAGCGCATCAAAGCGCTCGAGAACGTTCCCACCGAGCCCACGCAGCTCGCCACCGAGACCTTGCAACGCCACCTCAGCGTCTGGTCCAGGGGCGACGTCCTTTATAACCCCACCCGTGAAGAGCAGCTCGCCGAGCTGAAGAAGGTCACGCTCGACGACGTCAAGAAGTTCCACGAGCAGTTCTACGGCGCCAACTACGGCGTGCTCGCCGTCGTCGGACCGGTGGACCAGGCCGCCGTCCAGAAGACCGCCGCCGAGCTGCTCGGCAACTGGAACACCTCGATGGCCTACAAGCCCATCGTCGCCGCTTACAAGAAGCCGCCCGCGGCCATCAATCAGAAGATCGAGACGCCCGACAAGGCCAATGCCCAGTTCGAAGCGGGCCTGCGCTTCCAAATGTCCGAGAACGATCCCGACTATCCGGCCATGCTGCTGGCCGGCTACATGTTCGGCGGCCCCATCACCTCGCACATTTCCGACCGCATCCGCAATCGCGAAGGCTTGAGCTACGGCGCCAACGCGCGCGTGGCGATTCCCGTCGAAGGCGATTCCGCCGTGCTCTCCGGCACCGTCAGCCTGAATCCGATGAACGGCCCCAAGGTGGAGTTCAGCTTCAAGGACGAGCTGGCGAAGACGCTCAAAGAAGGATTCTCAGCAGCGGAAGTCGCCGCCGCCAAACAGGCGTTCCTGGATTCCCGGATGGTTTCGCGCTCCACCGATGCCGCGCTGCTCAGCGCGCTGGCCTCGCACGAACAGGAGGGCCGCACCATGAAGTGGGATGAGCAGGTGGAACAGAAGATCCTGGCGCTCACGCCCGGCGAGGTCAGCGCCGCCTTCCGCAAACACATCGATGCCGCCGGGCTCTCCATCGTCAAGGCCGGGGATTTCAAAGCCGCGGGAGTCTACCGGTAACGCCGGCGGTCTCTGCCGCCGGCCGCTCCTTATCGCAAATGACGCCCCTTCAGATAAGCAATCAATTCTGCCGGGTCGTCTGAAATAATCGCGTCCACCTTGGCCTGGATCATCCGGTCCCAATCGTCCGGCGTGTTCACCGTCCACGGCACCACCTGCAAGCCCGCCTGGTGCGCGGCCTCGACTTTGGCCGGAGTCACCAGCCTGAAATTGGGCGAAATGATGTCTGCCTGCGCTTCCTTCGCGATCGCCGGGAAGTCGCGTTGGTCGGTCTCCGTGAGGGCCGAGAGCCGGATCTCCGGCGCCAGCTTCTTCATCGCCACCAGGGTGCGGAAGTCGAACGACTGCAGAATGATTCGCTTCTCGATCTTGTACTCGCGGATCTTCACCAGCACCATCCGCGCGAACTCTTCCGGGGAGGGCGTGTATTCCGGCTTGTCCGGAAAGCTCTTGGTCTCGATGTTGTAGTCGAAGTTGCCGCGGCCCGCCAGCCGGAACACGTCGTCGAGCGTGGGCATGCGCGTGCCCGGCACCGGCTTCTGGTTCGCGAAGAGGGGATTCTTTACGGCGCCGCAGTCCCATTGGCGCACCTCTGCAAGCGTCAACTCGTGGATCACCGCCTTCGGCTTGGGCCCGTTGCAGACGGGGCCCTCCAGAATCGGGTCGTGGGAGATGACAATGACGTTGTCTTTGGTCACCGCCATGTCCATTTCGAGCGCGTCCACGCCCTCCTGGATGGCGTATTCGAAAGCCGGAATCGTGTTTTCCGGCCGGCGGGCACGCGCGCCGCGGTGCCCGTGTACCAGGATCCTCGGCTGCTCCGCGACTTGAGCCACCAGAGGGATGAAAGCAAGAACCGACATCATGACGCGAAGTAGCATCGCTGTCACATATGATACAGCATCACGTACACCACCACCCCCGTGACGCTCACATACAGCCAGATGGGTAGCGTCCATCGCGCGATTTTCCGGTGCTTGTCGTAACGCGCCGCCAGTCCGCGCCGCAGCGTCACAATTGCCAGCACGGGCACGGTGGCCGCGAGCACCGTGTGGGTCCCGAGAATGCTCAGGTAGACCGTGCGAATTGCCCCGGTCTTCGGGAACCGCACGCTGCCCACCTGCACGTGGTACACGATGTAGCACACCAGGAAAAGGCACGAGGTGACAAAGGCCGTCGTCATCACTTTGCGGTGCGCCTGGATCTGCTTCCGCCGGATCAGCGTGTAGCCCCACACCAGCAACACCGCGGCCGTGGCGTTGAGCACGGCATTCACGGACGGCAATAAAGGCGTCATGATTTCTCGCGCTCCAGTTGGCGGATGTCGTGGATCAGTTGCGGCATGAAAGCGTCCTCGGAGCTGATGTAGTAGCCGCGGATGTGACGGCTGCGGTCCACCAGCACGAAGCGCGTGCTGTGTGTCATCGTGCCATCCACGCCGCTCAGCTTGAATCCTTTGAGCGCGATATCGTTCAGCCGCGCCTGTTCCCCGGTCAGGAAGTACCAGCGGTCGAAGTCGGGTTTGAAATGCTTGGCATACTCGGCCAGCACCGGGGGCGTATCGTGCTTGGGGTCCACCGTGAACGAGACCAGCTTGACGTCCGGCGTTTCGGCAGTCGAGATCTGCACCCGATGCATCTGCGCGGTCATCATGGGGCAAGGCCCATCGCAAGTGGTGTAAATGAAATCCGCCACCCAGATATGCCCATCCAGCGACTTGCTGTCGAAGTCCTGCCCCGTCTGTGCCGTAAGCTGAAACTCCGGAACCTCACCCATCACCGCGAGCGGTTTCGGCTGCATGCAGCCTGCTAGAGCTAGCAGCACCGCGACCCACACAACCCCGGCCCCTGGCCCCCGGCCCCTGGCCCCTTTCAAGCCGCGCTTCTTGTGGCCTTCTGAGCGGCCATCACGCCCGATGCCAGCAGCAGCACCAGCCCGAACGCCGCGGTCACCGTGAGGCTCTCCACCGGCCCCGGCGATGCGTTCGGCAGGCGCAGCTCGTAGTTCAGCAGCGAGATCGAATACGTCAACGGGTTCATCCACATGATGGCCTTGATCCAGCCGTGCGCCGTGGCCATCGGGAAGAGCGATCCCGACACCATCCACATGGGCACCAGCAGCAGGTTCATGATGGCGTGAAAGCCCGAGGTCGAGTCCATCCTCCACGCAATCACGAAGCCCAGTCCCGTCAGCGTGAACGAAATCAGAAAAATGGCGCCCGCTACCGGGATCAGTTCGAGCGGGTGGATGCTCACTCCGGCCAGCGGCGCGAACGCGAGAAAAATAAGTCCTTGAATCCATGCTAATGTCGCGGAGCCCAGAATCTTGCCCAAGACCATGCTGGTGCGGGGCGCCGGTGAAACCAGCATGGATAGCAGAAAGCCTTCGCGGCGGTCCTCGATGATCGAAATGGTCGAGAAGATCGCCGAAAACATCACGGTGAGAACCAGCGCTCCCGAATAGAAGCGCGCCAGGTCGTTCGAACCGTAGCCGATCAACAGCCAGAAAACCAGCGGCGAGGCCACCACGCCCAGCACGCGGCTCTTCTGGCGCCAGAAGCGCACCAGCTCGCGCTGCCA
>Ga0116219_10004480_pt1 | contig 10493 bp, 10 predicted proteins | sample Sb_taG_4_FD_91019 | JGI IMG/M metagenome (GOLD analysis project Ga0116219, IMG submission 91019) | Peat soil microbial communities from Weissenstadt, Germany - Sb_50d_6_BS metaG | ecosystem: Environmental > Terrestrial > Soil > Wetlands > Peat | place: Germany: Weissenstadt | collected 2010-09-21
ACCCTGGTGCTGGCCGACGTGAACCCCGAGGCGCTCCACGCCGCGGCCGAGGACCTGCGGGCCGAGGGGTGCCGGGTGGAGGAGCATCCGACCGACGTGTCCGACCACGACGCCGTGGCGGCGTTGGCGGGGGCGGCCGACCGTCTCGGGCGGGTCGAGGCGGTGGTGCACACCGCCGGGGTCTCCCCGGTCCAGGCCTCGGCCGAGGTGGTCCTGCGGGTCGATCTGCTCGGCACCGCGCTGATGCTGGACGAGTTCGGCGCCGTCATCGCGAGAGGGGGCGCGGGGGTCTTCATCGCGTCGATGGCCGGATGGCTCTTCCCGATGGACGGCGACCTCGAAAGGCGCTTGGCCACCACGCCGACCCCCGAACTGCTCTCACTCCCCGAGCTCGCGCCCGATGTGCTGGGGGATCCCGGGATCACCTACTCGATCGCCAAACGGGCGAACCATCTGCGGGTGAGGGCCGCCTCGATCCTCTGGGGACGCCGCGGCGGCCGGGTGAACACGATCTCGCCCGGCCTGATCTCGACGCCGATGGGGAACGCCGAGTTCGACAGCGAGCACGGCGAGTCGATGCGGGCGATGTTGGCGATGAGCCCGGCCGGCCGGGTCGGCACACCACACGACATCGCCGGGGCGGCGGAGTTCCTCACCGGCCCGCAGTCGACCTTCATCACCGGAACGGATCTCCTGGTCGACGGAGGGGTGGTCGCGGCGGTGTCGACCGGTGCCCGATGAGAGACGGCGATGCCGGCTGTCGCGGAGGCTGCTCCGCGCACCGGGGAGGGGAGTGAGCATGGCGACCTTTGTCCTCGTTCACGGCGGCGGCCATGGCGGGTGGTGCTACCAGCGGGTCGCCCGACTCCTCCGGGGGGCGGGCCACGAGGTGTACACACCGACGTTGACCGGGCTGGGGGAGCGGTCCCACCTGGTCGGGCCGCACGTCGATCTGAAGCTGCACATCAACGACGTGGTCGCCGTCCTCCACTACGAGGACCTGCGGGATGTGATCCTGGTGGGGCACAGCTACGGGGGAATGGTGATCACGGGGGTGGCGGCCGCGACTGCCGAGCGCATCGGCAAGCTCGTGTTCCTCGATGCGGCCAACCCGGTGGACGGCCAGTCGCTGGTGGACGTGTCGGGGCGGATCATCGAGGTGACCCGCGAAACCGGTCGGACCGTCGAAGGCGTCGAGCTCGTCCTGCTCCCCGAGACCGAGTTCTATTACGGGGTCACCGACGAGCGCGACCAGGCGTGGATGCGGGAGCGCCTGGCCGGCCACCCGTGGCAGTGCTTCGAGCAGAAGCTCGAGCTCGTCGACCCGCAGGCGTACGCGCGGATCCCCCAGTACCACATCGTGTGCACCTCCACGCTCGCGACCCGCGATCCCACCCTCATGGCTGAGGCCAAGGCGGCCGGCCGGCTCTGGGACATCGACACCGGGCACGACCTGATGATCACCGAGCCGGAGAAGGTCGCCGACGCGCTGCTCGCAGTGGCGGCCGACTGAGCAATGTCCGACCCGGCGGTCGAGGACGCGCTGTGGGAAGTTGTCCGGCGAAACCGCGGTGGGGTCCTTGCCACCGTGGGCCCCGACGGGATGCCCCACCTCACCAATGTCAACTACCTCGCCGATACAGAGGAACGCCTGGTGCTCGTCACCACGACCACGACCACAGTGAAGGGCCGGAACCTGCTGCGCGACACGCGCGCGGCGGTGCACGTGCAAGAGGACGACTGGTTCGCGTACGCGGTCGCGCAGGGCACCGCCACCATTGCGGTGGCCGAGGAGCCCGGTGACCCGGCGACGGACGCGCTCGACGAGATCTTCACCGCCTTCCGAGGCGCACAGCACCGTCCGGAGTTCGATGCCGAGATGATCGCAGCGGGTCGGATGATCGTCCGTCTGTCCGTCGATCGGCTCTACGGGATGGCGCCGAAGGACTTGGCGAAAGCTCGGACAGAAGGTGCGCAGTGAAGCCCGCCAGTTTCGAATACCACGCGCCGGCGACGGTGGACGAGACCGTCGCCCTGCTTTCCGAGTTGGGCGACGGAGCCAAGGTGATCGCGGGCGGTCAGAGCCTCGTTCCCCTCCTCGCGTTGCGCTTGGCCGTCTTCGACCACCTGGTCGACCTGCGGAGGGTGGAGGAACTTCGAGGGATCGAGCGGCGAAACGGCGGGATCCACATCGGGGCGGCCACCCCCCAGGCGGCCGTGGAGCGGTCGGACGACGTCGCCGTCCTGGCACCGCTCCTCGCGATGGCCACGCCCCTGATCGGGCACTTCCAGATCCGCAACCGGGGAACCCTCGGCGGGTCGATCGCCCATGCCGACCCCGCCGCCGAGTACCCGGCCGTCGCGCTCGCGCTCGATGCCGAGCTCCACGTGCGCTCGGTCCGGGGCGGACGGACGATCGCCGCGTCGGAGTTCTTCTCGGGCACCTTCACCACCACACTGGCGGACGACGAGCTGCTGACCGGCGTGACCTTCCCGTCGTGGTCGGGCCGGTCGGGGTTCGCGGTCGAGGAGCTGGCCCGGCGCCACGGCGACTTCGCGATGGCCGGTGCGGCGGTGGCGGTGGAGCTCGGTGACGGCGGGCGCGTGCGCCGGTGCGCCATCGGGCTCTTCGGTCTCGGACCGACCCCCGAACGAGGCACCGCCGCAGAGGCGGCCCTCGTCGGGGAGGCCGCGGATGCCCCTCCACCCGAAGTGGGGCGATTGGCGGTGTCGGCCCTGCAGTCAGTCCCGTCGGATGCCCACGGCTCGGCCGCGTACCGCACTCGCGTCGGCGCGGTCATGGTCGCGCGGGCCTGGGAGCGCGCGCTCGGGGAGGCCAACCGTGCCTGAGATCGAGGTCAAGATGCAGGTCAACGGGACGAACCGTCGGGGGTGGATCGAAGCTCGCCTGACCCTGGCCGACTTCCTCCGGGAGGAGTGCCAGCTGACCGGCACCCACCTCGGCTGCGAGCACGGTGTGTGCGGCGCATGCACGGTCCTCCTTGACGGCGAGGCGGTCCGGTCGTGCCTGGTGTTCGCCGTGCAGGCCGAGGGCGCCGAGATCACGACGATCGAGGGGATCGGGGCGCCCGACCAGTTGTCGCCGGTCCAGACGGCGTTCCGCGACCACCACGGGCTGCAGTGCGGGTTCTGCACGCCGGGGTTCGTGATGTCGGTCACGGCGTTCCTGCGGGACAACCCGAACCCAACGGACGACGAGATCCGCGCCGGCCTCTCCGGGAACCTCTGTCGCTGTACCGGCTATCAGGGCATTCTCAAGGCGATCCGCGCCGCCGCCGAGGCGATGACGTGACCGGATCGGACGAGGTGGCGCCCTACGTCAGCGCACCGGTGGGGTTGTTCCACCAACAGAGGAGAAGGCCACATGACCAAATCGGCATCTGAGATCGCGGCGGACATGCGCGCGGTCGCTCACGACCGAGTCGCGTCCCAGGAGCTGCTGGCCAGCCTGTTCGCCGAGCAGGTGGAGCTCCGGCACGTGCCGGCTAGTCCGAACGACGGCCCCATCGCCGGGGCCCTGCTGGCGACGGTGGCGCGGCGGGAGGTGGAGGCGATGCCCCGAGCGTTCGACGGCGAGGTCGGACACGACACCGACATCGCGGTCGAGGGCGAGACCATACGCGTCCGGGGCCGGGTCACCGGGACCCTTCGCGACGGGTCGACGGTCGAGCTCCGCACGAACACGCTCCACACGATCGCGGGCGGCCAGATCGTGGCGCTCGAGTCCGACATGGACCCGGACAGCCTCGCCACCTGGCAGAGGGTGTTGGCCGCCGGCGGAATGCAGGTCGGCGCACCCGCGACCGACACCTGACGTCCGAGAGCGTCTAGGAGGTCAGGACGTTTGCCTTCGAGACCTCGCCGAGCCAGCGGGCCGAGCCCTTGGCCGTCCGTGCGAAGGTCTGACGGTCGACCGAGATCAGGCCGAAGGTCATCGTGAAGCCCGACGTCCACTCGAAGTTGTCGAGCAGCGTCCAGTGGAGGTACCCGCGCACGTCGATCCCGTCGTCGATACACCGGGAAAGGCCCTCGAGCGCCGCCCTGGTGTAGGCGATGCGAGCGTCGTCGTCGGCGGTGGCCATCCCGTTCTCGGTGACCAAGACGGGGACCTTCGCGTGTTCGGCGGCCAGCCGCACCGTGTGCTCGAGGGCGGCAGGGTAGACCTCCCACCCGGTCAGCATCGTCGGTGTGCCCTCCGGCGGAGGGACCGTGCCGTCGGGGCCGATGCGATTGCGCGAGTAGGTCTGGACACCGACGAAGTCGTCCTCGGAAGACACGTCGAGCCAGTCGGTCTGGGCGAGCTGGCGGACCTCCGCGCAGCGGTCCTCGCCGCCCTCGGCCGCCTGATAGTCGACCAGGGCCAGCGTCCACCCGACCTTGGCCGTGCCCGGCCCGGCCTTGATCGCCTCGACCGCGGCCCGGTGCACGGCCGTCATCTGCTCGAGGTTCCCCGAGAGGAGGCCCATCCGGTAACGGGAGGCGGCATAGCCGCCGACCCCCGGGGGTCCCTCGTCGGCCGATGGCTCGGTGCGGCTGGAACGCCCGCTCGAACCCATCGGGAGCGTGCCCGTGATCCCGAACATCGTCATCAGGTTGGGCTCGTTGAGCGTGCAGACCCACGGCAGGAGGTCGCCGAGGTGCGCGGTCGCCCGCACGGCGAATCGGCCGAACCGCTCCGGTGCCGTCTCGCTGGACCAGCCTCCGTCCCCGGCCATCCAACGCGGCAATGTGAAATGGCTGTAGGTGACGACCGGGGTGACCCCGGCATCGAGGCACGTCCCGACCATTCGCCGGTAGTGGTCGAGGGCCGCGATCGAGAAGTAGCCGGGTTCGGGCTCGATCCGGGCCCACTCGAGGGAGAAGCGGTAGGTGTTGAGGCCCAGATCGGCGAGGAGGGCGATGTCCTCCGGATAGCGGTGGTAGTGGTCGCACGCGTCGCCCGAGGGCTCGGTGAAGATCGAGTGCTCCGCCCATTCGAGCGGCCAGAGGTCGCAGTTGACGTTGCCCCCCTCGACCTGGTGGCCGGCGGTGGCGGCGCCCCAGAGGAAGCCCGCCGGGAACGCGGTCATCGTGTGCCACCGGTGACTGGCCGACTGCAACAGAGCGTCGGGGGCCGGCGGTTCCTCGGGATCAAGTTGGCGGAGGGCATCCTTGAGTTTCGCCTTTCTGCTCAAAGCGTGCGGCCGATCGCCCCAGTGTCCCAAAGGTCGCACAGGCCGCCGGCGGGTGCAGTCCTCGGGCACCCGACCCGTTGCCGACCCAAGCCAGGGGTCTCAGGCCCGGGCAGGTCGAGAACAGGCCGTCGCGCCCCCTCGATCCGGGTGCTGGTGCCTCCCAGTCGGACCTGGCTGATCAGCGTCGGGCGACCGGAGCCGGTCGTCGGTCACCGAGTTCCTCGCGTCCCGCCCGGTGGTGGCGGGGTCGGCCGGGGCTGGCGGTCTCCCGGCCGGCGGATAAAGATCGCGCGGCGGCGGGCACCGGCCGCCGGCCCAGGTGGGCCGTCACCACTGGTTCGGTTGGGAGGGAGCCCGTCATGGCAGGCCTGAAACCCGGAGCGCGGATGCGCTCGGTGACCTGCACGACCGAGGTGGTCGTCGTCCGGGCGGCCGGCGAGGTCGACCTGCGCTGCGGCGGCGAGCCGATGGTCGACGTGGCCGAAGCCGCGGCGGCAACGGGCACCCCGGCGCCCGGCTTCGACGGCGGCACCCTCATTGGCAAGCGCTACTCCGACGAGGGGGCGGGCCTCGAGGTGCTGTGCACCAAGGCCGGACAGGGCGCGCTGTCGATCGGCGAGATCCTTCTCGGCGTCCAGGGCGCCAAGCCCCTTCCCGCCTCGGACTGAGGAGCCCGCCGTCCACCTCGGCATGATCCTGGAGATGGCGGCCGACGGGCTCGCCGACCGCGTCGCGCTCGGATCTCGAGATGACGGTGTGACCTTCGCGGAGCTCGGTCGGCGGAGCCGGCGGGCCGCCACGGTGCTCGCCGGCATGCCCTGCAACCACGTCGTGCTGGTCGACGAGAACTCCCCGGCGGTGCCGATCGGACTGTTCGGATCGGCGATCGCGTCGACCCCGTTTGTGCCGGTGAACTACCGGCTGGCCGACGACCGCCTCCGGGCGATCGTCAGCCAGGTCACCCCGGCCCTCGTGATCGCCGGGCGCGGGGTCCCCGAACGTCTGGTCGGCCTCGAGGGGATCCAACTCATCGAGCGCGCGCACTTCCTCACGATGGTCGAGGACGAGGCCGTGGAGGAGAGCGACGGGTGGGGCTGTGACCCCGAGACGGTCGCGGTGCTGTTGTTCACGAGCGGCACCACCGGCGACCCGAAGGCCGCGGTCCTCCGCCACCGCAACCTCGCCTCCTACGTCGTCGGCTCGGTCGAGTTCGGAGCGGCCGCCGAGGACGAGTGCGCCATCGTGAGCGTTCCGCCGTACCACATCGCCGCGATCTCGTCGGTGCTCACCACCACCTATTCCGGTCGCCGAGTGGTCCAACTCGAGGCGTTCGACCCGGCCCGCTGGGTGGCGACCGTGCGGGCCGAGTCGGCGACCCACGCGATGGTCGTCCCGACGATGCTCGGTCGGATCCTCGACGTCGTCGAGTCCGACGGATTGGGGCTGCCGAGTCTGCGGTCGCTCTCCTACGGCGGGGGCCCGATGCCCGCACCGGTGGTCGAGCGGGCGCTGCGGACGCTCCCCGACGTCGACCTCGTCAACGCCTACGGCCTGACCGAGACCTCGAGCACGATCGCGCTGCTCGGCCCCGAGCACCACCGGGCCGCGTTCGCGAGCGACGACCCGACGGTCCGGGCCCGCCTCGGATCGGTCGGCCAGGTGCTCCCGGGAGTTGAGCTCTCGATCCGCGACCCCGCCGGTGCACCGGTGACGGCGGGGGAGCGCGGCGAGATCTGGGTGCGCGGCGAGCAGGTGTCCGGCGAGTACGTGGGCCTCACCACGACCGACGGCGAGGGTTGGTTCCGCACCCGCGACGCCGGTCATCTCGATGAGGGCGGTTTCTTGTACGTCCACGGCCGACTGGACGACGTGATCGTCCGGGGCGGCGAGAACCTCTCACCGGGGGAGATCGAGGAGGTCCTCCTCGCCTGCGACGGTGTTGAGGCGGCCGCGGTTGTCGGCATCCCCGACATCGAATGGGGAGAGCGGATCGTTGCGGCGGTGGTGCTCTCGCCGGGCGCCTCGGTGACCGAGGAAGAGCTGCGAGTCCACGTCCAGGGGACACTGCGCTCGGCCCGAACACCGGAACGGATCAAGTTTGTTGGCGAGCTCCCCTTCAACGAGAGCGGGAAGCTCCTTCGGCGAGTGCTGCGCGACGAGCTGGCCGGCGAGTTCGGCGCCGAGCCGGCCGGGGCGGGCTGAGCCCGGGCACACGGTGGCTCCGAGCCGGGCCGACGCGCCCGGCCTCCTCTACGGCAGCCCCTCGATGATCGCGATGAGCTCGTCCCGGCGGAAACCCTCCCGCCGAGCGAACGCGACCAGCTCGCGGGCCTTGCGGACCACGGCACCTCGTTGACGGCTCCCGGCGACGGTGATGCCCCGTCCCCGGCGGAACTCGAGCAGACCCTCTTCGCGCAGAAGGCGCAGCGCGCGCAGCACCGTGTTGGTGTTGACGCCGAGCACCGCGGCCAGGTCGCGGGCCGGTGGCAGGCGCTCGCCCCGGCCTGCCTCGCCTTCAGCGATGGCACGGCGGAGCTCCCCCGCGACCTGGTCGTGGAGCGGGAGAGGCTCGGCCCGATCGATCTTGACGGACAGCATGAACACAGTGACGGTAGCACCATCCTGAGGAGCTGATCCCCCATTCGGCGCGTGGAAGGCACCCTCGTTCGCGGCCCGGGCCGAGCGCATCGGGCCCCTCCCAGGTCGTCGGCCTGTCACACCCGCCTGTCAAGGTGAGGGTCCCCCCGATGGCCCGGCATCGCGATGAGAAGAGTGCGACCGGGCCGTGAATACGAGAGAACCCCGACAGGAGGCGTCACACAATGCACCCAAGTTTGGCCTCACTCGTCCACGAGCAGCACCGGGCGGATCTCCACCGCGCCGCGGCACGGTCGCGACTGGTGCAGCGGGCCCGCGCCAGCGCGCCCCGCCGCTTTCGGCGTCGCTCCGATGCGACCGGCGTCCGACTCGGCGTGATCAGAGTCGTTTCTGCGCGCGTCAACGAGCGCGAGGCGTCGCCGCATGGCCGCGTAATGGTGCAGGTCACACCGGTGATCGACAGCCATTGGAGCGTCTCGAGCTGTCGCGCCACGTCATGTGGCTCGCGTGGAACACGAATCGGCGATGTGCATGACAACGGAATGTGACGCGCGTGATGACAGCGGTCACACATCGTCACACAACCTTTAAGTTGGCGCGCACGCAGGAGTTTTAGGAACCATCGTCTGACGAGGAACATCGCGCGACGTCGAGGGTCATTGACCTGGTCAGCCGATGTCGCGAGAATGTTGCGCATTGTGACTGACGTTGAGGGGGCGTGCGCCCGCCCCGGAACGCAGTCTCGGCAGAACCAGTGTCGGGTCATGCGGTTTCGGTCGACTTTGGCGTGCCTCGGCGCGGCATCGCTGGCGATCGGGCCCGCCTTGGCACTGTCCGCGCCGGCCGCTGCGAGCCAGCTCAGCCAGCTGCAGGCGAAGGCGTCGCAGATCGAGTCGCAGATCAGCTCGGACACCCAGCAGATCGGGGTGCTCGGCCAGCGCTATGACGAGGCCCTCGACCAGATCAACACGCTGAACGCCGAGATCACGGCAACGAAGGACCAGATTGCCGCCGACCAGCAACACGTCGCGGTCGACAAGGTCCGTCTGCGAACGGTCGCGATCAACTCCTACATCCACGACGGGACGATCGAGCAGTCGAACCCGCTGTTCTCGGGTAACCAGCGCACCTACGAGGCGCAGCAGGAGTACGGGAAGATCGCGAGCGGCAACCTCGACGAAGCGGTCGCGAGCCTCCACACCGCCGAGGTGCAACTCAACGCGGCGGAGCTAAGCCTGACGACCCAGCAGCAGCAGGCAACCGCGGTGGCCAACGCGGCGGCACAGGAGAAGGCCGCTGCCCAGGCGCAGCAGAACCAGCTGAACGCGGCGCTCGGACAGGTGAAGGGCCAGATCGGAGTGCTCGTCCAGCAGGAGCAGGCCGCCGCCGCGGCGGCCGCGGCGGCCAAGACGCAGTCGGTGCTGACGGCCGGTGCCACATTCCCGCCGCCGCCCCCGGCCGGTGGGGCCGGCACCGCGGTCTCGGCGGCCGAGAGCCAGCTCGGCGTGCCGTATGTCTGGGGCGGTACGGACCCCCGCGGCACCCCCGGCGATCCCTCCGGAGGGTTCGACTGCTCGGGCCTCGTCATGTGGGCCTGGGGCCAGGCCGGTGTGGGCCTCCCGCACTTCTCGGGCTCCCAGTTCGAGGACACGGCTCCGGTGCCGGTCTCGGCGATGCAGCCTGGCGACATCCTCTTCTACGGCCCTGGTGGCGACGAGCACGAGGCGATGTACGTGGGCGCCGGCGAGATGATCGAGGCGCCCCAGACCGGTGAGGTGGTGCACATCACGCCGATCCGCTTGGGCGACGGGTTCGCGGGGGTGCACCGCCCGTAACGAGCTTCGCTGTCGTCGGCCGACGGCGCGCCGACGATGACCGGCGATCGAGTGGGCTCGGGTTGCGGCGGTGTCGAGGCGAGCCACCGACTTCCGATGATCCGGGGAGTGACCGAGGTGGCGGATGGACAGGTCCTTGGGCTGGGGCTCGAGGGCGGCCGGGCCATCGCCTTCTTCCTGGGACACCTCACGCCGCACGACGAGGACATCCTCTGGACCCGGTGTTCCTCGGATGCCCCCTGTTCGGCAGGGGGCTGAGCCAGCCGGGACGAGTCGCGTCATGCTGGGGGCGTGCGCGCTGCGGTGGTTCCCCGACACGGCCCGGCCGAGGTCATCGAGGTCCGGGACGACTGGCCCGAGCCGGATCCCCCGGGACCCGGTGAGGTGCTGGTGGCGGTGCAGGCTGCCGGTCTCAATCCCAGCGACACCAAGATCCGGGCCGGAGGCGGTAGGCACAGCGGGGTCGAACTCCCCTACGTCAGTGGCCGGGAGGCGGCCGGGAGGGTGGTGGAGGTCGGTCCCGGCGTCGACTCGCTGGAGCCGGGCCAGGAGGTCTTCGCCTTCTTCGGGTGGGGTGCCCGTCCCGGCGGCCACACCGAACGTCTGGTGGTGGCCGCCTCGGCCCTGGCCCTCACTCCGCTCGGGGTTCCGGTGCACGAAGCGGCCGGCCTGCCGCTGGCCGGCCTCACCGCCTTACAGGGTCTGGAGGCTCTGGGGGCCCCGGCGGGCGAGCGCGTGTTGGTGACGTCGGGCTCGGGCGGGGTCGGGCATCTGGGCGTGCAGATTGCGGTGGCTCTGGGCCTGGAGGTGATCGCGACCACTGGGCCCGCCAATCTGGACTTCGTGCGGGGCCTCGGTGCGGCCG
>Ga0116219_10004485_pt1 | contig 10485 bp, 9 predicted proteins | sample Sb_taG_4_FD_91019 | JGI IMG/M metagenome (GOLD analysis project Ga0116219, IMG submission 91019) | Peat soil microbial communities from Weissenstadt, Germany - Sb_50d_6_BS metaG | ecosystem: Environmental > Terrestrial > Soil > Wetlands > Peat | place: Germany: Weissenstadt | collected 2010-09-21
ATAACTCACGGAATGCAGCAGCGCCGAAAAGCTCACGAAAAACTCCCCCAGACACTGTACTCTCCAAGCTGCGCGCATTCAACTCGGCGCTCCCGCGCATGTAGAATGAATGGCGCTATGCGCCTGCTCATTTCTTTTGCGGTTACTGTCGCTGCGATGGCGCAGACCGGCGTCACGCATCAACTCAAGGCCACGCCGAAAACCGTGGTGTGGGGCTACTACTCGGCGGACGCCCCACCAGCGCTGCGCATCCACTCAGGCGATACCGTTGAGATCGAGACGGTACTGACAAGCAGCCCCAAGCGTTTGGAAGGCGCGGGTGTGCCAGCGGATCAGGTCGAACCGTCGCTCCGCGCCATTTACAAGGAAGTGACAGACAAAGGGCCGGGCGGCCATATCCTGACCGGGCCCGTGTACATCGAAGGCGCGGAAATCGGCGACACCCTCGAAGTGCGCATCCAGTCGATCAAATTGGCCATCCCGTACGCGTACAACGGCTTTCGCCCCGGCTCTGGTTTTCTTCCTGATGAGTTTCCGTATGCGCGCATGAAAATCGTGCCGCTCGACCGAGATCGAATGCTGGCGCATTTCTCCGACCGCATCGAAATCCCAATACGCCCGTTTTTCGGAAGCATGGGCGTTGCGCCGCCGGAAGCCTCGGGCCGCATCAGCAGCGCCCCGCCCTGGTTTCACGCAGGCAATCTCGACAACAAGGAGCTTGTGGCGGGAACGACGCTCTTCATTCCAGTGAACGCGCCTGGAGCGCTGTTTGAGGTCGGCGATGGTCACGCGGCACAGGGCAACGGAGAAGTGGATATTACGGCGCTCGAAACTTCGCTGGTCGGCACGTTCCAGTTCATTGTGCGCAAAGATCTGCACCTTCGCTGGCCTCGCGGCGAGACCCCGACCCACTACATCACCATGGGCATGCACGAGGATCTGCGCGAGGCGACTCGGCTGGCCACGCTCGAAATGATCGACTTCCTGGTGCATGAGAAGCACCTGACGCGCGATGATGCCTACATGCTCACCAGCGCGGCGGCTGACCTTGCGATCACGCAGTTGGTGGATGGCAACAAAGGCGTGCACGCCATGATTCCGAAGTCGATCTTTCGCTAAACTTGCGCTATGGCCGACGAACCCAGATTGTTGGTTAGCCTCCAAAACGGAGTGAAACGAATCACGTTTAATGCGCCCGAGAGGCGTAATGCCGTGGATCGCGCGACGACCGAGCGCCTGCTCGAAGTGGTGCGGGAGACCGCCCGGGATGAGAGCAACGTGGTAGTGCTCACAGGGACAGGCGATTCGTTTTGCGCTGGCGCGGATTTGAGCGCAGTGAAACCCGGAGAAAGCGATGTCACCGAGTACCTGCGGCGCGTGGTGAATCCGGCGATTCTGGCCCTGCGCGAGATGCCCAAGCCGGTGATCGCGCGCGTACATGGGCACGCGGTGGGAATCGGTTGCAATTACGCGCTGGCCGCCGATATTCGCATCGCCAGCACGGAAGCCAAGTTCGGCCAGGTGTTCAGCAAGATCGGGCTGATTCCCGATGGCGGGAGTACGTATTTTCTGCCGCGCATGATCGGCTACGCAAAAGCGTTCGAATGGATGGCTGCGGCGGCGATTATCGATGCGCAACGGGCCGCCGCGTTGGGAATCGTGAACGCCGTCGTGCCGTTTCAAGAGTTGGACGGTGTTGTGGACGACTGGTGCCGGCGTTTGCAGAGCATGGCATCGCTTGCCATCGCCGGCATCAAGCGCGCTCTTTCATACGGCGAAAGTCATACCCTGGCCGAGGCGCTCGACTGCGAGGCTGTCACACAGAAAACTTGCTTCGATTCCGCCGATTTCCGTGAAGGCGTCGCGGCGTTTCGCGAGAAGCGAAAAGCCGTTTTCCAAGGAAAGTAGAGAGAAGAATAAAATGATCGCAACCGAAACCGCAATCGAAACTCTCAAGTTTTTCGTCAACGGAAAGTGGGAAGTTTCCGGCGTCCGGCCGCTGCACGATATCAGCAATCCGGCGACCGCCCGCACCATCGCCCGCGTTCCATACGCGACCGCCGACGACATTGACCGCACCGCTCGGGCCGCGCATGAAGCGTTCCTCCAGTGGCGCGATGTTCCCGTTGTGGATCGTGTGCAAGTTCTCTACCGCTACAAAGACCTGCTGGAGAAGCATGCGGAAGATCTGGCTCGCACCCTGACCGGGGAGAACGGCAAGACGCTCGACGACGCTCGCGGGGAGATAAGGCGCGCCATCCAGATGGTCGAGGTGAGCTGCGGCATGCCCAGCCTGATGATGGGCCAGTCGCTTGAGAACGTGTCGCGCGGCATCGACTGTCACACCATTCGGCAGCCGCTGGGTGTTTGCGCGGGCATTACGCCATTTAACTTTCCCGGCATGGTGCCATGCTGGATGTACCCGTTCGCCATTGCATGCGGCAACAGTTTCATCCTCAAGCCGTCGGAGAAAGTTCCGATGACTCCCACGCGCATGGCCGAGCTGCTGGAACAGGCGGGGCTGCCGGCGGGCGTGTTCAACCTTGTGCACGGGGATAAGGTGGCCGTGGACGCGCTGCTCCAACATCCGCGGGTGCGTGGGATCTCATTTGTCGGTTCGACTCCCGTGGCGAAGTACATCTACGAGACTGCGGCCAAGAATGGCAAGCGCGTGCAGGCGCTGGGTGGCGCGAAGAATCACCTGGTGGTGATGCCGGATGCCGATCTCGATAAGGCCACCGACGCCATCATCAGCTCGGCGTTCGGCGCAGCCGGAGAACGTTGCCTGGCGGGTAGCGTTCTGGTGCCGGTGGGCGAGGCCGCGGAGCCTCTGCTGAGTCTGCTGGTCGAGAAAACGCGCAAGATCACGGTCGGTGACGGCGCCGATTCCGGCACGCAGATGGGGCCTCTGGTGACGGAGGCGCATCGCAAGCGCGTCGAAGGATACGTGGAGAAGGGCCTTGCCGAGGGCGCGACGCCTCTCTGTGACGGCCGCCAGACCAGTGCCCGCGATGGCTACTTCCTTGGTCCGACGATTTTCGACAACGTCACGACCAACATGACCATCGCGCGCGAGGAGATTTTCGGTCCGGTGCTTTCCGTGATCCGCGTGAAGGATCTTGATGCCGCCATTGCACTGGTGAATCAGTCTCCGTTCGGTAACACCACGTCGATCTTCACCTCTGACGGTAAGTCGGCTCGGGACTATGCCGCGCGGGTGGAAGTTGGCATGATCGGGGTCAATATCGGAGTGGCAGCGCCCATGGCGTTCTTCCCGTTCTCCGGCTGGAAGCAATCGTTCTTCGGCGACCTGCACGCGCACGGCCGCGACGCCATCGCCTTCTATACCGAGCAGAAGGTCATCATGAGCCGTTGGTTTTAGGGGCGTAGGTCTTTGCGCCCTCCGGGGCAGGCACGTCTTCTCGTGATTTATGATAAAGAGCAGTGAAGACGGTCAGCGAGGTCGGTTCAAAGGTCGCCGAAGATTTCTTTGAGATGGCGAACCTCTCACCCAAGCGCACCGGACTGCCGTTTGTGGTCTGGATCTCTCCAAAAGCTGGGGCTCAGCACGGTGTTCGCGTTAAAGTCTCCAAAGGCCCGAAAGTGCACCCTGAACAGTTGATATCGGTGGCGCTCAGACCGGATGTGCATGTAGTGGGTGGCGGCAGCATAACCGCGCACAACCTCGCGCTCCTGAAGAAGTGGGTGGAGCTGAATCAGGACGTGATCGTCAAGTATTGGGATGGCGAAATCGAGTACACGGAAGATGCCATCGCGGCTTTGAAGCCTATCCAGTAATTACGAGCGCTCGCTGGCCGATAGCGCGCGATGTTCCAGCTCGAGGAACGGGACTGCGGCTTGCATGAGTTCCGCTTCCGCGGCGATGGAGTGATTTTTGCCGCCATCGCTTCCCGCGAGATCCCAAAGCTTGAACACCGCATGCTCTGGAACGTTCTCGGCCTCTTTGAAGAAGAGCAGGGAATTGGCCGCTTGATCGAAATCGACGCTCACCAGGTCGCCTCCCCTTACCTGGCCGCTGGCAATCAGGTTGGAGAGCGGGTTCACCAATTCGCGCTCCATGGCACGCCGCAAGTGCCGTGCACCGTACTTCAAATCGGTGCCCTCGCGCAGCAGGAATTCCTTCGCCGGAGCGGTTAGTGCAAAGAAGAACGGAGTGGGTGTGGAGGAGCTGAAAATGCGCTGTTGCAGCAGATTCAGTTCCAGATTGAGAATCTTTCGCAGCTCCGGCTCGCCCAGCGGCCGAAACACCAGCACTTTGTCGAGACGGTTCATGAACTCCGGCGTGAAGCGGCGGCGTGCGGCCTCAACCCCGGCGCGTGAAATCTTGTCGGCCGTATTTTCGTCCAGCATGCCGGCTTGCGTCTCGCGTTCCTTTTCTCCTGCGGTAAAACCCAGGCGGGGCCGGAGGATGGAGTTCATCTCAGCGGCCCCCAGGTTGCTGGTCATGAAAATCATGGTCTGAGTGAAGTCCACCCGGCGCGTGTCGCCCAGCGTCAGCGTGGCCTTATCGAGAACACCTAACAGCAGGTTCCAGAGCGCATCGCTGGCCTTTTCCACCTCGTCGAACAGCACAAAGCTCAGCTTCACTTTTTCCGAGTGGTATTGATCGAGCACTTCCTGGCTGAGTAGGGGATGCGTTTCGCGATGGCCCAGGTACCCCGGCGGCGAGCCGACTAGCTTGGCGATCTCGTGGCTGTGCTGAAACTCCGCGCAGTCCACTTTGATCATGGCGCGCCCATCTCCCACCAGGCTCTCCGCCATAGCTTCGACGAGACGTGTCTTCCCCGTGCCTGTGGGCCCCAGGAAGAGAAAGCTGCCAATCGGGCGCGACGGGCTGGCCATGCCGGCAAGATACGTTTGATACAAGTTCACGATCTGCTGGATGGGCTCATCCTGTCCCACAATGCGTTTGTGCAGATCCGCTCGGAGCTTCTCCGCCTCGTTACCGGTTTGGCGGACATCCAGTTGCGTTCTCAACGTGGTCACTCTCTTCCGGTTTGTCGACAAGGATCTTGCTCGATCATAAAATGCCGCATGGACTGGGGGGAATGCTGAAATTGGTTAGTAGGGTGTTTGCTCGATGTGTTAATTACCTTAAGATTTAACAACTTTCGAGGGCCTGCGGATTTTCCACCGTGGAGAGATCGCCCAGACTTTCACCTAAGTACTTCTGGCGCAGCAACCTTCGTACGATCTTCCCGCTTTGTGTTTTGGGCAGTTCGCGGACAGTCCGTACCGCTCGGGGCTTGAAGGTGGGACCGAGCGCATCAATAAGATGCTTCGCAAGCTCCTGTTCCAATGGAGGGCCAGGACTGAAACCGGGTTTCGTCACGACGAAAGCGACGATGGCCTCGCCCTTCAATTCATCCGGCACACCGATGACCGCGGCCTCCGACACCGCCGGATGTTCGATGAGCGCTTCTTCGACCTCCGCCGGGCCGACCTTCCGCCCCGCCACATTCATGGATTCATCGGCGCGCCCATGTACGAACCAGCAGCCGTCTTCATCCACGCTCGCCCAGTCGCCGTGATTCCACCAGCCAGGCCAACGCGACCAGTAGGTTTCGATGTAGCGATCTGGGTCGCCCCAAACGCCGCGCGTCATCGAAGGCGCGGGCTTCATGCAAACCAGATAACCCTTTCGACCGCGAACCGGATGGCCGGCATCATCCACCACCTCCGTCGCCATACCAGGAGCCGGACTGCCGAGCGTGCAGGGTTTCAACGGCTGGATCGGCAGCACGGTCAAAAACGAACCCACGAACTCGGTGCCGCCTGAGATGTTGATGATCGGGCAGCGGCGATGTCCGACGTTGTCGAAATACCAGAGGTAGGATGTGTCATCCCACGGTTCGCCGGTCGAACCGAGCAGGCGCAGCGACGGCATCTCTTGCCTGGGAGTTCCGGCACGCATGAGCAGACGGATCGCCGTTGGAGATATGCCGAACGTCGTGATGCTGTGACGTTCGATCATCTGCCACAAGCGGTCGGCGGTCGGATAGTCGGGCGCGCCATCGTACAGGAAAATCGTTCCGCCGAAATTATGATTGCCGATGATGGTCCACGGCCCCATCATCCAGCCGATGTCGGAAAGCCACCAGAAGCGGTCGCCGGGCTTGTGATCGAACGCCAGGTAAATCTCCTTGGACATCTGCGCCAGGCAGCCGGCATGGGTGTGCACTGTCCCTTTCGGCTTTCCGGTGGTGCCGGAGGTGTAAAGAATGAAAGCGCGGTCTTCAGAATCGAGCGCCATAGAATCGTACGTCGTAGATCGACCGCGCAGCAAGTCGTCCCACCAGAGATCGCGCTTTTCGTGCCACGGAATGTCACCATCCTTGTAGCGCCAGACGATGACCTTCTCCACGGCTGTTGGCCTTTCGAGCGCCTGATCGACTTTCTCTTTCAGTGGAAGCAGCCGCCCGCGGCGCTGTGCGTGATCGGCGGTGAAGACCACGCGCGCGCCCGAGTTCTCCAGACGCGTGGCGATGGCGCTCGCGCCAAATCCGGCGAAGATCGGCACCACGATCAGACCCAGCTTGCAGCAGGCGTAGAGAATCACGACGACCTCGGGGACCATGGGCATCACGAGCGCCACGCGATCGCCTTTCACGAGACCCAGCGCCACCACAGCGTTAGCAAGTCGATTGGTCTCCTCGGCTAATTGCGCAAAGGTCAGAGTGCGCACCGCGCCGTCTTCGCCCTCCCAAATGCAGGCTGTGTTGCCGCTCGCCACGTGCCGGTCGAGACAGTTCCACGCAATGTTCAGCTTGCCGCCGGGAAACCACTCGGACCACTCCACCCCGCGCGAAGCATCGAGCACGCGGCCGTAGGGCTGGAACCATTCGATGCCCTCTTGTTCCACCATGCGCGCCCAGAACTCTTCGATGTTTTCGCGCGAGTAGCGCAGGAACTCCTCGCGATCGGTGAAGCCGAGCTTGCGCATGAATTGCCAGACGTTGGTCTGCTCAGTCCATTCGCGGGACGGCTCCCAGATCCACGTCATTTGATTTGGCCAGCCTTGGGTCGCACCATGTCGAACAGGTCGGTGGTGCGCGTGTAAGTCGGGCCGCCCATGCGGCCGATGGCGTGCAGCTTGTCGGGATCGATCTTGTAACCATCGATCAGGGCGTCGTCCACATGGAAGCGAAGCACTTCGCCGATCACTAAACTTCCACCGAGCGGTTTCGCGCTGACGTGCACGATGTGGATGAGCCGGCACTCCATGCTGATATGCGATTCCTGAACGCGCGGCGGCTTTACCAGATCGCTTGCAACGGGTGTCAGACCGGACATCTCAAACTCGTCCACCTCCGGCGGAAACTCGACCGAGCAGATGTTCATCTTTTCCGCGAATTCCTCCGAGACCACATTCACGACGAACTCCTGCACGGCTTCGATGTTAAGCAGCGTATCTTTTCGCGCGCCGTCACTGCCGCGAACCATGGGAGAGAAGCAGATCACAGGGGGATTGGCGCTGATGCCGGTGAAAAAACTGAACGGGGCCAGATTGCGGATGCCGTCGGCGCTGATAGTGGAAACAAATGCAATCGGCCGCGGAACAATCACGCCGACCATGAGCTTATAAATGTCGCGAAAGTCGTTTTCGGAAGGATTGATGATCACAGCTCAACGCGTGGCCGGCGCGGGCTCCATCCAGCTCATCCAATACTCCTTCCACTCTACCGAATCGCCGGCAGGCAGCACCTGAATGGGATTCAGACCATCCAGCATCACAGCGTATTCGTCTGTCTGCGTCTTTTTCTTCTGATTGGCGAGCGCCTTGGGGTGCGGCCCGTGGTGGATACCGCGCGGATGCAGCGTCGCCCAGCCCGGCTTTATGTTGTCTTTGCTGAAGAAGTCGCCGTCGTGATAGAAGATGAACTCGTCGTAGTCCGTGTTGCGGTGGAAAAACGGCACGCGCAGCGCGTCTTCATCCTGCTCCAGCGGCCGCGGGAGAAAACTACAAACCACCGCGCCTTCGGTCACGAATGTGGTATGTGCGCTGGGCGGCAGGTGCGCGCGATGGCTCATGATCGGCCGGATGTCGCGCATGTTGATCTTCCACACCGTCAGGTCGCCCTTCCAGCCGACCACGTCCATCGGATTAAACGGATAAACCACCTTCGAGATCTCGTCGTCCACTTTGATGCGCACTTCCCACTCGCGGTCGTCGTTCAGGATCGGCGCCGGCTCCGGCGTCGTGACGGCCGCCGGGTCGTAAAGCGCATGCTGGCCGATGAGTCCCTTGTCGGGCTGATTGAATTCGGTCTTGGATTGGACGATCAGAAAGAAATTGTCGGGCGTCCGCGGAATAACGCGATACGTGACGGCGCGCGGAATGTTCAGGTAGTCGCCTTTCTCGAATTCCATCGGCCCGAAGTCGGTCTCCACGGTTCCCTCGCCGCGATGCACGAAGATCAGCTCATCGCCGTCTGCGTTGCGATAGTAGAACGGCATGGGATCGGAGCGCCGCGAGACATACAGTGTCACATCCTGATTGCCGAGGAAAGCCACGGGCATACCCGCGGGATCGTGCTGGTCGGTGGGCGCCAGCCGGTTCAGATCGAAGCAGTGCGGCCGCAGCTTGCCTTCGAAACGAATCCAACCGGTCGGCGGATGCGCGTGATACAGGTGCGCGGACTTGCCGTAGAACCCCTTGCGCCCGTGCTCCTCCTCAAATGTCCCGTTGGGAAGCCCGACGTGGGCCTGCGTCGCAATTTTGCCCTTCTTGAGAGGATACATGCCTGCCTCCTGTTGTTAGAATAGCCGCGATTGGTAGCCACCACAATTATGTGGTGGTAATATGAAGACGGTATGGCGCGGCAGAGTTTGATTGTCGAAGCTCCTGGACTTACCACCAACCAGGCGCCGTTCATCAAACAGCGCTACGAACTCTATTCAGAGGAGAACCACGAAGCCTGGCGGCGGCTATTTGCGCGCATGGCGCCGCGGTGGGATCGTTACGGCAATGAGCATTTCCTGGAGGGGATTCACTCGCTCTGTCTGGACCCATTGCATGTCCCCAAGCTGGAGGAGGTGAACCGATTTTTGCAGCCGCTCACCGGATTTCAGGCGAAAGCGGTCAGTGGCTACATCCCGGCGTTCCTCTTCTTCGACTGCTTGCGCAACCGTGCGTTTCCAACCACAATCACCATCCGCTCGTCTGACCGGCTCGATTACCTTCCGGAGCCGGACATCTTCCACGACGTCGCTGGCCATGTGCCCATGCATACCGACCGCGCCTTTGCCGAGACATTGGTGCGCTTCGGCGAATGCGCTCACACGGCTGCGGACTTGGTGGCAGGCATCCGGGATGAGCGCGAGCAGGTACGGCGATTGACCAGCATCATCCGGGCGATGGCGCGATTCTTCTGGTTCACGATTGAATTCGGGCTGATGCGAGCGCAGGACGGCTTGCGCGTGTACGGCAGCGGATTGCTCAGCTCGTTCGGCGAAATCGAGCACGCCATCGAATCGACGGACGTGCAGCGCTACCCGATCCAGCTTGAATGGGCCATCAACCAGGCGTTCGAAATCGATCACTACCAGCCGCTACTGTTCATCGTGGACTCATTCGACCACCTGTTCAGTCTGGTGCATGAACTGGAGCACTGGATGCGTGAAGGAAAGCTGGACAACGTCGCGCCGGGCGAGCCCGCAGTGAACGAACGCGATCTCCGCAGTTTCCTCCACCGGGAATGACACGGCATTGCCGCCCATCACACCACCTGGTTCCTCAGCACCCCGATCTTCTCAATCTCCAGCTCCATGACATCGCCGCGCTTCACCCAGCGATCCAGCTCCAGGCCGCAGCCCGTGCCCACCGTCCCCGAGCCGATCACGTCGCCGGGATAAATCGTGTCGTCCCGCGAGAGAAACTCGATCATCTGCTCGAATTTCCAGTAGATGGTGCCCGAATTCCCCTCCGACCATAAGTCTCCATTGACGCGTGCGGTCATGCGCAGGTCGTAGGGATCGCCGATTTCATCTGGTGTCACCAGATACGGTCCAAGCGCCGTGCACCAATCCTTGCCCTTTGCCGGGCCGAGCCGCACTTTCATCTCCTGCCGCTGGATGTCGCGCGCGCTGAAATCGTTCATCACCATGTAGCCCGCGATGTATTCAGCCGCACGTACGGCGGGAATGTTGCGCCCCTGCCTGCCGATGATGGCTGCCAGTTCCAATTCATAGTCGAACTTTTGCGTGAATGATGGCCAGCGCACGTCCTCATCGGTACCGATGATATTGTGATGCCCGCTCTTGTAATACACGGGAATCTGGTACCACTCGGGCGGCATGGGCTCGCCGCGCTTCTCGAACCCCTTCTTCACGTGCGCTTCGAACGCGTAGAAATCGCGCAATGAAGCCGGATTGGGCAGCGGCGTGAGCAATTTGATTTCGGAGGGCGAGTACAGCAGCGTTTCATCGTTCGGGCCGCGTTGTATGCCGGCCGACTCAAAGAAC
>Ga0116219_10004487_pt1 | contig 10481 bp, 9 predicted proteins | sample Sb_taG_4_FD_91019 | JGI IMG/M metagenome (GOLD analysis project Ga0116219, IMG submission 91019) | Peat soil microbial communities from Weissenstadt, Germany - Sb_50d_6_BS metaG | ecosystem: Environmental > Terrestrial > Soil > Wetlands > Peat | place: Germany: Weissenstadt | collected 2010-09-21
CATGGTCCCCGGTGGGGGATCATGCTCGTAGCGACACCTGGAGGTGACGGTTCATGACCGGCGAGACGATGCGCGCCCTGCTCGAGCCCCTCATCGGTAAGTCCGGGTCGATTTCGATGCTCGTGAGCAGGATCGGGCCGATCGCTTTCCCGGTGGCGGAGAACAAGAGGCTGATCGGCGTGGAGGTTCGCCCGGACGGCCTGATCGAACTTAGGCGCCAGACCGGGTGGGCCGTGATCGATCCCGATGATGTCGTGGCCGTGGTCTGGAACGACGATTCGGATACCTCGCCTGGTCAATTCCTGTAAGCGGAGGCCCCATGCGCGTCAGGGCGCACAGAGGCAGCCGAGTCCGGGGTGATGAATCATGGAGCTCCGGCAGCTAGAGCACTTCGTGGCGGTAGCCGAGGAAGGTCACTTCACTCAGGCGGCCAGCCGCGCCCGGTAGGGTCCAGGCTCAGGATCGTCGGGCGGCTATGCCGGAGTGCGGCGGCGGAGACCGGAGTCATGCTTGCCAGTCTCGCCAGTTCCGCTCGGCTCGCTAAGATCGCAGTCGGCGTGGCGCAGGCGCGGAGCATCGTTCCCGTCGCAAGGCGAAGGGATGTGTCCGCAGGATGCTGCCGGTCAGCTGGGATACCATCCGGCTGTTTTTCCATGTCCTCGGGGCCACCGTCTGGGTGGGTGGTCAGCTCACGCTGGCTGCTTTGGTTCCGGCTCTGCGCCGTTTCGGCGCTGAGGTGCCGCGGGCGGCCGCCCGGCGCTTCAACCAGGTTGCCTGGATCGCATTCGCCGTCCTGATCGTCACCGGGGTATGGAACGTCGCCGCCGTTTCGTCCGAGACCAGCCACAGTGCCCGTTACCGGGACACGCTGATCGTCAAGCTCGTGGTCGTGGGCATCTCCGGCCTGACCGCGGCACTGCATGCGCGGGCGCGCAGCACCGTTGGCCTCGCGGTTTTCGGCGCATTGACCGGCGTCAGCGCCCTGGCCGCGTTGTTCCTCGGCGTCCTGCTGGCCGGCTGAGCCTGGCCCGTCTCCCTTTAGGGACTGCCCTCATGAGGTGCGTTCCCGCCCGCGCCTGGCTGCCAACCCAAGGGGTGGCTGGTGTGATGGCCGGCCTCCGCCGATGTGCCCGACCGCCTCTTAGGAGGGCTAGGCGTCTCGATCATGTCGCCGTGATTGTCGCACTGGCTGAGGCCGCTGGCGCGCCGGATGGGGGTTCGCCTGATCGGCGGGCAAGCCGGGCGAGGAACGCGACGGCCACCACCACCCAGGCGGCGACGGCCACCCAGAGCATGAACCGGCTGAGGGGTTCCATGAAGCTGAGATGCGCGACCTTGCCGAACGACAACGTGGCCACGCTGTACATGCCGAGGGGGAAGACCACGCTCCAAAGCGTCGGCTCGTAGCTGAAAGGCCAGTGCCGCCGGACGTGCCGCCAGAGGCCAAGCACGATGAGCAGCGGGATCCACCAGGTGCCGAACGCCCAGAGTGTAAATGAGAATCCCTCGACAAATCCGGCAGTCGCCCGGGTGACAGGGAGCGCGGCGGGGAGGTTCAGGATCCGGGCGCCTGCCAGGACGGTGATCGCCGTGGCGCCCATGAGGATCCAGTAGGGGGGCCCGAGGGTGGCCGGGGTCATGGCGACCGTCAGCCACCGCAGCAAGATCAATGAGGTGAGCAGCAGATACAGCACCAGCCCGACGCTCCACAGGCCGATGGCGGCCGGCGCCAGCAGCCCGGCTTGCGAGGGCCAGACGGGAACCAGGGCCGATGCCGCGACCGAGAGGGACTGCGTGCTGACCACCCACAGCAGCCAGGTGCCGTTGACGCCGCCGAGGACCGAGTCGCGCTCGCGGGTGAGCAGCAGGCTGGCAGGCACGCCGTAAGTCAGCGCGAGCCACACAACAGCAGCCAGGCCAGCCAGGATCGCCGTGGCCAGCGGATGACCCGCTGCCCCGAGCCGCACCCCGAGTACGTCGATCCCGGCCGTGATCGTGAAGAAGCCGAACACTCGCTCCGGAGCCTGGATGTCAGCCGCCATGCTGGAGCGGAAGATGGCCAGCCGGACCAGCAGCGCAGCGCTGAGCACGACGAACCCGATCGATGCGGTAATGAGCAGCGCCCGCGACAGCCACGCCGGTCCCAGCAGGAACGTGCCCGTCGAGATGATGCCCGTGGCCATCACGAATGCGAAGTAGCCAGGGTGGAGATCCCTTATAGCCGTAGCTGTTCGGCCCGAGTATTGTGTCCGCCTGCTGGCAGCACCGGTGCCGGTGCCCATAGTCGAGACCATCCTTCCCAGAATCATGATCAGCGGCCCGTCGCGTCTTGCCGCTGCACGGCAGCCGGTTACCGGCCGGGGCGCCTGACCGGCTCCCAGCCGCGCCTGGCCGGGCGGACAGCATCCGGCCCGCCCCGGGACCGGTAGACGATATAGGGCCGGGTGAGATAGCCGACCGGTGCGCTGAAAACGTGCACCAGGCGGGTGAACGGCCACGCGGCGAAGAGCACCCAGGCGAGCATCGCGTGGATCTGGAAGCCGATGGGCGCCGCGTTGATCAGGCTGACGTCCGGATGGGCGTAGAAGATGCTGCGAAAGTACGGCGCTACCGTCAAGCGGTAGTCGTACGGATGGCCGAGCAGGTTACCCAGCACCGTTGTCGAGAGCCCGGCCACGATGGCGCCGGCGAGCAGCACGTACATCGCCTTGTCGTTGCGGGTCGTCGCCGAGAATACCGGGCCCGTCACCCGCCGTCGGTAGATCAGGATGGCCATTCCCGCTACGGTCATGAGCCCGGATACCGAGCCGAGCGCCACCGCGACCACGTGATAGGCATGCTCGCTGATCCCGACCGTGCTCGTCGCCGCCTCCGGTATCAGGATGCCGAACACGGGACCGCCGATGACGAGCAGGATGCCGAAGTGAAACAGCGGTGAGCCGAGCCGCAGCAGGCGGCTCTCATACAGCTGGCTGGACCGGGTGGTCCAGCCGAACTTGTCGTACCGGTAGCGCCAGATGTGGCCGAGCGCGAACGTGGCGATCGCAACATAGGGGACGATGATCCACAGCAGGATGCCGAGGGCGCTCACCGGCGGCCTCCCATGTACTCCGGCGGGGCGAACGGCTCGAGCCCGACTTCCTCGGCCGGCGGCCCGGTGCGGGCTAGCTCCAGCGCGCGCTGCAGGTCCCGCGGCGCGGCGTCGGGCAGGACGGCGCGGATCGCGTCGACGACATGCAGCCACGGCGACTGCGCCTCGTCCAGTGCCGTGCGCAGCAGTTCCAGGCCAGCGCGGTGCCGCCGGAACAGGGCGCGGCCCCGCTCCGGTGCGGCTGCGGTGAACTCGCACAGGACGGCAAGGTGATCGGGCAGCTCGCCGGCGATCAGCTCGAATCCGGCCACCCGGTAGGCGGCGGTGAACTGCAGCAGCGCCATGCCCCGCTTCCTGGTGTCGCCGCAGCTGTAGTAGGTCAGGTACAGGCAGCAGCGGCGACGCAGGTCGAAGGTATCCACGTAGGCCCGCTGCGCTCCCCCCTGGCCCAGGCCCACCACGGCACTGAGATGCCGCCGCATCGCCGCCTGCGGTGGCCCGGAGAGCGAGTCGGCTGCGGTGTCCATGAGCGGAATGCCGCGCCACCACTGGTCGTCGGGATAGCCAAACGCGAGCGCTGCGAGCCGCATCGCCCGGCTGAACTCACGACTGCGGGCCGCTGCGGTCATGACCCGCTCCCCGGCTCGTCGTGCTCAGGCTCGCCGGGCCCAGGGCCGCCTGTCCCCTGATGCCGGTGCCGGGGCGGCATCAGCCGCAAGCCGCCGCCCTTGCCGTCCCAGTTCAGCAGGTTCACCCGCTCCGCGCCGTCAGCCGGGTCGACGAAAGTGTCAGAGGTCTGCCGCTGCCGCAGCGCATGGAAGTTCTCGACGGCCAGAGGCATCGGGCCGCCGGATGATTCGCCGAACGGCCCGGATCCCCCCATTCCCGGGCCGCCTTCGTAGTCGAGGGAACAGGCGAGCTCCTCGAGCTGGTGGGCCTGCTCGCCGGTGTCGCCGAGCTCGGCGTGGGCGGCCGGGATGACGTACCGCTCGTCGTATTTCGCGATGGCCAGCAGCCGGTGCAAGTCCTCAACATCTTCGGGCGTCATGCCGACCGCGGCCGCGATCGCGGTGTCCGGCTCGCGGCCCAGGTTGACGTCCCGCATGAACGAGCGCATCGCGGCCAGCCGGGCGAGCACGTCCCTGACCCGCCGGGCGTCACCGGCAGTGAACAGCTCGGCCAGGTAGCCGATCGGGATGCGCAGCGCATCGATCGCGCCGAACAGGCTGCCCGCGGCCTCGGCGTCGTGGCCGGTGTCGCGCAGCACGTCGACCACCGGGGACAGCGGCGGGATGTACCAGACCATCGGCATCGTCCGGTATTCCGGGTGCAGCGGCAGCGCCACCTCGAACCGGCTGATCAGTGCCCACACCGGTGAGCGCTGCGCGGCCTGCACCCAGTCATGCGGAATGCCGGCCTGCTCCGCCGCCCTGATCACCGCCGGATCGGCCGGGTCAAGGAACACCCGCCGCTGGGCCGCATACAAGTCCTGATCATCCGGTTCGGAAGCTGCCTGGAGCACCCGGTCAGCGTCATAGAGGACCAGGCCGATGTAGCGGAGTCGGCCGACGCAGGTCTCCGCGCAGACGGTCGGGATCCCGACCTCGACGCGGGGGAAGCAGAACGTGCACTTCTCTGCCTTGCCGGTGCGGTGGTTGAAGTACACCTTCTTGTACGGGCACCCGGTCACGCACATCCGCCAGCCGCGGCATCGGTCCTGGTCGACCAGTACGATGCCGTCCTCGGTGCGCTTGTAGATCGCGCCGGACGGGCACGACGCGGCGCAGGACGGGTTCAGGCAGTGCTCGCAGATGCGCGGCAGGTAGAACATGAACGTCCGCTCGAACTCCAGCCGCACCTCGTCAGAGATCTTCCGCAGCACCGGGTCGGCGGCGGTCAGCTTCGGCGAGCCGCCAAGGTCATCGTCCCAGTTCGCCGACCAGGACACCTTCATGTCCTTTCCGCTGATCAGCGACTTTGGCCTGGCCACCGGGCTGTGCTGCTGCGGGGGCGCGGTGATCAGGTTCTCGTAGTCGTAGGTCCACGGCTCGTAGTAGTCACCGATCGAGGGCATCAGCGGGTTGGCGAAGATGCTCAGCAGCTTCCTGACGCGCCCGCCTGCCCGCAGCGTCAGGCGGCCGCGCTTGCCCAGCGCCCACCCGCCTTGCCACCGGTCCTGGTCCTCGTAGGTCCGCGGGTAGCCCTGCCCCGGCCGGGTCTCCACGTTGTTGAACCACACGTACTCCACGCCGCTGCGGTTGGTCCAGGCCTGCTTGCAGGTCACGGAGCAGGTGTGGCAGCCGATGCACTTGTCGAGGTTCATGACCATCGCCATCTGCGCCATCACCCGCATCAGTACGTCACGTCCTGGCTGCGGCGGCGGATCATGGTGACCTCGTCGCGCTGGCTGCCGGTCGGGCCCAGGTAGTTGAAGGCGAAGCAGAGCTGGGCGTAGCCGCCGATCAGGTGCGTCGGCTTGATCAGCAGCCGGGTCAGCGAGTTGTGGATGCCGCCGCGCTTGCCGCTGGTCTCGGCGATCGGCACGTCGATGACGCGTTCCTGCGCGTGATACATGTACACCGTGCCCTCGGGCATCCGGTGCGACACGATCGCCCGAGCGACCACCACGCCGTTGCGGTTGACCGCCTCGATCCAGTCGTTGTCGGCGATGCCGGCCTTGTCGGCGTCTTGCGGTGACATCCAGATCGTCGGGCCGCCGCGGGACAGCGACAGCATGAACAGGTTGTCCTGGTACTCCGAGTGGATCGACCACTTCGAGTGCGGGGTGAGGTACCGCACGGTCACGCCGAGGGCGCCGGTATCGCCGATCCGCGGCTCGCCGAACATGGCATGCATGTCCAGCGGGGGGCGGAATACCGGCAGCTGCTCGCCGAGTTCGGCCATCCAGTCGTGATCGAGGAAGAAATGCTGGCGGCCGGTCAGGGTGTGCCACGGCTTGGACCGCTCGACGTTGATGACGAACGGGGAATACCGCCGGCCGCCGGTTTCGGATCCTGACCATTCGGGTGAGGTGATCACCGGCACCGGCCGGGCCTGGGTGTCGGCGAAGGAGATCCGCTTGCCCTCGTGCTCGGCGGCCAGGTCGGCCAGCCGGGTGCCGGTGCGCCGTTCCAGCGCCCGGAAGCCCTCGACGGCCAGCTGGCCGTTGGTCGTCCCGGACAGCGCCAGGATCGCCTCGCAGGCGCGCACGTCGCGATCGAGCCGGGGGCGGCCGTCAGCAATGCCGCCCCGGACGGTGCCGTTCTTGCCCTTGAGGAACTCCACCGCGGCAGCCGGCTCGAAGGTGACGCCCTTGGTGGTCAGCCCCAGCCGTTCGACTAGCGGGCCCAGGGCGGCCATCTTCGCGGCGACGTTCGGGTAGTCGCGCTCGACGACAACCAGCCTGGGAAAGTCGGTGCCTGGTGTCGGCGTCCGGCCCGCTGCCCGCCAGTCGCTGACGATGCCATGCGGCGCCGCCATCTCATCCGGCGTGTCGTGCTGCATCGGGACCGCGACCAGGTCCCGGCGATTGCCCAGATGGGTCGCCGCCAGCTGCGAGAACGCCCCGGCCAGGGAGTGGAAGGCGTCGAAGTCGGTGCGGGTCTGCCAGGGCGGTGCGATTGCCGGGTTGAACGCATGGACGAACGGGTGCATGTCGGTGCTGGACAGATCGTGCTTCTCGTACCACGTCGCTGCGGGCAGCACCACGTCGGCGAACAATGTCGTGGATGTCATCCGGAAATCGAGCGCGAGCAGCAGGTCAAGCTTGCCCTCCGGCGCCTCATCGCGCCAGGTGACCTCCCGGGGCCGCTGGCCCTCTGGTGCCTCGCGCGCCCGCACGGAGCTGGACGCGCCCAGCAGGTGCTTGAGGAAGTACTCGTTGCCCTTGCCGGAGGAGCCGAGCAGGTTCGCCCGCCAGACGGTCAGCACCCGCGGGAAGTTCTCCGGCGCGTCCGGGTCCTCGGCCGCGAACCTGAGGCGGCCGGAGGCTATTTCCCCGGTAATGAACTGGCCCGGTTCCTGCCCGGAGCGCTCGAGCGCGTCGGCGAGATCGAGAGGATTCCAGTTGAAGGTGGGATAGGACGGCATCCATCCCATCCGCGCCGACTGGGCCAGCAGGTCGGCAGTGGTCAGGCCCGCGAACCGCGCCTCGCCGGCCGGCGAGGCGAACGCGTCGGCGGTGAAGGTGTCATAACGCCACTGGTCGGTGGCCAGGTACCAGTAGGCGGTGCCGATCATCTGCCGGGGCGGCCGCTGCCAGTCCGTCGCCATCGCCAGGGCGGTGTAGCCGGTGATCGGGCGCACCTTCTCCTGCCCGACGTAGTGTGCCCAGCCGCCGCCGTTGCGGCCCTGGCAGCCGGTCAGCGCGGTCAGGGCGAGGAACGACCGGTAGATCGTGTCGGAGTGGAAATAGTGGTTGGTCCCGGCGCCCATGATGATCATGGAACGTCCCCGGGAGTCTTCCGCGTTCTGCGCGAACTCCCGCCCGATCCGCGCAGCCGCTGCGGCCGGCACGCCGGTAATGGCCTCCTGCCACGCCGGGGTGCAGGGCTGGCTGGCGTCATCGTAGGACGCAGGCCACTCGCCGGGCAGCCCGTCACGGCCCACCCCGTACTGCGCGAGAAGGAGGTCGAAGACCGTGGCGACGAGCTGGCCGGCGATCCGGCGGGCTGGCACCCCGCGGCGGATCAGCCCGGCGGGCCCGCCCGCCGCGTCGAACCGCGGCAGGTCCACCGTCACGGTCTCGCTGGCCTCGCCGTGCAAGGTCAGCATCGGCTCGATGTCACCGAGCTCGAGATTCCACCGCCCGAGGCCCTCGTCGCCGAAGCGGAACCCGAGCGAGCCGCCCGGCGCCACCGCCTGCTGTGTCGCGTTGTCGAGCACGACCGGCTTGAATGCGCCGTGCTCGCCCGCATCCCCGAGAGCATCCGCGGTCAGGAACTTTCCCGGCCTGGCGGTATCCCCTGCCTGCGGCAGCGTCACCAGGAACGGCGCGTCGGTGAACCGGGTGACATAGCTGGTGAAGTACGGTACCTGGCGGTCGACGAAGAACTCCCGCAAGATGACGTGCCCCATGGCCATCGCCAGCGCCGCGTCGGTGCCCGGCGCCGGGGACAGCCACTCGTCGGCGAACTTCGTCGCGTCGGAGTAGTCCGGCGAGCAGACCACCACCTTCTGGCCGCGGTAGCGCGCCTCGGTCATCCAGTGCGCGTCCGGCGTCCGCGTAACCGGGACGTTGGAGCCCCACAGCATCAGGTACGAGGCGTCCCACCAGTCACCGGACTCGGGCACGTCGGTCTGGTCACCGAAGACCTGCGGGGAGGCGACCGGCAGGTCGGCGTACCAGTCATAGAACGACAGCATCGGCGCGCCGATCAGCGCGTGGAACCGGGCGCCCGCGGCATGGCTGACCATGCTCATCGCCGGGATCGGGCTGAACCCGGCGATCCGGTCCGGACCCCAGGTCCGGATCGTGTGGACGTGCGCGGCCGCGGCGAGCTCCACCGCTTCATCCCAGCTCGCCCGGACGAAGCCGCCCTTGCCGCGGGCGGACTTGTAGCGGCGCGCGAGGCTGGGGTTGCCGGTGATCTCGGCCCATGCCTCGACCGGGTCGCCGTCGTGGCGGGCCTTAGCCTCCCGGAACAGCTCCAGCAGCACGCCCCGCACGTAGGGATAGCGGACCCGGGTCGGCGAGTAGGTGTACCAGGAGAACGCCGCACCGCGCGGGCACCCGCGCGGCTCGTAGTCCGGCCGGTCCGGCCCGGCCGACGGGTAATCAGTCTGCTGGGCCTCCCACGTGATGATCCCGTCCTTGACGTACACCTTCCACGAGCACGAGCCCGTGCAATTCACCCCGTGCGTCGAGCGGACGACCTTGTCATAGCTCCACCGGTCCCGGTAGAAGCTGTCCGCTTCCCGGCCGCCGGTCTTCTGCAGCGTCCGCATGTCAGCCGAGACCACGCCCCTGCGCAGATAGCGCCCGGCCCGTACCAGCGCCTCGTCCAGCTCGCTGCCGATACCGGCCGGCCCGTGCGCCACCGCCATCTTCAGCGCCTCCTGTCATATCGTGCCACGATCATTCGGTCGCAGTCAGTCTGTCAGGGATCACGATCGACCGACAGGACTAAAGGCATTGGCAGCACCTGTGCTAGTAGATGCAGCACCTGAGCATCCCGGATCTGCCCGTCAAAGACGGTAACTGGACCTCCAGCCGACTTCGCTTGCCTGGCACCTCCCCATGCAGGCTCCGGCAGATGGCTGGCTCGCTGCCAACTCCGGCTGTGCCTGTTTTCGAAGGCCGGCACCTCGCGCCTAGTAGGCGGGAAAGGCCGCCCCGCATGCTTCGCACGCGTCCGGGTGCTCGGCCTGGTTGAGCCGACCGCATTCCGGGCAGACGCGGTGCGCCCAGCAGGCCGGGTCGCCGGCTTCCTCATGCTCGGTGGCTGGAGATGAGGGGATGCCTGCCCGCTCCTCGTCCATCGACGCCGTCATGCGCTCCCTCCTCGTCTGCGCGCTTCAGGCCAGCCGCGGCCGGATCACGCCTTGATCGCCGGCGATTCAACGGCCCTTTGTTCCTACTACGATCCGCGGTGAGCTGCAAGCGCTCAGCCGGCCACACAAAATCACTGCGGGCCCGCGAGGGCGCAGGCCCGCTCGCGCAGCACCGCCGGGCTTGCGGTCTTTGGCGCCCTGACCAGCGCCGGCGTGCTGGCTGCTTGTGACTGTCACCCGACGCTCGGCCAGTCCCGGAGCAGCCTGGCGAGAATGGCCGCTTCGCTGATCTCGGGCTGCCTGGTCGCGGTAATCAGCGTTACTCCCCGGCCCGTTGCAAGCTCCCGCAGGTGCGCCAGTGCGCCGGCACGTTCAGGCTCTGCCAGTTCCGCCTGGTAGCGGCGGCCGAATTCCTCGAAGCGCTGCGGATCGTGGCCATACCACTTGCGCAGCTCCGTTGACGGCGCGATCTCCTTGCACCACTCGTCAAGGGCCGCCCTGGCCTTGGTCAGCCCTCGCGGCCAGATCCGGTCGACCAGCACCCGAGTACCGTCGCCCTGCGCGGGGTCCTCATACACCCGGCGCACCTGTACCTTTGCGATCGCCATCAGCCGCCTCCTCAGGCCGAAGCTCAGCTTCGATCAAGTCCGCCGTGCCCGGCGCGGATCGTGTCCGGGGATCTCTGGCAGCGAAACGGCCTGCTGGATCTGTGCTCCGGTCACGGCAGCTTGGCGACGGTCAGCAGCACCGCCGAGGCCTCCAGCGCCTCCAGGCTGTGGCGCGCGTCCGGCACGACAAGCAGGTCACCGGACCGCCCCTCCCAGGACAGCTCCCCGGCCGACAACCGCACTCGTCCGCGCAAGACATGCACGGTCGCCTCGCCCGGGTTCTCATGCTC
>Ga0116219_10004488_pt1 | contig 10479 bp, 6 predicted proteins | sample Sb_taG_4_FD_91019 | JGI IMG/M metagenome (GOLD analysis project Ga0116219, IMG submission 91019) | Peat soil microbial communities from Weissenstadt, Germany - Sb_50d_6_BS metaG | ecosystem: Environmental > Terrestrial > Soil > Wetlands > Peat | place: Germany: Weissenstadt | collected 2010-09-21
TCCTGCGCAAAGAGCTTGATCACCACCGGCTCGGGCGCGCTGGTCAGGTCGCCGATCATGTCCTGCAATAGCTGCGGGAATTCCAGGTCCACCACCGGCTCTTCCTTTTTCATGCGGGCGCGTACCGCCGCGATCACTTCCTCGCCGCTGCGCTTCCGATTGGCCTTCAGCTTCACCGAAATATCGCCGGTATTGGCTTCCGTCACCTGCGCCAACCCGAGCTGCAGACCGGTGCGGCGCGAGGTGCTCTCCACCTCCGGCGTTTCGGCCAGGATCTTTTCCAGATGCGTGATCACCCGGTTGGTCTCCTCCAGCGAGGAACCGGCCGGCATGATGTAGTCCACGATGAAGCCGCCCTCGTCCATGGCGGGCAGCAGGTCGGTGCCGGTGTTCTGATAGCAAAGATACGTGCCCGCGATCAGCAGCAACGAGAAGGCCAGCAGCACCAGCTTGTGATCCAGGGTGAAGCGCAGCACTCGCTCGTAGGGGCGCATCAGCCATGGTGGAACGGTCTCATGCCGGCCCGTGGAAGCGCCGTCGTGCCGGCCGCCCGTCGATTTCAGAAAGTAGTGGCTCAGCGTGGGGGTCCACGTGAGGGCCAGCGCCAGCGAAGTCAGCAGCGCCATGGCGACCGTCACGGCCAGCGCCCGGAAGAACACGCCGGTGACGCCGGTAATCGCGATCAGCGGCAGAAACACCACGATCGGCGTGATGGTCGAACCCACCAGGGGAACGCGAATCTCGCGAATCGCACTGCGGATGGCCTCGGCGCGCGATTGCCCCGAATCGCGGTGCATCACGATGTTTTCCACTACCACAATGGCGTCGTCGATCACCAGCCCGACCGCCGCCGCCAGGCCGCCCAACGTCATCAGGTTGAAGGTCTGGTTCATCACCCGCAACGCGATGAAGGTCACTCCGATGGTAGCGGGAATCACCAGGCCGGCCACCAGCGATGTGCCCCAATCGCGCAGGAACAGCACCATGATCAGCGAAGCCAGCACCAGGCCCAGCAGAATGGCGTCGCGCACGCTCGCGATGGATTCCGTCACGATCAGCGACTGGTCGTAAAACGGGCGAAGATCCACGCCCTTGGGAAGCTCCTTGCGGATTTGCTCGATTTCGTCGTGGATCGCGTTGGCCACCACCACCGTGTTGCTGTCCGGCTGCCGGTTGATGTTCAGCAGCACCGCCGGCTTGGCATTGGCCGTGACCCTGGTGTATACCGGCATCACCGAAGGACCGACCTTGGCCACATCGCCGATGCGGATGGGCGTGCCGGCGGGGCTCGTTTTGATGACGATGTTGGCAATCTCCTCGGCGGTCTTCGTCTGCCCGCTCACCAGGCTGAGCACAAGCTGGTGGTTGGCCTCGATCAGCCCCGGCGAATCGATCATGTTGCTGCGGCCGATGGCGTCCAGAATGTTCGGAATCGTCACGGCCGCCTGAACCAGCTTGGCGGGGTCGGGCTGTACCTCGAATTCCGGAACCTGGCCGCCCTGCACGATCACGGAGGAAACACCGGTCTGGCGGTTCAGCCGCGGCTTCAACTCGTAGTTCGCCAATTCCCACAGCGTGGTCTGCGGAACCCGGTCCGAGGTCAGGCTGTACCCCATGATGGGGAACGCCGCGAAGGTCAGCCGATTGGCTGTGATCTTGGCCGTCGGAGGCAGCGTGGGCTGTATCCGCGCCATGGCTGCGTTCACCAGTTCCAGCGTCCGGTACATGTCCACGTTCCAGTTGAAGAACAGGTCGATTTCGGCTGTGCCGCGGCTGGTTATCGACCACAGGTGGTCGAGGCCCGGCACTATGTTGACGGCCTCTTCCAGCGGCTTGGTCACCGTGACCAGCATCTGGTCGATGGGAAAAACGCCGTTGTCCACCCCCACCACGATGCGCGGAAAGTTGGTATCGGGAAAGACGGCCACCGGAATGGTGAGCGCCAGGTAGATGCCCACCACCACCATGGTCAGGATCACGAAGATGATGGGCTTCCCGTGGCGGGCGGTCCAGTGCGGCGCGTCGGCTCCGGCCGTGACGGGGGGAAGGGTCGAAAGGTCGCTCATTTCGCTTTCGGTTTCGCCTCGTCTTTCTTCTGATCACTGCCAGGCTTCTGGTCCTTATCTTTCTTGGAAGCGTCCGGCTCAGGCTCGGGGTTTTCGTCCTCGTCAGCTTCCTTGACGCTGGTGTCGATGATTTTCACCTTGCCTTTGTCGTCCACCCCCAAGCCGCCTACGATCACGACGTCTTCACCGGGGTTGGCGCCGCTGAGAATCTGCACCTTGTTGCCTTCGCGTACACCCAATCGCACCAGCCTGCGGTGCGCCACGGAGTCGGAGCTGATTACCAGCACGGCGGTGCCTCCTTCTTCTCCTGGCAGGATCGCTGCCGCCGGCACCACGGGAGTGGCTTTGAAGATCTCCACCACGATCTTGGCGTGTACCGCGGCGCCGGGTTTCAGCACCTCGCCCGGATTGTCGCACTGCACCCAGACCTGCACGGTGGTGGTGTTGGCATCGGTTGCCGGGCTGACCACGGTCACTTTGCCCTGCACCGGCTGTTCGATGCCGGTGATCGAGACCTCGGCGGGCTGCCCGATCCGGACCGCGCTAGCGTCGGCCTGCGGCACGTTGACGCGCGCCACGACGCGCGAGATGTCCATGATGACGAACAGCGGTATGCCCGTCGAGGCCGTGTCCCCGGCATACAGTGGGCGATCGGCCACCACGCCGTTCATGGGGCTGCGGACTTCCGAGTAGTCCACCTGGGCTTCCATGGACTGCAGGTGCGACTTGGCCGATTGCACCTGCGCCGCGGCGGTCTTGATCTGTTCGTCCTTGGACACGGCCTGCAGCGCCCGCAGGTGCTCCTGCGCGGACAGGAAGGCGCTGTTGGCCTGGACGTAATTCACCTGCTGTTCATCCACCTGGCGGCGCGGCAGCGCGCCTTCCTTGAACAACTGCTCGCGGCTGTCCAGGAGCCTCTTGGCGGCCTCCACGGTCTGTTTGGCCGCGTCCAGGTCGGTTTGCGCCTTCACCACCGCCTCGGGAATGGACGCGCCCTGCGTGGAGCGCAAATTGGATTCGGCCTGGTCCACCGCGCCCTTGCTCTCGGCGGCTTGCGCCGTGAGATCTTTGTGCTCAAGGACCGCCAGAACCTGTCCGGCCTTCACGTGGTCTCCGCGGTTGGCGTAGAACTTCGCAACCGGCGATGTGATCTTGGGCATGACGTTCTGCTGGTCCAGCGGGAAGAGCGCGCCATCGCCCGCCACGATGCGGCGCACCGTGTCCTGGGTCACGGCGGTGACCTGCACCGGCGCGGGCGCCTCCGCCTCCTTCTCCTCTTTCTTGGTGCAAGAGGGAGCCACCAGCACACACGCGGCGATGCAGGACAGCAACGAGTATCCGATTTTCCGCATGACTAAAACGCCCCTGTGAGAGTCTCGAGGTTCGCCAGGGCCAGGCGATACCGAACCAATCCATCGTCAGCCGCGCAGCGCGCCTGGATCATGGTAGTCTGCGCGTCCTTGACTTCCAGCACCGAAACCTCGCCCGCCTGATAGCGCAGCAGCGTCAACCGCAGGCTCTCGGCGGAAAGGTCCATCGATTGGCGTAGCGAGCCGACCTGCGCGCTGGCGGTTTGCGCCTCCAGGTAAAACGAATGGAGACTCGCCAGAAGCTGGCGCTGCGTCAGGCTCAGGTCGCTCCGGGCCTGCTGGAGGTGCAGCTCCGCCTGTTTCACCTTGCTCCGCGCCGCGCCCCAGGTCCACAGCGGGATGTTCAACTGCGCCTGCGCCGAGGAGCCCAGGTTGCCCCGCCCTTGGGGGTCGTGCAGGGCGAACTCATTGGCGTACATTCCGTAAAAGTAATCGAACGACAGCGAGGGCAGCCGTTCCGCGCGCACCGACTTCAGCTCGAATCCCTGCTGTTCGACCGTCGCCTGCGCCGCGCGGATATCCGGGCTGTTCCGCGATGCCAGGTTCTGAATCTGTTCGAACGCCGGCAAGGGCCGGGGCGCGTTCAGATCGTCCACCACCGTATAATCCTGGCGGAAGTCCGGGAACAGCAGGACCGAAAAGTCGAGCCGCGCCTTGTCCAGCGCCAGTTGGGCATCCTGCACGTCACGCTGGCGCTGCACCAGCAGGACCTGCGCCAGCACGGTATCGGAGTGGGCCACTTCCCCTCCCCGCTCCTGTTTCTGCGTGATGTCGAGAAACTGCTGGGCCTCGGTCAGGCTCTGCCGCGCGTTGGCCAGCTTGCGTCCCCCCGCGACCATTCCGTAGTAGTTCTCCACCACGGTGGCCACCAGGCCGCGGGCCGCGATATCGGCCTTGGCGTGCGCCACGGCCTCCGCCACCCGGCTCTTGTGGTAGTCGGCCATCTTCGCGGGCGCGTAGATGTCGCCGTGCACGATGAGCTGGTTGACGTAGACGTGAGGGCCGTCGTTGGCCACGAAGATACCGGAAGCGAGGCCGTTGGGCTGGGTGTATATGAACTGGCTGAACCCGTTGGCGGTGGGCAGGAGCGCGGCCTTGGCCTGCAGGGTATCTTCGCGCGCGGAGAGCGCGGCGATGTTGGCCGAGATGATTTGCGGGCTGTTGGTGCGCGCCCGCGCGAGCGCATCGTCGAAGGTCAGGGTGAGCGGAGCCGGTGGTGTCTGCGCAAGGGCGAGACGGCAGAGGGCGAGACCCACCACCACAATCCGTTTAGACATCATGGAGAGAATTCCCAGTATACGGGTCGGGAGATTAACAGACGATGAATCAGGGGCCAGGGGCCGGGTGACGATGGTGACGACGATTTCCGGGCGAGTCGATTCATTTTTCATGAGGTTCTAAGGTCCTTTGTTTGTGTTGGTTGCGGGGGACGGGAGAAATCGGGTGACGGCGATTTGGGCTTTTGTGGAGAATCGCCGTCACCCGGGAGGGGGGCGGTTGCCGGCGATTCGGTCATGCCGAAGGCTCCGAAGGTGGTCCGGATCGGTTCCATATGCGTCTCTCCTGAAACGAAAACCGCTTAAAATGAGCGGTCGGATTTGTTTGCAATCAACAACTGACTGATGAAAAACCGCTCAACGGTGAGCGGTTTTACGGAAGCGTGCGGGATGGATCGCTCCGCTTGCACGCAGGCAAGAACCGAACGTGAGTTTCGGTCTTGGAGAAGCGAGGACAGGGGCCAAACCGCTTACGCCGTGTCCACCATAAGCGGGTTACGGTCTGGCTTCGTTCCTGGTAAATGGGCCTGGAGTCAATAGAGTTCCTCCCTGGTTGCGTGGAGGCTGACGGCAACTCCGGGCACAGGTCTCTTCCTGATTGAAATGTATCATGCAGGTGTGCGGGGGGCGTGGCGCCGTGCGAGGGGTACGTGGGAATAAGCGGCTTTAGAATCAGCAAAAAGGTGGATGAAGAAACATGAAAGAAATAGTTCCTGGGCGCGTGACCGTGATTTTTGGAGAGGTGGATTCAGGGGTGTTTTGCAGGTGAGTGGGTGACGATGGTTAGCGCGGGCGGCGGCTGCCGATGCAGGCGGCCGACGCGGGTTCGGGGGCTTCGAACTCAAGGCTCTGGGGCTGGCCATTCGCACGCCGGCGCTAAAATAGGCCCGCTGGGCAAATTACCTCGGGTGCGCGCGATCCGGTCGCGGGCTCCGGTTTGGTGGGGCTCTTTTGTTTGGACTTCGAGCGCGAAGAGAGCTACCGGGACACCCGGGACACCGGCGGTGCGGCGGGAGCGGGGACCAGCCCGTCGTTACTGTTCCAGCCATGGGTTGATCAGATCGACGCCGAGATCGGCAAAACCCCTGGTATTACGCGTGACGATGGTGAGATGCTGCTCCAGGGCCGTAGCTGCGATCATGCCATCCGGCACACTCAGGGGCCGTCCGACGGTTTGCCGTTGGTGTCACTTTGCAAATTATCTGGCGTAAAACTTTGCACGCTATTTGGCGTATTCTTCAAGAATGGACGAACTGGCGGGGCTTACGGGAGAGTCCCGAAAGCGCGCCCTTGATCGATTCCACCTGCTCCAACCTCACCTGGAAAATGACCGTCCGCTGAAGGCGGTTGCGGCGGCAGCGGGAATCCCGTTCCGCACCGCTCAGCGTTGGGTGTCGCTGTATCGACAGTTTGGCTTGGCCGCGCTGGCTCGAAGAAAACGAACGGACACCGGCGAGCACCGCGAGATTTCAGCCAAACTCAAAGAGGCCATCGAGGGCATCGCCCTACAGAAGCCGCCGCTCCCGGTTGCGACGATCTGCCGTCAAGCCCGGCGGTTGGCACAAGATTTGGGCGAGGAGTCGCCGAGCTATTGGCTCGTCTATCGCATCGTCACCGCGCTACCAGCCGATCTGGTAACCCTTGCGCATGAAGGAACGAAGGCCTATAGCAACGCTTTCGAACTGGTTCATCGGCGCGAAGCGAACGCACCGAATGCGATCTGGCAGGCCGACCACACCCCGCTCGACATTCTGCTGATCCGTCCGGACGGCGAGCTTGCCAAGCCTTGGCTCACCACCGTGATCGACGATTACAGCCGCGCTGCGGCTGGGTACTTCCTCTCGTTCGAAGATCCATCCGCGCTGCACACGTCTCTGGCGCTGCGTCAAGCGATATGGCGCAAAGAGGACTCACGCTGGATCGTGTGCGGCATCCCTGACATTCTCTACACCGACAATGGGAGCGATTTCACATCTCAGCATTTGGAACAGGTGGGCGCGGACTTGAAGATCCGCCTGGTGTTCTCCATTCCCGGAAAGCCGAGAGGCCGTGGCCGCATCGAACGCTTCTTCTCAACCGTGAACGAGATGTTCCTCTGCGAGTTGGGCGGCTACTCTCCGGCTGGCGGCGCTGTGCGTGGAAAGCCAACGCTGACGTTGGCAGAGTTCGACACCAGATTCCGTGCCTTCCTTCTAGACGTGTACCACCGCCGCGAAAATGCGGAGACAAAGATGCCGCCTGTCGAACGCTGGGAGGCCAAGGGTTTCCTGCCGCGGATGCCGGATTCGCTGGAGCAACTCGACTTGCTACTGATTCAAGTAGCCAAGGCACGGCAGGTACGGGTTGATGGAATTCACTTCCAGAACTTGCGGTACATCTCAACGACGCTGGCAGCGTACGTTGGCGAAACGGTCACCCTGCGCTTCGATCCGAGAGACATGGCCGAGATCCGCGTCTTCCATAACGACCGGTTCCTGTGCCGGGCGGTCTGCGCTGAGTTGGCCGGCGCTACGGTTCCCCTGCGAGAAATTATCCGCGCCCGGAATCGGCGTCGGCATGAGCTGCGCGGTGTCTTGCGGGACCGGCAGGCTGCCGTGGATACGCTGCTCGAAATGAAGCGCGGGGAAATAACGGAGAAAGAAGATGCGCCACCAGAAGCAGGAGATAAGCCCACAACAAAGCCATCCGCAACCCCGCTCAAGCGATACCGGAACGAATAGCAACCCCCGCTCCGCCATAGTGGAAACTCTGGAACATCGACGCTTTACGGAGTTCTGTGAAGCATGCCGGCGGTATGCATACATCGGCCTCTGCTACGGACCGCCGGGAGTCGGCAAGACCCTGTCAGCCAGGAGCTACAGCCGTTGGGACGAGGTAAAGCAATCAGACCGCTGGGGCTCTGGCCCGACCGAAGATCCACTCCTCGATACGGTCTTCTACACGCCTCCCGTTGTCAATGCACCCGGCAGCATTGCCTCCGGCATCCGGTTTCTTCGCGATACACTCCAAGACCTGGCCAGACGCCCACTGCGGGTGGAAAGGCAACAGCAGTTAGAATCGATTCGTCAGCGAGACGAGGATCATCAGCGGGCCATTCTGTACAAAGACGATGGGTTAATCGAGCCTGTTCCTGTACTCCATCCGACAGCCGAGGAGGTAGCCAAAGAGTACAACATTAAGAACGTGCGGCTAGCTGACCCAACGACGCTGATCATCATTGATGAGGCGGACCGGCTCCGAATGGCCAGTCTCGAACAGGTACGCGCCATCTTCGATGCCGGAGAGATCGGGGTCATCCTGATTGGAATGCCAGGGCTTGAGAAAAAACTGGCACGCTACCCGCAGTTCTACTCCCGCATCGGCTTCGTCCATGAGTTTCGACCTTTGGCCGCCCAAGAAATCCGCCAATTGTTGGACCAGCGCTGGGTACGTCCCGGCGTGCATCTCCCCACGCGCCCGTTGGACCCGGAGACGGTCGCGGCGATCATCCGAATCACTGGTGGCAACTTCCGGTTGCTGAATCGTCTACTCACGCAGATGGAACGAATTCTCGAAATCAACGCCCTACAACAGGTGACCAAAACGGTTGTGGAAGCCGCCCGCGAGAGCCTGGTGATTGGGCAGGCCTAAAGCGGCCCGCCGGAGAACCCATGCATTCAACCTTCCGGTAAAGCCGTTTTACTGCCCCGTGCGGCACTGTGCCTCACCCAACGTGGCGAACATCGCTACGATTTGTAGAAGATAAACCGGTCTTAAACCAGCCATATGAGCGTATAATACAACCATAACGATGGAGCAAATCGGAATCTACTGCCCATTTTGTGGAAAGCCTTGCCAGGTCGATGGAGAATTCTGCGCTCATTGCGGCAAGTCCTTGCCGCACGTTGACACCACCAGAAGCGCCACCGACGCTGACCAGAAGACCGGCGGCAGCGATGACAGCCACTTAGGGGTAATGGTGGCTGCACGTCAGACGACTGGGACAGCGGTGGTCGCCGCCCCGGAACCTGATGCCGCTCAGCAATCCACGGTCGCTGACCCGCCAGGTGCCGCGCGGGCCTGTGCCGAGCGGAAACTACTTCTCCCGAGTCCGCCCCGGCCTTGGCTGCGGTATTGGGCCAGGACCGTCGATGTACTTATGGCCTTTGTGGTTTCTGGCCTATACAGGTGGCACAATTATTTCTCTGTATTGATTGGGATGCTGCTTTGGATTCCGTTCGAGGCAGCGTTTCTATCGTCTTGCGGTACTACCCCCGGGAAATGGCTGTTCAACATTCGCCTTTCCGATAAAGAAGGCAGTCGCCTCCCGTTCGCCACCTGTCTCCGACGAGCTTTTGCAGTAGTCTTGAAAGGCCAAGGACTTGGAATACCCATGGTCTCCCTATTTACTGGAATCTTTGCGTACCGCACATTAAACAGTAAGGGACGCACGTCCTGGGACGCCCAATACGGCGTAATCGTAAAGCATGAAGAACTTGGTGTCGGGCGCGTCCTGGGCGTCGTCGTGACGCCGTTTGTGATTCTGGAATTGATACATCTCCGCAATTTTTTCAAATAGGCGTCCACGCTACAACAGGTGCAATGATGCCGTTGAATCCGGGGCTGGACGGCACGTCTTCGCCGCTTGGCCGTGGATCAGTCCCGGTGAGTCCCCGTCCCGCAACTCAGCGGTTCCGCTGGAATCGCTGGGATTAAGCCTCACCCAACCAGCGTTGGGCATCCGCGTAAACGCTCACTCCGTGACTGATTCCTCCAAAGTGGCGTTATCGGAAACTTGCCTGGACACGGGCTGGCTGTCTGTGGCGTGCACAAACGATTGTTTCTGCAACGACCGCAACAATCCCGTTTTCTGTGGATATCTGAATTGCAAAAAGGTATTGCTTAATGTAAAGTAATGGCAATGGATTATTGCAATGCTTATAGGTTACGCCCGAGTCTCAACCAACGATCAGGAAACCGTCACGCAGGTGGCGACTTTGAAGGCGGCCGGATGCGAGCGCATTTATCGTGAGAAGGCCTCGGGCGGCCGATGGGACCGGCCAGAACTCCACCGGCTCCTCGATCAACTCCGCAAAGGGGACGTGCTCGTGGTATGGAAACTCGACCGATTGTCTCGCTCCCTCCGCGACGTGCTCACCATCATGGAGCGGCTCGGCGATTCCGGGGCGGGATTCCGCAGCCTGACCGAAGCGATCGACACAACCACTCCGGCGGGAAGAATGATGATGCAGATGGTCGGGGCATTCGCTGAATTTGAAAAGGCCATGCTGCGGGAGCGGACGAAGGCGGGTCTGGACTCTGCTCGTCGAGAAGGACGCATCGGCGGACGCCGCCCAAAGTTGACGCCTCAACAACAGTCCGAGATCCGGAAGATGGTTTCAAAAGGCCGCAAGACGGCAGCCGACGCTGCCCGCCTATTCAAAGTCCACCCTGCCACCGTCTCGCGATTGCTGGCGCGGGCTTACGCCAAATAGCGTGCAAAGTTTTACGCCAAATAATTTGCAAAGTGACAGCCGTTGGGCATCCAGAACGCCCCAGCGTTCGGCAATCGCCTGCGTCACGGGAAGAACACGATCCGCGAACCATAGCGGGACCGACACCTCCATGAACTTCTCCAGTCGAGTCCGTCTGGCTCCAGGCGCAAGAAGCGTAATGCTTCGGCACTCGCGAGAATTTACCCGGTTTTGCTCGCCAAAAGTGACCCACCCAGGCCGCGCGAAAGAGCCGATTGGCGCGGGGCAACGCCGCGTCTTGGCGCGCGCCAAA
>Ga0116219_10004489_pt1 | contig 10478 bp, 10 predicted proteins | sample Sb_taG_4_FD_91019 | JGI IMG/M metagenome (GOLD analysis project Ga0116219, IMG submission 91019) | Peat soil microbial communities from Weissenstadt, Germany - Sb_50d_6_BS metaG | ecosystem: Environmental > Terrestrial > Soil > Wetlands > Peat | place: Germany: Weissenstadt | collected 2010-09-21
GCCCCGTGGTCACCGGGTTGTGGCCGTCCTCAGCCGCCAGTCGCATGTCGTTGATGAGCCGGGTGAAGTACTTCACCCCGACGGCGCGCACCAACGGCTCGGCGAACGGGTCGTCCGTCAGCCCCTTATCGGAGGCCACGGCCCTCGCCACCGCGCCGAACGTCGCGGTCACCCCGACGCCGGTCGCCGGATCCCAGCTGTCGCCGGCCGCCCGTGCCATGGTTCGTCAGGAGCCCTGTCGGGAGTCCGCGCGGCGGCGCAGGATCGCGCCGACGACCGCTCGCCAACCGAGCAGCAGCACCGCGGTCACCGACGCCGCCACGATCACGAAACTGGCCGCCACACCCGCCGAGGTGGCCTTGCGCAGCAGCATGCCGACCGCCACGGTGCACAGCCAGACCACCACCCCGGTCGGCACCACGGCGGTGGGTCGCCGCCAGCCACTCGACGCCAGCCAACCGACCGCCGTCCCGGACAAGAACGGCCACGCCGTCGTCGCGACGCCGGGGACGCTGAGCCCCTCGTCGTGGCTGCGGCGCCCGACGGCGCAGAACACCAGCACAGCGACGACGTCCATCGCTAGCCACCCCGGCCGTTGCATGTAGCGAGACTACCGGGCCGGTGCGCGCACTTGACCCCGCGGCGCCAGCGCGGTTCGACGATGGCGGGTTAGTGGCAGGCTGACTTATATGACCACCAAGACGCCCGCCTTCAACCGAGACGACCCCCTGGGCCTCGACGCCTCCCTGTCCGACGACGAGCTCGCGGTGCGCGACACCGTCAGGAAGTTCTGCGCCGAGCATGTGACCCCGTATGTCGCCGAGTGGTTCGAGATCGGCGACCTGCCCGTCCGCCAACTCGCCAAGCAGTTCGGTGAACTGGGGCTGCTCGGCATGCACCTGCATGGCTACGGGTGCGGCGGGGCCTCCGCCGTGCACTACGGCCTGGCGTGCACCGAACTCGAGGCCGCCGACTCCGGCATCCGGTCCATGGTTTCGGTGCAGGGGTCACTGGCGATGTTCGCCATCTGGAACTTCGGATCCGAGCAGCAAAAGCAGCGGTGGCTGCCCGGCATGGCCGCCGGCGAACTGCTCGGGTGCTTCGGGCTCACCGAAGCCGACGCCGGTTCCGACCCCGCGTCGATGAAAACCCGCGCGCGGCGCGACGGGTCGGACTGGGTGATCAACGGCCGCAAGCTGTGGATCACCAACGGCTCGGTGGCCGACGTCGCGATCGTGTGGGCCGCCACCGAGGAAGGGATCCGCGGTTTCGTCGTTCCCACCGGACCGCCTGGATTCACCGCCAACACCATTCACCACAAGCTGTCGCTGCGCGCGTCGATCACCAGTGAGCTGGTGCTCGGCGACGTGCGGCTGCCCGAGGACGCCATGCTGCCCGAGGCAAAGGGCCTGAGGGGGCCGCTGTCCTGCCTTTCCGAGGCGCGCTACGGCATCATCTGGGGATCGATGGGAGCGGCGCGGTCGGCCTGGCAAGCCGCGCTCGACTACGCCACCCAGCGAACCCAATTCGGCCGCCCGATCGCCGGATTCCAGTTGACCCAGGCCAAGCTCGTCGACATGGCGGTCGAGCTGCACAAGGGTCAGCTCCTGTCGCTGCACCTCGGTCGCCTCAAGGACAGCGTCGGGCTGCGTCCCGAGCAGGTCAGCTTCGGCAAGCTCAACAACACCCGCGAGGCGATCAAGATCTGCCGGACGGCTCGAACTATATTAGGCGGCAACGGAATATCGCTTGAGTATCCGGTCATCCGACACATGGTGAACCTGGAATCGGTGCTGACCTACGAGGGCACCCACGAGATGCACCAGCTCGTCCTCGGCCAGGCATTCACCGGTAGCGACGCGTTCCGCTGACCCGGGCAGACAGGGGTGGTTCAGTGGACACCCGCCTGAAATACACGGCCCAGCAATACCAAACAGCTCGCTGGTTGCCGATGACCGTCACGCCGAGTATGCATATCTGCTGGGAGGTGCCTAATGCGACCTGTCGCCTATCGGGTCGGTGTTCTCGCCGCCGGGTGCGGCCTGTCCCTGTGCGCGCCGTTGGCGGCCGCCGACCCGGTCACGCTGCCGCCGATGACGGCGACCGGCGGCGGGCCGATCATCGGTGGCGGTAACAATGCCGGTATCGCGCAGCAGCTCACCGGCCTCGGCAACCCGAACGTGCAAGAGGTTGACGGCTCGGACGCGGCGCAATTCATCACGGCCGCAGCGGGCGCCGCCAGCCCGCAGCTCGCAGCCCCGTTCGGATTGCTCAAGCGGGCGCTCGCCTGCCAGACCAACAACTCCGGATTCGGGGCGCGCGCCTACCGCCGCAACGACGGCCAATGGGGCGGCGCGATGCTCGTCGCCGCCAAGAGCGCCACACCGAATGTCGACGCCCTGACCAGTTGCGCCAAGACGAACTGGCGCAGGGCCACGGCGGGCACGCAGACCTCGATGTGCGACAGCGGCTGGACCACACCAAATTCCGTCACAAGCCGCGAGGGTGGCGAGGCCTACTACATCCTGATCGCCGGCACGGCCGACGACTTCTGCAGCGCGCTCAACGGCAAGTACACCACCAACGCCCGAACCTGGCCGTTCTAAGCCCGTTTCAGGAAAGGGTGCTATGCCGCGGCGCCAGGCGAAACCGACTGCGCGGCAATCATCATCAGCATCGCGGACGAGCCCGGATCCGTGCCGGGCGCATGCCCTACGTTCGGCTACGGATCGGATTGAGGATCGGCGTCGGTCTCACGGCGTTCGCTGTCGGCCATCTGACGCTGGATGTCGGCCTCCTCACGCTCGGCAAGCTCGGCAGTCTCCTCAGGTGTCACGACGCTCGCCCGGGCCAACCGTTCGGGCCCCTTCCTGCGCGCGTTGCTCGGCCTGCTTGCCTTCGGAATCGGCGCGTTGCCTCGCGACCTCGCGTTCGCTGGCGGCCTGCTCACGCTCGACGTTCTCTTGCTCGCGAACCGCCGCATCGCGCTCCCGCTGCCCCCCTTCGGCCGCGCGCTCCGCGTTCCCGACGGCTTCGCCCGCGGGACGAGCCGGCGGGTTCGCTGCCAACTGGCGCTCGTCGGCGGCACGCTCACGTTCGTCTGCGATCCGTTCGCGTTCGTCGGCCAGCGTCTCGCGCTCGTCAGCGATCCGCTCCCGCTCGTCGGCCAAGGCCTGGCGGCGATCGGTGAGGAAAGTTCGCGCCTCGAGATAGCGCGCCCACCGCTCCACGCCTTCGGTCAGCGCCTCTCTTCTGCACGCCACCAGCTCGCGCTCGCGCGCGAGGTGTTCGCGCTCAGCCGCGATGCCTTCGCGCCCTTCGGCGATGCGTTCGCGCTCAATCGCGACGCTTTCGCGGTCCCGCGCGGGACGGATCACCGGCATGCCCATGGTCGTCTCCATCAATTTGGTGTCATTCCATCCGAACAGATCACCGCTGCGCGCGGATAGAGTCAAAGTCTCCCTTCCCGGCCTGTCATTCGTCTACCACCAGGGTCACCCACCAGCCGACCGTCGTACGGTGTAGATGCGCCGCGGGAACTTCGAGACCGGAGGGACGAGTATGTCGCGCAATCGCGTGGTCATCATCGGAAGCGGATTCGGGGGGCTCAACGCGGCCAAGGCACTCAAGCGGGCCCCCAAAGGTAGCCACGTCGACATCACGCTCATCTCCAAGACGACCACTCACCTGTTCCAGCCACTGCTGTACCAGGTGGCCACCGGGATCCTGTCCGAAGGCGACATCGCCCCGACCACCAGGCTGATCCTGCGTAAGCAGAAGAACGTCCGGGTGTTGTGGGGCGACGTGAGCGCGATCGACCTGAAGGCGAAGACCGTCACTTCGCACCTGATGGGCATGCAGACGGTGATGCCCTACGACAGCCTCATCGTGGCCGCCGGCGCACAGCAGTCCTACTTCGGCCACGACCAGTACGCCATCTACGCGCCCGGCATGAAGAGCATCGACGACGCCCTGGAGCTGCGCGGCCGCATCCTGGGCGCGTTCGAGGCGGCCGAGGTCGCCACCGACCCGGCCGAGCGGCATCGCCGGCTCACCTTCGTGGTGGTGGGTGCCGGGCCGACGGGCGTCGAGCTGGCCGGCGAGATCGTCCAGCTGGCCGAGCGCACCCTGGCCGGGGCGTTCCGCACCATCACGCCCAGCGAGTGCCGGGTCATCCTGCTCGACGCGGCGCCCGCGGTGCTGCCGCCGATGGGGCCGAAGCTGGGCCTCAAGGCGCAGCGACGGTTGGAGAAGATGGACGTCGAAGTCCAGCTCAACGCGATGGTGACCGCGGTCGACTACATGGGCATCACGGTCAGAGACCAGGACGGCAGCGAGCGGCGCATCGAATGCGCATGCAAGGTGTGGGCGGCCGGTGTCGCCGCCAGCCCGCTGGGCAAGATGGTCGCCGAGCAGTCCGACGGAACCGAAACCGACCGCGCCGGACGGGTGGTCGTCGAGCCCGACCTCACCGTCAAGGGCCACCCGTACGTGTTCGTCGTCGGTGACCTGATGTCCGTGCCCGGCGTGCCCGGGATGGCGCAGGGCGCGATCCAGGGAGCGCGCTACGCCACCACGCTCATCAAGCACGCACTGAAGGGCAACGACGATCCGGCCAACCGCAAGCCGTTCAAGTACGTGAATAAGGGCAGCATGGCGCTCATCTCCCGCTACAGCGCCGTCGCGCAGGTCGGCAAGGTGGAGTTCGCCGGTTTCTTCGCCTGGCTGGCCTGGCTGCTGCTGCACCTGTACTACCTGATCGGCCACCGCAACCGCGTCGCCGCCATGTTCGCCTGGGGGATCTCCTTCCTGGGACGCACCCGCGGCCAGATGGCCATCACCAGCCAGATGATGTACGCGCGGCCGGTGGTGAAGTGGGTGGAGCAGCAAGCCGAAGAAGGCACGCTGGCGGCGGCCGAAAGCGTCGAGGCGGCCGAGCGAAAAGCGGCCGGTTAGCTCCCCCGGCTAGCTCAGAGCCTGGTCGATATCGGCGATCAGGTCGTCGGTGCCTTCCAGCCCGACGGAGATGCGGACCACGCCGTCATCCAGCCCGATCGCGGCGCGGCCCTGCGGGCCCATCGCACGGTGCGTCGTGGTCGCGGGGTGGGTGACCAGCGACTTGGCGTCGCCGAGGTTGTTCGAGATGTCGATCAGCCGCATCTTGTCCAGAACCTCGAAAGCCCGTTGCTTGGCCGTACTTTCGGGACAGTCGAGCGCGAAGGTGACCACCGTCCCCCCGCCGGACATCTGCCGCTTGGCCAGGTCGTACTGCGGGTGCGACGGCAGGAAGGGGTAGCGCACCCAACTCACCGCGGGGTGACCCTCCAAGAATTCCGCGATCCGATGCGCCGAGGAGCTGCAGTGCTCAACCCGGATCTCCAGCGTCTCAAGGCCCTTGAGTAAAACCCAGGCGTTGAACGCGCTCATCGCCGGTCCGGTGTGCCGCATCAGCTTCTGCACCGGACCGTCGATGTACTCCCGGTCGCCGAGGATGGCGCCGCCCAGCACCCGGCCCTGACCGTCAAGGTGCTTGGTCCCCGAGTACACCACCACGTCGACCCCGAGCGGAAAGCCCTGCTGCAGCAGCGGGGTGGCGAAAACGTTGTCCAGCACCACTCTTGCGCCCGCGGCGTGAGCAAGCTCGGTAACCGCGGCGATGTCGACCAGCGACTGCATCGGGTTCGACGGCGTTTCGAAGAACACGGCCTGGGTGGGCACCGAGAGCGCGCGCTCCCACTGCGCGAGGTCATCGCCATCGACGAAGACTGTCTCCACGCCCCAGCGCGGCAGGATCTCGTTGCACACCACGAAACACGACCCGAACAGGCTGCGGGCCGCGACCAACCGGTCGCCGGCGGCCAGGAGCGCGCCCAGGGAGGTGAAAACCGCCGCCATGCCGCTCGCGGTGGCGAACGCCGCCGGCGCCCCCTCGATCAGGCGCAACCGCTCCTCGAACATCGTCACGGTCGGGTTGCCGTACCGCGAGTACAAGTAGTGGTCCAACTCGCCGCTGAACGACTTCTCGGCAATCGCCGCCGACTCGTAGACATACCCGGACGTCAGGAACATCGCTTCGGCGGTCTCGTCGAACTCCGATCGCGACAGCCCGCCACGCACTCCGATGGTGGCCTTACTGACGCCGTCGGGCAACGCCTTGGGCGTGCGGGCCGAGCGGTCGGTCATTGCTGCTTCCAGGGCAATCCTGTTGCCCGCCAGCCGGTTTGACCGCGGTGGCCATTGGCGTCGAGCTGACCTTCGAAGCCGTCCAGCACGTTGTAGGCCGGCGTGATGCCAACCTGCGTCGCGGCCTTCGCGGCGCCGATGGAGCGTTGGCCCGAGCGACACAGGAAGATCACCGGCCGGTCGGCGTCGGCGTCCGGCCCGGGCGCTACCCGCTCCCGCAGTTCGTCGGCGAAGCTTTCGTTGTGCCTCCCGTCGGAGGTGTTCCACTCGATGAACACGACCTCGCGACCCAGGCTGGACAGGTCGGGCACGCCGACAAACCGCCATTCCGCGTCGGTGCGGACATCGACCAGCACGGCGTCGGGGTTGTCGCTGAGCAGCTTCCATGCCTCCAACGGCGTGATGTCTCCCGCGTAGCTCATTCGCGAGAGTCTCGCACAGTCAGGGCGGTCGCCGCCTGCCGGGCGCGGTCGCGTGCGGCGCCCACCTCGGGCGCCGTGGCCAGCGCCATCCCCAGCTTGCGGGCCGCGTCCGGCGACTGCGCACCCCGTCCGAACAGACGCACGTCGCTTTCCGGCACACGCAGGGCGCCGCCCAGGGCCCCGGCGGTCCGCGGGTGGCCGTCGGGGCCCCGCAGCACGGCGCAAGCCGCGCCCGGGGAAACCATCACGGTGTCCACCGGCAGGCCGAGGATGGCGCGGGCCTGCAGGTCGAAAACCGACAGCCGCTGACTGCACGCGGTCACCCAGGCGCTTCCGCGCGGGCGCGCGGTGACGTCGGCGAAGTACACCTCATCGCCGTTGATCATGAGCTCGATGCCGAAGAGGCCGCGCCCGCCGAGCGCCTTGACGATCCGGGCGGCGATCGAGCGGGCCGAGTCCGTCGCGGCCGGGGTCAGCTTCTGCGGCTGCCAGGACTCCGGCACATCGGCGTCCGCGCCACGATGACCGATGGGCGAGCAGAAATCGATCGCCGGACCGTTCGGGTCTTCGGTGCGCACCGCGAGCAGGGTGACGAGGAATTCAACCTCGACCACCGTTTCGGCCAGCACCCGGTCGGTCCCCGCCCGCTGCCACGCGGGGCCGACGTCGTCGGGACCCGCGACGATCGACTGGCCCCGCCCGGCTGTCGGCGTTATCGGCTTCACCAGCAACGGAAACCCGACGTGGGTGCCGACCGACTCGAGTTCGTCGACCGATCCGACGAACCAGAAGGGCGCGGTGGGCAACCCCAACTCGTCGGCGGCCAGCCGGCGCAGGCTCTCCCTGGCGGCGGTGAGCCGGACGGCGCGAGCGCTCGGCACCAGTTGCGGCCCCCCGGCCAACGCTGCCAGCGCATCCAGGGCATCCACTGCGACCGCGTCCGTGGCGGTCACCACGAAGTCCGGTCGCACCCGCCGAATGGCCTGCGACAGCTCGTTGCCGTCGGTCATCGGGAGGACCAGCGCCCGGTGGGCGACCCCGTGCGCGGGAGCGTCGGCGTACTCGTCGACGGCGATCACCGTCGCGCCGAGGCGCCGCAAGGCGATCGCCAGCTCCCGGCTGAGCTCGTCGGAACCCAGCAGCATCACCCGGGGCCCCACGTCGGTCCGCTGCTCGTCGCGGGGGGGCTCGTGCTGTCCTTCGGTCAGGCCGTCACTCACCGCTCAAGGATAGGTCCGTTCCGAAAGACCTCAGGGCTGGCCGGGAAGCAGCCGCACCATCAGGCCGTGGCCCTCGGCCAACACGGTGTCGCCAAGCCCGCCCGCGTCGAGGAGTTCCGCCGAGACGAACGCCTTGCGGCCCTCGGTGCCGGTGACGCGGCCACGCATCGACAACGGCGCGTCGATCGGGGTGACCCTGCGGTAGTCGACGTGCAGGAATGCCGTCCGGCTGATCGGTCGTCCGGCGGCGTGCGAAATCATGCCGAACATGTGGTCGAAGAGCAGCGGCAGCACCCCGCCATGCACGGCGTGATTGCCCCCGACGTGAAACCTGCTGAAATAGCCGGTCATCTCGACTCCGTCGGGCGCGTACCTCGTCAGGGTCCACGGCGGCAGCAGCAGGCTGCCCATGCCGGGCAGGTCGGGCGTCCGCCCCGCCGGCGCCTTGCCCTCGTCGGCCCGGAAGGGGTCAAGCAGATCGGCCAGCGCCGTGGCGCGCTCGGCCGCGTCGTCCCAGACCCCCTCACCGGGGTCGGCGGACACGGCGAGGTCCTGCAGCCGGCGCATGGCCGCCACGAAGCGGCCGAATCCCGGCCCGGGGCTAGCCGGTCCGTATTCGGGAAACCCGCCGTGATGCTGGTATTCGGGGTCGAGGTCTCCTGCGTCCGGCTCGGCCTCGGCTGGTGGGTGGGTCACGGGCGCGCCGCCAGGACATCGCGGCGCACGATCGTCTGGTCACGTCCCGGACCTACACCGATGCACGAAATATGCGCTCCGGCAAGCTCTTCCAGCCGTAGGACGTAATCACGCGCCTTGGCCGGCAGGTCGTCGAACTGCCGCGCCGTCGAGATGTCCTCCCACCACCCCGGCAGCTCCTCGTAGATCGGTTCGGCGCGCGCGAGATCGCTCTGGGTCATCGGCATGTCGTGGGTGCGCGCGCCGTCGATCCGATAGCCGACACACACCGGCACCGCTTCCAAGCTGGACAGGACGTCGAGCTTGGTCAGGAAGTAGTCGGTGATGCCGTTGACGCGGGTGGCGTAGCGGGCGATGACGGCGTCGAACCAGCCGCAGCGCCGCCGCCGCCCGGTGGTGACGCCGAACTCGCCGCCGGTCTTGGACAGGTATTCGCCGTTCTCGTCGAACAGTTCGGTGGGGAACGGGCCCGAACCGACGCGGGTGGTGTAGGCCTTGAGGATCCCGAGCACGGTGGTGATTCGGGTCGGGCCGATCCCCGACCCCGCGCACGCGCCGCCTGCGGTCGGATTGGACGACGTCACATAGGGATACGTGCCGTGGTCGACGTCGAGCAGGGTGCCCTGCGAGCCCTCCAGCAACAGCGTTTCCCCGGCCTCGAGCGCGGCGTTGAGCAGCCGCCGGGTGTCGGCGATGCGGTGCCGGAAACCCTCGGCTTGTTCCAGCAGGGCCTCGACCACCTGGTGCGGGTCCAGCGCCTTGCGGTTGTAGATCTTGACCAGGATCTGATTTTTGAGTTGCAGCGCGGCCGCGACCTTGTGGGCCAGCTGCTCTGGGGTGAGCACGTCGGCGACCCGGATCCCCATCCGGGCGACCTTGTCCTGGTAGCACGGGCCGATGCCGCGGCCCGTGGTGCCGATCTTCTTGCTGCCCATGTAGCGCTCGGTGACCTTGTCGATGGCCACGTGGTAGGGCAACAGCAGGTGCGCGTCGGCGGAGATCAGCAGCTTGGAGGTGTCGACGCCGCGGTCCTCGAGGCCTTTCAGCTCGTCGAGCAGCACACCGGGATCCACCACCACGCCGTTGCCGATGACGTTGGTGACCCCGGGCGTCAGCACCCCGGACGGGATCAGGTGCAGCGCGAAATGCTCGCCGCTCGGCAAGACGACGGTGTGCCCGGCATTGTTGCCACCCTGGTAGCGCACCACCCACTGCACGCGCCCGCCGAGCAGGTCAGTGGCCTTACCTTTGCCCTCGTCGCCCCACTGGGCGCCGATAAGGACGATTGCCGGCATGACGTGCTCCCACCTGACGTCGCGCTGTGAGCCTGCTTATTGTGGTCCAGCCGGTGACCTACCCTATCCCAGCAGATTGCGAGGAACGATGAATACCGGCGTGAACGTGGCCGATAACGCCGCCGGTGTGGCGGTGTTGATTTTCGGCGATCGTCGCGCGCCGCGGCAGCTGCGGGGCCTGACCGCGCAACGGGTAGGCAGCGACGCTGACTTGGACGTTGCGGACGCGGCGATCGGCACCTCTCGACGGCTGGTGGTCGTCGGCGCCGACGCCGACCTGGCCGCCACGCTGACCCGGCTGCTGCGCGCCGAGCGGCTCGACGTCGAGGTGGCCTACGTACCGCGCCGCCGCACCCGGGCGACGCGGGTCTACCGCCTGCCGGCCGGACGCGCTGCGGCGCGGCGGGCCCGGCGCGGGTCCGCCCGAAGGGTGACCCTGATCCGCGACGACACCGGGTCGGTGATCGTGGGCCGGGCCCGCTGGCTACCCCCCGACGAGCGGCAATTCCTGCACGGCGAGGCGGTGGTCGACGACACCGTGCTGTTCGACGGAGACGTCGCCGCGGTGTGCATCGAGCCGACGCTCGGCGTGCCGGGCCTGCGGGCCAGCACCGGCGGAAGCCGGCGCCGGTGGGTCGCCGGCCGGGCCGCCCAGCTGGGCA
>Ga0116219_10004496_pt1 | contig 10470 bp, 10 predicted proteins | sample Sb_taG_4_FD_91019 | JGI IMG/M metagenome (GOLD analysis project Ga0116219, IMG submission 91019) | Peat soil microbial communities from Weissenstadt, Germany - Sb_50d_6_BS metaG | ecosystem: Environmental > Terrestrial > Soil > Wetlands > Peat | place: Germany: Weissenstadt | collected 2010-09-21
ACAGCGGCCACCCCGCGGACGCGCCCTACGTGGAACAAGCCCGCTCGTGGTTCACCGCCATGTGGGACAACCTCAGCTACGAGTTCCCCGCATGACCGGTCCGATCCCAGCGGCCAGCGACCTCGACACTATCCTGGCCCGGACCCGTCACCTGCTCTTGGACTTCGACGGGCCGATCTGCTCGATCTTCGCGGGCCTGCCCGCGGCCACCGTCGCCGACCGGCTCCGCAAGCTCTTCGGGGACCACGCCCAGCTGCCCGGCGACATCGCGCGCACCCCCGACCCCCTCGAGGTATTCGCCTACGCGGCCACCGTCAGCGCAGACCTGGCCGCCCGCGTCGAGACCGAGATGACAGACCTGGAACTGGCCGCAGTAGCCACCGCAGCGCCCACTCCCTATGTCCACGAAGTGGTGACCGCCTGCCTGAACTCAGGCCGCACCGTTGCCGTGGTCAGCAACAACTCGGCCCGCGCCGTCCACTCCTACCTCACCCGGCACGGCCTGGACGACCGGATCAGCCTCGTGGTCGCGCGGACACACCATGACCCCGCTCTCCTCAAGCCCAGCCCGCACCTGATCACCCAGGCAGTCAGCGCCCTAGACGCCGAGCCGGGCGAATGCACCCTCGTCGGCGACTCCGTGACCGACATCCAGGGCGCCCGCCTCGCCAGCGTCCAGAGCATCGGCTACGCCAACGAACCCGGCAAACGCGAACACTTCACCGCAGCCGGGGCAGGCGCCATCATCAACAGCCTCGCAGACCTAGCGCTCAGGCTCCGCGCACGCGTAACCAATCCAGAACTGTGACACCTTTCTCTACAGCTTCAAGGGCGCACCTTCCGCGCGCCGGGCCTGACGGCCTGGACCGGCTATGCGAGCATGCGCGGTTAATCGGGGAGAGCAGAGCGGCCGGATGACCGGACGGAAGCGGCCAGGGTCGCCGGGGTCTCGCCGTTGCTGGGCGGCAGCTTCGCTCGCGTCCTTCGGACGCAGGCCCTACGGACGCGGCGGCTGCCGCGCACGGCTGCCCCGGCACCGGCCGCGGCCGGTCACCGCCGTGACGTCCCCGATGCCGCGCGGTGCGAGCTGGTCGCGGCCGTCAGCATCGCGCCAGGTGCGCCAATCGCCGTGCGAAAGTCACCGGGCCAGGGACGGAACGCCGCGCATTGTCCGGGTCGGCCCCTCCAGCCTCAACGGTGCTCCGCATCCGCGCTCCGCGCGGACGCGCACTACGGCGCGCCGTTGACCCCGGAGCCTCTGCCGACCCAGCGGGCCTGACGGCGAGGGCCAGGCCAAAGGCCAGGCCCTAAGCACGCGCGGCGAACCTCAGCATCTATCGGGAGGACGGGAAAGAAGTGAGGCAATGCCTTTAGTCGCACACATGCACAATTAGCGGAAACTTAAACTCTTTGGGCAGACATCCATCTGCCACGACCGTCACCACGAGCTTTGGTTCATACGAGCTGAGTACGATTTCATTGAAGCCTACGATTGGCAACGTCCGTGACCACTTCCCGTGGACGATATTTTCGGTGCCTCCATCCCACTGTATCGATTTCAGGCCGTTCTTCTCTCCCCATTGCCCTTCAGAGGTCCACTCCCGGGGGATGCCATTGTACAGCAATCCGTCGAAATGAATCCTAAGGCCTGGATTGCGCGCAGCGTACTTCGTTTTGTTCGTTAGTACGACAGTGAAGATCTGGCTTGAACTCCCCCTGTCGAGCACTGGCGGGAGGGTCCCTTTCCAAGAATCCGGAAAAGGTATGAGGTTTATATCGACCCAGGGCGGCGGAGGATCGTGGCGTGTAGCAGTAAAGGTCGGTGGCCTTGATCTGAACGGCAAGAAGTTAATTTCTGGCTCAAGTGAAGGAAGGCCACTGGTTTGCCAGTAAGCTACGAGAGCAAATATAGCAGCAATTATGGCTGCTATATAGGCTGATGCCGCCACGGCCGTGTTGATCCGCGTAATCTTGTCAGCGCTAACGGGAAGACCGAACTTAAGGTTCCATATCCAAACGCCAGCAATCGTCAGAACACTGAGGAGCACGATGATCGATCCGGCCAATGTGAACCAGAAGCGGAGACTGCGCATCTTCCAAACCTCCTCGGCTGGGTCCTTCACCTGGTCGCTTCCCTCAACATGCCACTCTCGTCACGCTGACTCTCACACGGTGAATGCAACTAGACGCGTTGGGCAACTTACCGCCTCCGGTAGGCGTTTGGTGAGCCTGCGGACCAGGGGGATCAGCCGATGATCTTGGTCTGCACTGGCCTGAATCTGGCCATACAACACCGCGCAAGACAGGTTAATGACGCGCATCAGTGAGTACCATCCCACCAGGTCACAGGGTATATACCCAGGTGGGCTACACGGCCGACACACTCTACGGATCAGAAGGTGCGCTGATGGTCTTACCGGTCGCTCGGGCAAGGCGCGCCAGTATGGAGTGCAGACAGCATCCCGCATACCGGGCAGGTCGGCTCCCTCTCCCGCCCGGACATATAGGGCAGGGGCGGTGGTGACTTATAGGTGCCAGGAGGCTGCGAAGGCCGCGTGTCGGCCGCAGGCGAGCGCCAAGCCTGCCGTAAGGCGAGGGCGGTAGATTCGCGGGGATATCGTCCGCGCCCTTGCGCCTATTGCAAGTGCCGCACAGGAGCTGGATGTTGCCGACAATGTTCGGTCCCCCCTTACTCCACGGGATCACATGATCGAAGTGCAGCTCCTTGTTTGAGCCGCACTGGCGGCACCGGCCGCCGTCCCTTACCGCAACCTCGATCTTGACGTCCTGTGGGATGGCGCGTGTGTTGCGCTCGCCAGATGGTGCGGGTTTGGGGGATGGCTGAACCTCAGGTTCATCCACCACTGGCGTGTGTCGTTGCACTTCGTGCTGATCCGGTCTCCTGAAGAGATGGAGAAGTGGGATCCGCCTCATCGTGCACTCCTTGCCGAGTTACCGGGACTTTGATGAAGATGGTGACCTCAAGATTAGGACGATTCGGCTTCCACTCGGCGTTTGAACTCATCCACGATTGCACGAAGCGCGCCAGGCATCCGCTCGTCGGCGACATCCACGCCCTGGCTTGGATTCGGGTTGAGGGGAATATCGTTTATGCCAACGATTCCGTTGTCATAGATCGTTAGCTTGACCGTAGTTTGCCAGCCCTTCTGCTGTGCCGTGCGGGTAATTTTAACCGAATCTCGGAGTCGGCCTTCATTGGCGAGCGGCATGATCGATTCCTTCCTTGATCGTCAACGACCGGGGAACTCAGCGCCTTACGATGACGCCGACTACATCAGCGCTGCAATCTTGACACTAAACGCCAGCTCCGTACAGCAGGAAGTACAACAACACGGCGCACGGTCGCTGGCATGCGCAATCACTGACAACCAAGTGCCAGATGCCAAGGTCGGCCGATCGTCGTGCACGCCCGGTAGGTCGCATCGAACGGGCAGGGTACAGGCCAACCCCCCATGACCAAAGGGTGCTGACGGTCGACTGAACAGCTAGGACCAGCATGCATGTGCGCAGACTGAGCGTGCCGGGCCAACAGGCCATCCGCGCACGCACAAACGACTGAGTGACCAAGTGAGTGACAATCGCCACCACCAACGGCGGACGCCAGCGAACATCCATGGACGGTCTGTCCCAGGCCAGGCGTGCTGCGGCGCTGGCAGTCCCGGCCAGTACTTGGCTTCGGGACGAAGAGGCCCTCGGTGGCCGAGCTGTTGCCGCTGTCTCATCGGGTGCACGCCGTCGGTTGCGTGGTTCACGCTGCCGAATTGAGCCTTACTGGATCAAGGGCGGTGCCGCGCCGCGTACCGCTGGCCCGGCGTCAGCGCCGGGCTCTGCCGTTGAGCGGCCCGCCCGGCGCACGCAGGGCCACACCGCTAGGGTGGCGTCCTTGAGAAGGCTCGCACAGCAACCCGTCAAGTGCAGCAGTCTTCGTCGCCCCGGCTATCCCACTGGCGGCCATCGCGTCAACGGGCGGTCCTGTCGGACCGTCAAAATGCGATCGGCGGTGCCGCCCAATGACTCGGTTACCACTCCAAAGGAATCGGCCGCACGGCCAGACGCACATTCCCCAGTCCGTCTGCTTGATTTGAGAGTCTTCAGACGCCGATAACTTCCGTGGCTTCGTGCCTCGCTAGTGAGTTGTGACGCTGTCAAGGTTGCGACGCAGGGTGCGCACGGTGGGGTTGTCGGGGCCGAGCGCTGCCTCGCCGATGGCCAGAGCCCGCTCATATTGTTCCCGGGCTCCGGGCAGATCCCCCAGGTCCCGGAGCACCCCGCCGAGGTTGTTAAGCCTGATACCCACGTCGGGGTGGTCGGGGCCGAGCGCTGCCTCGCTGATGGCCACGGCCCGCTCATATTGTTCCCGGGCTCCGGGCAAATCCCCTAGGTCCTGAAGCGCCCCGCCGAGGTTGCTGCGACGGATACCCACGGTGGGGTGGTCGGGGCCGAGCGCTGCCTCGCTGATGGCCAAGGCCCGCTCATATTGTTCCCGGGCTCCGGGCAGATCCCCCAGCTCCTGAAGCACTCTGGCGAGGTTGCTGCGCCCGATGCCCACGTAGGGGTGGTCGGGGCCGAGCGCTGCTTCGCCGATGGCCAGGGCCCGCTCCAATTGTTCCCGGGCTCCGGGCAGATCCCCCAGCTCCTGGAGCACGCCGCCGAGGTTGTTACGGCACCCCGCCACGTCGGAGTGATCAGGGCCGAGGGCGCCCTCGCTGATGGCCAAGGCTCGCTCATATTGTTCCCGGGCTCCGGGCAGATCCCCTAGGTCCCGGAGCACGTTGCCGAGATTACTTCGCAACGTCGCCACGCCGGAGTCATCAGGGCCGAGCGCGGCCTCGCCGATGGCCAGAGCCCGCTCAGATTGCTCCCGGGCTCCGGACAGATCCCCCAGTGCGCGAAGGACACGACCGAGCGCGTCGCGACGCCACGCAACCGCCGGGTCATTAGGCCCAAACGCAGCTTCCGCAGTCGTTATCCCTCGCTCGGCGAGCGGTTTAGCCTGCCGGTATTGTCCGCGTTCCCGCAGGTACGCCGAGGCCCGATCCAATAGCCAGCTAACTGCCTCACCGGCGATTCCCAGCCGCTCAGCATGCCCGGCGACAGCTATCAGGTGAGGAAGCAGCAGTTCGCACTCCGGCCACGAACTCACCTCCCAGCTATCGTTAGGGAAGGCCGCCCGCAACAAGGCAACCGCGGCCTCAGCCCAGGCCCGTTCTCCCGCCTCGCCCAGCCGAGCCTGGATAACGGCCTGCACCAGCCGGTGAAGCCCCACGACGGCGGGGCTGACAGCCGCCAGTGAGTAACGGCCGATGGCCGCAAGGGCCCGGTTATAGGCCAGGCGGTCGCGGGCCATGGCGGCGAGGTCCTCGGGAAGCACGTCCGGATGTCGGGTTGGCAAGTCGCGCGGAACCTCCGCTGCGAGGAACGCGCACAGGCTCAGCAGCGCTTCGGCCGCTGGCGCCTGGGCGTGAACCCGGTCGAGTGACACCGACCACACCGTGGCTACCCGCCGGCGGTCACTGTCCGGGTCACCGGCGCCGGCCGGGTCATCGAGCCCGAACAACTCGCGGGAACGATCGCGGATCAGCTCCAAGTAGTCATCGAGATTTTCCCGGGTCTCCTCCAGGTAGGCCGCGGCCTCCTCCAGCGCGAGCGGCAGATCTCCCACCAGCTCAGCCAGCGCGGCCAGCCCGTGGTCGTCTTGGGTGCCGGTCCGGCGGCGCAAGAACTCGATGGACTCGGCGCGGGCCAGGACATCGAGTTCTAGCGGGGACGCCTGGGCCCCCCACGCCGACCACCGGGAGGTCACCAGCACATGCCCCCGGCCTCCCGGGGGCAGCAACCCGCTCAGCTGCGCCGGGCTTTCGGCATTGTCATAAACCAGCAGCCACCGAGCCTGGTCGCGGAGCAGCTCAAAGAGGCCAGCTGCCATTTCGTCCTGGTTCGCGGCCGTCGGTATTCCCAGCCGGCCGGCAAGTTCAGCAAGCGCTGCCACGGCCGAGGTCGGCTCAGCGGAAATCCACCAGATCACGTCATAGTCGCTGGCAAACCGGTGAGCGTACTCCAGTACGAGCTGCGTCTTGCCCACGCCGCCCAGCCCGTGCACCGCGGCGGTGGGCAGTATGACTGCCGTCAGCCCGGCATGAAGATTGTCATGCAGTGTCAGCAATTGCCCGTCACGGCCGGAGAAGTTCAGATTCCGGGAGGGCAGATTAGTCATTTTCGGGCCAAGCCCGGGAAACCGCGCCGTCTCACCACCCTCCGGGGATGGCCCGGCGCCCTCACCACCAGGGAACGCAGCCGACCTCGGCCGCGGCCGCCCGGGATCCGCGGCCGCGAGCAGCCGGTTCCGGGCGACCACCTCATCCGCGCCAACCAGATCCACATACACGCGGCTGGCGAGCAGGCCCGGCGGCTCACAGGGCTGCACCCGCACCGGCACTAGCAGCCCGAGCTCACCGGTCGGGTCCTTGACGAAAGCCGAGCGCCACTCCGCCTCGCTGAAGTCCGAACCGAAGTACGCCGGGGACAAAACAGCGATCGTACGCTGAGCCGAAGTCGTCGCCTCTTGCATCTTGTGCATGAAATCGGTGCCCGGCCGGAAATCCCACGCCTGCAGCACCGTGGTGTAGCCGGCCCGTTCCAGCTCAACGGCGATCCATTCCGCCCACGGGCGATTTGCCCCCGTATAGCTGATAAAGAAGTCCCGGACCGCGCGGTCGGCCGCCGTCACCCATCTCACCCCCCACCCGAAGGTGTCCTGTATAGCACCTCCCCGGTCAAGGATGACACAGCCCCCGGCCGCGCGGAACGGCCACGCGCTGGCTCGATGTCACGGTCTCTCGCGGGCACCATCGGTCACACGCACTCGACGCTCAGGACCAGCATTGACCGAGGAGACCGGCGACTGATCTGACGATGACCACCTGTCGTGTCCCGGATGGCCGCAGAAGCTGCAAAGCCCCCCACCAGACTGCCGCGAGATTCTGATACGCCTACGATACGGCATCAAGGGCCGATGTGACGGCAGGGCAATGAGCACAGGTGAAAGTGCCTGGTTAACGGACACGCGAATCAGCCCTTGACACCTTCCCCCCGGCGAATAGCCCGGCAGCAGTCAGTCCGATGGGAGGGAAGGGCGGCGCACAAGGACCACAGCCGGGGCGGAAGGTGCCCGGCGCGGACACGTCCCGCCTATGGGAGCCACGCTGGGAGCCACACGGACGAACGACTTTGCGGTTTCCCGGACTCACATGAACGACGGGCAGGCGAGCGCCCGAGGTCACGGACTGATCTGAACGATCCCGCACGGCTGCACAGGAATCTACGGATTAGAAGGCCACCTAGAAGCTACTGTGCGGCGATACGGATGGCGTCGATCACTATACGTAGTCCTTCCCAGTCTTGCCCCTGGACAGAGGTGGGATCCTCTAGCGCCATGGCATACTTTGACCGGAAAGACGCGTGGATTGAATCTTTCTCTATTACTTCTCCTTGATATCTGGACATGCCGGGTATAAATGATCGCCATTGTACCGGGCGAAGTGTGCCATCTTCCCGGGTTAGAACGTCTTTCCCAAGGTATAGCTCAATGCTGCCAGCCGAGCCATTAACATCTGCCAACGAAAGTGAGCCTTGTGGAGAACCGACCATAGGTGGGCCAAGCGTTGGGTAACTAGAAGCCAGATCGGAAGATGGGTAGCGAATTACTCGAATATGGCGGGGGAGCTTTTCGGTTTCGAGGATTCTCAATCCATCCGCTGCCGCGGTGTCGTTGTCGAATACTGCCACGACCCGGTTAACGACTCCGGCGGCCGTGAATGCACGGACCATGCGGACCAAGGCGCCGACTCCACCCTCCGGTCTGTAGTCGTAATCGAGAAACCGTATCAGATCGGTTAGGTGAGGGTAAAGAATCCTGAGGCCAGCTGTAAGGAACTCCGCATCTGTCCGTCCTTCTGTCAGCACGACGACAGGGCCATTAACCGCAGCTGATCTTCTCGTGCTCGCTGCTGAATCAGAGGCCATCGATAGCAATCGATCTCCCTGACGCTCGGATCGTTCCAGCTCGGTAAGGTCGAGCGTCACCTCGGCATCCGGAAATGCCATCAGGACAGCTCGCAGTACGTGACGTTCTGCCCAGTAATCTTCGTAGCGTAGTTGGGTCAGAAACCAATACCGGCTACCCGGCTCCGGAGAAAGATCGTAGGAGGGACCTTCTGGCGCAGCTGCAAGCAATACCAGCCATCTATTGGAATCAAGCGAATTACGGAGAGCCATGCCGTACTCAAGGCGAGCACGTTCCTCGCTATTCATGCTGGCCAAGATGACTCGGGAATTATCCGCTAGCACAGCATCGAGCAGTTCCCTCTCGGACTCGTCCAGGTACCCGCCGTGCCTGCGATCATTCAACTGCTCGTCCAGGAAGGCGAGAGCAACCGTTGCCGTTACCCCCATTAGATCGAGACGATCCGCTATGGAAGAGGCGGCAGCCCGATACACCACTATGTCCATTACATAGTCGTCATCCAGGCTGTAACCCTTTTCGGCTGTAAAATATTCGCTTGCCCGCCCACGCCTGATATCCAACATGTCATCGCGAAAAAGTGTCATCAGCTCGTCGCCAACGCCGTTCTGAAGCTGACTAACGAGCAGCGATCCGACTCGCAGTTCCGCGTAACTACTCACCCACTCCACCCTCTGATTCGATCTGCTCTCTTGTTAGCACACGCGAAATGCATCTCTCGCCTTGCCCGTTGGCGAGTATTTCAATACTAGTGACATTTTCAGGTCCTACGTCACGCAATAGCTCAATTAGCACATCCACGTCTATGAAGTACAAAGCTACCAGGCTGGTGCGCGATTCTCACACCACGCGCACAGTCTGGTCACGCCCGGCCACCCGCCCACCTGATCGCGGCTGACAGCAACGGTGACAGCAACCGTAACGACCAACGGCTGACGGCAGAGACCGGCGACAGCGCATAACGCTCGCGCGATCCGGGCCAACTTGGGATATGTCCGGTCTAGCGGACGGTCGTGCGGCGGCGCCACTCCACCGAGCACTTGGCCTACGCATTACGAGCGTGCCCCCGAGATGCCCCCGAACCGCCGTCAACAGCCAACGACCACCACCAGCAGCAACCTGCGAACATGAAGCTAGCGCAGGCTTTGAACTCGCGAGCAACGCATGGGGACACTCTCGTAATGCGTAGGTCAGCGGTATGCCGGTGGAAGTGTGGGTGTCCTCCCCCGAACCCGCCGTAGGAGTATCTATGACTCCCGGAACCTGTCAAGGCCGTCTGTGGCCATAGGGCAACCGCTTCGGTGAAGGTGCATGGTTCATGTACACGCGAAGACGGCCTTGACAGAACCCGTCCGTCACCAGGTTCGGCAGCTATCGGGTTCGGGGGAGGGGCCTGGGCAGGGCAGGGCGCAGTCACCTCGCCGGGGGAAGGTCCGCTGGTGGCGACGAGGACCAGGGCGCTGAGGTGCCAGCCGCCGTGCGCGTCCGTTCCGCCGACCGTGATTGACAGCAACGGTGACAGCAACAGCAACGACCAACGGCAAGCATCAGCGACCGGTGACAGCACGAGACGCACGTACATCTTGTGACGACTTGGATTATGTCCGGCCTGAAAAGCGGACAGTCGTTCGACGGCGCCGCCCCACCGAGAACCTGGCCTACGCACTTCGGGCGAATGCCCCGAGATGAGCTGGCCGAACCGGCACCGACACGGCCGAGGAACCGGCTGCCGTCAACGTGTATCAAAGGGTCAGATGTCGGCCTCTGTATAGCAGCCTGTGCGTCATGACCTGATGTAGGAGTGGGTGGGGATGAGCCAGCGACCCTTCTGGCGATGGCTGCTTCGTGATAAGGAGTGGGCGTGGATGAGTCGGCGGCCCCTATGGCAATACCTGCTCTTTCATTGGGCACGCGCGGTACTTGGAGGACTGACAGGACTCGCCGTCGTCGCAGCGCTACTGCGTAGCTTCAGCCCTTTCAGCTTCGTCGTGTGGTACATCGTGGGCGCCACCTTGGGGACCGTCTTCATCTCGCCCCGTCGGTGGCGGCGCGGCCAGGCGCAAGTGCATCCCGCAAGCATTGACACCCAGAACTGACGCGGAATAGGTCACTGGTTCCGGCGATCCCAGTGAGACCCTCTCACAGCTTTCTCACGGACTGACTGGACGATACCGGACAATGGCGTCTATGCCGGACTGCGGGCAGGACGCTAACCTGCCTATACGGATTCCGGCGCACCGACCGGACATGCTCCATTGATCTACGGATCAGAAGGTTGGGGGTTCGAGTCCCTCCGAGCGCGCCCAGGGGTCACCGACAGAACTGCCGGTCTCATACCGACAGAACTCTGGCGGTGACGTGATTTTTAGTATGGCGCCGGGCTCTGACAACGGCGCTGGCTGCTGTGGCCCGGCCGGGGAGCGTCGGCG
>Ga0116219_10004501_pt1 | contig 10462 bp, 9 predicted proteins | sample Sb_taG_4_FD_91019 | JGI IMG/M metagenome (GOLD analysis project Ga0116219, IMG submission 91019) | Peat soil microbial communities from Weissenstadt, Germany - Sb_50d_6_BS metaG | ecosystem: Environmental > Terrestrial > Soil > Wetlands > Peat | place: Germany: Weissenstadt | collected 2010-09-21
ACGCGCCAACCGTCTCCCACCGTCTCGAAGACCGGGACCCGGCGGGCTCCGAGGCAGGTGGCGCCGGCGAACGTCGAGGTGCCGTTGCCGGCCAGGGCGTCCACCCGCACGGTCCGGCAGGACCCGGCCGAGGCCTGCTCGAGGGCGGCGGTGGTGACCACCGTGCCGGCCGTCTCGGCCACCCGCGTCACACGGGTCCCCGAGGCGGTCACGGCCCACTGCGACGCCCCACCGGGTGCCGGCCCGAGGGCATCGGGAACCGGGTCGATGGCAGCTGGGAGGACCGCCGGGCTCCAGTCGGCTCCGTCGTCGCTCGACCAGGCGAGCGGAGTGAACCGGAGGTCCTGGCTGGGGACGAACGCGACCGTCACCGACGTCCCCCGGCCCGTGAGCACCAGGCCGCCGTTGTCGGCGACCCCCGGCGGGGTGACGAGGGACCAACGGGCCCCCCCGGCGGGTCGGTAGAAGAGTTGCCAGAACGTGTTGGCGACCTGCCCGAGGTCGCCCATCGGGAGAACCGCCCAGGTGCCCGTGGCCGTCGACATCGTCGTGGACAGCGGAGCCGACGTCGAGAGCGCGACCGCGGCCGAGGGCGTCGGTTCGCCGACCAGCCCGAGGGTCGCGACGACGAGGACCGCGACGGAGGCACACGTCCGCGGCGCCGGGGGGTGGACGGGTCGGCGCCGGCGCCAGTGGCATTCGGTGGCGCTGCGCCTCACCGAGGCACGATGGAGCGGATTTGCTGCGAGAGCAGCGTCGTGAACGACTGGTGGCCGACGCTGCCTGCGGGCGCATTGCTGTCGAGGACCACGCGCTCGATTCCCGCCGGGTCGATCACGTAGGTCACCTCGCCGTGAGCCACCATTGCTCCCGCCGGTTCGGTCGCGACCTGGATCCCGTAGTCGTCCCAGACCTGACGGAGGGCGTCGAGGGAGCCGGTGAGATACAGCCAGTTGGGCACCTTCACCAGCCCCTCTTCTTGATCGAACGCGTCGACCGTCGAGACGGAGTTGTACAGCGGATTGGCCACCACCGCCACGAACTCCACCCTGCGCCCGGTGGCCCCGAGCATCTGGTCGGCGATCCGGAACTCCTGAGCGATGAGTGGGCAGTCGGTCGTGCACACCGGGTCCAAGAAGGTCAGGGCGACCACCTTCCCGCGCAGACTGGAGAGCGTGACCATCTGCCCGTGCTGGTCGACCAGTGAGAATCCGGGTGCATGCAGATCGAGGTAGGAGGGGGTTCCATCGGTTGCCTCGGCCACGATGGGATCGGCCCCCGCCCGCAGTGCGGTCACCGCCATCGGGAGGGCGCCGACCATCACCACCGCAATCGCCAGCACCCCGAGTCCGATGCGGGTCAGGGATCGGGTCGTGACCACGGCCCACCAGGGCTCGGGTCGTCCGTCGAAGGTCGGCGCCTCGGCCCCCTGCACCGCCTCGGCAGGGACCCGAACCCAGGCCAGATACCCGCTCACCACCACGAGGAGTGTGGGCAGCATGGAATTCGGGTCGGTGCCGGTTCCTCCGAACACCCCGAGGTCCTGGACGACGAGCCAGGTCGCCAAGGACAGCGTCCCGAGGGCGAGGACCCCACCCAAGACGAACGGCCGGCGGCCACTGACGAGCGCGGCCCCCGACCCGGCGAGCACGATCACGACGACCAGGTTGACGAGGAAGCCCTGGCTCGCCTCGAAGCGTCCGAACGCGGCAACGGCGGACGAGATTGACGTGGGCTGCGGGGTGGTGGCCATCTGACCGGCCATCTGGGCCAGCGGGCCGAGGGCGTGGCCGGCGAGGTGGCCCTGCCAGAAGCCCCGACCCGGCCAGGCCTGGAGCACCGCCATGCCGATGAAACAAATCCCCGAGCCGAACAGGAGCCGTCGACCGAGACGCGGTGTGGCCCAAAGCCGCTCGGGCAACGCCAGGAGCAGGCCCGCAACGATGTACAGCACGGCCGCCCCGGGGAGCCCGAAGAGCCAGCTCGGGCCAGGGGAGAACAGCCCCCCGAATGCCTCCCCGAACACCCAGACGACCAGTCCCCAGGCCGCCGAGGCCAGGCCGGCCGCCTGGGTCCAGCGGCCCCGGGGAGCGACGAGCAACATGATCCCGAGCCCAATCTGGATCCACACCACGGAGGTGGCGGCCGGGATCGGGTGACGTTGCCAGATGCTGACGCCGATCGCGCTCAGGCGGGCGACCCACCCCGGGGTCCCAGCGCCCGCGGGCTGGAGGACGTTCGCCGGCAGGCCCAGGGGCATGTCCGCCTGGAGCTGCAGGATCCCGTCGACCAGCCAGAGCAGGCCGAAGGCGACCCGGAGCACACGATGACCGGCGGCCTCGACGGCCGAGCCCGCAGACGGGCCGGACACGACGGCCGACTCTCCCGCCCGCACGGAGCGTCGGTACTGCACCGTTCGCATGACGTTCCAGGCGACCGCGATGAGAACCCCGACGAACAGGATGGCCAGGAACTGCTCGAGGAGTGCGTGGTGGAACGCCGAAACGATGATGGGGTTGTCGTCCCGGGGGGCGTGACCCATGCCGGTCATCGGTCAAGCCTCCCCTGCGTGGCCTCTGCTCGGACGCTGTCGGGCGGTCAGCGACCGGGCCGGCTGCGAGGTGTTCAGGATACCGAGGGCTCGCGGGCGGTGATCGGCGCACTGCGGACTCGGCCCGATCGCCTCCGGGCGTGGCACCGGCCACGTCGGCAACCCTGGACCCTGGCAGCTTCAGCGGCGGCCGCCGGGCATTGTGTGGGACGGTTCGCCGACGCCGAGACCCGGCCTGTCGCACGCGAGGCCCAGTCGGGACGGCTGGAGAATGCTGGGACCAGATGAGCAGGAACTGGCGGGTGGTCCCGATCGATCATCGTGAACCCGTGGCTCCCCCGGAGGAGGTTCCGATCTGCACTGAGATCTCGGACTGCTCAGTGTGCCGGTTCGGCCGCTGCCGAGTCCCACGCGGCCAGGTCGACCGACGCCGTCGAGTTGGAGAACCAGATGACTTTCGTGATGTCAGTCCCGATCGCCTTCATGACGTACACGTCGAGCAGCTGGTTGTCCTTGTTGGCGTCGATGCGACCGGCGCGCGACGAGAGAAAGAGGAGGTGGCTGCCGTCGGGCGACCACGTCGGGAGCAGGTCGCTGCGCCCGCTCACGAGCCGGGTCAGAGCCGTTGCCGCTCCGCCACCCACGCCGACCGCCTCGAGATGGCTCGTGATCGCATCTGTAGTGATGCTGAACGCGATCGTTTGGCCGTTCGGCGAGGCGCTCAGGCCGGAGATGAAGTGGGAGCTCGAGGCGATCTGCCGGGTGCCCACGACACCGAGGTGGCCGCCGAGGTTGGCCACCCACATCGTGCTCTTCTTGTAGGTGGTGGACGAGTAGGTCTTCGACATGACGTAGACGAGGGCCCCGTTCGGGGTGATGGCCGGGCTCCCGGCGTCTGCGTACGGCGTGATCCGGGTGGCATGCCCGCCCGCCGCCGGCACCCGCCACAGGGCGCTCTCGGCGTGTGAGGTGGTGGACTGCGGCGGCTCGTTCGATCCCACGATGAGGTTCGTGCCATCGGCCGACCAGGCGAGGCCCGTGATGAAGCCGGCCTTCGTGCCCAGTTTGAACGGGGAGGTCACCCGCCCCGTCGACAGGTTCATGACGTCGATCGCCGCCGCCGCCTTGGTACCCCGGAAATAGGCGATGCGGCTGCCATCGGGCGAGAAGCACACGAGGCCGATCGTGTTGTCGGTGACGCTGAACAGCGCCTTGCGGTCCAAGCCGGTCAGGGTCGAGAGCACGAGCGTCTGCGTCGCCCCGGCCTCGTAGCTGTGGGGGTTGGCGAGATACACGACGGTGCCCGCCAGAGCGGCGATGGCGGGCGCGTGCGAGAACGCCGGGGTTGCCCCGCCGGCCGCGCCGGCGAGGGAACCCGAGACGGGTGCCACGCCGAGGCCGACTCCTCCCGCGAGGACGGCGAGGGCGCGCTTTACCGGCCGGTTGCGTCGAGCGGTCACCGGGAGGGCGCGCGCTCGGGGATGAAGCGCAGGCCCGCGCCGGGCTCGGTGATGAGGCAGCGGGGATGGGAGGGTTCGGGCTGGAGTTTGCGGCGGGCGGCGACTATGAACACCCGAAGGTAGTTGGACTCGATGTCCAGCAGCCCTGCACCTCTCGGCGCGCCGGCTCGCCGAGGAGGTGCCACCCCCCTGCAAAGGATGTCGAGGAGCGGATGCCGTGTGCGATGGCGCCAGGCGAGTGTCCCGCCTTGGACCGCTGGGAGCGGTGACGGGCTGAGCGTCCTACCCACCGCTGTCGGGCGCCGCTGGCCCTGCGAGCTTCCCCTGGAGGCGGCGCTGCGCCCAGCGGGTCACGACCCGTTCCTCGCGCTCGAGCTCCTCGAGGCGTAGCTCGAGCCGCCGCAATGCGTCTTCGAGCCGCGGCACCCGCCGACGCTCGATCGCGCGGTGGCGTCTCTCGGTGGCATGCAATTCCTCGTCGAGCATCGCGAAGGATTTGTCGACCACGGCGTAGGCGACCCCCGCTTCGAGGGCCTGCCGGTAAGCGGCCGCAGCGGGAGCGACCGCTGCGTCGGCTGCTGCAGCGTCGGCCGGTTCGAGCTCGGGCAGCTCGCAGCGCGGGTCGTCGGGGTGACGAACCCCCATCGTGTTGCGCCAAGTCACCTCGACTCCGGCTCGACCGGCGACGGCTGCAGCGCTCATCGCCACGTGAACCGAGCCGCTCAGAAGAGCGGCGCGAAGTCCCCATGTCTGTGCTTCCGAGCACGAGGTCACCCAGCGCCGATTGGACTCCTCGCGCAGCTCGGCCAGCCGACTCTGCTCCCTTCGCAATAGCTGTCGCTTGCGATCGAGGAGCTCCATGCTGCGTTGCGCCGCTCCCAAGCGACCACGAAGCCATAGACGGCCGGCGCGCCCCGGGGGCACCTGATCAGGCACGTACCTCTCCTCCATCGCCACCTGGGGAGGGCTCGCCTCGGGCCTCGGCCTCCCTTCCGTAGTAGGCGTCGATATCGGCGGCGGAGACCATCGTGAGCTCTCGCCGAGGAAGCTCAGATGCCACTCGCCACGCACGGTCGAGGGTGTCCTCCAAGGAGCGCTCTTCGTCGACCCGCTGGTCCACGAGACGCGAGTTGAAAGCATCGGCAAAGGCGAGGTAGCTCCGGTCGGTCTCCGTGAGCGCCCCTGTGCCGATCAGCTCGGCGAGGTCACGGACCTGGCGAGCACGGGCCAGGGCCGCCACGAGTTGGGCCGCGACTGCGGGGTGGTCGGCCCTAGTGCGGCCCTCTCCGGTCCCCATTCTCATGAGGCGCGACAGAGACCCGAGGACGTCCACCGGCGGGTAGATGCCTTCGCCGTGCACCTCGGGCGAAAGGACGATCTGGCCTTCGGTGATGTAGCCGGTGAGGTCGGGAACCGGGTGGGTGATGTCCCCCGCCGGCATGGTGAGCACCGGGACCTGGGTCACCGAACCGGGTTTGCCCCGGATGCGCCCACAGCGCTCGTAGAGCGACGCGAGGTCGCTGTAGAGGTACCCAGGATATGCGCGTCTTCCGGGGATCTCCCCGCGAGCGGCGGAGACCTCGCGCACTGCCTCGCAATACGAGGTCATGTCCGCCATCACCACGAGCACGTGCTGACCCAAGTCGAACGCGAGGTGTTCGGCGACGGTGAGTGCCACTCGTGGAGCGAGGACCCGCTGAACGACTGGGTCGTCGGCGGTGTCCAAGAAGAGGGCAAGGTCCCCGCCGGTACTGCGGGTCTCGAGCACGTCGCGTATCGCGGCGGCGTCGGCGTGGGTGAGCCCCATAGCGACGCAGACGACCTTCAAATGCTCTCCTGCGACGTTCGCCTGTGCGGCGATCTGAGAAGCCAGCTCGAAGTGCGGGAGCCCCGCGGAGGAGAACACCGGCAGCTTCTGGCCGCGCACGAGCGTGGTGAGCGCGTCTATCACGGAGATCCCGGTCAGGATGGGATCGCGTGGAACGTCGCGCACCGTTGGGTTGAGAGGTGAGCCCGCCACCGGGCGGGTGACGGACCCGAGCATCGGTGGTCCGCCGTCGAGCGGTTCTCCCATTCCGTCCCACACCCGACCCAGCCATCCCTCGCCCACGGGGATTTCGAGGGGCCGTCCCTCGAACGCGACCGACACGGAAGCTGGGTCTATGCCCGACGTGCCCTGAAGGACCTGGACCACGGCGACGTCGCGATGGACCTCGAGCACGAGCGCTCGACGCACTTCACCCGAAGGCAAGCGCACACTTGCGAGCTCATCCCATCCGACTCCCTCGACCCCTCCCACCACGAGGAGGGGGCCTTCGGCTTCGAGCGCGCCGCTGTACTCGATTGGAATTTGGGGCAGGCCCCGCACCGGGACGGTCATGACGCTGTCTCCAGCCGTTCGAGCATCGCCAGAGTCTCGTCGCGTCGTTGCCTCACGCTGGCGGCGTCGTCGGGACCGGCCTCGTCGCGCACTCGAGTAACCCCCGACAGGTCACTCTCCTCGATGAGCGACGCTGCAAGGCCTTGCTCGACGAGAGACAGACAGCGGTCATAGACAGTGAGGACCATGTCCAACAGCGCGATCTGCTTCTCGGGAGAACAGGTGGCGTCGTTGGGGCTGAGCGCGCTCTGCTGGAGGACCGCCTCACGAAGGAGCCTGCCAGCGAGCAGCACCATGCGCTCGCGTGCGGGCAATGCAGAAAGCCCCACGAGCTCGACCACCGACTCGAGCCTGTCGGCTTCTGCGAGGATAGCGATTGCGCGGGCTCGGTCGGAAGCCCAACCTGGCCGACCTGCTGAAGCGTGCCATGCACCAACAGCCTCGGCATCGCGCGAGAAAGATCGTCGCCACGTGACGGCTGGGTAGTGGCGGGCATAGGCCAGTTCGCGGTCCAAGGACCAGAGGCAGCGCACGAAGCGCTCGGTATGAGCCGTGACGGGCTCGGTCATGTCACCACCGGGTGGGGAGACGGCACCAATAGTTGTCACGGAACCCTGCTTGCCACCGAGGGTATCTACCAGCCCGGAGCGTTCGTAGAACGCGGCTAGCGCCGAGGCGAGGCCAGCCGGATAGCCCTCCTCGGCGGGCAGCTCGCCGCTTCGCGAGGAGAACTCGCGAAGCGCCTCCGCCCAGCGCGAGGTGGAGTCCGCCAGCAACACTGCGTCGTATCCCATGTCCCGATAGAACTCGGCCACGGTCATGCCGGTATAGATGCTCGCCTCGCGCGCCATCACAGGCATGTTGGAGGTGTTGGCGATCACGACGGTGCGCTCGAGGAGGCCGCGACCGGTCTTCGGGTCCTCTAGCTGGGCGAGCTCGCCGAGTGCGTCAGCGAGCTCGTTGCCCCTCTCGCCACAACCTACGAAGACGATCACGTCCGCCTCACACCACTTCACTATCTGCTGCAGCAGAACGGTTTTGCCGGTTCCGAACCCACCAGGTACCGCGGCGGTTGCACCCTTGGTGATAGGGAACAGCAGGTCGACCACCCGCTGGCCTGTCATGAGCGGTGCTGAGAGCTCGCGGCGCGCGCTCATCGGACGCGGGGTTCGGACCGGCCACATCTCGCTCACCGACAGCTTTCGACCGCCGACGATTGCGATCGTCTCGGCCTCGGTGACCTCGCCATCCGCAGCGACCCACTCGAGGTTCCCGGATACCCCAGGGGGGACGAGCACCCGGTGCTCTACTCCCGAGGACGTGGGGACGGTCCCGAGCACCGTTCCGGGAGTCATTTCCGTTTCCGGCGAAACCCCAGCCGCGAACCTCCAGCGCGTGGTGGAGTCCTGCTCGAGCGACCCCGGCGTGAGCCAAGCGGGACGTCCGGACAGAGGACGGAGCAAGCCGTCGAATACCCCGCCGAGCAGGCCAGGACCGAGGCGGGCCGAGAGCGGACGGCCCTTCCCGGCCGCCGGCTCCCCCACTTTGAGTCCTCCCGTGTACTCGTAAACCTGAGCGGTGACGAGTCCGCGGCGCACCGAGACGACCTCGGCCGCCAGCGCGGCGTGGCCGATCTCCACCACGTCTTCCACCGCCACGTCGTCGAGCCCCTCCACCTGGACGAGCGGTCCGTTGACGCGTACGACCCGGCCCGAACAGCTTTGCCGTGTGGTGCTGCGCATTCCTCCGGGCGCACGGCTCATGCCCACAGACCCTCAACCTCGTCGGTCATCGACAACAGGACGTGGTCGACCAGGGATGCCGGCCCGATTGTCGCCCTACGGTTACCAAACTGGGCCTCAACCACCAGGGGATCTGCCCCTGCCATGTGCACCGGTGCGTCGTCGCCAAGCCGCTCGCCCACGAGCGCTGAAAGTCGATCGACGAGTCGCCGCCCCTCTTCGGTGGCGCCACGGCTCCTGAGGGCCTCGATGGCATCATGACGAAGCATCTGGTAGGCGCGCCGCCGAGCCCCGAGGACCGTCTCATGCGCCTCGCGGCGTGCCGCAGCCAGCTGCAGAGAGCTGAGCCACGCGGCCGCGGCCGCGCCTTCGGCTTTCGCCTGCACCAATATACGTTCGGCCTGCGCATGCGCCCTCGCCGTCTCGGTCCGAATGTCCTCTGTCGCGCTCGCGCGCACTTTTCCCGCGCGCTGACGCGCCGCTTCGATGAGCGCTTCGGAGACCGGCTCAAGCGCCGTTGCCATCTCTTCGCTCCGGGTGACAGACCTCGCTGAGTCCGAGCGCTTGAAGCGAGTCGTCCTGTTCGAACGTCCCTCGGTCATGGTGGCATCACCACGCTCAACAGGCCCTCCCGAAGCGCGATCCCTGTGGCGAGGGCTTCCGCGGCCTTTGAGGTGAGCACCACCACAGTCACATCTTCGGACAACGACTCCCACGTGCGACGCACCGCATCGGGGTCATCGGCGACGAGTACCGTGGCCCCTCCGAGCGCGAAGCCCTCGATTCGTACGGCCTCGCCGAGCACGACGATCTGGCCCATCAGAAAACCTCCGCCCACCATGACGAAGACGGCAACTACTACACCTTGCCAATCAGGATGATTGCGATGACGAGGCCGTATATCGCTATGCCTTCGGCTAGCCCGACGATGACCATGGCACGGCCGAACATCTCGGGTCGCTCGCTCATCGCCGCCAGAGCAGCCGATCCCGTGTATGCCACTCCGATACCCGACCCGATCGACGCGCCAGCCACTGCGATCCCCGCGCCGATGAGCGCCTGACCTCCATAGGACTTCGCAGCGCTGGCGGTGGTGGCGGCCCCGCTCGGACTGGCAGAGACCGCGAGTACGACGAGCACGCCTGCACCGACGAGCAGGATCAGGTTCAGGATCTTCACCACGAGCAACGTGCGGCGCGGGCGGCTCCGTAGCTGGATGCCGATGCCCGCCGCGACGGCGACAAGGATCGGAAGGCCGATCAACCAAGCGAGCATGGGGCCTCCTTCGGGGAGAGTACTGGTAGGTGCCAGGGACGGAACCTCCGGCCCTCGGCGGTAAAGATCCGGCTGAACAGTTCGTAGTACTCGAGGCGCATAGCCTGCACGCCGGCCACCAGGCCTTCGAGGGAAAAGGTCAATGCGTTTCCCACCACGAACACCACCACCGCTAAGAGCGCGAGGGCGAAGGACTTGTGCCACAGAGCGGCGGTCGCATTCCACACGATCATGCACAAAGCGGCGTGGGTGAGGCCGAAGGCGGCGAGCCGGGCGAACGACACTGTATTGGTCCCTATGCGCACGACTGCGTCGAAGAGCTCCACGCCGGCCTGCACCACGCCCTCGGCCCGCCCGCCCGCTTCTGCGTACAAGCCGAGGAACCCGAGCACAAGACCCGCCACGGCCAACACCCCACCGAGCACCTCTGCCACGAGCAAGTGCCGATACCACCCGAGGCCTACGACAGCAAGGCCCAGGTAGAGCCCCGATCCCGCCAGACCTGAGACGGCGAGAAGCGCACGGGTAGCGCCGCCCTCACGCCATCGGTTCACCGTTCCGAGCACGTAGGAGACGGCGAGCAGCCCGGCACCGGCAGCGATTGCCACCGCCAGCAGCGTGGTCGGATGGTCAAGGGGTCGCAGCCACAGGGTCGGCACGAGCCCCGTCGGGCCGAAAGCCTCGCCATAGAGAAGGCCGAAGGCGACACTTGAGAGACCTGCCCCGATCACGAACACTGAGAGGTGGCGCAGACGCGCCAGAACCCTCAATCGTCCCGAACGCAGCAACAGTCCACCGGCGACGAGAAGTGCACCGTGGCCGACGTCTCCGAACATCATCCCGAACATCACGACGTAGGCGAGACCGGCCAAGGCCGACGGGTTCACGTCCCGGTAACCAATGGTCGCGTAGGTGTCCACGAGCGGTTGGAACGCTCCTGTCGCGCCTTTGGCCACGACCAGGGTCGGCGGCTCGACTCCATGCGGAAACGGTAGGGGCACGACTGCCCCGCCGAGGGAGGCGAGGAGTGCGTTCAGCGTGCCCACGGCCGAGC
>Ga0116219_10004503_pt1 | contig 10460 bp, 11 predicted proteins | sample Sb_taG_4_FD_91019 | JGI IMG/M metagenome (GOLD analysis project Ga0116219, IMG submission 91019) | Peat soil microbial communities from Weissenstadt, Germany - Sb_50d_6_BS metaG | ecosystem: Environmental > Terrestrial > Soil > Wetlands > Peat | place: Germany: Weissenstadt | collected 2010-09-21
CATTCGTATCCTAGGAGCCTGTCCGAGAATTCGCCCCTAGCTGACGTAAGTCCTTGCTAGCAAAGAATCTACTTTAATTAGGCTCAAAACTTGCAAGTTGTTTAGTGGCAAGGACTTGTAGATTTCGGACTCGAATTCTCGGACAGGCTCCTAGAGTTGAGGAGAGCGACAGGTGGAAGCCCACCCAAGAACTGAAACAGGTCCCCGCACACTGGGAAAGCGAATGGGCGCCGAATTATCGGCGCTTCTCGTAAGCCGCTGTTTGGTACCCCTTCCGGTTTGTGTAGACCTGTTTGGATTTCCCGCATGACGAAGCCCGCAGAAGACCGTGTCGCAGGTGAATTCAATCCTGCCGGTCGCCTTATTCTGCGCGACATCAATTTGTGTGCTTGGAAGTTAGTCGTGCTGGGTATCTCGACCGCTCACCTGCCGCTTGTCTTCGACCGATGCACAGGGTTTGCTCGGGCCACATGAGAAGATAAGAAGAGGTGATTTTTCATTTCGTCCGGAAGAGTGGGCAGGCTCACCCGTCCAAGGGTTGTTGCTGTGCTCGAATTGAAAGTTGTATATATGTAAAGATATAGACCAATTGCAGGCTACGTCGGACGATCTTCGTGTTTCGGGGCAGAAACGTGAACCGCAGGGTCGGAGAAGATTTGCACAGCCGCATTTGCAAGTTCTGGATTGGCATCAATCCTTGCGCATCGGGGGCGATCGCGGGCACGGACCCGATCGATCATCTCCGACAGATCAAGAAGTCGAGTCATGTTCGATAAGCTGAGTCTATGCCTTGAGAAGCTGATCAAGAGACAGTTCCCGGCGGTGGAAGCGGTGGAAGTGTCTTTTGAGCGCCCTTCGGAAGACTACGCCGGTAAAGTCTCAGCGACGGCGACGACCGTGAATGCGTTTCTCTACGACGTTCGCGAGGAAACCCAGCTCCGGTCGAACGAACGATCTCTTGTGCGTTCCAATGGCGTCGTCAGTGTGCTGCCGCCGTTTTACGTCACCTGCTCTTACGTGATCACCGCTTGGCCCGTCAAAGGATTGAGCACCGCCGACCAGCGCCGGAGCTTGTGGGAGCAAGACCTGCTCGGCCAGGTCATGCAGTTTCTGGCGGGCCAAGCTGAGATCCCGGGAGATCTGGCCAAGAATGACTTCAAATGCCCGGTTCCGCTCGGGATCTCCGCCATCGATGAGAAGGGGAGCCTCTCCGAGTTCTGGACGGCGCTCGGCAACAAGATCCGGCCCGCGTTCGTTCTGAACGCGACGATCGGCCTCGAACCGCCCTTCAAAGAGGAGAAACACCCTGCTGCGACCTCGCTGCGCGTCGCGATCGGGCCGATCGACGAGAGTGATCCGAAGCGCGGCGACCCGTTGTACTTGATCGGGGGAAAGGTGACCCTTAGCAACGCCGCTGAGCGAGGCCAGCCCGTTCGGGTCAAGATTGAGCCGTTGGGCCGGGAAACCAGCACGGACAAGAACGGATTGTACGAGTTCCGCGGCGTTCCCGGGTCGGGAGGCAATCCTTACACGCTCGTCGCTGAAAAATACGTCTTTGACCAAAAGCACAAGAAGCCGGTCTTCGACGCCAGCAGCAGGAAGACCAAGTCTGTGTATGTGCCGCGATCCGAGCAACATCCTGACGACTACGACTTTACTCTCTAACCACCAGGCAAGCGCCGGGGTCATGCCCGTGCTCGCCGACAAGGAGATCGCTCCATGCCGACCACCTACAGCTACCCAGGGGTTTACGTCGAGGAGATAAAACCGCTGTCCAGGCCGATTGCCGGAGTCAGCACGAGCACGGCGGGCTTCATCGGGATCGCCGAAGACCTTACAGACATGCCCGAAACGCCGAAAAGCACAGAAGACAAAAAGGATCCCTACAAGATACACCCTCCGAAGAAGCCGCTGCTTCTCACGAGCTGGGAGGACTTCCTTCGGAACTTCGGAAATGTTGGCGACAAGAACAAATACTTGGCTCTGGCCGTTTACAGCTTCTTTAACAACGGGGGTACCCGTTGCTACGTGGCTCGAATTGCCAGCTCCGACTCCGCCATCAACGATCTTGACACATGCCTCACGGCATTCGCCGCAATCGACGAGATTTCGATCGTGGCCGCGCCTTTGTTTCCTCTGACCACTTCCACTCCCACTCCGACGCCAACGCCGACTCCAACACCGACTCCCACTCCGATAGATTCATTGGCAACGCAGGTTCATAAAAAACTGATCGAGCACTGTACGAAACTCAAAGACCGTGTGGCGATTCTTGATTGCGAGGAGAACACGGACCCGAAAACAATCGTGCCGCCCGGCGGAGATCCCGAAGGATATTCGGCGCTGTACTGTCCCTGGATCACTGTCTCCTCTACCAAGCCGTCCGGCGGGAAAGTGAATGTGCCGCCGAGCGGAGCGATCGCCGGGATCTATGCCCGCACTGACTCTGAGCGAGGGGTCCACAAGGCACCCGCGAACGAGGTCGTACGGGGAGCGCTCGACCTCAAGTACCAGATCAGCAAGATTGACCAGGGGGCGCTCAACGACATCGGCGTCAACTGCATCCGCAACTTCTACGGCTCGATCCTGGTCTGGGGTGCCCGGACGCTGGCCGTCAACGGCCCAAAAAAGGAGTGGACGTACGTCAATGTCCGCCGGTTCATGAATTTCCTGCGAGAGTCGATCGAGCAGAATCTCGGCTGGGTGGTGTTCGAGCCCAACGATCCAGGGCTCTGGCAGCGGATCGTCCGCACGGTGAGCGACTTCCTTCTGACCCAGTGGCGGGCCGGGGCCCTGTTCGGCGAGACGCCCAAGCAGGCGTTCTTCGTTCGCTGCGACGCGTCGACCAACCCACCCGAGCGATGTGAGCTTGGCCAGGTCGTTACCGAGATCGGCGTCGCGATCGTCAAGCCGGCGGAGTTCGTCATCTTCCGGATTCAGCAGCAGACCGGCGGCTGAGCCCCGAGAAGAGCATCCGATCCCCGATCGAGGGACTCCGTCCCCGATCCGGAAACCATCATGACCTCCGTGGCCGCTTCCTTGCCCGGACCGTTCGTTCATTGCGAGCTTCTGATTCACCGAACCTACGCAGTGGGATGTCTTCCTGCCAGGCCGAGGCCGGGCGGGGAGCCCGAGTCCGACTCTTGACAATTTGAGGAGAACCTGCCGTGGCGCGTGTTGATCCATACCAGAGCTTCCGTTTCCGCCTCGAGATCGACGGGATCATCCAGGGCGGCTTCAGCGAGTGTTCCGGCTTCGGCTCCAGCGTCGAGGTCGTCGAGTATCGCGAGGGAGGGCGACCCCATGACCGTCCGCAAGCTTCCGGGCAAGGCCACCTACCCCGACATCACCTTGAAATGGGGAATCACCGACTCGCACGAACTCTACGACTGGCACGCCACCGCCCTGGCCGGCAATCCCCAACGGAAGAATGGGTCGATCGTGCTGTTCGACCACGCCAACAACGAGAAGGTGCGCTGGAACTTCTTCCAGGCCTGGGCCAGCAAGTACGACGGGCCCAGCCTCAACGCCACCGGCAACGAAATCGCCATCGACTCGCTCACCCTCAGTTACGAGCGGCTGGAACGGGCAAGCCAGTGAACCGGACCGACGCGGCGCCGCCTGACGGACCAACCCCGGTGGCGACGCGCCCGGCGTCGTCGAAGCCCAGGAAGCGAGTCGCACCAGAATGTTTCAGACCGAATACGAATTTCAGCTCCCGCGCGGCTTTCTCGACGCCGAAGGTAACCTGCACCGCGATGGCACGATGCGGCTGGCGACCGCCGCCGACGAGATCTTGCCGCTCAAGGACCCGCGGGTGCAGGCCAACCAGGCGTACCTGGTCGTCATCCTGTTCTCGCGGGTGATCACGCGCCTGGGCTCGCTGGCCGCGATCAATCCCAAGGTCATCGAGGGGCTGTTCTCGGCCGACCTGGCTTACCTCCAGGAGTTTTACAACCAGATCAATGGCGACGGTACTACCGGCCGCATCAAGCGCGTGGTCTGTCCTCATTGCCAGCAGGTTTTCGATCTGCCTCCCCCGGCACCGGGGGAATTGTGAGCTACCCCCCGGAACTGCTCCGCCGGGAGGTAGCCTTTCTCGCGCTCCACGTTCACTGGCCCTACGAGGTGCTGCTGAACCTGGAGCACCAGGAGCGACGCGGCTGGGTCGGCGAGGTTGTGAGCCTGCTTACGAAGACCGAGCCCAGGTTACAGTAACGGAGAGCGATCGAGCCCATGTCAACAACGGGTGCGAATGCGAGAGAGAACGGGTCCCTGGCCGCCGTCGACCCGCGATTCCTGCAACGCTTCGACCGCTGGACGCTTCCGGCGCGGCGGTTTCGACGGCAACGTACAGGATCTCCCCGCGGCATGAGCTCACTCGCGCGGTTCGTGGCCAGGATCCTGTCGCGCCTCCAGTCCCCCGCGATCCTCCATCGCACCAGGACGATCCTCGGCGGCCGGCTCGTTCGGCCTCTTGCCGATCTCGTCCTGGAGGATCTCATTCCGGACCTGGAGCCGCACCCGGCCTTGCCCCGCCCGCCCACGGAGCCACCGCGGGCCCCGGCGGTTCGTCCGGCGGGATCGACCCCGATCGCGACCGCTCCACCAGTCCAGGCCAGGTTCAAGACGTCGCCGCCAATGGCTGCCGGGCCGCCCCGCCCTTCCGAGGCGACCTTCCTGGCGTCGTTGCTGTCGGCTGCGCGGCGGCAGTACGAACCCGGACCATCGAGCCCCTCCGGACCAGCGCCTGATGCCACCAGCTCTCCCGGTCCCATCGCGTTCGGGTTGGCACCAGGATCAGTCGTCGGTTCTGTGCCGCATCGGGAACGATCAGCCTTCCAGGCAACCGGTGACGAGTCCCCTGCCCCCTCGACGCCCTCGGCAATCGAGCGGCTCAACCAGTCGCTCTTGCAGGCGAGCCGACCTGACTCGGACGAGCGGCCGACATTCCCCGTCCTGCACGAACTGGCTGCTCCCGTGCCGGTTGGCCGCCGGCTGCCCACCGATAGGAGCGATGCCGGCGGGTCTGGCCCCCAGGCGGAACGTCCCTCCATTGCGGCAGGTCCGGAAACCAGGTCAGCAGTCCCCTCACTCGAGGCGCGGCTGCTGGATCGGGCCGCGCAATCCAGCCCGCGGATCTTGAGCGAGTCGGCGCGGTCGGCCCTGGCCGGCTTCCTGGGCCTCGATGTCGGACAAACCCGGTTCTACGACAACGCGGCGGCCGACGAGCTGAACCGTCGCCTCGGGTCTGATGCCCTCAGCATGGGCCGCCAGGTCTTCTTCCGGCAAGGCCGGTTCGAGCCCGGCGACCCCCATGGTCTGGCGCTGATCGGCCACGAGCTGACTCACGTTCACGCCGGGCTGACAGGCTTTCCCCGACCACCCGCCCCGGGCCCCGCGAGCCAGGCCGAGGAGCGGGCCGCGGTCGCCAACGAGCTGCGCGTCCTGCGCGAAGTAGGAGTGTGGGCCCGGCCCGCCGCTCGGGTCGAGGCCCCGCCCCCCGCGCCGGCCGCGGCGAGTCACTCCGCCGCCCAAGCGGCCGGGGTGAAGATGGCTGCGACCGGCCGGCTCGAGGACGTTCAGCCGGAGGAGGACACGGGCGGCGGTCTCTCCGAGCAGCAACTGGCGGCGCTCAGGGAGCTGCTTTACCGCGACCTGATGGAGCGCATCCGCATCGACCAAGAGCGCGGAGCGTGAACTCATGGGCATCGCCAAGGCGACCATCCGCAACCTGGCCACGAACCGCTCGATCGAGGTCCCGTTCAACCCCGAGGAGTACTCGCTCGACTCCGCGAACAAGTTCAAAACCCAGGACGTGCCCAAGGGGCGTCCCACGGTTCAGTTCACCGGCGCCAATCTCCGCAGGCTGCAAATGGACCTCTTCGTCGACACGTCGCAGAGCCAGACCGATGTGCGCAGCCAGGTCCAGCCCATTCTCGATCTGCTCGAGAAAGACGCGACCACCGATGCGCCCCCGTTCCTCCTCTTCTCCTGGGGGAGGTTTCAGTTTCGCTGCTTGCTCGAGAGCGTCAGCCAGCGGTACACGCAGTTCCTCACCAACGGTAGTCCGGTGAGGGCCTACCTCAAGCTGTCGCTCCTGGAGTCCGAGCCGCCTGGTCCCGCGCCCACGGCGGGCGGGGCCCCCGCACCGCAGGCCGTGGTTACGGTTCGCGAGGGAGAGAACCTGAGCCAGATCGCTGCCAGGACCACGGGCGACCCGAAGAACTGGCGCAAGATCGCCACTGAAAATCGCATCGATAACCCGCGCAAGCTGCCGCGCGATCAGGCCCTGAGGGTGCAACCAGGCAAGGCTAACCGGAGAAAGAGGCGAGGTTGATGCCCAGAGCAAACCCCTACTACATTCCCGACTTCACGGTCAAGATCGAGGGCGCGCCCCTGCGCGAAGACCTCGTGGGGCGGGTCGTCGAGATCCGGGTCGAGAGCCACCTGGAGCTTGCGGGAATGTTCCGCATCCAACTCACGGATCCGGACATCGAGCTCATCGACAATCCGCCGTTCGCCATCGGCGCCGAGGTCGAGATCGAGATGGGCTATCTCACGGATCTCGAGGAGGTGATGACGGGCGAGGTCGCGGTCGTGCAGCCTTCGTTCCCCGAGACAGGGGTGCCGAGCTTGACCGTGATCGGCTACGACCGATCCCAGGCGCTGCGGCACGGCTGCAAGTTCCAGCAGTTCCAGGGGCTGAACGACTCTGGGATCGTCCAGCAAGTGGCCCAGTCGAACCGCCTGAGTGCCCAGGTCGGCGGGACGAAGCTGCCGACTCGCGACTCGGTCTCTCACCTGGGGACCGACTGGGAGCTGCTCGAGCGCCTGGCCGCCCGCAACGGCTTCGAGGTCTTCGTCCGCGGCAAAACGCTCTATTTCCAGGCGCCGGGGGGCGGGTCGGGCTCGGTGACGCTGACCTGGGGCAAGGAGCTCCGCAGCTTCACCCCACGCGTGACGGCGTCGGGCCTGCCCCAGCGTTTGCGGATCCGCGATTACGACGACGCCCAGGCACAGGCCGTCATCTCGACCAAGGACATCGGTCAGATCAACGGCGACTTCCAGCGCGGGGCGGGTCGATTCCAGAAAGACGTGTCCGCGAAGCTCTCCGCCCAGGGCGAGCGGCTGGCCCGCGAGCACTCGGCCCTGACGGTCGTCGAGGCCGATGCGCTGGCCGAGTCGCTCTTGAAGGAGCTGGCCGAGGGACTGGTGAGCGGGTCAGGGAACTGCATCGGCAACCCCCAGCTCAAGGCCGGTGGGACGGTCGAGATCCAGGGAATCGGCGAGCGTTTCACGGGCTCGTACCGGCTGCGGCACGTGACCCACGTCTTCGGCAATGCCGGGTACGAGACCCATTTCGAGGTCGGGCCCAAGCACTCGGCCACGCTCCTCCAGCAGCTCCGGCGCTCGCTGGCCGGCGGGCCGGGTTCGTGACCCGGCGAGTCGCGCCGGCTGATGCCCCTTGCCGCGAAGGTCACCGACAACAAGGACCCGTCGGGCCGGGTCCGGGTCCGCGTGAGCTTTCACCAGTTCTCCGAGAACAACCAGGGGCCCTGGGCGCGAGTCGCCACCCTGGCCGCGGGCGCCGGCTCGGGAACGGTCTTCCTTCCCGAGGTCGGCGACGACGTCCTGGTCGCCTTCGAACAGGGCGACATCGACCGGCCGATCATCCCCTCGGCGGCCTCTGGGACGGCCAGAAGAAGCCCCCGGAGACCAACGCCGACGGCAAGAACAACGTCCAGATGATCAAGACCAAGGCCGGCCACCTGATCAAGTTCGATAACACCCAGGGGGCCGAGACCGTGCTGATCGAGCATTCCTCGGGAAGCACGATCAAGATGGCCACCGGTGGCAATGTCGAGGTCAAGGCCGACTTGGGCGAGGTGAAGGTCGACGCCAAGACCATCAACCTCACGGCTTCCGGAACGCTCGCCATCGAGGCCAAGGGAGATCTCACGATCAAGGGGAAAACGGTCAATATCAACTGAGAAACTCTAGCAAAATCGACTCTGGCATGGAGGTGCAGGGCGGGTCGAAAGAAGGTGAGGCCCACCAAGTCCGCGGATGACAAGCACAAGGTGACAACTGCGAGTCTTACCCATGGGAAAAGCTGCTGCCAAAAAGGGTGACAAGATTACTGCGTCCGACACACACAACATCCAGCCTCCATCGGGGCAGCCGGTACTGACACCGGGGCATCCCTTCTCGGGGATCCTCGATGACGGTCTCAGCACCGACGTGAACATCATGGGCAAGCCGGCTGCAACGGTCGACAGCACGGCCACCAACACGCCGCCCCATGTCGCGATCGGTGGCACATTTGTCAATTCGCCCTCCAACAAGGGGAAGATCACCAAGGGCAGCACCACGGTATTCATCAACAAGAAGCCTGCCGCACGCTCGGGCGACACGGCGATGACCTGCAACGATCCGAAGGATCTCCCCATCGGCACCGTGCAAGCCGAAGGCACGGTCAACATTGGAGATTAGCGCCATGGCAACGAGCCAGTCCACGTTCTCAGACGACATCCTCGGCCGCGGTTTCGCCTTCCCGGTACGGCTCGACCCGCATCGACGCATCGATGTGTCCGCGGGTGAGCCGCGGATTCGCGAGTCGATCGTGACGATCCTGGGTACCGAGCAGGGGGAGCGGTTGATGAGGCCCGATTTCGGCTCGCGGCTGCGCAGCCTGGTCTTCGCGCCCAACAGCCCGGCCACGGCGAACCTCGCCCGCTTCTACATCGAGGACGCGCTGGCACGGTGGGAGCCGAGGGTCGACCAGGTGCAGGTGGTGGTCGAGCCGCCGGGCCAGGGCGGAGCGAGCCTGAACTTGCGAATTTTCTATCGGATCAAGGCCTCGGGCGCGAACCAGGGCCTGGCATTCACCCTTCCGCTGGAAGGTTAACAAGACGTCGAGGTCCATGATGGCACGAGGCAGGATCGACATTCCCGACCTGGATGATCGAAAATGGCAAGACCTGGTGGACCAGGCCAAAGCCCTGGTCCCCAAGCACGCCCCCGAATGGACCGACCTCGGTCCCAGCGACCCGGGCATAACTCTGATCGAGCTTTTCGCCTGGCTGGTCGAAGGAGTGATCTACCGGCTGAACCGCGTGCCGGAGAAGAACTACATCGCCTTCCTCAACCTGTTGGGGATCACCCGGGCCCCGGCCACGCCCGCCACGACCCGGCTGACCTATACCAGCTCCGAGCCGGTCAAGCTGGACGCCGGCACCCAGGCCGCCACGCAGCAGACCGAGACCCAGCAGGCGATCGTCTTCGAAACCGACGCCGAGTTGACCGTGCTTCCCTCGAAGCTCGTGAAGCTCTACGTCGACGGGATGGCCAAGCCCGAGGATCCTAACGTCCAGCATGACTTGACGGCGCAGCTCGTGGGCCTGGAGCCGCCAGGGCGAGGAATCGTGGGGTGGGAAGGCACTCTGAAGGTCAACAAGGCGGCGTTCTGGCTTGGTTTCGACGTTCTTGCCAACGGTCGCTACTCGCTCCACCTGGAGATCGCGGACCCGAAGTGGAAGGGGACCGGCAATCTGGCCTTCTCCTATTCCAAGGCAGACGGATCATGGGGCACGATCCAACAAGGCCCGGCACCGCTGCTCGTTGACGAGACTGCTTGCCTGCGCCGCACGGGCACCATCGGGTTCAATCCGCCAGACGACTGGGCTCCCATTAAGGTCGACCAAATATTCACCAAGAAAGATTTCGAGGCGAACACGCCACGCCACTGGCTAAAGATGGAGTTCACCGCGAAGCCGGAGAAGGACAGCAAGATTGAGACCGTCCTCAACATCAAGCACTTGCTCTTCAACAGCGTCACGGCGACCGCCGTGCAGACCGTCAAGGGAGAACTCGTCGGCCTGGGGACCGGCAAACCGTTCCAGACTTTTGAGCTGGCCAACCGCCCCCTCTACAAGGACCCGCGAGGCTCGCGAACTCCGTATCACCATTTCAAGCTGAGGGTCAAGGGGAAGGCATGGACGCGAGTCGAGGAGATGGGCGCCGCCGGAAAAGCTGCTGCCGAAAAAGAGGTCTATCGCGTCGATCCGGTGACCGGGACGATCTATTTCGGCAGCGATCAGGACGAGAAGTCAGGGGACCTCGTCGGCAAAGCCCCGCCGGCAGAGAGCCCGATCGTGGCCGATTATCGCTACGTCCCCACGGGAGCCGACGGCAACGTCCCGGCCGGGGCGATCAACACCCAGCGCGTTCCCAACCCCCAGATCTCTCGGGTCATCAACGCCGTGCAGGCCTATGGCGGCACCGACGAAGAGGACATCGAACGGACCAAGCAACGCGCCCCCCGGGAGCAACTTTCTGACCGTCACTGATTTTGGGGGGCAGCTTGATGCTGACATGACAAGACAAAATGGCCATGATCTACGTCCCCGTGCCACGGAAAGAGGTGGATCATGGCCGAAGGAATCGCGACACGGTCG